>Ga0193751_1000874_pt1 | contig 20774 bp, 9 predicted proteins | sample L1c2metaG_FD_143050 | JGI IMG/M metagenome (GOLD analysis project Ga0193751, IMG submission 143050) | Soil microbial communities from a riparian zone of the East river system, Colorado, United States - L1c2 | ecosystem: Environmental > Terrestrial > Soil > Riparian zone | place: USA: East River... | reverse complement strand
AGCTGAACAATGCCTGCACGTAATCCATGATGCTGGCGAACTGCATTACCAGATACGCGGTACCCACGCTGATCAGCACGCCGATGATCGTGGTCCACCGCCCCATGTTCACGTAATGATGGTCGCTTCCTTTGCTATTGATCAGCGGACGGTAGATGTCGTAGGTCCACACAGTTGTGAATGCGCTCACATTGCCCGCCATTCCAGACATGAAGCCCGCGATCAGCGCCGTAACTCCAAGGCCGAGAAGTCCGGGGCCGCAATATCTGGCGAGCATGAGCGGGAGAACGTCGTTGTAACTATGGCCCCCAGTTACCGCGGCAACCGACTCCGGAACGAGTTTCTCCGGCAGAACGGCCAAGCCCAGCAGTCCGGGCAGGATCACGATGAAGGGAACCATCATCTTGAATCCGGCGCCGATGATGGGCGCCATTTCCGCGCTGCGAATATCTTTCGCCGCGAGAATTCGCTGCACGACCAGGAAGTCGGTGGTCCAGTAGCCCATGGATAGAATCGCGCCGAGTCCGAATACAATCCCGGTCCAATGGATTCCCATGGGATTGGTGGTGAATGAGCCCAATCCGGACCAAAGATGCACGTACTGTTCCGATGTTCTCTGCGCGATCTGCAGCTTCAGGTTGGTCCACCCGCCGGCCTCATACAATCCAAGGATCGGAATCAGCAGCGCGCCGGCCCAGATGAGGAAGAACTGCAGCACTTCATTGAAGATTGCCGAGCGCAGGCCGCCCAGTGTTACATAAATCGCCACCGTCAGCGACGAGACCCAGATGCTGAAATTAATGTCCCATCCCAGCACAATCTGCATGACCTTCGCCATGGCAAACATGTTGACGCCGCTCATCAGTACAGTCATGAAGGCGAACGAAAGCGCGGACATGGCGCGGGCGGGCTCGCCGAAACGCAGTTTCAAATATCCTGGCACCGAGTGGGTTCTGGAAATGTAGTAGAACGGCATCATGACCAGCGCCAAAAACAGCATCGCCGGAATAGCGCCGACCCAATACCAGTGCGTCGCCAGAATGCCGTATTGGTAGGCGGAACCCGCCCAACCCATCAATTCGAGCGCTCCGAGATTGGCGGAGAGAAAACTGAGACCGGCCACCCATGCCGTCATCTCACGGCCGGCCATGAAGAAATCTTCGCCGGTGTTCGCCCGTCCCCTTAAGTACCAGCCGATGGAGAGCACCAGGGCAAAATAAAAAACCACAATCACTACATCGATGGAAGAAAGATGTACAAGCCGAGTTGCCACAGCGGTCGTCAACAGTGACGTCATTGCTCGTTGTCCCTCACCGATCTGTAAAGTGCACTGCTTCGACTCTCATAGCTGCTATCTAACACCCAGCAGCAAGTCAATCGTCAGTTGATCGAGACGCTCGTACGGCAAACGCTTCTTGAGGATCTCATCCTTATTAAAAACAAGGGTTAGCAGCTTGGATGCGCCCTCTTTCGAGTAGTGACTGAGCTTAAAATCGGTTCCGTTGCTTGCAATCTCACTGAGGATCGCCTGTATTTCTTTGTCTTCGGCCCAGCGGCCAGCCTTCTCTTTCAGGATCAGGTAGGTTCGCATGCAGCCGCGAGCGAAGTCTTTTACTCCTACATAGTCCTCAGTTCGGTAAGCGTGCGCGTCGAAGTGACGCGGCCCCTCGTAGCCAACGTCTTCGAGAAACTTCACCAGCCAGAATGCCGACTTCAAGTTCGACGACCCAAAGCGAAGATCCTGGTCAAATCGATTTGGCATTTGATCATTTAGGTCGATGTGAAAAAGTTTGCCGGCTTCCCATGCCTGCGCCACCGCATGCATGAAGTTGAGTCCCGACATGTGTTCGTGCGCAACTTCGGGATTCACGCCGACCATTTCAGGATGATCGAGGGTAGGGATGAAGCCCATGTACTGCCCTGTGGTAGCCATATAGATGTCGGCCCGCGGTTCGTTGGGCTTGGCTTCCAAAGCGAACTTCATACCGTACCCACACTCGATGTTGTATTCGCAAAGATAGTTGACCGCTTCGCGCAGCCGCTTGATCGCCTCATCCGCACGGCGGCATGCGTCGGTCTCGACGCCCTCGCGGCCACCCCATAAAACAAAAATCTTCGCGCCCAGCTCTGCTCCAATGTCCATTGCCCGCATGGTTTTTTGAACAGCATACGCGCGCACCTCGGGATCGTTGGCCGTGAAAGCTCCGTCGCGGAATACGGGGTGGAAGAAGAGCGAGACAGTGGCCATGGGAACAACGATCCCGTTGGCTTCGCAGGCCTTCTTAAACGAGCGGACGATGGAGTCGCGTTCGGCGGCGGTGGCATCGATTGGCACCAGATCGTTGTCGTGCAAGTTGACGCCCCATGCGCCCACCTCCGCCAGCATGGAGACAATTTCAATTGGCGAAATATGCGGTCGCACAGCGTCGCCAAACGCATCGCGTCCGCGGTTGCCGATCGTCCAGAGCCCGAAAGAGAACTTGTGTTCCGCACGGGGCTGGTAGTCATTATTACTGCTAGTTGTCATAACGTATTCTCCGTGCCGCAGCAGCTATCAATTTAGGATGGACTTCATCGCGGGATATATGCGGCGATACACCGCATACGCCTTGTCCATCGTGCGCGAGTCTTCAGAATTCGTAGTCGTCTTCCCGGCAACGCGCACTACTGCGCCGCAGGCTGCATCAACCGACGGCCACGCTTTTGCGCCGACTCCCGCCAGGATCGCGGCTCCATAGGCGGCGCCTTCTTCCGCCTCGACAGTCTCGACTTGTTGTCCGTAGATGTCGGCTTGAATTTGTCGCCAGAGCGGAGATCTCGCGCCGCCACCGCCCAGGCGAATCGTCTTCACGGGGACTTCGATTTCTTGAAAAATCGTGAACGTATCGCGCAAGCTGAAAGCGACTCCTTCGAGGATCGCCCGAATTACGTGAGCCCGCGTATGAGACGCTGTCAAGCCAACTAACATCCCGCGCGCAGTTGGGTCGAGGTAAGGAGTGCGCTCGCCCATCAAGTAAGGGGCCCAGAGCAGGCCATCGCTTCCCGGAGGAGCCTTCGCCGCTTCGGTGGTGAGCTTCTCATACTGGTCACTGCTGGAATTACTGCTCACGTTGGTCGCTGCTCCAAACTGATCGCGGAACCAACGCAGCGAAAGCCCTGCAGCCTGGGTCACACCCATCACCATCCAACGCCCGGGAACGGCATGGCAAAATGTGTGCAAGCGCCCTCCGGGATCAAGCGCTGGAGCATCAGTTGCGGCGAGAACTACTCCCGAGGTTCCGATGGTTGCGCTCACTGTTCCTGGCGAAACCACACCAATGCCAATCGCGCCCGCCGCCTGATCTCCCGCACCGGCCACGACTGGCGTTCCGCTTCGCAGGCCAGTGGCGGTTGCGCCAGCGGCCGAGATTCGCCCACAAATTTCGGGCGACTCATAGAGGGTGGGCAGGAGCGACTCGTCCATTTCCACCAGCCCTAAAATCTCCTTTGACCAGCGACGGTGGGCGACGTCGAGCAGCAGAGTACCCGATGCGTCAGCGACGTCGGTTGCGCGTTCGCCCGTCAACTCAAATCGCACATAGTCTTTGGGCAGCATGAGCGAGCGAACCTTGCTCCAGTTCGCTGGTTCGTTCTCCCGGACCCACAAGCATTTGGTCAGTGTGAAATTGGTGAGTGCGGGATTGCATGTGAGTTGAATGAGTCGCGCGGCGCCGATTTGCGCGGTCAAGTCCCGGCTCTGCTTCTCGGTTCTGACGTCGCACCAGATCAGTGCAGGTCGTACGACGCGCGCTTGCTCGTCCAGCAGGACGGCCCCATGCATTTGTCCGGACAAACCAACGCACGAAATCTGATCGCCGCGCAGACGGCCTTGCGCCAGCGCCTTGTGCACAGCCACGCCGCACGCGCGCCACCAGTCGCGGGGATCCTGCTCCGCCCAGCCGATCTGCGGTGAGGTAAAGGGTCGATGCTCCTCGGTTGCGGAGGCAATGACACGTCCTCGCTCATCGATAACGAGAGCGCGCGTACCTCCAGTGCCTACGTCGATGCCCAGAAAAGACATTGTCGCTTTGCTCGCCGCTGCTAATCGGCAGTCTTCGTCGTGGAGCGATTTACTTTAACGTGTACGTTAACGAAAGGTATAGTACCACGCGTTTGCCGGATTACAAGGGCAGCTCCGCACTTTGCCAGGTTCCTTTGCCTATACAATCGCTTAGGTGCGGCGCATGTCTGGAATCAGGATTTTTAATTTTAGGATAGTCTGTTGCCTACGCGCGCGGCATGGCGCACTCGAACGGACTCAACGGCGGATGCATGACGCACCATCACAAAAACGCGGCTTCACTCAGAGAAGAGGAACTATGTTTTCAAACAAGACTAACGGCTGGTATGCAATTTTCGCGACTCTGCTTATGCTGACGGCAAATATGCAAGGGAAGACAAGCGTCGCCAAGCAGGCGTTCGGACATACCTCCGAAGGAACTGCCGTCGATATTTACACGTTGGCCGATGGCAAAGTCGAAGCCCGCATCATGACCTACGGAGGCATCGTCGTTTCTCTGCGCACCCCCGATCGAAACGGAAAGATCGACGACGTGGTGCTGGGTTGCGACTCGGTCGAAAAGTACGAGGCGCAGACCGCGCATTTCGGAGGCATTATCGGGCGCTACGCGAATCGTATCGCTCATGGCACCTTCAAGCTTGATGGGAAGACGTATTCCATTCCAAAAAACGATGGCGACAACGCTCTTCACGGCGGCATCCGCGGCTTCGACAAATTGGTCTGGGCGGCCAAGGAGATAGCGGATGGAATCGAACTCACCTATGTAAGCAAGGATGGCGAGCAAGGTTTTCCCGGCACGCTCACCACGACCGTGCGCTATACCTTGAGCGGGGGCGCTTTGCGGATCGAATATTCAGCGACCACCGATAAAGATACCGTCCTCAACCTGACCAACCATTCCTATTTCAATCTGGCGGGCCAGGGGAAGGGCGACATTCTCGGGCATGTGCTGAAGATTGACGCTTCCCGCATGACTCCCGTCGATGCGACTCTCATTCCGACGGGAGAATTGAAGTCAGTGGCGAGCACTCCATTCGACTTTCGAACCCCGCATGCCATCGGAGAGCGAATTAATGCGGACGACGACCAGTTAAAGCTCGGAAAGGGGTACGACCACAACTTCGTGTTGGATGATCCGCCAGGCGAGTTGGCCGAGGCTGCCGAAGTGTATGAGCCCACTGCTGGCCGGATTCTGAAAGTGCTCACGACTGAACCTGGGTTGCAGCTCTACACAGGAAACTTCCTCGACGGATCGATTACTGGAAAAGAAGGGCGCGTCTACAACCGACGATTCGCATTTTGCCTGGAGACCCAGCATTTCCCGGACTCTCCCAACCACCCGAGCTTTCCCTCGACTGAGTTGAAAGCGGGGCAAAAGTTCCACAGCGTGACGGTGTTCGAGTTCAGCGCCGGCACGCGTTAAGTAAGTTGTACGCCGCGCGAACTGCGCTTTGGTGGCTCAATTCCGGGCAGGATCCAGAACTGTCTCGAGCAAGTCGGCAAACTGCTGCGCGGTAAATTCGTTGCCTTCGAGGTTGGCGATGAGTTTGCCATCCCGGGCGACAATCACGGTATGCAGGGAATGAACGAAGAGTCCTTCGTCCGGAACGAAATTCACTCCGAACCAGTCGCATACGCGCTGGACATCGGGGGCGGGTCCGGTGAGGAAACGCCAGTTTTCCGGGTCGGCTTTCCAGGTTCTTGCGTAGTTACGCAGGACCTCGGGTTGATCGCGGACCGGGTCGAAGGTGACGGTGAGCAGGATCAGGTCTTTTCCCAGGCGGTCCTGAAATCGTTTCTGAAGCACGCCAAAGTTATTCGACGAACGAAAGCAGTATTCGGGCAGCGCGCATCGGGTGTAGACAAAGTTCAGCGCAACCACTTTGCCGGCGAATTGGCGGAAGTGAATTGCGCGCTTTTGTTGATCGGTGAGAGTGAAATCGGGGACGGCCTGACCTACAGCCAGCTGGTGCAGCGGCCCGCGCAGAGCCTCGTCGAAACTCTGTAGCCGGCGGGCCTTGGACGGTTCTCGCTCGGCGCTGTCGTAGCGCCGCACCCGCACATTTTCCGCGTGAGAGGAATCTTTGTTTACGATCAGTGTGAATTCGATTACGGCCCCGCGAGTTAGCGGGTCGAGTGATTTGGCGTCCGGCACGGCGAAAGACATCACCATGGTGTCCATGAATCCGGGAATCTCCTGGCAGGAAACCACCATGGTCTGACGGGAACGATCGACGCTCAGTACGAGGCCGCTCGCGGCGTATCGCTGCTGGGCATGGATGCTCGCGGAAGGCAGCACGAGCAAGAGCAAGGTCAGCATCCACCGTCCGCGATTCATGAGCGTTGCTCCCATCAAAAAACCGGCCTTAGTGCCGGACATTGACGCTGCCCGCGCGTGCAGCCTTAGTTTCAGTCTTAGGTTCAATCTTAGTTTCAAGCGACACGCGCGCCTTTCCGCCAAGCCGGAAGCGCCGCCGTTCGAGCTTAGTGTATTCCTTGGCAAATTCGTGGATCTCGAGGAATTGATTCTTGCCGACGCCGGAGAAATTCTGGCGGGTATCGGTCGCGGGCCACCAAATCTCCAGATTCAGGATCTGGGCATCTTTGCCGAGGCCGATATGTTGCTGCAAGGGGGAGGCGCCAAATGAGCCTCCGCTGCCGACGGTGCGACAGATGAAGCGTTGGCCTCGACCTTCATTTTGGACGGTGAGCTTAATGCGAGCGCCAATCGCGGCGCGATTACTCTTGGTTCCTACCAGCCGCAGACTGATCCAATCGTTGCCGTTACCGGGATTCTGGTACAAACGAATGGCGTGCCGGTCGCCCGGGACCGCGCCTCCGGTTTCGGCAACGATCTCTTCATCGCCATCGTTATCGAGGTCGGCGAAGGCAACGCCGTGTCCTTTGTGAAGTTCGCCCGTGCCCGAGGACGCGGTAATGTCGACAAATTTCTTCCCTTGTTGGTTGTGAAAGAGAACATTCGGCAGAATGTCTCCGTACGGCGGAGTTCCAGTACCCAAATAAAAATCGAGAAAACCGTCGTTATCGACATCGCCGAAATTGGAACCCATGGGATTGAAAACACGATCCAGGCCAACTTCGGCGGTCACGTCGCGAAATGTCCCGTTTCCCTTATTGTGGTAGAGCTTGAGCGTTTCCACGTTGTGTGGAACGCCAAGCTGGCTTCGCAGATTTTCTTCCGTCGACATGTAATAGCTGGTCACGAAAAGATCCGGAAATCCGTCATTATCATAATCGAAGAACCACGTCGCGAAGCTTATCCAGGGTGCTTGTACGCCTGCCTGCTTGCCAACTTCCGTGAAAGTGCGATCGTGGTTGTTGTGATAAAGGAAATTGTCGCCGCCGAGATTGGAGACATACAAATCAACGAAGCCGTCGTTGTCGTAATCGGCCGCCACGACGCCCTTGGAGAAGGCGACTCGATCCACCCCGGCGGCGGCGGCGATGTTTTCGAAAGTGCCGTCGCCCTTGTTGTGGTAAAGGCGGCTCGGTCCCTGCTCGTTGCCGATGAATAGATCGAGAAGGCCATCGTTGTCAATGTCTGCCCAGACGGCAGTCTGGGAGGCAATGGGTTCGGCAAGCCCCGCTTCCTCGGTCACGTCCGTGAACGTCCCGTCACAGTTATTGCGCAACAGAGAACTGCGCATGGGCTGCTGCCATCCGCCGCGCAAGACCAGGATGTCCATGCACCCGTCGTTGTTGTAATCGGCCTGAATCAGGTTCAACCCTCCCAGTTGGTCCGCCAGGCCGGCTTGAACGGCACGATCAGTGAAGGTACCGTCTCCATTATTGTGGAAGAAGTGCAGGTGTTCGCACTGGTCGTAGCTGGAGGTCACGACATCGAGCAAGCCGTCGTTGTCAAAATCATCGACGATGACTCCGCCGGCCATCGAAAAAGAATTCAAACCAGCGGCCGGGGCCACATCGACGAACCGCCCGATGTTCTCTTTCGACGCGAAGACCGACGGGGCAATCAAGTATTTTGCGGGGACGCCCGACGGGTATTTCCCGAGAGTCATGTAGGCGAGATTGAGGAGCCATCGCACTTCAAGCGTGTCCGGCTTTTTGGCGAGGAATCGAGTGAAATACTCGACCGCTTTCTCGGAGTCCGCCGTCTTCTGATATCGGAATGGCTTGCGCGGAGGGAAGATGCAACGGTCTCCGGGCTTGCGGTAGACGTCATTCTCCATCTCTGATTTGTGCAGGTATGCGGTGCCGAGGACTTCTTCCAGTTCGGGCATCATCTGTGGAGAGTTGGCGGCGGCGAACTTGTACGCGTCCAGCCAATTGCGGATTGCGGGCTCCATATCGCCCTGATAGGCGAGGAGCTGTGCCAACGAGAAGTGAACTCTGCCGACTTCTTCAGGCCGGGTGGCTGCGTAACTATCGGGATCGTTCGGGTCCAGCAGTTGTTGAAGATGATCGACCGCGAGCGCCAGCGTTTGTTTCCTTGCCTCGCAGACCGCGTGCAGGTTGCGGTCCCAGTCTGGAGGTTTGGGAAGATTCCGGAAAGCAACTTCCACCTCGATGGCGCCGGAAACATCCGGGGGATACGCGATCTTGCCGCGGCCGGCGAGGGCAAGGATCGCGGTCGGCGTCATGCCTTGACCGCTGCTAACTATGGGTGCGGGTGCTTGATTTGGGGCTGCGGGAGTAGCCGCGGCGTTTGCAGTTGCGCCAAGTCCCTCCACTTTCAGGAGAGCATATCCGGTTGGGATCTTCACTGGTCCGCGGATCTCGCCGGGACCGGCTCCCTTGAGTGCGTCTCTAAGTTCGGTGCGCATTGACTCCGGAGAAGCTCTTCCCAGGGATCCACCATCACTGGCGCTTGGGTCAATCGACTTCTGGCGCGCCAGGGCGGCGAAGTCCTCACCAGTTCGTAACTGCTGCAAGATTCGCTCGGCCTCAGACTGCGTGTTCACTACAAGAATTCGAAGGTCGAGAAGCGCCGCGCCTTGACCTTGGCTTCGCACCGGCATGAGCAGACGGGAGAGTAGGAGCAACGTGACGAGTCCCCGATAGCCGAGCATGCGCACGGTGGGTGCAACGCGAAATTGACCGAAGAAAATTCTCATTTCCACTTGCCCGTGCCTTCCGTGATGGTGATGTAGCGGTTCACCGGTAGATCGGTGAAGCGCTCGACGGCAGCGCTGGGTTGAGGCCAGCGCACGTCCAGCCAATCCAGCTTCGGGTGCGTCCCCAAGCCCAGCAACATACGCGGATCGTGGGAAGAAAGGAAGCTGCCGCCGCCGATTTTCATCCGGCTCCGCGTCAAGTCGCCTGCCTGGTAAGTGAGACGAGCGCCGACAGCGTCGCGATTGGACTTCGTCCCGACCAGTTGCACCCCGAGCCAGTGGTTCTCCCTGCCAACATTATTGCGGAGGAGAATGGGTGCGCCATCGTTGACTGCTATCAGCACGTCGATGCCGCCATCGTTATTGAAGTCGCCCACCGCCATACCGCGAGCGGAGAACGATTTGCTAAACACAGGTCCGCTTTGTTCGCTGACGTTCTTGTACTTGCCGCCCGTATTCTGAAAGAGCAGAAGCGGTTCGTGGTATTTCACGCGGCTGGAGAAGTCTTCGACTAGGTCGTCCGGGAAGCCATTGACGAGGAATAGATCGAGATTCCCGTCATTGTCGTAGTCGATGAACTTCATTCCCCAACCGCTCATCCAGCGGGTTGCCATCCCGACGCCGAGCCGCATTGCTTGATCGTCAAAGGTTCCGTCGTGGTTGTTCCGGTACAGCGAGAAGATCTCCTCGTCGATGTTGGAGACGAAAAGATCCATCCATCCATCCTGGTCAAAGTCGGCGGAATCAACTCCCATGCCTGAGCGGGCACGCCCATCGGCACTGTAAGCGACGTCGGCTCGAAGCCCAGCTTCTTCAAACCGTCCTTCCCCGCGATTTATAAAGAGAAAATTCCCCACCGTGTCATTGGCTACGAACAAGTCCATCCGCCCGTCGTTGTTCACGTCGGTCGCGACCGCTCCCCATGCTTTTCCAAGCGAAGCGGCAATCCCCGACTCTTTGCTCACATCCGTGAAGGTTCCATCGCCGTTGTTGCGGAACAACCAGCTGGGCGTGGAGGGGAAGATCCGCGGAATGCAGTAGTGGCGTTTGCCGTCAGAACTGATTCCGCACCCGTTCGCTTTGTCGAACGCGGCGAACTGGCCGACAAACAAATCGAGTCGGCCGTCATTGTCGTAATCGAACCACACGGCATTGGACGCCCACCCCTGAACGCCGACTCCGGCCTTCTCGGTGACGTCGCTGAAGGTTCCGTCCCCGTTGTTGTGATAAAGAATGCTTCGGCCGTATTGCGTCACGTAGAGATCCGGGAACCCGTCGTTGTCGTAGTCGCCCGCGGCGACTCCCATCCCGAATCCTCCTGCACTGACTCCGGCTTTCTCGGTGACGTCTGTGAACGTGCCATCCCGGTTGTTTCGGTACAGAGCATTGCGCAAGGGCTGTGCCGGTGTGAAGAAATCGGACTTACCGCTATTCACCAGGTAGATATCAAGCCAGCCGTCCTGATCATAGTCGAGGAATGCGCACCCCGGCCCTGTGGCTTCAGGCAGGTACTTCTGAGGAGACCGTGCGGCATTGTGTGTCCAGTGAATCCCGCTGACAGAGGGCGGAATCTCCTCGAAGACAGGCAGGGCGTGCGGAGCCTGCGCCAAAGCGCTCCGCGAGAGCGCGTAAAGGCCGGCGCTGCCAGCGAGTCCCTGAAGAAATCGGCGCCGGGAGAGTGGAAACATCTGAGGAGACCCTGAGTGCAACCGCATCCGCATACTTTTTTATCACAGCCTCCGGGAGAATGAGGCTTGGTCGCCGGACAAGTTCCGCACTAGTTCCGAACTAGTCATGCGATTCCCGTGTGCGTGCTACCATGGCAGTCAAATTTTTGACCGGAAGAATTATCGTCATGCCAATGCCCAGAATTGGCAGCTTTTCTCTCGTCCAGTTTGCGGCCTTTTGTGCCGTCCTCGCTCTGCCGTTGGGTTTAGCCGCGACCGGTGCTGGCCAATCGCCTTCAAGTTCGGGAAAAAGTTCGGCAAACTTTGAAACGCTCGCAGCTAACGCTGGGTCTGCCCGGGAAGCGGGCCGCACGGACGAGGCGATTCGCAGCTATCGCGCCGCCGTGGAACTCCGTCCGGCTTGGGAAGAAGGCTGGTGGTATCTGGGAACGCTGCTTTACGACACAGATCATTTTGAAGACGCCATTCCTGCGCTCCGCCGCGTAGTCGAATTGGATGCCAAGGTCGGCCCCGCCTGGGCTTTCCTCGGACTGTGTGAATTCGAAACGGGCGACTATCCAGAAGCATTCACTCACCTGCAGAGCGCCAAGGAGTTGGGATTCTCAGAGAGCCCGGACGTTGAGAAGGTGGCGCTCTATCATCTCGGGTTACTGCTCATCCTGCATGGCGAGTTTGAACGCGCGATCGAACTCCTGGTGAGTGCGTTCGGACCGAGCCAGTTCACGGAGCAAATCAAGGTGCCTCTTGGACTGGCGTTGCTGCGGGCGCCAATATTGCCCGCGCAGATTGATCCCTCGAAAGATGCGCTTATCCACGCGGCCGGCGAAACTGCAGTCTTGCTAGCGAATCGCGAGATGGATGCGGTGTCACGGCACTTTGAGCAGATGCTGCGGGACTATCCCGGTACACCGTATCTGCACTATCAATACGGATTGGCGCTAATGACGGCTTCGCAGTACCAACCGGCCGAACTCCAGTTGCGAGAGGAAACCCGGATTACGCCGCGGAGCGCGTTACCGTGGATAGCTTTGGCATCCCTGAGTGCGCAGCGGAATGACCCTGGCGAAGCGCTGACCGCGGCTCGACAAGCAGTTCAGATTGCACCCCACTCGGTGGCCGCCTATCAGGCATTAGCGCGGGCTTTGAAGAGTCAGAACAAACACGATGAGGAGGCCATGGCTTCACGGCAAGCTCAAGAGCTGGCGAAGCAGCCCGTAGAGGTGGATGGGTCGCAGGCCAGCCGGTACGCGCTCGCCCGGAGCGCAGCCATTGCGAGCGCTTCCGCCAGCAACGGACCGGGAGCGGGAACTCCGGCAGCGCCCGCAGTAAGCTTCGAGGATGCGGCGCGCCGCGCCGAGTCGGCACGTCGAGCAGGCCGCACGGAGGAAGCCGCCACTTGGTATCAGAATGCTTTGAAACTCCGCTCGAACTGGCCGGAGGGTTGGCGGCAGTTGGGCACGATCCAATACATGGACGGTCGCTATCCCGAGGCCATCGCCGCGCTCCAGCAGTCGGTTGCGCTCGAAGCGATGCAGGCCGATACCTGGACTTTGCTTGGTCTAAGTGAGTTCGAGACTAAGGACTATGGGAACGCGCTGATTCACATGGAGCGTGGCCGAGCCCTGGGATTCAGCGGGAACGCCGCCGCAGTGAGGGTTTCCCGGTACCATCTTGCGCTCCTGCTGAATCGCAACGGAGACTTCGGCCGGGCAATTGATGTGCTGATTCCCGCGATTGGTGCCGGCGCACTGTCGGACGAGATTCAATTCGCGATGGGAATTGCATTGCTCAGAATCCCCGCTCTCCCCGAACAAGTGAAGCCAGAACAGGGCGCACTTGTGCGTGTGGCCGGGGAGGCCGCGGCGCTTCTCTCCGAGAGCCGATATGACCAGGCCTTCCCAATTTTCGAGAAGATGGTGAGCGAGTACCCGAAGACGCCGTTTCTTCACTATGCGTACGGCGATGCTCTGGCCAGCACGTCAATGTACGATGAGGCACGGACCCAGCTGCGAGAAGAAACGAGGCTGAATCCGGCCAGCGTCCTCCCCTACCTCCGGCTGTCTTCCATCGAACTGCTGCTACACCAGAACGCCAGCGCATTGGCAGCTGCGACGAAAGCAGTTGAGATGTCGCCTGATTCATCCGAAGCTCACTACTGGCTGGGACGGAGTCTTCTGGAACAGGGTGATATTCCCGGAGCGATCCACGAGCTTGAGACGGCACGCCGATTCTCCCCGAACAGTCCGAAGGTGCATTTCAACCTGGCTCGAGCCTATTCCAGGGCCGAGCGCGCCTCCGAAGCCCAACAAGAGCGCGCCGAGTTCGAGCGCCTCAACGCTCAGTTGCCAGGCCAGCAAAACTCGTATGGCGACCGCGGCGATCGCGCCGGGCGCGGAATGGCGGACGACATATCGGCGCCGCCGGTCTCGAAATAGACAGCTGCGGATTTTTTCACGGATTTCATTTAACGGATATTTATTCGGCGTGGCCGGAAAAATCGCGGTTTTTCCATCTCCAGATTTACGTATATTTCTCTGGTTTTTTGGATCGCTACAAATAGTTAAGATAAACGATTATCTACTTGACAATTGACTAAGGTTGCGGCTTAATAGCGCGCGTGGGAAACGCACGTAATTGAAAAACACTACGGCGGAGGCATAAGAATGCGTAGGTCAATGTGGTGGTTGCTGGCGATTTGTCTGTGTGTGTCGCTGCCGTTATCCGCACAGAAGTTTACCGGGACAATTACCGGCGTAGTCACTGATCCTTCCGGCGCTGTCGTTGCCGGCGCGGAAGTCACCATCACGAACCCTAGCACTGGTGCAGTCCGCACCGTGAAGACCTCGGATCACGGCGACTATGCGTTTCCCGAGCTCCCCGCTACCACCTACGACTTGAGGGTCACGGCGCCGAACTTCAAGGAGCACGTCACCAAAGCCATTGAGCTCAACGTCTCCAGCACGACGACGGTGAATGTCACTATGGCTTTGGGAGGCGCGACTGAGCAGGTCGTCGTCGAGGCCAACGCGGTGCAGGTCGAGACTGCTACTGGCGCCGTGGGCAATGTCATCGAGGGCAACGAGGTTCGCGACTTGCCGCTCAACGGGCGCAGCTTTGCACAATTGACCCAGTTGATGCCCGGCGTCTCTCCCGCGTCGAATTTCGATTCCAAGCACAAGGGCCTGGAGGCTGGCGTTGACTTTTCCGTGAACGGAAACAGTACGACCGGCAACATCTTCATGGTGGATGGTGTCAACAACAACGACATCGGATCGAACCGCACGATTCTTGTGTACCCCTCGATTGACGCGATCCAGGAATTCAAGATGCTGCGCAACAGCTACGGCCCGGAATACGGCCAGGCAATGGGCGCGATCATCAACATCGTGACGCGCGGCGGCACCAACCAGTTCCACGGCGGCGCGTACTACTTTGGCCGTAACGACGCGCTCAACGCGACCGACTTCTTCAATAACCTGAACGGGGCGAAGAAAGACGTCCTCCGCCGCAATGACTGGGGCTATAACGTCGGCGGCCCGATCGTGAAGGATAAGTTGTTCTTCTTCTGGTCGGAGGAATGGAACCGCGAGAAGCGTGGCAAGCTGCGCAGCGCGAACGTGCCGACAGTCGCCGAAAAGGGCGGGGACTTCACTAACCTCCGTCCCAACGACCCGATTACCGGCCAGGTGTGCGAAAACACTCCCAGGGATCCTAACAACTCCGACAATACAACGAATCAACTCCTGAGCATTGCCGATCTCGCCAATCATGGTTATACCGGCAATCAAGTGTCGAATACAGGAACGCTAATTGCGCAATTATTCCCCGATCCAAACACGGCCAACCCCGTGAACTGTAACAACTGGAACGTGTCCCTGCCGGCTCCCATCTTCTGGCGACAGGAAAGTATCCGAGGCGACTATAAGCTTGCAAAGACATGGAGCATTTTTGGACGGTATACGCAGGACCACTGGTCGCAGCCGTCACCCAGCACTTTGGGTTTCTGGGGCGACGACAAGTATCCATCCGTGGAGAGCAATTGGCTCCAGCCCGGCTATCAGGCTACTGTTAAAGTCACGAAACTGCTGGGCTCCTCCGCAGTGAACGATTTCCAGATTTCTTACGCGGCCAATCGCATTACGGTGAGTGTGTCGGACCCCGGGAACTTAGTCAGCCAGATTAACGCCGCGCAGCAACCCTTCTTCCCCTATTCCCAAAAATTCGACGGAACAAAAATTGGATATCCGGTTTTCTGGGGAGGCTTGGGAAGTGGCGCCAATTCGGACAACCTGTGGACCCAGGGTCCATGGCACAACAACGAAGAGCTGTACATTCTAAAGGATGATTTCTCGAAGGTTTCGGGAGCGCACACCTTCAAGGTGGGTTTCCTGGCCAGCAACAACAGGAAGAACGAACTGGTCAACTGTTCTTCTTGCGAAGCACCAAACTACTGGGGTGCCCAGAATACCCTCTCGCCGACTGGCGTTTACAAAGGCGGGGGCAGCGGAAACGGAACGTTCGACGCGCTTTGGAACCAAGTGTATTGGGGCTGGGGAGAACTGCAGACAAACCCGTTTACCCTTACCCGATGGCACGACTATGAAACTTACTTCGGCGACACCTGGAAGGTACGCCGCAATGTGACGTTGGAATACGGCTTGCGCTGGTCCTTCCTCCGCAACCCATTCTCTAATAAAGACCGGATTGCCAGCTTCCAGTTGAACCTCTACGATCCATCCAGGCCTTCCACCGACGCGTGCAACGGAATGTTGGTTGTTCCAGGGACCAGCTTCTGCCAGCAGGCCGGATTCGGTGCTGGGACTCCTGGTCAGGATCGCTCGCTGAAAGCCAACAATAATCACGAGATCGCGCCGCGAATCGGTATTGCCTGGGATCCCAGGGGCGACGGCAAGATGTCGTTGCGCGCCGGAGTGGGGGAGTTCTACCAGCGCGAGCGGTTGAGCAACTATCTCTACATGGCGAGCAATTCGCCATTCAGCCTCAACGCAGGCGGAACTGGCCCTACCAATTTCGGCCGGACTCTGGACACTGCACCGGACCCAACTCAGGTTGCCATCGCGGGTTCGCCCAGCTTCGGTCTCGATCCCAGCAACCGTATGCCAAACACGTGGCAGTGGAACCTGACGTTCGAGCGCGAGGTGGCGCGCAACTCCAAGCTGGAACTCGCTTATGTCGCCAATCGTGGCGAGAACATCCTCCGCTACATTGACGCCAACCCAGTTCCACTGGATCAGCGGCTGGCATATGCCCTCGACTCCAGCAACGCACGCCGGCCGGCGGGGAATTACGGATTTATTAACTACGGCAAGTGGAATGCGGGCTCGAACTACAATTCGCTCCAGGTGTTGTTCCGGACGAAGGTCAGGTCACTGGATGCGCAATTCGCCTACACCTGGTCGAAATCCCTGGCAGATACAGACATCACCAACAGCGGCGGAGCCAACTCGACAAGCTTGCTGCTCGATCAGACCAACCCGCGGCACGACTACGGCCCGACGACCATTAACCGACCGCATGTCTTTACGGCAAACCTCGTCTACAACACGCCATTGCTGCAAGGGCAGAACGCCGTTATGCGAACCGCTCTGGGAGGCTGGGAAATGGCCTCGATTTTGAACTACACCAGCGGGCCCAGCTGGACGGTGGATACCAGCAATGGTGTCTCTAATGTTCCGGGAGGCTTCACCGGTACTGGCACGACCCAGAATAACAATCGTCCGACCCGTCTGTTGCAGGATTGCCGAGGACACGGCCCTGTTCAGTGGTGGAATCCAGCCGCGTTTACGCTGGACAACTACCAAATTGGCACGCTTGGGAACTCGGGGGTTGGCTCTTGTTCAGGACCCGGCTTAGCCAATACCGACTTCTCGCTCTACAAGAACTTCAAGGCCACAGAACGCGTGACCCTGCAGTTCCGGTTCGAGTTCTTCAACCTGTTCAATAAGACGCAGTTCCGCACCGACTCAATCGATGCAAACATTAGCAGCGGCGGGGTCGGCTGTATTGCCTCCGTGATCGGTGTTGACGCAAGATGTGACAACCACGCGGTCAACACGATAGCGTGGGACCAGGCGACAAACGGCAACGGGAACTTCGGCTTGGTTCGAAACGACAAAGGACCGCGTGAAATTCAGTACGCCCTGAAGATCAACTTCTAAGTGGTTTCCTTCTGGGGGTGGGACTTGACGACCGTCAGGTCCCATCCTATATCCTTCCTTTGAATGGTTCCCCTCGGTGCTTTGTATCTTTCGTGCTGCTCCCGATCTGGCACGGGCAACTGCAAGCTTCTCCTCCGATTATTGTTTGCCCTTTGCGTGATCGTCCGTGTCCATTCCCTTGCGCAGGCCCAGGCGCCTGCTACCAACGCCGTTAAAACAAAGCCATCCACCCAAAAATCCCCGTCTCTAGAGGATTTCGCACGCCACTACGACGCGGCCCGCACGTTTCAGGTCAGCGGCGACCAGGAACATGCAGCCAGCGAGTACGTGGCGTTCCTTGCTGGTGCTCTCGGCAGCACGGCTGGTGCATATGCTCGACTGGGCAATCCTGACAAAGCGGTCGCTTTCTTCGACGAAGCGTTGCGCCTGGCGCCCGCCAATTCGGCAATTCGCCTAAATTACGGCCAGATGCGGCTGCGGCAGGGGAATCTCTCCGGGGCGCGCACTCTCGCTGAACAGGTTCTAAAGGACGATCCTGAGAACGCGAAGGCGCGGGCTCTGCTGGGACAGGTTCTCTTCAGCCAGGGCGACTATAAAGGCGCTCGCGAGCACCTGGAAGCAGCTACGGTGGCCGAGCCTACCTTTGACATCGCCTACCTTTTGGGCACGAACTATATCAAGCTGAACGAAGTCACACGCGCACGCCTGGTTTTCGAGGACATGCTTGCGGGTTTCGGAGACACACCACGCCTCCATATCTACTTTGGCATGGCCTACCGGGAAGGTGAGTTGTACGACGATGCCATCCGGGAACTCAAGAAGGCGATTGCCAAGAGTAGCACGATAGCGCAGGCGCATTACTTCCTCGCTTTAGCGTACCTGGTACGTGATGAAGAGTCCGGATTCGGGGCTGCGCTGGCGGAACTGCAAGCCGAGGTGAAGGTTAATCCGAACGATGCCCGTACCCACTATCTGCTTGGGTACATTGCAATGAAGCAGCATAACTCCCATGAGGCAGAAGTCGAACTATCGCGGTCGACTGCTCTTGATCCGCAAAATCCCGATCCCTTGCTGTATCTTGGACAGCTGTACGCCGACGCAGACCGCACTGCCGAGGCGGAAGCCGCGATGCGTAAGGCGATTGCCTTAACCAAGGATGAAGCCCGCAATGACTTCCAGATCAGCCGGGCGCATTATGTGCTGGGCCGAATCCTGCAAAGCAAAGGCAAACCGGAGGAGGGAAAAAAGGAACTATTGCTTTCGAGCGACCTCAGACAAAGATCGCTCGCCAACATTAGAAGCCAGCTCGCTGCTCCCGGATCAACTAAGGATGTCACCGACAAGAAAGATGGTTTCCCGGGCGCCAATTTGCAGGAAACCGAAAACCAAGTCGGGGCACCCACCCTCGAGCCAGTTCCTCCCGAGCAAGAAAAGAAAGTCCAGGCTTACTTAGACCAGCTGAAACCCGCCATTGCCGACGCCTACAATAACCTCGGTGTGATTCAGGCTGGTCGCAAGGATTTCGCGACCGCTTCGGAATACTTCCGGAAAGCTGGCGAGTGGAGCCCTACGCTGGAGACTCTGGATCGTAACTGGGGCATGGCCGCGTTCTATGCCAACAATTACCAGGAAGCTGTTCCGCCGCTCACCCGGCAATTGCAAAAACAGCCGGGCGATGTCCGAGTGCGGGCTGCGCTGGCGCTTAGTTTGTTCATGGGACAGAATTTCAGCGGAACGTTGGACACTTTGAAGCCAATTCAGAGCCTAGTCGACAGCGACCCTGGGCTCGGCTATGCCTTCGCCGTGTCTCTGGTTAAAACGGGGGACTATGATGAAGGCATGCGGCGGTTGAAGTCTGTGGAAGAAGCAAACCCGAATTCCGCCGACATTCACATGCTGATGGGGTCCGCTCTTGCTGACCAGCATGAGTATGACACCGCTCTGCAGGAGTATCGGAAATCTCTGGCGATCGATCCTGGCCGGGAGCAAACCCACTACCTGGCAGGGTTGGCCTTGATCCGCAACGGCCACCCAAAGGATGCCGTAGAAGAGCTGCGTACCGCGCTCAAACAAAGTCCTTCCGATGTCTCCGCCAAATATCACCTGGCATTTGCTCTCATTCAGATCCAACAAAAAGAGGAGGCCCAGTCCCTTCTGCGGGACGTGATCCAGCAGGATCCCAAGCGCGCGGATGCTTACTACGAACTGGGCAAGCTTCAACTGGAGCAAGGCGACACGAAAGGCGCGGTCGCGAGCCTGGAAACCGGGACCAAGGTTGGCCCTGACGCCGACTATATTCACTACCAATTAGCGATGGCCTATCGGCGCGACTCCAGGGAGGAAGATGCCCAGCGCGAAATCAAGCTCTATCAGACCTTGAAGAATCGCCAACGAGGGCGCGGGAATGCTCCCCAATCGGACTGAGCTGCGCCCGCTGCTTCTGCTGGCCCTGGCGGTTTTCCCGTTGTGCGTGCCTCCCTTCGCCGGTGCGCAGAAGACCGTTCCTCGGTCGAAGTCAGCCTCTCCGCTTTCAACAGCAAAGGCTCAGCTCGCCCGTGGTGACCTTAACTCCGTCGAAAGTACTCTCTGGACCATCCTTGCTTCGGAGCCAGCGAATGAACAAGCTCTTCTGATGCTGGGCGTCGTGCGCGGGCGCCAACAACGTTATGCCGAGGCCGAAGCTCTTTTCCGGCGCGTCCTGCAACTTAACCCCAAATCGATCGTCGCTTCCAGAAATTTAGCAGGCGCTCTGCTCGCGCAGGATAAGCCGGATGACGCTATCCGGCAGTACAACCAGGCAATCCAACTTAGCCCGCAGGATTCTGACTTGAAGATTGAGGTGGCAAAGCTGAATCTGGGACAAGGCAATTTCGCGGAAGCACTCTCCACTTTAGAAACGATAAAACTAGATCACTTTCCTCCCTCGGCGGTTCCCCTCAAGGCTGCCAGCCTTCTTGGCGTGGGGCGAAGGTCCGACGCGGAGGGATTGATCCCACGAGTTAAAGGGTTTCCCGGTGTGGCACTCGATCTCGCGCAGGTGTTTGTGACGGCAAACGATTCCGATGCTGCTCTGAAGACTCTTAGTCTGGTCAATCCTGCCCCTAAAGGCGCGGCTGCCCAGGTCTACTACTTGAAGGGGCGGGCACTTCGGCAAAAGGGACAAGCGGTTGCTGCCATGACCAGTTTTCGCGAGGCTCTTGCGGCGGATCCGAAATCAGTCGAAACGCTGGTCGCGATGGCCGAGATATTCGCGGGTGAAAGCAAGCATGCCGATAGTCTCACGATGCTGGAGAAGGCGAGAGCGTTGAGCCCGGATTCTCGGGAGGTACTACGTCACCTGATTGTTGAAGCCATGGAGGCTGGGCAGAACGATCGAGGACTCGAAGCTGCGCAAGATCTTCAGCGCAAGAGCTCTGAACTTGACGACCGATACCTGGTTGCCAGTGTGATGATCCAGCAGAAACAATATCTGCCCGCAACCCATATCCTGGAAGATTATGTAACGCAGCGTCCGCAGGATGCGAAGGCCTATCTCGGGTTGGGAATGTCATATCTAAGTTTGTTGCGCTATGCGGATGCCCGCCAGGCTCTCGAGCGCTCGCTCCAGCTCAATCCGAGTCTCCCCGAAAGCCACTACCAGCTTGGGCTCTTAGCCAGCCAGCAGGGGAGCCGGCAAGAGGCGATCGAGCACTGGCAAAGGGCAGTGGACCTGCAACCTCATCATGCTCAGGCGCTGTTTTCGCTGGGCACC
>Ga0193751_1000873_pt1 | contig 20784 bp, 17 predicted proteins | sample L1c2metaG_FD_143050 | JGI IMG/M metagenome (GOLD analysis project Ga0193751, IMG submission 143050) | Soil microbial communities from a riparian zone of the East river system, Colorado, United States - L1c2 | ecosystem: Environmental > Terrestrial > Soil > Riparian zone | place: USA: East River... | reverse complement strand
CGAGTTCGAGGCTTGGAAGGCGTAGGGCCGGGTCACATCAAATCCGGACCAGTTGTCCTCGAACCACGGAACCCCCGTAAACGTCGCGGTTGGCCCGTTGTCCAAAGCTCCACGTTTGTTATCCAGGGCGCCCTCGTATGCGATGAGTCCTGGTCCGTACTGACTTTGAATGGAAGGGGAGTCGAAGCTGCCCAAGCCATCGCGTAGGACCATGCCGACTGCGTTCCGAAAGATGGCCGAGGCTGTGACCTTGTACGTCGTATTCGCTATGGGCGATGCTGGAGGAGTCAGATTGGGGTGACAGACCGCATACGCCGCTGCCGTACCCGAGGTGACGGCGAATCCGGTCTTGGTGTTGTAGCAGGTGAGTACGCGGTCGAATACGTTGCCATTCAGCCCCGACGCCCCCACCACCCCCTGCTGGAAACCCTGCGCCTGTACCCCCTGTATGAAAGTCGAGCCCGTCTCGATGAGTATGCCGTACTCGGTGCCCGGCGTTCTGATCGTGCAGGGAGGGATGGGATTGAGCACTCCGTTCGATAGGAGAGCAATGTTCTGCATCCCACAATACCAGCTCGTAGGCGGGAACCGGACGCCGAAAACGCCAGACGTAACTTTGAATTGCGATGGCGAGACGTGCGTGCCGTCGTCGTTGATGATGTTCCCGGCGCCCACTATGTGGACATTGCTGTAGTTCCTGAACGAGAACTCGCTGATCGCGTAACTGTTGCCAGGGATGAGGACTACTCCACCGCCTCCTGAGTTCCCGCTCGCCTGCACCACATCACAGGCCCGGTAGAGGGCCGATGTGTTCTGCTGGGCGTTATTGCTGACGCTCCCTCCCATGTCTTCAAAGTTCACGACTGGTATCCCGCCTTGGATCGCGGACAGGCTCCGCTGGATCGCCTGGTGCTCGAGGCTAAAACCCCCCGGATCGTACTGACCCGGTGCTTTCCGCCAGTTGTATGGTGCGCTCAAGACTTTTCCTTCTTCGGCTGGAGGAGCTCGGAAGGTCTCAACAAACGCGGCGTTGAAAACGAGACAAAGGCAAGATTAAAGAAACCAAGGGCAAGTTTCGAGGACAAGCTTAAGCTGATCGGCTAGGCGATCGGGTGGGGGCGGACTGGCAAGCATCCCCGTGACCTATCGACCGCTGAAATCGTATGACAGACTTGATGCATTAGAACGGTCATCTTCAGGACGCGCCGATGAGATCAGTGATTCCCTTCGCCTTGTTGTTCGTAGTCTTTGGAGGCTCAAAAGATTCAGCACCCGCGCCGCCTGTTGTGGTGCCACCGCGACCGGCCGTTGCGCGGACCGACCCGTGCTCGGCGCCCGCAAAGGTCGTGGTCACGCTCGACAAGAAGGTCCTATCGGTCGGTGAGCATACGCAGGCCCGTGTTCTGGTCTACGACTCCGCAGGGCATCTCGTACACGGGTGCAAGGTAGTGTGGAGCGCCCATTGAGAACTGGAAGTCATGTTCTTGCTCCCAGGAGGCTACGTACCAACACTATGCGAAAGGGGGGACTCGAACCCCCACGGATTGCTCCCTGGATCCTAAGTCCAGCGCGTCTACCAAGTTCCGCCACTTCCGCGCTCGCGACTCTAAGATAGCAGTGACTTCGAGCTGTATCCAAGCTTGTAGCGAGAAATACCATCACCAAAAGAAAAACCCCCGCTGACTAGGCGGGGGTTTCCCTCGGGATTCGAGCCTTTGCTCTTACTTATCTACCTGGAGGTTGACGACCCTTGGCGAGTGCGTGCTCTCCGCTAGCTGGAACACCTTCAGGCTGATGTAGTCGCCGTTCTTCAGCCGACCCAATGCCTGCTGAAGATCCGAGGGCGTGTTGATTGTCCGTGCTGGCGCTGGGTAAAGCACCTGCGTGATGACATCGTTCTTGTACAGCTTGTCCTCGGCAGGGCCGCCAGGAATCACATCGGTCACCATAACGCCGCGCACGGGTGCCGGCATCCGCGCCTGCGCAGCCATTTCTGTACTCACCGGCGCAACCGAGATTCCGAGTGCGGGGTGAACGGTTCCACCACCCAAAGGCTCAGTACGCGTGTCCGCTGTCGCCACCTGCGTATCCGAAGGCGCTTCCATCAGAGTTACCCGGAAAGTCTTTCTCTGTCCGTAACGCATCGCTTCGATCTCGATGGTCTCGCCGGGGTTGTGGTTGCGAACGATTCTCTGAAGCGTGCTGACACGATCCACTGGCTGACCATCAGCTGTGATGATCACGTCGCCAGGCTGAAGTCCAGCCTTTAGTGCAGGCGTGTTGTCGGTTGGGAAGCCGCGTACGAGCACGCCGCGAATGTCCTTCACACCCGCAACAGCGGCGTCTTCAGGACTGACATCATCGATTTGGATGCCAAGCGCCGGGATTCTGACGCGCCCGTGCGCGATGATCTCGTCCATCACGCGCTTTGCGAGCGTGATTGGAATGGCGAATCCGTAACCCGCGTTGTACCCGGTCGGACTTGCGATCGCGCTGTTGATGCCGATCACTTCTCCGCGCGAATTCACGAGCGGACCGCCCGAGTTGCCAGGATTGATAGCTGCGTCAGTCTGAATGAGATCACTGATCGCATACTGGTTCGGTCCGGCTTGGTTCATCAAGTCGGCGAGGCTTCGCCCTTTCGCGCTGATGATGCCGGCGGTGACGGTGTTCTCGAGGCCGAGCGGATTGCCGATCGCGAGCACCCACTCTCCGATGCGCGAAACGACATCGTTGCCGAGCGCCACGGTCGGGAAGTCGTTGCCATCGATCTTGATCACAGCGACGTCAGTCGTCCGGTCGTGGCCGACGACTTTAGCCGTGAACACGCGATGGTCCATCATTCTGACAGTCACCTTGTCGGCGATCGTCTCGCGATCCGAATTGGTGACGACGTGGTTGTTGGTAAGGATGTATCCGTTCGACGTGACGATGAATCCGGAGCCCTGGCCGCGCATTGGCGCCGAGCGCTGCGGGATATCGAACTGGCGGAAGAAATCTTCCATTCCCGGCGGAACTGCCTGCGGTGTACCACCGCGTCCGGGGCGGCTGCTCGGTGTTGAGCGCGCCGCGCTGAAGACTTCGATCGAGACAACTGCGGGCGTGACGTTGTTCGCGATCGCTACGAATGCGTTGCTTGCTTCGGCGATTGGTTGAACCTGCGCCGCGCTTGGCCGCGATTGCGCGAACCCGAGCTTGGTCCAGTTCATTCCCGACGCGACGATCAGACCGCCGACAAATGCAGTAGTTGCGGCTACGACGAGCCGCGCTTTTTGGGAAGCAATTGACATACGACTATGATGGCTAAAGGGTGTAACTATGAGACACGATTTGGTGTCAGCGGGTTTCTTGCCACTTGCTGCGACGAGAAAAACTCGTCAGCACGAGCACGCTTCGACCGTCTTCTATTAATACGCCAAACAGGCACTTCTTGCTCCACTGAATCTATCGGAAAGGATCGGACGCCTCTGCCATAGTTTTTTGGTGCATGTGGATGGCGAATCCCTGGTGGGCGGTCACCGATGCCACCAAAATCCGCCGAATTCGGATCAGCTGTTCCCGAGCGAACATGCGAACAAGCTCATCTGTAACGAAACGATCCGCATGTAACAAAATATTACACCGTTATGGATGAGCTTGAGAGGCCAATTTTTGTAAGTCGTTGTCCCCCAATGGCTTAGATCAAGGCATGGCCGTTGCCTTAGGTGGGCCTGTCGATACCACGCTTTAAAACCATTAACCGGGTTGTCGCGATGATTCGCTCCAGATTCGTTCGTTCATCCGTCCTTGTTTTGAGCGCCTTTGCAGCGCTCTCCTGTTCGGATTACTCGCCGACAGCGCCGCCGGCTCCGAGTACCGCTGCGGCGGTGCAGCTGCAGCCGAATGCCGACCTCCTGGGCGGGCTCATTGGAATCGTAACGGGTCTCCTCGGCACCGTGCTCAAGGTCATCTCTTTCGTATATGACCCCAACGGTATCCCGGTCTATGCTGTCAAATGGGCTCCGACCCACGTCGTTGCGGTTCGCTCAGTCTCGGGTACTATCGGCGTCAACGGTGGAACGCTTGCGATACCGGGCTCCGATTTCACAATCACATTCCCGTACGGTGCGCTCTCCACGAACACCGCGATCACTATCACGTCCGACGCAAGCGGATACGTGTCGTACGACATGCAGCCACACGGAATCACGTTCGCCAAGCCAGTCATCGTTACACAGCGCCTAAACAACACTACCGTTTACGGCACGTCGAAGGCGTGGAATGCGTTCGGCGCTTACTTCCCGACGACGCCGTCACTTTTGAGTGGGCTGCTTGAGGCGCTCGAAATCGAGACCACGACGATATTCTCTGGCTCGAATGGACAGCCGGCAATTGAAACGTGGCAGTTGAGACACTTTTCCCGCTATATGCTATCTTCAGGCTGAGCCAAGCCGACCCTCCGGGGGCGTATAATGGAAAGAGCGGAAAGAACTCCACATGGTCCGCAGAAGTCGTCGGCTCGCGCTGGTTCCTCGGCGCGAGCCGACGACGTAGAAGCGGCGCGTGAGCTCGTCGGCCAGGCGCGCATGGCCGAGCAACACGAGCAGACCGCCAAGGCGCTGGGCCTGTACGACGACGCTCTGGCACACTTTCACCCTGACAGCTTCCATCCCTTTTTTGCGGACGTTCTCCGCTGGAAGGGGACACTTCTAAGAGAGCGTGGCGAAACGGAAGCCGCTTACCGCTGCTACAGTAACAGTCTGGCTAAAGCCAGCCGCGCGCACTACGACGCCGGTCAGGCCCACGCCTTCAACTGCCTCGCCATCGTCGCACAGCGGCGCGGGGACCAGAAGGAAACAGATCGTTTGTACCGCAAAGCCGCGACTCTCGCCGAAAAAGTTGGCGAACAGAGATTGCTCGGCATGATCGAGCAAAATCGCGGAGTCCTCGCCAACATGCGTGGTGATTTTGCCGCTGCAGGTGTAGCGTACTCCAACAGCCTTCGCGCGTTCGAAGATGCCGGTGACGCGGAAGCTGCTTCATGGGTGTTGAACAACATCGGTATGCTGCACACCAAGCTTAGAAATTTCGGCGAGGCGCTGGAAAACCTCGATCGCGGACTCGGCATCGCGGTCAAGCGTAAGGATGCCATCGTCGAGAGCATCATCACGCTCAATCTGGCGGAGGCGCGGGTCGGACTCGGACAACTCGAGCTTGCAGAGAAGCTCTGCACCCGATCCCTGGAAGAGGCACAGCGGCGCGGCGACCACTTAACCGCTGCGGGTGCGCTCAAGTGCAAAGCGAGCATCGAGCGTGAAAGAGGTGCCCTCGACAAGAGCATCGCCACGCTTCGAATCGCTATCTACGAGGCAGAAGGCGCTGAAGACCGGCTACTCCACGCCGAAATGCTGCGTGAGCTTGGCGAGATCTCGCGCTCGCTCGGGAACCCCGGTGCCGCGAAATCGGCCTGGAGAGAGGCTGCCGAGTCGTTCAAACAGGTCGGTGCCCGGCATGACCTGGCCGACCTGCAAAGCCGCATTAGCTCCTTGCCCGGCTAGGCAAAAGTTCCAGGCTCCGTTGCGGGTTCTCGGGAGGCCCGCGCGGGGTGACTCAGACGAGCAGGTCCTCGTCTGATAGAAGGCGGTCGGAGTCGCTCTCCTACCGCCTTTTTTCTCTGTAGTCCGCTCTTTAACCCGAGCGCGGCCGCGCGTTGTTTCGCGTCCGCGACAGGAACGGCACAATCAGTCAAGCGCGGCCTTCGAATGCCTCCGCAGAGCGGTGGCATTCTCACGTCATTGGCGACAGTCTGGTCGTTCGCGAGGTAATCGCGCTTGCGACCCAGATAGCCGCGAGCCGCAGCGTGACCGTCTTGCTCGTTGGCGAGACTGGCACCGGGAAAGAGCTGTTCGCCCGCGGGATCCACGCGGCGAGCCCGCGCGCCGCGGAGCCATTCGTTGCGATCAATTGTGCGGCGATTCCCGAGACGCTCCTCGAGAGCGAGCTCTTTGGGCACGAGCCGGGTGCCTTCACAGACGCAAAAACGCTCAAGCGCGGACTACTGGAGGTCGCCGATCACGGCACCGTCTTCCTCGACGAGGTCGCGGAGCTCCCTCTGAAGCTTCAGGCGAAGCTGCTCAGAGTCGTCGAAGACAGACGCTTTCGCCGACTGGGCGGGTCAGATGAACAGACGCTCCATGCACGCATCATTGCCGGCACCAACGCCGCCCTAGAGCGCGCGGTCGAAAACAACCACTTCCGGGCCGACCTCTTTTATCGTCTGAACGTCGCCCGCATCGAGCTTCCGCCCCTCCGGGATAGAAACGGCGATGTCTCGCTGCTCGCGAAATACTTCGTGCAGCGCTACGCGGAGAGCGAGGGGCGAGAGAATCTCAGACTCGCTGCGGATTCGATCGACGCGCTCGAGCGCCACCACTGGCCGGGCAACATTCGCGAGCTGAAGAACGTCATCGAGCGGGCAGTTGTCGTTTGCGTTGGCGATCTGATCCATCCCCACCATCTCTCCCTGCAACGCCGCTCTCTCGTGCCGCTCGTGGGCGCACCGGCCGGCGCGATGATTCACATTCCTCCCGAGGGAAAATCGCTGCAGTCCATTGTCGACGAGGCGATTCATACCACAATCGGACTAACTGGCGGCAATCTGAGCGCGGCAGCGCGGATACTCGGAATTTCGCGGCCTACACTTGCCAGGAAGCTTCGTGACGAAAGCAGCGTGCGGCGGACAATACTCGCATCGTCATGACGAACGCGCGCCCAACTGTTGAAATTCGCGCCGTCGAATCGCCCGCCGTCAAGGAATGCATGGACAGGGCGAAGCAAGCCGAGAGGGAAGGGCGCTGGGCGGATGCATGCGCACTGTACGAGCAGCTCGTTCGGGATCCCGACGCACACGCGCACACTCGACTCGCTGCATTGCGTTGGCTGGGACGCGCATACCTCGAGCAAGGAAATCGCGCGGCCGCGTTCGACGTGCTCGAAGCTGCTGTCGCCGCCGCGGATGTCACCGGCTCACCGGCAGCGGTTGCTCAAGCGCTGAACGTCGTCGGGATCGTGTACCAAATGGGTGGAGATCTCGACCAGGCTGCGGCGATCTACTCGGCGGCGAGAAGCAAAGCCGAGTTGGCCGCCGATGCCGCGCTCATCGCCATGATCGACTCGAACGTCGGCACAGTCGCAATGATCCGCGGCGATTTAAGGGCCGCGCTCGAAGCGTTCCGCCTGAGCCACCTCGGATATCAGGCTTTGGGCCTTAGAAATCACGAAGCGCAGGTGTTGAACAACATCGGGCTCGCTTATGTGGAGTTGGGAGAGTTCGCTGACGCCGAGGGAGCTTATACCGAGGCCGCTCGGCTATTCAGCGAAGACGGCGACATTGCGCGACAGTCAGACCTGGCTGCGAATCAAGTGCAGCTTTACATCGCTGCCAAGCGCTACGACGAGGCGCAAGCCGGATGCGAAAAACTGCTGAATGTCTCGACCGATGATGCGCCACCCTGGCGTGGTGACTTGTTCAGGCATCTTGGTGTGATTGCGCGGGAGCGCCTGGATTTCGCAGGTGCATCGGAAAACCTGCAGAAAGCCGAGCGACACGCAGTCGAAACCGGCGATCTTCTTCTGAGGGCCGATGTCGCTGAACAACAGGCGGAGCTTTATTGGACCCAGAAGCGTCATCGCGAAATGCTTCTGAGTCTGAACGAAGCGCATGCGCTTTACGCCCAGCTCAAGGCTAGCCATCGCATCGCCCACGTCGAAAAGAGACATGGTGCGCTTGAGTCAAGGTTCCTGGAGATCGCGGGTCAGTGGGGCAATTCGATCGAGAGCAAGGATCGCTACACGCGAGGTCACTGCGATCGAGTCGCATTCTTCGCCTGCGTCCTCGCCGACAGCATGGGCTTCAATGCGCGCTCGCTGTTCTGGTTTCGCATCGGTGCGCTACTTCACGACATCGGCAAGATCATCGTCCCGACTGAGGTGCTCAACAAACCGGGCAAGCTCACTCCCGAGGAATGGGAAATCATGAAGCGCCACCCAGAAGCGGGCCTCGAGCTGGTGGCAGACATCGATTTCCCGGGTGACATTCACGCGATTATCCGTAATCACCACGAACGGTGGGATGGGACTGGTTATCCGGATGGTTTGGCTGGCGAGCAGATTCCGTTTGCAGCCCGCATTCTGTGCGTCGCGGATGTGTATGACGCGCTCACGACGACGCGATCGTATCGTCCTGGACTCACCCACGCGCGAGCGGCGGAAATCATGCGCTCGTCTCCGGGCCAGTTCGATCCGCAGCTTCTCGACGTGTTTCTGGCGTGGGCAGAGACGGCAGACATTCCGGGCCGGCCGACGCCACAGCGCATGGCGATTTTTGCCGGCGGAGGAGCGGTTTGAGAATCGCGGTCATCACCGTGATTCTTGGAGCGCTGTCTGTCGCGGTTGCGTGCAAGGATTCATCTCGCTCGGGACCAGTCGGTGGAACGATTGTAATCTCTGCATCGGCCGATGCCGACGCTGTCGTACCTCCACTTACCGTGTCAATCGAAGGGAAGCAGGTCGGCGATCAGGTATTCGACAACCTCGCCGATATCGGTCCCGCGCTCAACACAGTCGGCGACGCGGGGTTCACCCCTCGCCTCGCCAAGACCTGGACGTGGGCGCCTGATTCTCTCTCCATAGCCTTCCAGATAGATCCGCGAGCGCACTGGCACGACGGCGATCCCGTGCGCGCGGAGGACGTTCGCTTTACCTACGCGCTCGTGAAGGACGAGAAGCTTGCGTCGCCGCTATCCGGAAATCTCGACAACGTCGACTCCGTGTCTCTGCCTGACTCGATGACTGCGCGGGTGTGGCTGCATAAACGGGCACCCGACGCGTTCTACAAAGTTGCGACTCCCGTCTCGATTCTTCCATCGCACATCCTGAAGAGTGTGGCTCCCGCGCAGCTCAGAACCTCCGCGTTTGCCCAGCATCCGATCGGGTCGGGTCGCTTCAGGTTCTCTACATGGGAGCGGGGCGCCAGGATTGTGTTGACGGCGGACAGCTCGAATTATCGCGGACGACCCAAGGCTGACCGCGTGGTGTGGCTGATCGCACCGGAGTATCCGACGGCCGCCACCAGGTTTCTGACTGGCGCAGCAGACTTCATCAGTGTCGTGAAGCCCGACTATGTCGCGAGGGTACGAGAAAAAGGCGAGAATATCGTCACGACCAACAACAGTCTCGATTACGGGTACGTCGCCTTCAATCTTGGCGATGCGACCCGCGGGAAAAAGCACCCCGTACTCGGCAATCGCGATGTGCGGCGCGCGCTCGTCATGGCGACGGACAGAAGCTCACTTGTGCGGAGCGTGTTCGACACGCTCGGCCTGGTCGCGCACGGCCCGGTAACGCGAGCGTTACCCACAAGTGATACCACGATCGGATTGCCCTACGACACATTGCGCGCGGCCGCCATTCTCGACTCGCTCGGCTGGAAGCGCGACGCGAGCGGCATTCGCCATCATGGACAAACCGCGCTGGCGTTTTCGCTGATGGTGCCCAGCTCGAGCGCGAGCCGCTCGAAGATCGCGGTACTGCTTCAGGAACAGTGGCGGCGCGCGGGAGCAGCCGTGAATATAGAATCTCTCGAAGGCAATACATTCGGCGCGCGCATGGAAGATCGGCAGTTCGACGCCGCGCTCAACGGCTGGCACATCGATCCGACTCCATCGTCGGTGCGCGAGGAATGGGCGAGTTCGGAGATAAAGAAGGGCGGATACAACGAGACGTCGTATCGGAGTCCCCCCTTCGACGCTGCGATCGACAGCGCGATCGCGGAGCCAAATCCTTCACGCAGCGTGGCGCTCTATCGACGCGCGTATCGTATTCTCACGGACGACGCTCCCGGTATGTGGATCTACGAGCTGCGAAACGTTCACGGCGTGTCGCGTCGAATTCACCCGGTGGGAATCCGAGCCGACGCGTGGTGGACCAATCTCGCAGACTGGACTGTTGTAGGGTCGGACGCGCGGAATTAGACGGACGGCTGCCGCGCAGCGAAATGGTGGTTAGGGTAAGCGTCGAATGTAAAAGTGCCCCGGTCGATTACTCGACCGGGGCACTTCTACGGTTCTACCGTTCTACTGCTGGGTCGGCGAAGAACAGTACCACCAGCCTCCACCTACGTCCACGCATCCTGGGGGTGGGGTAGCGCCCGACGCGAGCATGTAGCGGCTGGCGCTGATGTGGTTCGCCGTCTTCATCGCCTGCTGGGGCGACGGAGCGGTGGAGTCAGCGCAAGCTGCTAACGCGAGGGTTCCAGCGATCGCGATCAGACTGAGTGCAGTTCGTCTCACAACTACCTCACTTGATGAAGAGTGACCCGCTTCGGTGAGGCCATACGGTGGGTTGAGCTGGACATTGTGTAAATGTCTGTTTCCTACCACTAGATGTCTGTTCCGTATCACAGAAGTTCGGCTCGAAGCGTTAAGAGGCCTATCGAGGGGTTGGGCAGTTAGCATCGGGTTGTCGGAAAGTGGGAAAAGAAAAAGGCCCGCCTGATTACAGGCGGGCCTTTTTCTTCAAGACTTTCTTACTTCTTGTCGTCCACGATCTCGTAGTCGGCCTCGACCACATCGTCCGCCGGCTTGGCGCCGGCCTCGGCGCCTGCCGATGCTCCTGCGGGTTGCCCAGCTTCGGGCTGTGCGCCTGCCTGACCCTGCTGCTGGTAGAACGCCTGACCCGCTTCGCTGAACACCTTCGTCAGCTCTTCCTGCGCGGAACGAATCTCGTTCATGTCGTCGCCACGGAGCGCCTTCCGAGCGCGCTCGATTGCGGCGTCGATCTTCGCCTTCGTTTCGGGTGAGACTTTGTCGCCCCACTCCTTCACGTTCTTCTCGACTTCGTAGGTCATCGAGTCGAGACGATTCCGCGCGTCGATCGCCTCGCGCTGCTTCTTGTCTTCGGCCGCGTTCTTCTCCGCGTCCTTGACCATGCGATCGATCTCGGCGTCGGAGAGTCCGCTCGAAGCCTCGATACGGATCTTCTGCTCCTTGCCCGTGGCCTTGTCCTTCGCAGTCACGTGCAGGATTCCGTTCGCGTCGATGTCGAACGTCACTTCGACCTGAGGCATTCCGCGTGGTGCGGGCGGAATTCCCGTGAGCTGGAATTTGCCGATGGTCTTGTTGTACGTCGCAAGCTCGCGCTCGCCTTGAAGAACGTGGATCTCCACCGTGGTCTGGTTGTCGTCAGCCGTCGAGAAGGTTTCGCTCTTCTTCGTCGGAATCGTGGTGTTGCGAGGAATGAGTACCGTGGTAACACCGCCGAGCGTCTCGATGCCGAGTGAAAGCGGCGTCACGTCGAGGAGCAGAACATCTTTCTGCTCACCTGTGAGCACGGCACCTTGCACTGCCGCACCGATTGCCACGACTTCGTCCGGGTTCACGCCGCGATTCGGCTCCTTGCCGAAGAACTTCTTCACGATCTCCTGAATCTTTGGAATTCGCGTCGAGCCGCCCACGAGCAGAACCTCGTCGATCTCATTCGGTTTGATGCCGGCGTCCTTGAGCGCTTGCTCCATCGGCGGGATCGTCCGCTGGATGAGGTCGTCGACAAGCTGCTCGAACTTCGCCCTGGTCAGCGAATAATTGAGATGCTTGGGACCACTCTGATCGGCTGTGATGAACGGAAGGTTGATGTCGGTCGACTGCGTGGTCGAAAGCTCCATCTTCGCCTTCTCGCCCGCTTCCTTGAGGCGCTGCAGTGCCATCGGATCCTTCGACAGATCGATCGCCTGGTCGCGCTTGAACTCGGTTACGAGCCAGTCGATGACGCGCTGGTCGAAGTCGTCGCCGCCGAGGTGAGTGTCACCGTTGGTCGACTTTACTTCGAATTGGCGCGAACCTTCGACGTCGTACAGCTCGAGCACAGAGATGTCGTACGTTCCACCACCAAGGTCGAACACTGCGACTTTCTCGTCCTTCTTCTTGTCGAGACCATACGCGAGTGCGGCAGCGGTTGGCTCGTTGATGATGCGGAGGACGTCGAGACCCGCGATCTTGCCGGCGTCCTTAGTCGCCTGGCGCTGCGAGTCATTGAAGTACGCAGGGACTGTGATGACTGCCTTTTCGACTTTGTAGCCGAGGTAGTCTTCAGCCGTCTGCTTCATCTTCTGCAGGATCATCGCGGAGATCTCGGGCGGCGAATAGCGCTTGCCCTGGACTTCCACCATCGCGACGTCGTTCGACCCGTTTACGACCTTGTACGGAACGCGTTTCACTTCTTCCGTCACTTCGGACATCTTGCGCCCCATGAACCGTTTGATCGAGAAGACGGTGTTCTGGGGATTTGTCACTGCCTGTCTTTTTGCGATCTGACCAACGAGCCGCTCGCCGTCCTTGGTAAAGCCGACGACAGAAGGCGTAGTCCGGCCGCCCTCGGCGTTCGGGATGACGACGGGATCGCCGCCCTCCATCACCGCGACGACGGAGTTCGTGGTACCCAGATCGATTCCAATCACTTTATCAGCCATTCTTATTTCTCCCGGGAGCGGAGACGCTCCAGTTTCTGGTGTTGCTGTTTGCAGTGTCTTTCGGCAAGCACGGGGCCGTAAAACTCTGCCATATCGGCGGAAATTGGCGGCTTGATGTAGGAAACGGGGTGCCAACTTGCCGCTCTCAAGAGTCCTTGCCATCTTGGCGGACCGACAAAACACCTTTTCTTCGTGAGTTGCCTTTATGCCCCCTTTGCAAATGGCCGCGGTACTCGGACCGTTCTTGCTTGCCGGCGGACTCGCTTTGCCGGCCTCGGGTCAGGCGCCCATGCGACCCCAGCAGATCGACGTTGTCGCGAATGACTATGCCTTTTCGCCATTGCCGGCACAGATCGCAGCTGGTCCGACCGTGTTCACTTTCGCCAACAAAGGGTCGGTTCAGCACGAGATGAGCATTGGGCGACTGCGTTACGGAGCCACCCTCGAGGACTTATTGAAAGTGTCCAAGGAAGGGGGGAGAATGCGGGACCTGATGGAGCGCTCGGTCGGAATTCTCATCGCTGGTGGCGGAAAGAGTCCGGATGGTCGCTTGCTCGTCGACCTTCTTCCGGGGCAGACCTACGTCCTTCTCTGCAATCTCAAGGACCGTCCCGATGCGCCGCCGCATATGACGCTCGGCATGTACACAAGCTTCCTGCCACAATAGAAGGGAACGGCGTCCTCAGGGACGTGGCATGTCGAATTTTGAGGCGGGACTAGGTTTAACACATGTCATCCGCGCTCGCTCGCCGCACAGACTGAAAGATCGGTGATTCCTCTCAGCGACGAGCTGCCGACCGTCCGTACGCCGTGGATGACGTACCTGATCCTCATTGCGATGTTCGGGACGTGGATATTCATCCAGGGCGCCGGCTTTGACCAACAGGTGCTGGCTGCCAGTGTGTGCAATCTCGGCATGGTACCCGGTGAACTAACGCACATGGCGGCGGTCGGCACTGCAGTGCCGCTCGGGCGAGGGATGGCGTGCGTCGTCGACAACGATCCAATCAACATCTGGACACCGATCATCTCGATGTTTCTGCACGGCGGATGGGGCCACATCCTCGGCAACGCTTTGTTCTTCTGGGTGTTCGGCAACAACATCGAAGACAGCCTCGGCCATTTCCGCTTCCTGTTTTTTTACCTGATTTGCGGTCTGGCGGCAGCCGCAGCACACATACTCGCGCAGCCTGCCTCGCCGCTGCCCACCGTTGGAGCGTCCGGCGCGATATCGGGAATCCTTGGCGCCTATCTCGTGCTGTATCCGAGAGTCAGAGTCAGGATGCTCTTCTTCTTCATCATTTTCTTCAAGGTCATTCCCATACCAGCGTGGCTCGTGCTCATCTGGTGGTTTTTCTGGCAGCTCGTTGCCGCTCTGCCAGAATTGAAGAACGGGGCGGATCTAAGTGGCGGCGTGGCGGTGTGGGCGCACGTTGGCGGATTTCTCACCGGTGTGTTGCTCGTGAAGCTGTTCGAGAATTCACACTTGGTAGTGCGAAGGTCCCGGGTCGCGTAGATTTTTCGATCGGAAAGGCTCCGCGTGAGCCTTTCCGCCTATTAAGGAGATTTTCTTTTGCGGATACTCCCGCGCGACGAGAAGTTCTACGACATGTTCACGGAGCTCGCCAAGAGACTGACGGCTTCAGCCTCTCTTCTGCACGAGCTTTTCAAGAGTCCGGGTGAGCTCGACGCCAAAGTATCGAAGATCAAGGGCCTCGAGCACGAAGCGGACAACCTCACGCACGATATCATCGACCGCATCGACCGCACCTTCGTGACGCCTTTCGATCGCGAGGACATCCACGCCCTCGCGTCGGAGCTCGACGACGTCATCGATCTCATCGACGGCACAGCACGGCGCGCGACGATCTTTCGCATTCAGAAGACGCGACCCGCTGCCGTCGTGCTGGCCGAGGTGCTAGCGCGAGCTGCGACCACCGTGGAAGAAGGCGTCCGCGATATGAAGAACGCGAAGCACGTCTACGCGATCAGTGAGCGGCTCAAGACCCTCGAAGAAGAGGGAGATGCGGTCTACCACGAAGCGATGGGCAAGCTCTTCAACGAGGGCGGTGACGCGCTCGAGGTCATCAAGTGGAAAGACCTTTACGACAAGATCGAAGACGCGCTCGACCAGTGTGAAGACGTAGGAAACGTGCTCCAGAGTATCGCGCTCAAGAACGCATAGTGGTCTACTACGTCGCCGCGATCGTGCTGATCGCGTTCGTGTTCGACTTCATCAACGGCTTCCACGATTCGGCGAACTCCATTGCCACGATCGTCGGGACGCGCGTCCTGAGCCCCTTCGCAGCCGTGCTGTGGGCCGCAGTGTGGAATTTTGCTGCTGCATTTACCGCGGGCGAGCTCGTAGCGAAGGCAATTCAGAAGGGAATCATCCGCACCGACATAGTGACTCCCAGCCTCATTCTCGCAGGGCTGCTGGGCGCTATCGTCTGGAATCTCATTACATGGTTTTACGGGATTCCGTCGAGCTCTTCACACGCGTTGATCGGAGGCTATGCGGGAGCCGGTGTAGCGAAGGCCGGGTGGAGCGCTATCACCTGGGGTCTAAAGTGGATCCAGACCCTGTCGTTCATCGTGATCTCGCCGCTCGTCGGAATGCTGGCCGGGTTCCTTCTCATGGTTGCTGTGTATTGGATCTTTCAAAAAATGGCGCCGGCGCGGGTCGACAGGTTTTTCAGAGTCGCGCAGATTATGAGCTCCGCGCTGCTTTCCCACGCCCACGCCGCGAACGACGCGCAGAAGACGATGGGCATCATTGTGGGCCTCCTTGTCTCGGTGAAGGGACTACTCGCGTCTGAGACCGGGGTCTTTCACCACCTTTACGTGCCGGACGAAGGGATCCCGCTCTGGGTAAAGCTCGGTGCGTACACTGCGATATCGCTCGGCACGCTGTTTGGCGGGTGGAGAATCGTCAACACAATGGGATCACGGATTACGCGTCTTCGCCCCGTGAGCGGCTTCGCTGCCGAGACTGGCGGAGCGATCGCGATAACAGTCGCGACGCATTACGGGATTCCCGTCAGCACCACGCACACAATCGCGGGATCGATCATTGGTGCGGGAGCTACATATCGGTTTTCGGCCGTACGATGGGGAATTGCGCGTCGGATTGTCTGGGCCTGGGTCATCACCATCCCGGCGTCCGCAACGATCGCTGCGATCAGCTATTGGGTGCTGTCGCAGATCAGCACCTGAGCGCCCTTACGTTTCCTGGTGATGCTTAATCTGCTTTCCCTCGGCTAGATAAACCGCGTCCTCCCCAATGTTGGTCGCGAGGTCGGCGATCCTCTCCAGGTTACGGCCCACCAACAATAGCTCCAGCGACGGGGTGATCGTTTTCGGATCCGCCATCATGTGCGTGAGCAGCACGCGGAATACGGAGTCATGAAGCGAATCGACGACATCGTCGTCCCTGCAAACCTTTCTGCCGAGCGCGCCGTCCGCTCGAATGAACGCGTCGAGCGAATCGCTGAGCATCTTCTTGGCGCGGCGCGCCATCACCTCGATCTCCGGAATGCGAATGTTCACCTTGGGCTTGTCTGCCAGCCGAATTGCTGACTCGGCAATGTTGACAGCGTGGTCTCCCACGCGCTCGAGATCATTCGAGACTTTGATTGCGCCAATGATGAACCGGAGGTCGCGGGCCATGGGCTGCTGCAGGGCGAGCAGCTCCACGGCAGCCTGCTCTACCTGAATCTCGAGGGCGTTGAGCTCGGCGTCGCCGTTGATCACGAGGTTCGCCTTGTCCCGATCTCTTCCGAGAAGCGCTTCGACGGCGAGATCAGTTCGCTCCTCGGCCTTGGACGACATTCCGAGCAGCTGCTCCTTTAGAGAGCCGAGCTGGTCATGAAAGTGCCGGAAGCCGGCGGCGGTTGCTACAGTGGTTTCTGGCGTCATCCGAATCTCCCGGTTATGTACGCATCAGTCCGCTCTTCTCGGGGACGCGTAAAGATCTGATCTGTCGGCCCGAACTCGACAAGCTCGCCGGTGAAGAAGAACCCGGTGTATTCGGATGCCCTGGCCGCTTGTTGCAGATTGTGTGTGACGATGATGATCGTCAACTCCCGTTTCAGCTCGTAGACCAGCTCCTCGATGCGCTGAGTCGAGCTGGGATCGAGCGCGCTGGCCGGCTCGTCGAGCAGCAGCACTTCCGGCTGGTTGGCTAGGGCGCGAGCGATGCACACGCGCTGCTGCTGTCCTCCCGAGAGGCCCAAGGCCGACGTGCGAAGTCTGTCTTTCACTTCATCCCATATTGCGGCACGACGAAGCGATCGCTCCACAATCTCGTCCAGGGATTCCTCATTCGCGATTCCGTTGATGCGCGGACCATACGCGACGTTCTCATAGATGGACCTCGGGAATGGGTTCCAGCGCTGGAAAACCATCCCGACTCGCTGTCTGAGCGCAACGATGTCAAGCGAGGAGTCGTAGACACTGTTGCCATCGAGGCATAAGTCGCCCTCATGCCGTATTCCGGGAATGAGGTCATTGAGTCTGTTGATCGATCTCAGGAACGTCGACTTGCCACAGCCGGACGGGCCAATGAGGGCGGTGACCGATCTCGGTGGCACCGTTATCGATATGCTTTTGAGCGCCTGCTTCTTCCCGTACCAGAACGAGAAGTCTCGCGCCTCGATGGTGCCTGCGACATTGGCGTCGACAGCAGGAGAGACTGGAGCGACCGCGGTCATCCGAACCTTCCCGTTATGTAGGACTCGGTGCGCGGATCTCGCGGCGCAGTGAATAGCTGCCGCGTCGACGCAAACTCGACGAGCTCGCCCATGAGGAGAAATGCCGTGCCGTCTGAAACGCGGGCGGCCTGCTGCATGTTGTGAGTGACGATCACGACGGTGACGGTTTTGCGCAGATCGTAGACGAGCTCCTCGACCTTCTGGGTGCTGAGCGGATCGAGCGATGCAGTGGGCTCGTCGAGAAGGATGACGCGTGGCCGAGTGGCAAGCGCTCGCGCAATGCAGAGTCGCTGTTGCTGGCCCCCTGAAAGCGCCATCGCGCTCTCATCGAGCTGATCCTTGACCTCGGCCCACAGTCCGGCGCGCTGGAGCGCCTCTTCGACTATTTCACTGGTCGCGCCGCGCGTCGCGTGACTTTTCGCATCGACCCGCAAACCCGCCGCGACATTCGCGCGGATCGACATCGTGGGGAAGGGAGTCGGCCGCTGGAATACCATTCCTACGTGCCGACGAACGGCGATGGGGCTGGAGCCATCGCCGTAGATCGAGCTGCCGAGGATCTCGACGTCACCCTCGACGCGCGCGTCCGGAACGGTTTCGTGCATTCTGTTGAAGCAGCGGAGCAAGGTCGATTTGCCGCAGCCGGAAGGCCCGATGATAGCAGTAACCGCGTTCTGAGGAATCGAGATCGACACGTCCTTGACCGCAGCTGTCTTGCCGAAGAAGGCCGACAGGTAATTGGCCACGATGCACGGCTTTGTCGCTTCCCGCGAAGCGATTGGCTCTGATGCGCGTAGCTGCACCACGGGCGTCACGAGGCGCGGAGGCTTCTCGCGAAACACTTCAGTCGACTGGAGCACCGAACCGTGACCTGGTGGCGAGACGAGCCGCGAGGCTGATTACGAGAACGATCGAGATCAGGACGAGGGCACCCGCCCACGCCAGCTTGTGCAGCTCCTCGTAGGCGTTGGTGGCATAGGTGAAGATCTGAAGCGGAAGCGCCGCGATCGGCTCGCGAATTGACGTCGACCAGAATTGATTCCCCAAAGCGGTAAAGAGCAGTGGAGCGGTCTCGCCCGCAATTCTCGCCACTGCTACGAGCGCACCCGTCACGATTCCTGCCAAAGCGGTGCGAAGCACGACAGAAATCGATGTTCGCCATTTCGGGTAGCCCAGAGCGAGCGCCGCTTCTCTCAGTGACGTTGGCACAACAAGTAGCATCTCTTCTGTCGTTCTTGTGACGAGCGGAATCATCATTGCACCGAGAGCGACGCCACCGGCAAGGGCAGAGAAGTGACCGATTGGGCGAACCAGCACCTGCCACGCGAAGATTCCCATCACGATGGAAGGAAGGCCGTTCAGGACGTCGGCGAGAAACCGAACGGTTTGAGCGAGCGGCGTAGTCTTTTTTTCGGCGAGGTAGAGCCCCGCTCCGATTCCAACGGGTAGGCCGATCGCGCTCGCAACTCCGATAAGGATGAGCGTGCCGACGATCGCATTGGCCATCCCTCCGCCCTGCTCGCCAACCGGCCTCGGCATATGTGTAAAGAATGCGAGCGAAATGGACGAAGCACCCTTGGCAATCAAATGCCAGAGGATGATCAGCAGCGGCAGCGTTGCCAGGACGGCGCAAAGATAGGTCACTCCGATCATCGCACCACTTACGAAATGGCGCCTGCCCGCGGTTTTCACGCTGACCGACCTTTCGACACGCTCCAGACGAGCCATCGAGCAATAGCGTTGATGATGAGCGTAATGACGAAGAGAATCGCACCGACCGCCATGAGTGCCGAAAGGTGTAAATCGTTGGTCGCTTCACTGAACTCATTGGCGATGAGAGACGCCATTGTGTAACCGGGAGCGAACAATGACGCCGATATCTCAGCTCTGTTTCCGATCACCATGGTGACAGCCATCGTCTCACCAAGCGCCCGCCCGAGGCCGAGCATGATTCCGCCAATGATTCCAGACTTGGCGTAGGGAATGACGGCGTCGCGGATCATCTCCCAGCGTGTTGCGCCCAGCGCGAGCGCCGCTTCGCGCTGCGACCGCGGTACTGCCATCAACACCTCACGCGACACTGAGGAGATGTACGGGAGAGCCATGATCGCGAGTATGACTCCCGCGGCGAGCATGCTTGGCCCGTAGGCAGGCCCGGTAAAAAATGGCGTCGCGCCGAGATGGAGCGTGTCGCGCAAGAATGGCATCACGTACGTGCGGAGCAATGGGATGAGGACGAAAATGCCCCACAGTCCGTAGACGACGCTCGGAATTGCAGCCAGCAGATCGACGAGAAAACCCACCGGCTGACGAAGCCACAAAGGCGAGAACTCAGAAAGAAATATTGCGATCCCGATTGCGAGCGGCGTTGCAATGATGAGGGCAACGGCTGACGAGACGAGCGTGCCGAACAGCGCCGGCGCGGCGCCAAAGTGTCCGCCCGCCACGTCCCAGTCGCTGGTCGTGATTATAGAAAGCCCGAGCTTGGAAAACGCCGGCCATGCCGCGGCAAAAATGGCTAACGCGATCGCGATAACCAGCGCCGGAACAGCCAGCGCGCACGCGGCCGTGAGAGTCTCGTAAAGCTTATCGCTGAACGCCGACGCGTCGACGCGCAGCTCGCGACGGTCTTTCTCCAGCCAGTCGACCGGAAGCGAGGTCACTTCGCGCCGGATAGATCAATGTTGGCCAATCGTGCTTTGACGGCAGTAGCCATCTCGGTCGGCAACGGAGCATAGTCGAGGGTCTCTGCTTCCTTCTCTCCGCTAGTCAAAGCCCAGTTGAGAAAGTCCACCAGCTTTTTGCCCTTCACGGCGTCCGTTTGGCGCTGGTAAACCAGGATCCACGTGAACGAAGAAATCGGATATGAATCCGCGCCCGGCGCGTCGACGATCGAAATCCGATAATCAGTATTGGCGGGCAGGGCCTTCGCGACTCCCGCGGCGGCAGCTGTTACTGCTGGAACCGATGCTGCGACGAACTGGCCACTCTTGTTGCGAATGGCCGCAATTGGAAGGTTGTTCTGTTTCGCGTAGGCGAGCTCGACGTATCCAATAGATCCGGGCGTCTGCTTGATCTGACCGGCGACGCCCTCGTTGCCCTTTGCTCCGAGACCAACCGGCCATTTGACTTCTTTCCCTTTCCCCACGCTCGTATTCCATGAGGGAACCGTCGTGCTCAAGTAGTCGGTAAAAATGTAGGTCGTGCCGCTGCCGTCCGACCGGTGGACGACGAGTATGTCCTGAGACGGAAGGGTAATTCCCGGATTGAGAGATGCGATGCGCGCGTCGTTCCACTTCTTGATCCGCCCCGAGAAAATGTCGGCGATGGCGGCGGGCGTGAACTTCAGAGGCGCGGTAACTCCGGCAAGGTTGTACGTGATGACGTCGGCGCCGAGCACGGTCGGGAAGTGGAGGATTGGACCTCCCTTGGCACCGGCGAGTTCAGCATCCGACATCGGACTGTCCGATGCCCCGAAATCGACTGTCTGTTCTGACAGTTGTCTGATGCCTCCGCCCGACCCAATCGACTGATAGTTGATCTTGATGCCCGTCTGCTTGGCGTAGTCGG
>Ga0193751_1000872_pt1 | contig 20795 bp, 20 predicted proteins | sample L1c2metaG_FD_143050 | JGI IMG/M metagenome (GOLD analysis project Ga0193751, IMG submission 143050) | Soil microbial communities from a riparian zone of the East river system, Colorado, United States - L1c2 | ecosystem: Environmental > Terrestrial > Soil > Riparian zone | place: USA: East River... | reverse complement strand
CGAGGACGAGAAGGTCGAGATCGCGCGCAAGCACCTGATCCCGCACGCGATCGCAAAGCACGGCCTCAGTGCCAAGGAATGGGCGATCGACGAGGAGGCGCTGCTCACCCTCATCCGCCGCTACACGCGGGAGGCGGGCGTGCGCAATCTCGAGCGCGAGCTCTCCACCCTGATCCGCAAGGCGGTCAAGGAACTCATCATCGCCAAGAAGAAGACGACCAGGGTGACCGCGGTGAACCTGCCGGACTATCTCGGCGTGCCCAAGTTCCGCTACGGCGAGATCGAGGAGAACGATCAGATCGGCGTCGTCACCGGGCTTGCCTGGACCGACGTCGGCGGCGAGCTGCTCACCATCGAAAGCGTGATGATGCCCGGCAAGGGCAAGATGACGGTGACCGGCAACTTGCGCGACGTGATGAAGGAATCGATCTCGGCGGCGGCCTCCTACGTGCGCTCGCGCGCGGTCGAGTTCGGCATCGAGCCGCCGCTGTTCGACCGGCGCGACATTCACGTGCACGTGCCGGAGGGCGCCACCCCGAAGGATGGCCCGTCCGCCGGCGTCGCCATGGTCACGGCGATCGTCTCGGTGATGACCGGCATCCCGGCGCGCAAGGACGTCGCCATGACCGGCGAGATCACGCTGCGCGGGCGCGTGCTGCCGATCGGCGGCCTCAAGGAGAAGCTGCTGGCGGCGTTGCGCGGCGGCATCAAGACGGTGCTGATCCCGGAGGAGAACGCCAAGGACCTGGTCGAGATCCCCGACAGCGTCAAGGGCGGGCTCGATATCGTGCCGGTGTCGCGCATGGACGAGGTGCTTGCCCGCGCCATGGTGCGCACCCCCGACCCGATCGTGTGGGACGAGACCGCCAAGCCGGTCGTGCCCGCGGTGGAAACCGCGGTCGAGGACGACGCCTCGGCACTCACCGCGCACTGAGCCTGGGCGCAAGTATTGCAAGACGACGGGCGGCGCCGGCAAGGCGCCGCCCTCTTCATTATGGGCGCCGGCGAGATTACGCGACGCGGCCGCTCCGGTCCGCAGGCGCAGCGGGTTCGCCCGCCGGCGTGACAGTCGCACGCGTCGCGTCGAGCACGATGCGGTCGATCACGCGGGCGCTGGCGCGGGCCCCGCGATAGGCGGCCATCGCCTCGGCTTTGCTCTGGAAGGCGCCGAGGAAGACGGCGCAGCCGTGGATGTTGATCCGCGCCTGCCAGCGATCTGCCGCGTGCAGATAGCAGGCGCCCACCGCGTTGGCGGGTCGGGCTTTGTTCCTCTGCTGCTGCGAGCGCGTGGCCCAACGGCAATTGCCCGGCTCGTAGCCGCGCGCATTGTCGAGCCGATCGAGCGAGTGCCCCAGGGAAGGGCGCGGACCGATGTCGGCGAAGAACGCCATGAAGTCGTGACGCCAACGCGCGCTCACGCCGATTCCCCGCGCGCCGTAGGATGGAAACCCCGGATCCCGCGGGTTGCAGCAACGGCGGACCATTCCGTACCAGATGCAGTATTCCGCACGCGGGAATCGGCCCCACGCGCGATCCCAGAATCGCTTGACCATCCGGCGGCTCCGTAGCGTCGGGAGCCACCCTACATTCGTAATAGTATTATAGCAATACTTTTTATTATTACATCTGGTTATCTCGCACGGCCGGGGTCTGTTCCCTCCCGTGCGGGGCAGGGTCGGGAGGGGGCGTTTGCCCTCCCGCGATGACCCCTAGGGAGGTTGGTGGGCGGTGACGGACTCGAACCGCCGACATCCTGCGTGTAAAGCAGGCGCTCTACCAACTGAGCTAACCGCCCTTGCTCAACCCATATAGCCGCAGCCCCGGCGCCGGCAAGCGACGCGTCGCGGCGTCCCCGCGCAGGCGGCCCGCGTCGGAGCGCGCCTTGACTTGCCGTCGGGCCGGCCTTAAGTCGGCACCATTCCCCGCGGGGGCGTAGCTCAGTTGGTTAGAGCGCCGGCCTGTCACGCCGGAGGCCGCGGGTTCGAGTCCCGTCGCTCCCGCCAGGAAATCAAGCAGTTTAGCTCGCCTCCTCGGTCCACTTCCGACCCCTGCGGCTGCTCGCTTTCGACTCCGGCGCAGTCGGCTGGGCGGCGCGAACGCGAACGTCCGCTGCCGGTCGATCAGCCTTTACTTGAGTTCAAAGAAACTCGCGAAATCCTCCTCGATGTCGCTGAAAAGCGCTTTTGCCGCTTTGATGTCGACATTTCCGTCGGCCGCATTTCCCTTCTTCACCTTTGCCATGCCGCGACCATAGAGCGCCCAGACATCCTGGGGATTTTGGCGAACAACGGCGTCGAAATCGGCGGCGGCCTGGTCGAAGCGCCCGAGCGCGAAGTGCGCGTTGCCGCGCAGGAGAAACGTCCCGGCGTGGTCGGGCCGCAGTCGCAAGGCTTCGTTGCAATCGGCGAGCGCCGCCGCGGCCTGGCCGCTTTCGATTAGCTTGTCGCAGCGATTGACGAACGCGCTGGGGTCGTCGGGGCTGATCCGGATCGCTTCCCCATAGTCGCTGATCGCGCGCTTGAGGTCCCCCTTGGCGGAGTAGACGTTGCCGCGGTTGAGGTAGGCGCCCGCGTCCTTGGGATCGAGCGCGATCACCTTGTCGTAGTCGGCTATGGCGCGATCGTAGCTCTTCTTGCGATAGTACGACCAAGCACGGTTGTAGAATGCAAGCGCGTAGTTGGGGTTGAGACGAATGGCCTGGTCGTAATCGGCGATGGAACGGTCATTGTCACCCTTGTCTTGATACACTGTGCCGCGATTATTGAAGGCGACAGCGAGATCTGCGCCGGAATAGGCGCCTGACTGGATGACGGCGGTGCAGGCGCTGATTTGCTGGTCCGGCTTGACGTCGCCCTTGCCGCTGCACCGATCCACGTCTTGCTGGGTCAGCGCGAAGGCGGGAACAACCGGACCGGTGGCGATCGCGCCCGCGGCCCCGGCCGTGAGGATGCAACGCACTGTGTACGTTGAACGCCGCATTTCTACCCCCGCACGATCGGCACTAATATGCCATTTTTGGCAGGTCCGGAATTTGAAGTAAAGTCAGGCCGCTTTCAGCCTCGCGGATTGCAAGCCCCGAGCGTCATCCGCGCCTCGACACGCCGGCGCGAATCGCGGTCTACATGCCGATTCGCCGATTCCGCAGGGCTGCAGATAATGAGAGACACCAGGGGCTTGCGCGCATTTCACAATGCCAGGCTGAAGAAGCAGAGAAAATCCTACAACGCCGCCGAGGCGCTGGCGCGCGCGCAGGCACTGCACCAGCGCGGCCTCGTCTCCGACACCCAGGCGGTGTGCCGGGAAATTCTGCAGATGGTCCCGCGTCACTTCCACGCGCTTCAGCTCCTCGGCGTCACCGAATATCAGAACGGCCGCTATCAAGAGGCGGACCGCCTCCTGCAGCAGGCGTTGAGCGTCGAGCCGCGTTCGGTCGCGGCGCTGTCCAACCGCGGCGTCGTGCTGCACGAGCTCAAGCGCTTCGACGAGGCGTTGGCCTCCTACGACAAGGCGGTCGCGGTGCAGCCCGACTGCGCCGAGGCGATCAGCAACGGCGCCAACGCGCTGGCGCAGCTCGAACGGTTCGAACAGGCGGTGGCGCGCTACGACAAGGCGCTCGCGGTCCGCCCGGGCTTCGCCGAGGCCTACAGCAACCGCGCCAATGCGCTCTTCCACCTGCGGCGGTTCGACGAGGCGCTGGCGAGTTGCGACCAGGCGCTTGCGCTCAAGCCGCACGACGCCGACGCGCTCAGCAATCGCGGCAACGTGCTTGCCGAGCTCAGGCGGTTCGACGAGGCGCTGGCGACCTACGACAGGGCGCTCGCCGTCAATCCCGTCCCTTCCACCGCCTGGCTCGGCCGCGGAAACGTGCTGCTCAATCTCAACCGTTATGACGAGGCTTTCGCCGCCTACCAGAAGGCCCTCGCGGCCAAACCCGACAATGTGAACGCGATGTCGCAGCTGGCGCATTTTTATGAACGGCAAGGCAAGACCGACGAGGCGATCGCCTGCTACGACCGGGCGCTGGCGCTCAAGCCCGACTTCGCCGACGCGATTTCCAACCGGGTCTTCACCCTCGATTTCGCGACCGACGTCGGGGTCGAGGAGCAGCAGGCCGCGCGCAAATATTGGTGGCACCAGATCGGCGCGAAGATCGCCGCGACATCGTCATTTCGCCACGACAACGATCCCGATCCCGCCCGGCGCATCGTTGTGGGATACGTATCCGCCGACTTCCGGCGGCACTCGGCCGCCGCCGCCTTCCGGCCGGTCCTTGAGAACCGCGACAAGACGCAGTTCGAAATCGTCTGCTATTCATGCTCGGTCGTTCAGGACGAGAAAACCGAGGACTTTCGCCGGATCGCCGACCGGTGGGTCGACGCCGCCCAATGGTCGGACCGGGTGCTGGCCGAGCGCATTCATGCCGACAAGATCGACATCCTGGTCGATCTGTCGGGGCACTCGGCCGGACACCGTCTCGGCGCGTTTGCGCGCAAGCCGGCTCCCGTCCAGGTGACCGCGTGGGGGCACGCCACGGGCACCGGACTTCCGACCATCGATTATCTGTTTTCCGATTCCGTCACCATGCCGCCGAGCGTCCGCCATCTGTTTGCCGAGACGCTCTACGACCTGCCGTGCATCATAACGACGGAGCCGCCGCCGCCGGGACTGCGGCCGGCGGACCCGCCGGTCCTCGCCAAGGGATACGTCACGTTCGGGGTGTTCAACCGGATGTCCAAGGTCTCCGACGCCGCCGTGGCGGTCTGGGCCGGGATTCTCGATCGCGTGCCGCGCTCCCGGCTGCTGATGAAGGACGGCGCGCTCGACGAGGACTCGTTGCGCGCCGCGCTCACGCAGAGATTTGCCGCGCACGGCGTTTCATCCGATCGTATCGACTTCCTGGGATACACACCGCGGGAACAGCATCTGGCGGCGTTCGGACAGGTCGACATCTGCCTCGATCCGTTCCCGCAAAACGGCGGGGTCAGCACCTGGGAAGCGCTGCACATGGGGGTCCCGGTGGTCGCCAAGCTGTGCAACGTGCCGGTCAGCCGCTCGTCGGGCGCGATCCTCTCCTCGCTCGGCCTGTCCGATTGGGTGGCGGCCAGCGCGGACGAATATGTGGCCATCGCCGTGGCGCGGGCAGCGATGCCCGACGACCTCAAGACGTTGCGCCACGCCCTTGCGGCGCGGATTGCGCAGTCCGCTTCCGGCAACGGCATGCTCTATACGCGGGCGGTGGAGCAGGGCTACCGGGCGATGTGGCAAGACTATTGCCGCAGCCGGCAAGCAGGCGCCACGCCGGCGGGTTGAGCGCCCCGGCGCCCGCTCCTTGATTTCGCCGCGGCTCTCGTGGGATGGTCGGCGTCGTTCCCCGCCGTGGATCGCGCCCTCGGCGCGTCCGGCATTCTTGCGGACCAGCTTCGGCTTTCCGGTTCGCCCCGCCCAATCCCAGTCACAACGGAGATATGACAATGACCATCCAACGTCACGATGCCGGGCCGCGCATGAGCAAGGCGGTGGTGCACGGCGACACGGTCTATCTCGCTGGGCTGACCGCGGACAAGACCAGAGGCAAGAGCGTCACCGAGCAGACGCGCGAGATCCTGGCGATGATCGACGGCTATCTCGCCCAGTGCGGGTCGGACAAGAGCAAGCTCCTGCGCACCAACATCTGGCTCACCGACATAGCGACGTGGGGCGAGATGAATACGGTGTGGGACGCCTGGGTGTCGCCCGGCAACACGCCGGCGCGCGCGACGGTCGAGGCGAAGCTCGCGGCGCCCGGCGTGAGCATCGAGATCATGGTGATCGCGGCGCGCTGAGCGCGCCGGCCGCGTGTCCCGCTCTACTGCGTCACGCAGGTGCTGGCGATCGCGACCTTGACCCGGTCGAGCGCGCCGTCCATCTGGCCGACGTCCTGCGCGCGCGCGGGGCCGGAGCTGCAGCGCTCGAACACGTCGCGCGCCTTCGACACCGCCGCGGCATGGACGCGGTAGACCTCGCATTTCTCGGTCTGGCTGGCTTTGCCGGCGCTCTGCATGCGCAGGAGGGTCTTGAGCAGGCTGGTCTCGGTCACGGCGAGCTCGTGCGCGCAGGCCGGCTTGGGCGCGGGGCCGGCCACGGCCGGGGCGGCCGACAGGGCAAGCGCCAAGGCGGCTGCGAAGCAACGGGCATAGGTCATCGAACGGGCTCCGGGCATTGGTCGCAGGCGAATGCCGCAAGGTTCAAAGCGATGTGGACTGGTACGGCGCCGCGCCCTCGGAAGTTTCACCGGCGGCGCCGTCCCGTCGATCGAAAAGCTATTGCAGCGTTAACCGCGGCTGTGTGAAGCCCTTCACACAGGTTCGCGCTCATCACCGGGAGGCCCCATGGCAGCCTATTGGATCGGCCAGCACGCGATCACCAACGCTACGGTGTTCGACGACTATCTGCGGGAGGTGATCCCGATGATCGAGCGGCATGGCGGCCGCTACCTGACGCGGGCGGGCGCGCACGAAGTGCTGGAGGGCGACTGGCGGCCCAACCGGGTCGTGGTGGTCGAGTTCCCGAGCCTGGCCGCGCTCAAGGGCTGGTACGGCTCGCCCGAATACCAGCCGCTCATCGCGTTGCGCCGCAGCGCCGCGACCGACGTGCTGATCGCGGTCGACGGGATTTAAGACGGTGCCTCGCGCCGATGAGTGCCGCGGCGCACGGCCACGATCTCGGCCAGGATCGAGATCGCGATCTCGTCCGGCGTGATGGCGCCGAGATCGAGGCCGGCCGGCGCCTTGAGCCGGGCGAGCCGCTCGGGCGCAACCCCGCGGGCGGCGAGCGCGGCCTTGAGCGCGGCCGCCTTCTTGCGGCTGCCCACGAAGGCGACGTAGTCGGCGTCGATCGCGAGCGCCGCCTGCAGCGCCGCCTCGTCGCCGCGTCCCTGGGTCGAGACCACGACGTAGCGCGCGCCCGGCTCGTCCACGGTGAGGGCATAGCCGTCGATGCGGCGGTCGGCTTCCGTCAGCGCGGCCTGCTCCGATGCCGGCGCGCACGCGGTGACCGTGAACCCGAGGCGCCGGCCGAGCGCGGCGATCGCCGCGGCGACCGGGCTCGATCCGGCGACGATCAGCTGCGGCTGCGGCAACACCGGCTCGACGAACACGTCCATGGTTCCCTGGCTCGGGCACATGTTTTTTGCGAACCGCACGCCGGCGCGCTCGTCTCCCGACGTGACGCCCTGATCCTGCAGGGCGTCGGGCGGCTGCACCGAGACGAGGCGCGGCTTGCCGTCGGCGAGCGCGTCATGCGCGGCCGCAACCACGGCGGCCCGCGCGCACCCGCCGCCGATCCAGCCTTCCGACACGCTGCCGTCGGGGAGGATCACCGCCTTGGCGCCGGCCTTGGCGGCGGTCGCCGCGACCGTGCGCACCACGGTCGCCAGGGCGAACGGCTGGCCCGCCGCCTTGCGGGCCTGGATGATGCGCAGGATGTCGGCCGCGACATCCACGTTCAGATCCTCGCGAGATAGGGCTCGAGCGCCGCCAGGCTTTCGAGGTTGTGCGCGGGCGCGAACAAATCGACGTAGGGCAGCGCCGCCTGCATGCCGCGCGCCTGCGGGCTGTAGTCGCGCCAGCCGATCAGCGGATTGAGCCAGATGATGCGGCGGCAGCGGCGGCGCAGGCGCCGCATCTCCTCGCCGAGGCGCTCGGGCGCGCCGGTGTCGTAGCCGTCCGAGACGATCATCACGGCGGTGCGCGAATTGATCACGCGGCGCGCGTGCCAGCGATTGAACGTCGCGAGGCTCTCGCCGATGCGGGTGCCGCCGCCGATCCCCTGGGCAATCAGGGCGAGCTTGTCGACCGCGCGCGTCACGTCGCGGTCGCGCAGCGAGGGCGAAACGTGGGCGAGCCGGGTGTGGAACACGAACGCCTCGGCCTCGCGGAACGCATCGACCACGCCGTGCAGGAAGCGCACGAAGAACGCGGTGTAGAGGCTCATGGAGCCGGAGGCGTCGAGCAGCATGACGAGGCGCAGCGGCTTGATCTTGCGCCGGCGCCAGGCGAGGTCGAGCGGCGTGCCGCCGTGCGCGACGCTGCGGTGGATGGTGCGGCGCAGATCGAGCCGGTGCCCGCGCCGGCGCGCCTGGTCGCGGCGCACCAGCCGCGCCCGCATGGCGCGGGCAAGCCGCGCGGCGAGCGCATGCGCCTGTGCGATGTCGGCCGGGTCGACGATGTGGCGCATGTCGGCGGCGGCGAGGTTTTCCGCGCGCGAGGCGCCTTCGCGGCGGCCGCGGCCGTCGGCCGCCTGCTCGCCGTCGGCGTCCGCCCGGCGCACGTGGTCGGGCAGGCCGGCCGGGGCTTGCGGCGGCCCGGCTCCGGGCAGGCGCCGCACCGGCGCCTGGCGCGGGGCCGCGGATTGCGGAAGCGTCGGCATGCGCCGCATGCCGCGCCCGTGCCAGAACGCCGCGAAGATTTCGTCGAACCGCTGCCAGTCCGAATGGGTGGCGCAGAACAGCGCGCGCAGGGCCGGCTTGAGCGTCGTGCTGCGCGCCGCGGCGGGCGAGGCCAATATCGCCAGCGCGTCGCGCGTTTCGGCGAGCCCGACCTTGAAGCCGTTGTCGCGCAGCGTGTGGACGAAGCCCGCGACCCGGCGCGCCGGCGCGCCACTGCCACCGCTGGATTTTGCGGCGGCGGTCATGCGGGGCTCGGTGGGTTCCCTCCCCCCTTGTGGGGGAGGGCTAGGGAGGGGGGTGGTGAGGAAGCGCGATCGTGGCGCGACACGCGCGCGGCCCGAACGACCCCCACCCCTAACCCCTCCCCACAAGGGGGAGGGGAACGGAAAGAGCGATGCGTACGCGCGGCCATCACGCCACCTTGCCGAGCAGCCGGTCGGTCACTTCGCGGCTCAACCGGGCGCGGTCTTCCTGGGTCTTGAGCAGGCAGATCATCGTCTCGTGCACGGCTTCCGGCTCCTGGCGCAGGTCGTGCACCTCGAGGCCGGCGAGCGTCGCCGCCCAGTCGAGCGTCTCGGCGACGCCCGGCACCTTGCGCAGGTCCTCCCTGCGGATCGCCGCGACCATGCGGGCGACCTGCAGGGCGAGCGCCGTGTCGATGCCCGGCAGCCGCGTGAGCACGATCTTCGCCTCGCGGTCGACGTCGGGAAAGTCGATGTAGTGGTAGAGGCAGCGCCGGCGCAGCGCGTCGGAGAGCTCGCGCGTGCCGTTCGAGGTGAGCACGACGCGCGGGATCGACGTGGCCTTGACGGTGCCGAGCTCGGGAATGCTGACCTGGAAGTCCGACAGCAGCTCGAGCAGGAACGCCTCGAACTCCTCGTCGGCGCGGTCGACCTCGTCGACGAGCAGCACCGGCGGCGTCGGCCGGCGGATGGCGGCAAGCAGCGGCCGCTCCAGCAGATATTTCTCGGAAAAAATATGCTCCTCGATCGCGTCGGCGTTCTCGCCGACCCCCTCGCGCGTCTTGATGGCGAGGAGCTGGCGCTGGTAGTTCCATTCGTACAGCGCGGCGTTCTGGTCGAGGCCCTCGTAGCATTGCAGGCGGATCAGCTCCGATGCGTGCACGGCGGCGAGCGCCTTCGCCACCTCGGTCTTGCCGACGCCGGCCTCGCCTTCGAGCAGCAGCGGCCGCTTGAGGTACTCCATCAGCCACAGCGCGGTCGCGATGTCGCGGTCGGCCACGTAGCCGACGGCGGCGAGGCGGTCGGAGATGGTGGCACGATCGAGCGTCATGGGATGTCGGAGTTCGGATGTCAGATGTCAGATGTCAGAGGTCAGATGTCGGATATCGGAGATCAGAGGTCGGATTTCAAAGAACACATTCTCTGATCTCCGACATCCGACATCCGACATCTGATCTCCGACATCCGGTCACCCATGCAGGCCGAGCTTGTCCGCCGCGGTCCAGACGCGCCAGTGATCGTGCGGCATCTGGATGTGGGTCGAGCCGAGGAACGCGAAGGCGTCGTTGACCGCGTTGGAGAAGCACGGCACGCCGCCCACGTTCGGGCTCTCGCCCACCCCCTTGGCGCCGATCGGATGGTGCGGCGACGGCGTCGTGGTCCAGTCGGTCTCCCAATGCGGCGTCTCGACCGCGGTCGGCAGGAAATAATCCATCAACGACGCCGTCGTCACGTTGCCGTCTTCGTCGTAATGGATTTCCTGCCCCATGGCGATGCCGAAGGCCTCGGTCAGGCCGCCGTGGATCTGGCCTTCGATGATCATCGGGTTGATGCGGGTGCCGCAGTCGTCGAGGGCGTAGAAACGCCGGACCTTGCTCACCCCGGTGTCGACGTCGATGTCCAGCACGCAGATGTAGGCGCCGAACGGGAAGGTGAAGTTCGGCGGATCGTAGTAGTTGATCGCCTCGAGGCCGGGCTCCATGCCGGGCGGCACCTCGTGATAGGCCGCCCAGGCGAGCTCGGTCATGGTCTTGGCGCGCTCGGGCGCGCCCTTCACGCGGAAGCGGTCGACGTCCCATTCGAGATCGTCGTCGTGCACCTCGAGCATGTAGGCGGCGATCATCTGCGCCTTGGCCTTGATCTTGCGGCAGGCCATGGCGGTGGCGGCGCCCGACACCGGCGTCGAGCGCGAGCCGTAGGTGCCGAGCCCGTAGGGCGCGGTGTCGGTGTTGCCTTCCTCGACCATGATGTTGTCGGCGGGCAGCCCCAGCTCGGTGGCGATGATCTGCGCGTAGGTCGTCTCGTGGCCCTGGCCCTGCGACTTGGTGCCGAGCCGGCAGATGCCGGTGCCGGTCGGATGGATGCGGATTTCCGCGGAATCGAACATGGCGATGCCGAGGATGTCGCAGGCGCGCGACGGTCCAGCCCCGACGATCTCGGTGAAGAAGGCGACGCCGATGCCCATCACCTCGCGGGTCTCGCCGCGCTTGAAGGCTTCGCGCTTCGCCTTCTGCTCCTGGCGCAGCGTCTTGTAGTCGACGCTCTCCATCGCCTTCTGCATGGCGGTGTGATAGTCGCCGGAATCGTATTGCCAGCCGAACGCGGACGTGTACGGGAACTGCTCGCGCCGGATCAGGTTTTTCACCCGCAATTCCGCCGGGTCCATGCCGAGCTTCTGCGCCAGGATGTCCATGCCGCGCTCGATCGCGTAGGCGGCCTCGGTGACGCGGAACGAGCAGCGATAGGCGACGCCGCCCGGCGCCTTGTTGGTGTAGACACCGTCGACCAGCACGTGCGCGACGGGGAAATCGTACGACCCGCTGATGATGCTGAACAGGCCGGCCGGCCATTTGGTGGCGTTGGCGCAGGCGTCGAACGCCCCGTGGTCGGCGATGGTGTAGCAGCGCATGGCCGTCACCTTGCCGTCCTTGGTGGCGGCGATTTCCATGTCCATGTGGAAGTCGCGCGCGAACGCCGTGGTCGAGAGGTTTTCGATGCGGTCCTCGACCCATTTCACCGGGCGTCCGGTCACGATCGAGGCGACGATCGAGCAAATGTAGCCGGAGTAGGCACCGACCTTGTTGCCGAAGCCGCCGCCGATATCCGGGGCGATCACGTGGATCTTGTGCTCGGGGATTTTCGAGATCAGCGAGCCCACCGTGCGGATGACGTGCGGGGCCTGGAACGTGCCCCACAATGTCAGCTCGCCCCTGATCTTGTCGAACGAGGCGACGCACTGGCAGGTCTCGAGCGGGCAGGGGTGACAGCGCGGGTAGACGATCAATTCCCTGATGGTCACGTCCGCCTTGGCGAAGGCCGCGTCGGTCGCCGCCTTGTCGCCCGCGGCCCAGGAGAAGACGTGGTTGTGGTGCTTGCGCTTGCCGTGCGCGCCGTCGGTCTTGTCCTTGAGGTCCTCGCGGATCATCGGCGCGCCGTCCGCCATGGCCTTGAGCGGATCGACGTTGACCGGCAGCGCCTCGTATTCCACCTCGACCAGGTCGGCGGCGTCGGCCGCGACGTAGCGGTCCTCGGCGATCACGAAGGCGACTTCCTGGTTCTGGTAGAGCACCTTGCCGTCGGCGAGCACCATCTGGACGTCGCCGGCGAGCGTCGGCATCCAGGCGAGGTTGACGGTCTTGAGCGTCTCGGCGGTCAGCACCGCGACGACGCCGGGCAGCGCCGCCGCCTTGCTGGTGTCGATGCTCTTGACGCGGGCGTGGGCGTGCGGCGAGCGGGTGAAGTCGCCGTACAGCATGCCCGGCAGCTTCAGGTCGTCGACGTAGTTGCCCTTGCCCTGGACGAAGCGGACGTCCTCGACGCGCTTGCGCTTGCAGCCCATGCCTTCGAGCTTGGCGGCGCGCTCGGCGGAGGTGGGGGTGTGGTCGTTCATTCTGCGGCCTCCTGGAACGGCACGCCGTTGATCTTGGCGGCGGCGTATTGAATCGCCTTGACGATGTTCTGATAGCCGGTGCAACGGCAAAGGTTGCCGGAGATGCCGTGGCGGATGTCCTCTTCCGACGGGCTGTTGTTCTCCTGCAGCAGCCGGTAGGCGCGCACGATCATGCCGGGCGTGCAGAAGCCGCACTGCAGGCCGTGCATCTCGCGGAAGCCCTCCTGCAGCGCGTGCAGGGTGCCGTCCGCGTTCGCCATGCCCTCGATCGTGCGGATGTCGGCGCCGTTCGCCTGCACGGCGAACACGGTGCACGACTTCACCGACTTGCCGTCGAGGTCGACGGTGCAGGCGCCGCAATGGCTGGTCTCGCAGCCGATATGCGGGCCGGTGATGTTCAGGTCTTCGCGCAGGAAGTGGATCAGCAAGGTGCGCGGCTCGACCAGCGCGTCGACGGTCTTGCCGTTCACCTTCATCGAGACTTGGGATTTGGCCATGGCTCTCCCCGGGCGTCAGGCGCCGGCGCGCGCTTGGGCGCGTGCGAGCGCACGCGTGAGCATCACGCCGGCCATCTTGGTGCGGTAATGCGCGGGCCCGCGCGCGTCGGTCGCAGGCGCGGTGATCGCTTCGGCGGCGGCGACCGCCTGCTTCACCGTGGCGGCGTCGAGGCCGGAGCCGGCGAGGATCTTTCCCGCTTCCTCCGCCCACAGCGGCGTCTCCGCCACGTTGGTCAGCCCGATCGAGCAGGCCGCGACCCGGCCGCCGCTCATGCTCAGCACCACCGCGGCGGCGGCGGTGGCATAGTCGCCGATCTTGCGCTTGAGCTTCTCGTAGGCGAAGCCGTGGCCGGCCGGCGGCGCCGGAATGCGCACCGCGGTGAGGATCTCGCCCGCCTCGAGCGCGGTGAGATAGGCGCCCTGGTAGAACGCGCGCGCCGGGATGCGGCGTCGGGCGGACTTGCCGGCGATCTCGTAGGTCGCGCCCAGGCACATCATCACCGCGGGCATGTCGTTGCCGGGGTCGCCGTTCGCCACGTTGCCGCCGAGCGTGCCGGCATAGCGCACCTGCGGATCGGCGATCACCAGCGCGGCTTCGCGCAGCAGCGGGAGCTTGCCGGTGAGGAGGTCTGAGCCGATCAGCTCGTGCTGGGTGGTCATGGCGCCGATGACGATGTCGGCGCCGTCGGCGCGGATGAACTTGAGGTCGGCGACGCCGGCGAGATCGACGAGGTGCGCGGGCGTCGCCAGCCGCAGCTTCATCATCGGGATGAGGCTGTGGCCGCCGGCGAGCGCGCGCGCGTCCTCGCCTAGGTCGCTGAGCATGGACACGGCTTCGGTGACGGATTGCGGACGATGATAGGCGAAGGGACCGGGTATCACGGAGACCTCCCGGGCGCCGTGCTACGGCCGTGTGCGGTCAAGTCTGCCGGGTCGGCGCGGCGCCGTCTGTCGATTGGCCTGAGGCGCGGGAGTCTGGCGAGGTGTGCGCCGCAGCAACAACAGCTCATGCACGAGCCGGGCAAGCCGCGCACGAAAAGCCGGGATTCTGCACGAACTGCGACAGGGTTCCTGACGCAAATGGTGTCGGGTAGGTGCCTGATAGGGCTTCCGTTCTTCCGAAGATCAGGCCGTTAGCGGCTCTTTTTGCAGCGCAAAGTCGCCAGGCCCGCCCGAACTAAGAGACCGCCTCGGCGACGCGCGCGTCGATCCGCGATTTGAGCCATCCGACCCGGCTGCGGCTCACTGGCACCGCATAGCGGTCGCTCGCCTTGAGCTCGACCAGGCCGCCGTCGCCCGCGCGCTTGAGCCCGACCACCCGCTCGATGTTGACGATATGGCTGCGGTGCACGCGCACGAAGCGGTTGGTGTCGAGCCGCGCTTCCACGTCGCCGATCGCGAGCGGGCAGAACAGCTTGGCGGTGCCGTCGAAGATATAGGTGTAGTGCGCGTTGGCGTGGACGGCGACCACGGCGTCGACAGCGACGAAATGGGTGACCCCGTCCCGTTCGATCGGCAGGTGGCGGGCGAGCCGGCGGGGCGGCGCGCCGGCGCCGCCGAGCGGCGCGTAGGTGCCCTGTCCGACATCGGTGTCGCCGACAGCGACCGCAGCAGGCGCCGCCGGCGCCGCGGTTGCTTCGGCCTCGGTCGACCGGTCGGGCACGAGAAACAGCAGGAACACCACGGACACCAGGAACGCCACGATGGCGACCACGATGGCGAGGAGGTCGCTGGAGAGTGCCGGCGCCCCCGACGCGGCGCCGTAGGGAAACAGCGTCAGGCCGTCCATGGCGGTGTAGTGCATGCCCGAGATGGCAATGCCGAAGGCGGTGGCGGACAGCAGCAGCGGCGGCCGGCCGCCGCGCCCGGCGGCGAGCCACAGCGCCAGGCCCGACGCGCCGATCGCGACCGCCATGCTGGCGGCCACGTAACCGGGCGCGTGCACCATGGTGGCGCTCGCGTGCAGCGCCGCCATGCCGATGTAGTGCATGGTGAAAATGCCGGCGCCCATCCCGCAGGCGGCGGCGGTGAGCCGGATCGGCGTCAGCGGCCCGGCGCTGGCGGCAAACACCGCGGCGCCGACCACGAGCACGCAGACCAGGAACGACAGCAGGGTCGGAAACACCAGATAGTCGACCGGGAAGGGCAGGCGGGCCGCCAGCATGCCGACGAAATGCATGGCCCAGATGGCGACCGCGAGCGAGATCGCCGCGCCCGCGAGCAGGAGCCGCCGCCGCAGGCCGACCGCGCCGCCGACCTGCACGGCGAGGCTCAGCCCGACATAGGCGCCCTGGATCGCCACCAGAATGGACAGCGCCACGAGCCATGGCTCGTGCGTCACTGGCATCGCCGTAATCCTTTTCCCGGCATACGACGGCCGCGCGAAGGCGTTCGATGACCGCGCGGCACTATAGGTCAGCGGGCAGGGGTTCTCAATTCACGCTGTCGGCCAGCAGCTTGAGGCCCGCCGCCGCGAACGCGTACATGTTGGCGACGCGGTCGGCGCTGCCGGTCTCGAGCGTGATCGCCTTTTCCGCCGCGCCGACGATGGCGAGGCACGTGTGCCCGGCCGCGTCGCCGTAGCGATTGCCGGTCGGCCCGGTGGCGCCGGTTTCCGAGAGGCCCCAGGTGGTGGCGAATTGCGCCCGTGCGCCGCGCGCGAGCACGAGTGCGTGGCCCTCGGTCGCCGCGCGGAACTGCGCCAGCGCGGCCTCCTCGAGCGACAGGAACTTGAGCTTGGCTGGCCGCGTGTAGGCGACGGCGCCGCCGAGGAAATAGGCCGACGCGCCCGGCACGGCGAGCAGCGCCGCGGAGATCAGTCCGCCGGTCGAGGACTCGGCGACCGCGATGGTTTCGCGCCGCGCCTTCAGGCGGGCGGCGATGGTTTCGGCGAGGGGCAAGAGGTCATTCACAAGATCGGTCACGGTGGGGTTTCCTGAAAGCATGCGCCGCGTCGCGGGTCGATCGCGGGAGGCCCATGCTATACCAGCGGGCCGTGGCTCGCAGCCGGCAGGAAACGGGCGTTCGATGGCAAAGACGTCGGGCATCGACCGGCGCGGTTTCGTCGCCGGCACGGTTGCGCTTGGAACCGTCGGCGCTGCCGCCGGCGCAGCCACCGCTATTGCGGACAGCCATTGTCGATCCAGTTGGCAATGGATTTGATCTGATCCAACGTAAATGGGGTGCCGCCCTCCGGCATCTGACTGATTGCCCCGGCAGTCCCGAATATTGGGCCGATACCAAGCAGGGCTTGGATCAAGTTCGATTGGGCTGAGTTTCCCTTGACCAGGACCGGCATTGGCCCGCCGGTGTTTGGATCCGAGACATTTGGCACGTTCCCCGTCACAAACTCGTTAAAGGTCAAAGTATTCCAAAAAGCCTTATGCGGAGCGGCGGCAACTTTGTTGGTATCGCCGTTTTGCATCAGAACTTGAGTGATGAAGTTTTGCACTGCTGCAAAGTTATTCAAGGGGGTTATGGCCATTTGCGAGTCTCCTATCTGCTCTGTTCCAGGGTGAAGTCACTGCAACGGGTCTATTTTGACGGCTGATCTGGCGACGGTCCTAACGCACCGCCCGTCAGCTTGCTTACAGGGGCCATGGACTTGAGCAAATCCTGCAGGTTCCTGAAAGCCTCGTCGCGGAAGATGAAGTTCGGAACGTTTGGTGGAAAGGCGTGATCCTTCAGCGACCATAAGAAGTCGGTGGGCACGCGTGTGAAGTTGTGACAGTTCATGCAACCTTTCGTGATATCCGGTTGGCCATTTTGATCGAGTTGATCGAAGGTCTCCATTGTTACGTTAGCAAATGCAGAAGTCGGGTTGCGTCCTGGAAAAGTGTTGGCCGGCGTCCCGGGTAGATTAGGCTGGGATGGCGGGACCGGCCACTGGGTCATTACCAGTTGATAAAATTGCCATACGGATCCTCCGGTTCCTTTGAGCAAATTGCGATAAACATTGTTGGTATTCGCTGTGGATCCGTCGATCGGCACCGATGAAAAACGTTGAACGTTAAAGGGGGCGGGGGTCGGCAAGATGAGAGGATTGATCGGGTACGGATTGGATTGCGGCATGGGAGTGCCCGTTCCGTCATTGAAATTGAACGCGCCGGGCGCTCCGGAAACGGCGGGCGGGACGTTGTCTACTTGCTCAAAAGTCGACCAAATCCACTGGGGCCGGGTCGGCGTTTTCTGTACGATATGCAGGCCCACCAGACCGATTTGTACCGTCGAACATTGTCCGCTCTGCGGATCGAGAACAATTGCGTTACGCGTGTAGTAGCGCTCGGGATGGGCAACCCCCGTCATCAAGATCCACGCGGACTTCACATCCAACGCGCTGTTCTGGAACGGCCCACTCATGGGGATGTTTTGTCGAAGATACAGCTTTCCGTTCGCGATTTGATTGAATTCAATTTCGTTGAAGCCGGTCAAATAACGTACATAGGTTCGATTCTGAGCAACCAGAGGGCCAACCAGGATACCATTGCCGGCTTGTCCCAAGTCGCTGAACTTGGAAAAGGATGCAATGACGACGTCGCCGAATGCGATGTTGGCGTTGCAGGCGTTGAACTGCGGCGCGTCATACCCATTCCATGGGCCTGGAGCCGAGCCGTCGTTGTGAAAAATCTCCCAAACGGACTTGTAGGTTTCGAATACCCTCGGACCTGCGTCGGCGACGGTCTTTGAAGTATCCGGATGGCCACGTTGACCGTTCGCTACCGGCCAGACCAAGGCGATAAACGCGCGCCACGAATAGTCGTCGAAAAATTGGATCGGATTCCCCGCAAACCCATCCGGTATGCAAACGTCGCTCGGCACCTGGGATGAAGTAATAGAGGGCGCCGGCGGATTGGGGCAAGGCGTCTGGCCGTGAGCCACGCCCGCACAGAGTGTGATGCCAAGCAAGAAGGCTGACGACAAAAGTCCATTTACCGACGTTAATCTCGTTATCATCGCATCCTCCTCACATGTCTTTTGAGAATGACGTCGTGGTAATTCTAATCTGGATAGCCACCAACACTTCAATTCAGAGTTCGTACTACATGTGATCGCAGTGAGAGTAAATACGGTTTGACATGTTGAGTGAGGGTTCCCCTGCCGTTACATTTCGACGTGCCCTATGGCCGGACAACTGGGTGCCAAGGAGTCCTTGGCGTTGGAAGAATGGACGACCGCCGGGTGTGGAAAGGCATGCGGCCGCTTGATGCCCTGGCGAACGACTTCACCGTCATCGCCAACGAGCGGCGGGAATCGGGAATCTCCGGCGGACGGATGAAAAAGCTGTCGTGGGCGCTGTTCGCCGAACAGGCCAAGGCGCTGCTCGATCATCTCAAGATCAGCGAGGCCTTCGTCCTGACGTGGACGCTCCGATGAAGCCTGCCTCTTCCCCCGCCGCGCTCCGCGTCCAGGCCGCGCTCGGCCCCGGCTTTGCAGCGCTCTAGTTCGAGGCCAGCACGCGCACCGCCGCCGAGGCGGCGGCGGCGATCGGCTGCACGGTGGCGCAGATCGCCAAATCGCTGGTCTTCCGTGCGACCCAGAGCGGCCGGGCAGTGATGGTCGTGGCCTCGGGCGTGAACCGCGTGAATGAACGCAAGATCGCCGCTCTTGTCGGCGAACCGATCGCGCGGGCCGATGCCGATTTCGTGCGCGCAAAGACGGGTTTCGCGATCGGCGGCGTGCCGCCAATCGCCCATCGTGAGCCGGTGCCGACGATCCTCGACGAGGACCTCCGGGCCTTTGAGGTCATCTGGGCCGCGGCAGGGGCGCCGAACGCCGTCTTTCGATTGACGCCCGACGATTTGAAACGCCTGACCGGCGCCGAGTTCGCCTCAGTCCGGGCTTAGAACCAGCGCCCGCGAGGCGCCGCGCTTCGCGCACGCGAATGCCTGGCAGTCGGTTCCGCCGCGCGCCCAACACGAATACGCCCGAAATCCGCCGCCGCCCGTCCCAAGCGGGGCCGCAGAGCGGTATTAGCGTGCCGCCCGGGGTGACAACTCACGGGAGGGACATCCATGAGTCATGGAGCCCACGCAATGCTTGCCGCCGCCTCGGCGGCGCTGTTGATACTCTGCGCCGGTGCGGCCACGGCCACGCCGGACGGCTATCGCGTTTCCGGTCCGGTCGTTCACGAGAACCTGGCGATCTACTTCGTGCACGGCGCGTCCGCGGCCGGCCCGGTGCCGCTGACCTTGCAGGAGGCGCTGGCGAACGGCAGCGCCCAGGTGCGCGAGACCGGCAGCGTCAACCAGCTCGAGGTGGAGAACTCCGGCGACACCGAGGTGTTCGTGCAGTCCGGCGACATCGTCAAAGGCGGCCGGCAGGACCGGGTGCTCACCGTCAGCCTGATCATTCCGCCGCGCTCGGGGCCGCTGCCGATCGCGTCCTTCTGCGTCGAGCAGGGGCGCTGGTCCGCCCGCGGACGGGAAGATGCGGGCCGCCTCGAGACGGCTGCTGCCGCGGTGCCGTCGCGCGAGGCCAAGATCGCCATGAAGGCGCCTCCCGCGGTTGCGCCAGCGCCGTCCCCGACCCCCGACCCGCGTGGCGCCTACCTGGCGTCCTCCGACACCAGCCGGCGTCAGCACGACGTGTGGAACGGCGTGGCGAAAATCCAGGACAAGCTGGCGCGCGCGCTCAATGCGCCGGTGGCCATACCGGAATCCCGCAGCAGCCTGCAACTGTCGCTGGAAAACGACAAGCTCAAGGACGCCCAGGCGGCCTACGTCAAGGCGCTCGAGCCGGCGGGCGAGGGCGAGAGCGACGTCATCGGCTATGTCTTCGCCGTCAACGGCAAGCTCAACAGCGCCGACCTTTATCCGTCGAACGGCCTGTTCCGCAAAATGTGGCCGAAGCTCGTTGCCGCCAACGCCACCGAGGCGATCGGCGAGAAAGGCGCGGCGTCCGACCCGGCGCTGCCCTCGACCGCGGACGTGCTCGCCTTCCTCAAGGCCGCCGAGGACGGCAAGGCGAGCGAACGGCCGATCACCCGCAACGTGAAGCTGGAGACCCGCGAGGCCGACCAGGCGCTGTTCTTCGAAACCCGGCGCGTCCCCGCGTCGCCGAGCGCCGACGCCGGCTGGGTGCACCGGAACTACCTCGCCAAGTAGCGCGATCAGTCGGCCGATTTGCCGCTGCACCCGCTTTCCCCGCAGGGGTGGAGGCGGGTGCCTCGGCTACATATCTGCGCTGACGGGCGAGCGGCCCGGCTCGCGCACAATTACGCGAATAGCGGGCATCCGCGGCGTAGCGCCGGCTTGCCACGTTTTGTGCACTGCGCTAAGCCTCGGCCGCTCCCCGCCGTCGCGAATCCGGTAAGGATTCTGGCCTGATCCGTGCGGTGCCCAAGGTAACCGCCGATGACCGATCTGCTGCACGACTACCTGCCCCTGGTGGTGTTCATCGGGGTGGCGACCGTCATCGGGCTCGCCCTCCTGGTAACGCCGTTCGTGGTCGCCTTCAAGCAGCCCGACCCGGAGAAGCTCTCCGCCTACGAGTGCGGCTTCAACGCCTTCGACGACGCGCGCATGAAGTTCGACGTCCGGTTCTACCTGGTCGCCATCTTGTTCATCATCTTCGATCTCGAAGTGTCGTTCCTGTTCCCCTGGGCGGTGGCGTTCGGCAAGCTCGGCGCCTATGGATTCTGGTCGATGATGGCGTTCCTTGCGGTGCTGACCGTCGGCTTTATCTACGAGTGGAAGAAGGGAGCGCTCGAATGGGATTGACCGCCGAGCGGCCCGCGCGCACCGCCATTCTCGATCCGCGCACCGGCCGGCCGGCCGGGGCAACCGATCCGTTCTTCGTCGGCCTCAACAGCGAGCTTGCCGACAAGGGATTTCTCGTCGCCGCGGCCGACGACCTGATCACCTGGGCGCGCACCGGCTCCCTGATGTGGATGACGTTCGGGCTCGCCTGCTGCGCGGTCGAGATGATGCAGATGTCGATGCCGCGCTACGACGCCGAGCGGTTCGGCTTCGCCCCGCGCGCCTCGCCGCGCCAATCGGACGTGATGATCGTCGCCGGGACCT
>Ga0193751_1000871_pt1 | contig 20848 bp, 26 predicted proteins | sample L1c2metaG_FD_143050 | JGI IMG/M metagenome (GOLD analysis project Ga0193751, IMG submission 143050) | Soil microbial communities from a riparian zone of the East river system, Colorado, United States - L1c2 | ecosystem: Environmental > Terrestrial > Soil > Riparian zone | place: USA: East River... | reverse complement strand
TCTAGCCTCGCCGAGGTCGACGGCGGGCTCTTCGTCCACGGCGGCACCGAGGTGGTGCCGCTGCTGCGGGACGGGATCCTGCACGCGGAGACGCTCGTCGACGTCCGTGACATCGTGCCGCGCGGCATCGAGGGCGGCCGCATCGGTGCAGGGACGACGCTCGCCGAGCTGGAGGCGAGCCCGCACGTCCCCGGCGCGCTCCGCGAGGCTTGCCGGCTGGCCGCCTCGCCGCAGCTCCGGAACATGGGCTCGCTGGGCGGGAACCTCCTCCAGTCCACGCGCTGCTGGTACTGGCGGCTGAAGTACCCGTGCCGGCTGCACGGCGGCGACCGCTGCCACGCGGCGGAGGGCGAGCATCGCGAGCACGCGATCTTCGCGAACGACTTCTGCGCGTCCGCGCATCCTTCCGACGTCGCCGCCGCGCTGCTCGCGCTCGACGCGCGCGTGCGAACGAGCCAACGGGAGCTCGACCTCGCGGAGCTGTACCGCCTGCCTGACGAGGGCGACCGGCGGACGACGACGCTCGAGCCGGGCGAGGTGATCCTCGAGGTCGAGCTCCCTCCGTCGGAGGCGAGCGTGTACCTCAAGGCGATGGACCGGAAGCGGTGGGCCTTCCCGCAGGTCGGCGTCGCCGCGGCCCGCACCGGCGGTGGAACCCGCATCGCGCTCGCCGGCGTCGCGCCCATGCCCTGGCTCCTCGCGGGGCCGGAGGGCGTGGAGGGGGCGACGCCCCTTCTACGGACGGCGTGGAAGGTCGACGTGGCCCGGGCGCTCGTCCGGCGCGCGCTCGACCAGGTCGGCTGACCTGCGATAAGGTCCGCGGCCCCGATGCGGACGAGACTGTTGATCCTGCTCGGCGTGGCTGCGGCGGCTTGCTCGGTGGCAGTGGCCGCCGGCGCGCGTAGCGACCGGAGCGCGACCTTGCTCGTCCCGCATCTGCCGGCGCTCCCGGCGACCGGGCGGCTCGCCTCGAACCGCTGCCCGATCCCGTCGCGGTTCCGCCCCGCGTTCACGAGCGCGGCCAACGACACCGGCTTCCAGCTCTCGATGCTCGTCGCGGTCGCGCAGGTCGAGTCGCGCTTCGTCTCCACCGCGGTGTCGACGCAGGACGCGCGCGGGTTGCTCCAGGTGATGCCCGCGACCGGCGCGTCGCTGAAGCTCAACGTGAACGATCCGACCACGAACGTCCTCGCCGGTGCGCGCTACCTGCGGCTCTTGCTCGACCGCTACAACCGGACGGATCTGGCCCTCGCCGCCTACAACGCCGGGCCGACGAGAATCGACGCGAATCATGACGTTCTCGGACCCATCAGCATGCGCTACGTCGCCAACGTGGAAGCCCGCTGGGCCGCGTTGGCGGGTTGCAGCTGATCCACGCAGTCGTCCTCGCCGCCGGCGCGTCGACGCGCTACGGCACGGCGCCGCCGAAGCAGCAGGTGCTGCTTCCGCGCGTGCTCGCCGCGCTGCGCGCGAGCGCTGCGGTCGGCGACGTCGTCGTCGTGGCCGGCGCGCACGAGCTCGAGACGGACGCCCGCACGGTTCGGTGTCCCGACTGGGAGCTGGGACAGGGAGCGTCGCTGCGCTGCGGGCTCGCTGCGCTTCCCGCGGACGTCGAGGCCGCCGTCGTCGTCCTCGCCGACGGGCCCGAGCTCGATCCGTGCGCGGTCGACCGCGTGGTCGAGTCATGGCGAACGGAGGGAGGGGACGTCGTCGCCGCGTCGTACGGCGGCGTGCGGCTCCACCCCGTCGTGCTCGCGCGCGCGGCCTGGCAGCTGGTGCCCGACGAAGGCGCGCGGTCGCTCGACGCGCGGCTCGTCATCTGCGACGACCTGACGCCGCCCGGCGACGTCGATGAGCAGCTTTAGGCCGAAAGCGCGGACCACGGGCCCGGACGGGCGCGAGTGGGAGATCTACGCGTACCGGAAGCGCGCCCCTGCGCCGCCAGGCCGATTTCGTCGCGGCCGCCGGCTGTTCGCCCGGCGCTCGGGCGACTGGACGATCGAGGCCTCGAGCTGGGCGCCGTACCCGATCACGCATCGATGGTCGACCACGCCGGAGTTGCGCGGACAGGTGCTCGCCTCCGTCGAAGGACAGCTCGCGCGCGGTGAAGCGCCGCAGCCGCGCAACGCGAAGCAGATCTTGAACTAGTTCAGCGGAATGCGGAGCGCCGCGAGCTTCTGCTTCAGCTCCGCGGGCATCGGCTCGCTCACGGCCGTGCGCACGTAGACGCGGAGGCTCTGCTCGAAGCGGTAACGCTTGCGACACCATTCGCACTCGTCGAGGTGGTGCTCCGCCTCGTGCATCTCCTCATCGCTGAGGGTGTGGTCGAGGTACGGCTGCATCATCTCTTCGCAGTGCGCACACGGGTCGTCGTTGTGGCCCATCATGAACCCTCCTCCTGCACAAATTCGGCCAGCTCGCGCTTCAGGATGCGGCGTCCTCGGTGCAGCCGCGACATCACCGTCCCGATCGGGATGTCGAGGATCTGCGCCGCGTCCTGGTAGCTGAAGTCGCCGATGTCGACCAGCACGATCACGTCGCGGAAGTCATGCGGCACCGACGCGAGCGCTTCGACGATGTCGTCCTGCGAGAGCCGTTCGACCACGCGCTCCTCGTCGCTCGGCCCGCCGTCGGACTCGGTCAGCCGGTCGTAGAGGTAGTAGTCGTTCGCCTCCAGGCCCTGCGTCGGGGGCGTGCGCTGCGCGCGGCGTCCCCGATCGATGTTCAAGTTCGTGAGGATGCGCAGCAGCCACGCGCGCAAGTTCGTGCCGGGCTGGTACGAACGCCAGCTCCGGAACGCACGCGCGTACGTCTCCTGAACGAGGTCGTCCGCCTCCTCGCGCGATCCTGCGAGGTGCCGCGCAACGCGATACACCTGATCCGAGAGCGCGAGCGCCTCTTCTTCGAAGCGGACCCGGTCGCGCGCCTCCGCGGCGATACGCGTCGCGTCGGGAGGTGCCTCAGCCATCGCGGCCACCCTACCAGTGCTCATTTAGTGACTAACGAGCGGCGGCGGCGGCCGATTCCCGGAAACCGGCCTTGCCGAGCGCCGAGAGGAGGTCCTCGCGGCTCGTCTGCTCGTCGTCCCACGAGAGCGTGACCTGGCCCATGAGGTTCGCGTTCGCCGCCTCGAGCCCGGTGTGCCCGGTGAGTGCGGCGGCGAGGCGCGCGACGCAGCGCTCGCAGCGAATGCCTGTCACCTCGAGTGTCTCGGTCTGCGTTGCCATGCGATCAGCCTATCGACCGGCCCACCAGGTCCGCGGCGACCGACTCGATGCCTGCCGCGGCGGCGATCTCGAGCTGCTGCAGCGCCTCCGGCTCCGGGGGCTCGCCGCCGAGCAGCTCCAGTGCGAGCGACCGTGCGAGGGCGAGACGATCGCCGTCCGGATGGATGAGCTCGGCGTCGAGGCCGAGCCTCGCCGCCGCCCAGCGGTTCTGTAGGTAATCGCCGCGGTCCGCGGTGCCCGTACCGCGGCTAGGTGCGTGCGCGACGAGCGCGACCATGGCCTCCGCGAGCAGCGCCGTCCGGTCGAGCGCGGTCGGCTGGTCGGCGATGCGGATCTCGAGCGTCCCAAAGCGTGGATGCGGACGAACGTCCCACCAGATCTGGGTGTACTCGGAGAACAGACCCAGCCGCATGAAGCGCTCCACCCACGCTTCCCACGCGGCGTACGACCCGAACGCCGGCGGAGCTCCGGAGCGCGGAAGCTCGGCGAGCACGGAGGCCCGGTTCGAGAGCATGCCCGTGTCGACGCCTTCCGCGAACGGCGAGTTCGCCGAGAGGGCGAGCACGACGGGCAGCCACGGCAGCACGGCCTCGAGGCGCTCGTAGCATCCGTCCGCGCTCTCGACGCCGACGTGCACGTGCAAGCCGTTCACACCCTGGCGTCGCGCGGCGTAGCCGACGTCTCGCATCATCGCGAGGTAACGCTCCTCCTGGACGACCGGCAGCGAGTCGTACGTCGCCGTCGGATGCGCACCGGCGCCTGCGATGGCGAGCCCGTTCGCGGCCGCGATCCGCGCAGCCGCGGCGCGCAACGCACGCAGGCTCTCGACCGCGGTCGCGACATCTGGACAGACGCCGGTGTTGAGCTCGACGACGGATGCGTGCAGCTCCGTCTTCAGGCGGCCCGGGAGCCCGAGATCGCTCGACCCGCGGACGAGCACGTCCACCGCTGCAGTGGGGAGAAGCGTCTCGGCGTCGAGGATCATGAGCTCCTCCTCGATGCCGACGCTCTGCGGCGCCGACTCGCCGAAGTGCGACTCGATCACGTGCGGCTACTTGCGGATGCCGTGCACCGGGCGCCCGGCGGCTTCCCACGCGTAGTACGACGCGCTCGGCCCGAACGTGGACTCGTAGTCGACGACGCGCGGATTGCGCCCGACTTCCTTGGCGCGGCCTGCGTGGCGCAGCAGGTTCGGGTCGTCGCGCTCCTGCCAGACGAGCACGAGGTGCGCGGCGGTCATGAATTCCGCGACGTACGAGCAACCGGGCGCGGGACACGGGAATGGATTCGTGCGCACGCAGTACCAACCGGCGTGATCGCCGTCCTCTTCGCCGGTCCAGAGATCCTCGTCCTGAAGCGGCTCGATCTCGTCGGCAATGTGAATGCGGCCACGCCGCATCTCCTCCCGCTCCACAGCGTCGAAGGGTAGCGCCGGTCTGAAAAGTTGAGTCGGGGGCCCCGGGCAGGCGGTCGAGGCCCCCGTCTCATGCTCCCGTCGGTCGCGCTGGCCTGCGACCGTTGCGGGAGCCGGCCCCCAGGGGTGCGGGGCCGGACTGAAGGGCGGTCAGCATCGCGGGGTGAGCGGCTGCCGCCCGAGCTTCACGTTCAAGGTCATGTGCTTGTCGCCGCGGACGACCTCGAGCCGCACTGTCTCGCCGGGCTTCTTTTGCGAGACGATCTGCCGCAGCATGTCGACGGATCCGATGGCGGAGCCGTCGGCTTTGACGATGATGTCGCCGCCGAGCGGCCACGTGTCGCCGGCGACGGTCACCTGCTCCGTCGCGCCGTGCAGACCGGCTTTCGACGCGCCGGTGTCCTTGCACACGCTGCTGACGAGCAGCCCGTGGCCGACCGGCAGGCGGAAGAGCCTCGCGACTGCCGGCGTGATTGCACGCGCCTGCACACCGACGAACGGGTGCACGACGTGGCCGCTCGCGATCAGCTGCGCCACGACGGAATCGACGGTGTTCACCGGGATGGCGAAGCCGATGCCGATGTTGCCGCCGCTCGTGCCGGCGGTCTGGATCTGCGAGGTGACGCCGATCACCTGGCCACTCGCGTCCAGCAGCGGCCCACCGGAGTTGCCGTGGTTGAGCGCTGCGTCGGTCTGGATGGCGTGGTCGATCGGAGCTCCGTTCGGCGCGTAAATGCGCCGCTCGAGCGCGCTGACGATGCCCGACGTGATCGACCGGTCCTCGCCGAGCGGGTTGCCGATGGCGACCACCGAGTCGCCCACACGGACGAGGTCGGAGTCGCCGAGTGCCAGCGGCGTCAGCGCGCGCGAGCTCACGTGCACCTGCAAGACCGCGATGTCGGTGGAGGGGTCGCGACCGATCACGCGCGCCGGCAGCCGCTCCTGGTTGGAGAAGCTGACCTCGACTCGACTCGCTCCCTGCACGACGTGGTAGTTGGTGACGATGTGACCGGCCTTGTCGAGGACGAAGCCGGAGCCGAGCGCCTCTTGCGCCTGCGTCGTCGCGCCGCCGAACCCGAATGGATCGAGGAACGGATCCGGCTGCGTGGTGACGCGGCTCGTCGCCGTCACCTGCACGACGCCCGGCGCGTCGCGGACATAGATGTCGTGGATCGTCAGCGGCGACGTCGTGTGCGCAAACGAAGCGGCCTCCGGCTCGGACGCGACCGCCGGTGTGGCAATCTCGCGGACGGTCGTCGTCGAGCGGCCGAGCGCTCCCGCCGCGGCCGCGGCGCCAAGCGTGACGGCAGCTCCGACGGCGCCTGCCGCGGCCAGCATCCCGAGCGTGCGCACACGATTCCGCACGCATCCTGTCTACCAAGGCGTGCGTTGCGTGCCGGTTGCGGCGCGTTAAGCCTGCGTTAAGCGGGGAGGCCGCCGGACGTGCTGGTGCTGCGCAGCGCCTTCGCGCTCGCCTCCGCTGCGTGCAGGACGAATCGCTCCTGCGCCGCGCCGGAGACGCTGTTGACCGCGTAGCTGTAGACGCCGGAGAGCACGTTGCCCAGGCGCTGGTAGATGGCGAAGCGGATCGCGCTCACGGGCTTCCCATTGATCTTTCCGGACACGTCTATTCGGAGGGCGACGGAACCGTGCAGAAGCTTCGCGTCGGCGATCCGCGTGACCTTGTACCGAAGCGGCGGCTGGCCCTCGAACGCGATCGGTTTCGCCGGGCAGGTGGCTGCGTGCTGCGCGACCTCGTTCATCGCCTTGGCGGCACCGCCTGGCGCGTACGTGACCACCTCGTTGGAGAGCGCCAGCTTCGCGTTCTGCTTCAGGTAGTCGACCTGGAGCCTGCCCGTGCGGAGCTTCTCGCTCGCGTAGTTCTTCGTCCCACACAGGTCGAGCGTGCGCTGCGCGGTCCCCTTGCCGTCGCTGCGCTGCACGAGCACGTAGCCGCTGCCGACCGCGCTCGGCTTGAGGACCAGCTTGGCCAGGTTCGGCTGCGAGGCTAGGACGGCGGCTGCAAGGGCGAGCACGACAACCGGCATGCCTACAGGGTACGCGGTCTGGGGCCGTTTTCGGAAGGCCAATCCTCGGGTACCGGTACTCCATGAGATACCTACGAAACCTCCGTGTCAGGCCTGGAACGATCGTCGCCGGCATCGCCCTGCTCATTGCGCTCGGCGGGACGGGTTATGCAGCCACGACAGCGCTGCCGCGCAACAGCGTCACGAGCGTCCAGGTGAAGGACCACTCGCTCCTTGCGAAGGACTTCAAGGCAGGGCAGCTCCCACGCGGCCCCGTGGGCCCCGCGGGCCCGGCCGGCCCCGCAGGCCCCGCAGGCCCGGCAGGCGCCGGTGGCTCGGCGGCGGCCTCCCAGTGGATCCTCGTCAACCCGAACGGGTCGATCGCCGCGCAGTCGGGCGGCCTCTCGATCACGACGCACACGACCGGCACGTACATCGTCAACTTCGGGGCCGCCGTGGACTCGAAGCTCATCCTGGCGAGCCCCGGGGTCGCCAACGACAACGCCCCCCGTGGTGAGATCATCGCCGGGCCGTGCGGCGGAACTGCCACGGGCGAAACGTGCACGACCGGCAACGACACGAGCCACGTGATCGTGCAGACGTACAACGGGGCCAATACGGCGTTGGCCGATCATTCGTTCTATCTGGCCGTGCTCGGCTAGCAGTGCTCAGAGGGCGGCCGCCGACCGGCGGCCGCCCTCTGCTTGAATCGGGGTATGGCAACGCTCAGCGTCGGCGACCGCACCTACGAGATCCACCGCCTCGACGCGAACGCCGCCCGCCTTCCGTACACCCTTCGGATCCTGCTCGAGAACGTGCTGCGAAACGGCAGCGATCCCGGGCCGATCCTCGACTGGGTCGCCGACGCCGAGCCGGCGCACGAGATCTCGTTCATGCCCGCGCGCGTCCTCCTGCAGGACTTCACCGGCGTCCCTGCGATCGTCGACCTCGCGGCGATGCGCGACGCGATGCGCGCGCAGGGCGGCGACCCGGCGAAGATCAATCCGCTCATCCCGGCCGAGCTCGTCATCGACCACTCCGTGCAGGTGGACGCGTTTGCATCGCGACTGGCGATGGGACGCAACGTCGAGCTCGAGTTCGAGCGCAACCGCGAGCGGTATGCATTCCTGCGCTGGGGCCAGCAGGCGTTCGACAGCTTGAAGGTCGTCCCGCCGAACACGGGTATCTGCCACCAGGTCAACCTCGAGTACCTCGCCCGCGTCGTGGAGACGCGCGACGGCGTTGCGTTTCCCGACACGCTCGTCGGGACGGACTCGCACACGACGATGGTCAACGGGCTCGGCGTGCTCGGCTGGGGCGTCGGCGGGATCGAAGCGGAGGCGGCGATGCTCGGCGAGGCGCTGTCGATGCTCGTCCCGCAGGTGGTCGGCTTCAAGCTCAACGGCGCGCTCCGCGACGGCGCGACGGCAACGGACCTCGTCCTGACCGTGACGCAGATGCTGCGCAGCACCGGCGTCGTCGGGAAGCTCGTCGAGTACTTCGGCCCGGGCGTGCCGTCGCTCGCGCTCGCCGACCGTGCGACGCTCGGGAACATGAGCCCTGAGTACGGCGCAACGTGTGGTTTCTTCCCCGTCGACGACGTGACACTCGAGTACATGCGCCTCACCGGCCGCCCGGAGTGGCGCGTCGCGCTCGTCGAGGCGTACTGCAAGGAGAACATGCTCTGGCACGAGCCGCACGAGCATCCCGAGTACTCGCAGGTGGTCGAGCTCGACCTCGACGACGTCGAGCCCTCGCTCGCAGGCCCGCGGCGCCCGCAGGACCGTGTGCCGCTCGCGAACGCGAAGGAGGCCTTCATCGAGTCGCTCGGCACCTTCGGGGTCGACTACAGCAACGGCTCGTACGACAAGGAGATGGCGGACTCGTTCCCGGCGAGCGACCCGCCGACCTACGACGGCGCCGACGCGAGCGATCCGGTCCCGGCGGCGACGGCGACGCTGGAGAAGAAGCGCGTGCCGGTCGCCGGCGAGGACTACGCGCTCGAGCACGGGTCGGTCGTGATCGCCGCCATCACATCGTGTACGAACACGTCGAACCCCTCCGTCATGCTCGCCGCCGGCCTGCTCGCGAAGAAGGCGGTCGAGCGCGGGCTGACGCGCAAGCCGTGGGTGAAGTCGTCGCTCGCGCCGGGGTCGAAGGTGGTGACCGAGTACTACGAGCGCGCCGGCCTCGACAAGTACCTGGACGAGCTCGGCTTCAACACCGTCGGCTACGGCTGCACCACCTGCATCGGCAACTCGGGCCCGCTGCCGGACGAGATCTCGGCGGCCGTGAGCGAGGGTGACCTCGTCGTCTGCGCGGTGCTGTCCGGGAACCGCAACTTCGAGGCGCGCATCCACGGCGAGGTGAAGGCGAACTACCTCGCGTCGCCGCCGCTCGTGGTCGCGTACGCGCTCGCGGGGCGCATGGACATCGACCTCGTCAACGAGCCGATCGAGGGCGACGTCTACCTGCGCGACCTCTGGCCGAGCCGGGCGGAGATCGACGCGGCCATCGCCGGCTCGGTCGACGGCGAGATGTTCACGCGCACGTATGCGGACGTGTACACGGGCGACGACCGGTGGCGAGCGCTGGAGATTCCCGACGGAGATCTCTACGAGTGGGACCCCGACTCGACGTACGTTCGCCTGCCGCCGTACTTCGACGGGATGCCCGCCGGGCCGGCGGCCGTCGAGGATGTGCACGGCGCGCGCTGCCTCGTCATGCTCGGCGACTCGGTCACGACCGACCACATCTCCCCTGCCGGCGCGATCCGCCCCGACTCGCCCGCCGGCGCGTATCTGACCGAGCACGGCGTCGAGCGCCGAGACTTCAACTCCTACGGCTCACGGCGCGGGAACCACGAGGTGATGGTGCGCGGGACGTTCGCGAACGTCCGGCTCCGCAATCAGCTCGTGGGGGGCAGCGAGGGAACGTGGACGGCGCACCTGCCCGACGGCGAGGAGATGACGATCTACGACGCGGCGATGCGTTACCGCAGCGAGGGCGTCCCAACGATCGTGCTCGCAGGCGAGGAGTACGGATCCGGGTCGTCACGCGACTGGGCCGCGAAGGGGCCGAACCTGCTCGGCGTGCGGGCCGCGATCGCGGAGTCGTACGAGCGCATCCATCGCTCGAACCTCCTGATGATGGGCGTCCTCCCGCTGCAGTTCATGCCGGGCGAGAACCGGGAATCGCTCGGCCTCACCGGCCGCGAAGAGTTCTCCATCGTCGGCATCGACAATGCAGAAGCGGGCGAGGTGACGGTGCGCGCCGACGACAAGGAGTTCCGCGCACGCGTGCGGCTGGACACGCCGCGCGAACGTGAATACTTGCGCCATGGCGGCATCCTCCAGTTCGTCCTCCGCCGGCTCCTCGCGGGCTGACGAGCTCTGGCGCCGCGTCGGCGAGGCCGTCGGGCCTGCCGGCGAGCCGACGCCGCTGATCGAGAAGGTGCGCGAGCACGCATGGCGGATAACGGACGCGGACGTCGCCGGGCTCGACGCGGACGCGCTCTACGAGGCGGTGCTCCCCGTCGCGTTCGCGGTGGCGGACGAGAAGCGGCGACGCGCATACGAGGCGATCGATGCGCATTGAGCTGCACCACTCGCCTGAGATGGCGGCGCGCATCGAGGAGCTGCAGGCGCGCGACGGCTATGTCTCCGACATCTCGCTCGCGCTGCGCTACCGGCCCGAGCTGTTCGGCGAGCCGGTCTCTGCGTACTTCCAGGAGGTGATGAAGGGCCCGTCGGACTGGAGCGAAGCGGAGCGCGAGCTCTTCGCCGCGTTCGTCTCCAAGCTGAACCAGTGTCCATTCTGACTCGAGGCCCACGGCGCGGTCGCGTCGTACGCCTTCGGTGATTTGGCCCTCGTCGACGCAATCCTCGACGACTACGAGACCGCGTCGATCGACGAGCGGCTGCGCAGCACGCTCCACTTCCTCGCGACGCTCGATCCCGCGCGCGCACTCACGGCAGGGGTTTCGCACCAAGCGCTGCGCGACGTCGCCGACGTCCAGGCCGGCTTCGAGCTGATTCACGCGCTTCGCGGACGCGATCGGAGCGACGCCGCACTCGGAAGCCGGCCTGACCCGCGAGCAGGCGATCGCCCACGAGGGCCGGTTCTTCGAGGAGGGGTACGCCTAGGACTACGGGGCGCCGATGACGCCGACCTTGTAGCCCTTCTGCTTCAGGTCGGCGGTGGCCTTGTCGGCCGCCTTGATCTGGGGCGACTTCTCGATCGCGGTCAGGATCTTCTGCGCGGCCGTCGGGTTCGCCTTCACCTGTTCGAGCCCGGACTGGATCCTGCGAAACGCGGTGACGATGGCAGCGTTGTCTGCGACTGCGTCGGCCGGAGGCTTGATCGAGCTCAGGTCGTCCGCCGCCTTCTTCATGACCACCTCGGTGTCGTCGATGAGGGTCGCGAAGTCACGTAGGTTCGAAGGCGTCGCCTTCGTCAAGTTCGTCACAGCCTTCTGAACGAACTTGCCCTCCGACCGGAGCTCCTGCCCGTACGTCGGCTTAGACATCCTGCCGCTGCCCCCGCATCCGGCAAGCAGCACGGCGGCAACAGCGAAGAGCGCGAGCCGCTTCATCGAGTGCGTAGCCTACCGCCGATGCGCGACACGACACCGAGCTGGGGCGTCGACCCGGTGCCGGAGCGGCTGCACGTGCTCAGCGGCTTCGACTCCACCCTTCTGTGGGGCAACCTCTCGGTCTCGCTGCTCGTCATCGTCATCGGCGCGCTGCTCGTGCCGGCGCTCTCGCTGCGCGACGCGCTCCTCGCCATCCTCGTCGGCGCGGTCGCCGGCAACGTCCTGCTCGGTGTGGCGGCGCTCATCGGCGCCGACGCACGCGTGCCGGGAATGGTGCTGCTGCGCGCGCCGCTCGGCCGCAGAGGCTCCTACCTGCCGACGGGCCTCAATGTCGCACAGAACGTCGGCTGGTCGACGTTCGAGCTGATCATCATCGCGACCGCTGCGGGGGCGCTCTCGCAACACCTCGTCCACTGGCAGGGGCGCTGGTTCTGGACGCTCGTGTTCGGTGCGCTCAGCTGGGGTCTCGGCATGCTCGGCCCGATCGGGTTCGTCCGCCGCTACCTGCGCAAGTTCGCCTCGTGGGCGCTGCTCTTCTCGATGGCGTACCTCACGTACTGGGCGATCTCCAAGTCGCACCTGCACGCGTTCTGGGCAGCGCCTGGGAAGGGCGGCTTCCCGTCGTTCGGTCAGGCCGTCGATCTCGTCATCGGCAGCGTCGTGTCGTGGACGCCGCTCGCAGCCGACTACACGCGGTTCGCGCGCACGCGCCGGGGCGCGGCCTTCGGCGCCGGCTTCGGCTACCTCGTCCCGACCATCTGGTGCATCGGCCTGGGGATCCTGATCGTGCTCGCGCGCGGCGTCTCCGACGCGCAGGCGCTCCCGACGGCCGTGGCGGCGGCGGGCGGGGTCGCGTTCGTCGCGCTTGCCGCGATCACGATCGACGAGAGCGAGAAGGCGTTCGCCGACATCTATTCCACCGCCGTCTCGCTGCAGAACTTCCTGCCGCAAGTTTCCCAACGCATCCTCATCACGCTCGTGTCCGCGCTCGCAACCGGGCTCGCGCTCGCGCTGAACCTCGGCAACTACCAGAACTTCCTCTACCTCCTCGGCTCCTTCTTCGTGCCCCTCTTCGGCGTGCTCGTCGCCGACTGGCTCACCGAGCGTGCGCACTACACGCCGGAGCACATGTTCAACGACACCGAGTGGCGGCCGGCTGCGCTCGTGTCCTGGTTCGTCGGCTTCGGCCTCTACCAGTGGCTCTCGCCCGTCGGCCCGGCGTGGTGGACGCACCTCGTCGCGCATACGCATCCGCAGAGCGTCAGCTTCACCGCGTCGCTACCGAGCTTCGCCGCGGCGTTCGCCCTGACGTTCCTCCTCAAGTCGGTCTCCGGTGTCGCTCGCCGTCGTCGGACAGCTGTCGCGTGACGTGATCGCCGGGGCGCCGCCGCGCATCGGCGGTCCGCCCTGGCACGCGACGCGGGCGTTGCGCGCGCTCGGCGTCGACGCACGCCTCGTCGCCAAATGCGGCGAGCGGGAAGCGATCGACTACACGCGCCGGCTGGAGACCCTCGACCTGCCGTTCGACCTCGTCGTGGGCGAGGAGACGACCGCATTCTCGTTCTCGTACGACGAGGGCGGCATGCGCACGATGGCGATCGACGCGATCGGGGATCCATGGCACGAGGACGAGCTCCGCCTGGAGGGGATCGACTGGGTGTACGTCGCACCGCTCCTTCGGGGCGAGATCGACGTGGGCTGGGTGGCGAAGGGCAGGCACGTGCTGCTCGACGGGCACGGGCTCGTGCGCGTGCCGGAGCCCGGCCCGCTGCGACTCGACGGCGACTTCGACCGCGCACAGTTGCGGCACGTCGAGATGGTGAAGCTCGCAGACGAGGAAGCTGTGGCTGCCGGCGAGGTCGACGTGCCCGAGGTGATCGTCACGCACGGCGCGCGCGGCGCAACCGTGAACGGCGTCCTCGTCGAAGCCGAGCCGGTCGACCGCGACCCGACGGGGGCGGGCGACATGTTCGGCGCCGCGTATCTCGTCGCGCGATCCGAAGGTGCCGACCCGGTGGACGCCGCGCGCCGCGCGACGGCGCTCGTCTCGGAGCTGCTGCGGTGATCGCGGCGGTCGAGACGGTCGACGGCGTGCTGCTCGTCGACGTCGACGAGGAGGCGGTGCTCGGTCCCGGGACGGAGCTCCCCGCGGTCGAGGCGCCCCGCGTCGACCTCCCGCGCGTCGTCGCCACCGCCGGCGCCGGCGCAACGGTCGTCGCCGTCGTCGACCGGCGGCCGCCGCTCGCCATCTCGAACGACGCCGGCGCAACGTGGCACGAGGCCGGAGGCGGGCTGCCCTCGGGCTTCGCGATCGCGATCGCGGACGACGACCCCGACCGGATGCTCTTCGCAGGACGGAACCGTCTCTATGTCTCGACGAACGGCGGCGTGTTCTGGCGGTCGCTCGCGCTCGAGCTGCCCGACGTCGTCGGCGTCGCCTGGATCGACTAGACCTGGAACTCGCCGCGCGCGACGATGACCGCCGAGCCGCCAACCTCGATGCGCTCGGGCGAGTGCGCAACGGCGTACAGCGTCGACGGCCGCCGGATCTCCGCGCCCTGCGAGATCTCGATCTCCTCGCCAAAGGCGATGCGGCCGTGGCGGGCGAGATGGAGCGCGAGCGGCCCCGCCGCCGATCCGGTCGCGGGATCCTCGTCGACGCCGGCGCCGGGGACGAACACGCGCGACTTCCACCGCTTTCCGTCCCGCGCGAAGCAGTCTGTCCCTTCGCTCAGCAGGTCCGCGAGCGCGCCCATGTTCGGACGCAGCGCAACCACCTCCTCCGGCGAATTGAGCTCGACCATGACGTGCCCCGGTCCCTGCCGGTAGAGCTCGATCGGGAGATCCGTCGCCTCGACGCCGAGGACGGCGAGCAGCGCGTTCCGCTCCGGGAACGGCTCGAACGACGGTGTCGGCTGAGTCATCCAACCGAAAACGATGCGCGCGCCTTCGCGATCGAGCCGCACAGGCACGACGCCCGCGCCGGTCTCGAGACGGATCTCGACGAGCTGCAGTGGGCCGGCGAGCACGAACGCCGTCCCCAGAATCGGGTGGCCGGCAAACGGAAGCTCTGCGGCCGGCGTGAAGATGCGCAACCTCACGTGTCCATCCGCTTCCGGCGGGTACACGAAGACGGTCTCGGAGAAATTCATCTCCTTCGCCAGCTTCTGCAGCTGCGGCTCGGGAATCTCGCGCGCGTCCGTGAAGACGGCGAGCTGGTTCCCGGCCAGCGGGACGTCCGTGAAGACGTCGCACACGACGTACCGGTAGCGGCCCACGGAGCCAGACTATCGTTGGCCCTCGATGCGACTCCTCATCGTCCGTCACGCGGAAGCCGCGCCAGGGGAGCCGGACGAGCTGCGACCGCTGACCGCCGAGGGACGCTCCCACGCGCGCGAGCTCGGGGAGCGACTCCGCGGGGGGGGATTCGCTGCCGACGCCGTCGTAACGAGCCCGCTCCTGCGTGCCCGCGAGACCGCGGCCGCGCTCGGCCTGGGCGACCCGGAGGTCGATGAGCGGCTCGCACCGGGCGCGTCGCCCGACGACGTGCGCGACGCTGCATCCGGCCGCGGCGACGCCGTGGTCGTCGTCGGCCACCAGCCCGACTGCGGTCAGGCGGTGCTCGAGCTGGCCGGTGTCGAGGTCCGGTTCCCGCCCGCGGGCTCGTACGAGCTCGACTTATGACGGCCATCTCGGTGCGCGGGCTCCGCAAGGCGTACGGCCCGCTCGAGGCCGTGCGTGGAGTGGACTTCGATATCGAGGAGGGCGAGGTCTTCGGGTTGCTCGGGCCGAACGGCGCGGGCAAGACGACGACGGTGGAGATCCTCGAGGGCTACCGCAGCCGCGACGCAGGCGAGGTGTCGGTGCTCGGGAACGACCCCCAGCGGCCGGGGCGCGACTTCCGCGAACGCATCGGCGTCGTCCTCCAGCAGGCGCAGCTGTGGCCGAATCTGACCGTCCGGGAGACCCACTCCGCGTTCGCGGGCTACTACGCGCGGCCGCGTGACGTGGACGAGGTGATCGAGCTCGTCGGCCTCACGGAGAAGCGCGACGCGCGCGTGAAGACGCTGTCCGGCGGCCAGAAGCGGCGGCTCGACCTCGGGGTCGCGCTCGTCGGCGATCCGGATCTCGTCTTTCTCGACGAGCCAACCACCGGCTTCGACCCGGCTGCACGTCGCGCGGCGTGGGAGATGATCCGCTCGTTGCGCTCAATCGGGAAGACGGTGCTGCTGACCACGCATTACCTCGACGAGGCCGAGCAACTGGCGGACCGGGTCGCCGTCATGCGCGAGGGCCGCATCGTGCGCATCGGGACGCCGCGCGAGCTGACGACCGGAGGGTCGGAGGTCGAGATCCGCTACCGGCGCGACGGCGAGGAAGTGCTCCTCCGGACAAGCGAACCGACGCGCGACCTGCACCGGCTGACGTCCGAGGCGCTCGCGCGCGGCGAGGAGCTCGACCGGCTCGAAGTGCGGAGGCCGACGCTCGAAGAGGTCTACCTCGCGCTCATGGACGAGCAGTCCGAGTGAAGCTGTACCTGCATCAGCTGCACGTCGAGCAGCTCGTGTACTGGCGCTCGCGCGAGGCGGCGGTCTTCACGTTCATCTTCCCGCTGCTGCTCTTCGTGCTCCTCGGATCGGTGTACTCCGGTCACATCTACGGCGTGCCGGCGTCACAGGCGTTGCTCGCTGCGCTGCTCGCATATGGATGCGCGATGGTCGCGTTCGCCGGCCTCGCAATCACGCTCACGCTCCGCCGCGAACAGGCGATCCTCAAGCGGCTGCGCGCGACCCCGCTGTCGCCCGTCGTCTACATCAGCTCCGTCCTCACGTCGACGCTACTCGTCTTCGCAGCGGAGACGGTGGCGCTGTTCCTGCTCGGCCGCGTCGTGTTCGGGACGCCGTTCCCAGCGCGGGTCGGCTCGGTCATCCTGCTCGTCGTGCTCGGCGCCGTCTGCTTCGCCGCGATGGGCGTCGGGCTCAGCGGCCTCATCCGGTCGGGCGAAGGCTCCTCCGCGGTCGTGAACCTCATCGTGTTGCCCATGGCGTTCCTGACGGGGGCCTTTGGTCCGACCCATCACTATCCGCGCTTCCTCCGTGCGATCGGCGACGTGCTTCCGCTCAAGTACCTTGTCGACCTGTCGAACGCCGTCTATCTGCACAAGCACTCGTTCTGGTCGCAGGGGACGTCGATCGGCGTGCTTGCGGCCTGGGGCGTAGCCGGAGTGGCCGTTGCGGCGTTCAAGTTCCGATGGGAGCCAAGGGAAACCTGATGGAGCCGGCGGTCGCTTTCCGCGTGCGCGAGCACGACCAGGGCCCCGTGCTCGAGGTGCGGGTGAATTTCGGGGTGCTCACCAGCCGGGAGGCGACGCGCGCCGAGATCGACGATCTCGCGCACGCCCTGCGTGGGCTCGCCCCGTCATTCGAGATCGTGTCGGAGCAGCGGCACGAGTTCGGAAACGACGTCGAGGCGTCGCTACACCAGGTCGTGATCGAGATGGCGGCCGTCGACGACAGCGTGGCGATGGACGTCGTCGGCGCGGCGGATCGCTGGGCGCGCGCATGCTTCGAGGCGCGCCACCTCGACCTCTAGCGGATTCCAGCTGCTGTCAGCGCGAACTTCGTGAGCGAGCTAGGCATGCGCCGGGCGCGCTTGACGGTCTCATGCAGCGCGTCGGCGAACTCGTCGACGTCGTCGTCGGTGAGCACGAACGGCGGCAGGATGCGCACGACGGCCATGTCGTGGCCGGCGACCTGCGTCAGGATCCGATGGTCGGTGAAGAGCGGCACGACGACGAGCTGCGCGAACAGACCGCGCTGGGCGCGCTCGAGCATCCGGTAGGCGAACCCGTCGCCTTCGAACTCGATCGCCCACATGAGGCCGATCCCCCGCACGTCGCGCACGACGTCGAACTCATCCACGAGCAGGCGCGTGCGCTCGAGCAAACGCTCCCCGAGCTGCGCGGAGCGCTCGACGAGGTGGTGCTCGTCGAGCTCGTGCAGCATGGCGAGGCCCGCAACCATCGCGAGCTCGTTCGGCGCAAACGTCGACCCGTGCGACATCGCATGCGGCATCGAATCGAACACGGACTCGTGCACGGCGCGAGACATGAGGAGCGCGCCGACCGGCACATAGCCGCCGGAGAGAGACTTGGCGACCGTGACGAGATCGGGCTCGAGCCCCCAGTGCTCGAACGCGAACATCGTCCCGGTGCGGCCGAAGCCGGTCATGACCTCGTCGACGCAGAAAAGCGTGCCGTATCGGCGGGAGAGCGCCTGCGCCCCTTCGAGGTAGCCGGCCGGCGGGAGGTTGATCCCCTTCCCCTGGACGGCCTCGACGATGAAGACGGCGACGTCCTCGTGCTTCAGCTGAGCCTCGAGTACGTCGAGGTCGCCGAAGGGCACGCGGTCGAAGCCCGGCAGCAGCGGCTGGAAGCGCGCGGTGAACTCGGGGTTGCCGTTCGCGCTGAGCGCGCCGAGCGTCAGCCCGTGGAAGCCGTGGTCGGTCGAGATGACGCGCGACCGGTTCGTGGCGGCGCGTCCGAGCTTGAACGCGGCCTCGTTCGCCTCCGTGCCGGAATTGGTGAAGAGGCAGCGTTCGAGACGCGGCGGCGTGCGCTGGAGGAGCGCGTCGGCGAGCAGTCCCGGAAGCGCGGTGACGCCCATCGCGAGCATGCCGGGCGTGTCGAGCTCGAGCGCTTCGATCAGCGCCACGCGCACGCCGCGGTTGTTGCGGCCGACGTTGTACATCCCGAAGCCGCCGAGCAGGTCGAGGTACCGCGCGCCGTCCGTGTCGTACAGGTATGCGCCTTCGGCGCGCGCCCAGTGGCGGTCGAAGCCGATCGTGCGCAGCACGCGCACGAATTGCGGATTGATCGTGCGCGCCCAGAGGTCGAGGTCGCTTTCTCCGGCACCGTCGAGCAAGGCCCGCACGTCCATGCGGTGAATGTATCGAGCGTCAGGCGATGGCCGCGCGGATCGCCTGCTCAGGCCCCTCGAGGCGGACCTCGAGGATGCAGGCCGAGCGACGGATCAACGCGAGTGCGGCAGGGTTGTCGCCGGACGCGAGCGCACTGATTTCTGTAATGCCGGCGGCGCGCGCGTCATCGAGCAGCATGCTCGTGAGCGCGGAGCCGATGCCGTGGTGCTGGTGCTCGTCGGCGACGGCGAACGCGACCTCGGCCGTGTCGCGCCCGGTGCGAACGAGCTGCGCGATCGCGGCGGGGTGCGGATCCCCGGCGACGTGCGCGACGAGTGCGTGATGGCGGCTGTCGATGCGGGCCAGCTGCTCGAGGTCCGCGTCCGTGAGGCACGGCTTGGCGGCGTTGAACCGCCGGCGGCGCGACTCGGCGCCAAGCCGCTCGAAGACGGCCGCCACGGTGTGAACGTCGCCGACGATCGTGAGGCCGTGCGAGAGGTCGAGAGCGCGGGTTTCCATGGTCAGTTGGAAAAACCTACCCTAGAGGGTTGGAAAAGTCAACCCTCTGTGGCAGAATAGATCTATGAGCGAAGTCGAAGCCGGCCCCCGCGCCTGCACGATCGCCGCGTCCCTGGCAGTGGTCGGCGAGAAGTGGTCGCTGCTCGTCATCCGCGAGCTGTCGCTCGGCGTTCACCGCTTCGACGCGATCCAACGGAACACGGGCGCGCCGCGCGACATCCTCACCAGCCGGTTGCGCCGCCTCGAGTCGGAGGGCGTCGTCGAAAAGCAGCTGTACCAGCTGCACCCGCCGCGGTACGAGTACCGGCTGACCGAGGCCGGCGACGAGCTGCGGCCGATCCTCCTCTCCCTCGCGGAGTGGGGTGCGCGGTGGACGGACGAGACGACGCACGCGACGTGGCTGCACGCGTGCGGCGCCGAGCTCGACCTGAAGCACACGTGCGCAGCCTGCGGCGGCGAAGTGACGGGCCTCGACCTGCACCGCAGGCACAGGTCCGAATCCGCCGCGTAGCGCGCTCTAGACTCCCCGCGCGCCCCCGTAGCTCAGTGGATAGAGCAACGGTTATGGATACTTGACCCCGTATCGCTAAAGGGATCAAGCAGCATGCCCCGGTAGCTCAGTGGATAGAGCGCGGCTCTCCTAAGGCCGGCGTCGCAGGTTCGACTCCTGCCCGGGGCATTCATCGTTGCTTCTTCGCTCCCCGCCGAATGGATACCACCTTGTCGAGCCGCTCACGCGCAGCCCGCACTTCTGCTTGATGCTTCTTGCTGAGCGCAGCCGCTTGCGCAGCCGTTAGCGCGCCCTTTGCTGCCTGCTCTCGGATCGATTCGGCGTACTTGATCCGTGCCGGATCGGCCAACCGCTGCGCGAACTCGATCGGATCGCCGTCCAGCTCGCGCGGCGTGATGCCGTACAGCCGGTCGATCTGGATGAGCGCCTGAGCAGCCCGACTTGCTCGACCAGGGATTCGCGATCGACGGACACGCTGCGACTAAGAGTGTCGTCGCCTACTACGCCGAGGGCGAGTATGTCCCGCTCAGCGATGCACTGCTCGAGGTGCAACGACATCTCGTGACCTGGCTCGCGGAGCGGGGGCACGAAGTGCAGTTCAAGTAGGACGTTCCAAGCCTCCGGACGCTCGCCCCGGCTGCTTAAGCAAACTCAGCACCGCCATCTACGTCATGGCTGGGATCGTCGAAGGCGAACACGCCTACGGAGCTTTGGACTTGGGGATTCCCTGTGGAAGGCCGCTTCCGCTGCTGGCTCCGCCTGTGGAAAAGCATCGGCCGACCCGCGCTGCAGCCGTTCTCGAAGCGCCTCATGCAGACTCGACGGCGACCCGGGGTCATCAATTCTCGCGACGGCTGGAAGAGGATGCGGAATCGGAACGTCAGGGTAAAGCTGCCTGTCCCAGACCAGGACGTGCAGACGCTCGATCTCCTCGATTAAGAGCATGATCGCCCGGCCCGCCGCTGCAACCTCTGCGCGAGTGTCGTGCTGGAGTCCGCCGCCCCACCCGCGCAGGACATCTAACTTCTCAGCGTCAAGTCCAGGGTCGGACACGTCGCGAGCGTACAGCCGTGCGTCCATGGTTTCCATCCCACGACTGAGTCGTTTACAGCCGCCGCATCGTCCGCGTCGTCATCGAGGCCTACGTCACGCGCGGTATCGCCGTCGGGTGTGCGCATTTGAGTATTCGTCGCAGAAGCGCTGCCGCATGTTCGGGATCGCTCGGTAGCTGAGCGAGAACGGCAAGCGCAGCCGACGAGTCGCGCAGCGTCAGCACTCCGGCTTCCAGCTCCAGCCGGCCGTGCCAGCGGATCGCCGCTCGCTCTAGGCGGTCGGGCCTGGAGCGCGCGATGAGGACGGTGAGGTCGAGCGCGTCGTGAAGCGATAGTCCGCGCATCTCGCGGGCCGACAGTTCAGCGGCCCAGAGGTTATGCAGAGCCTTCGGAGGTCACGAACAGATGTTCGCATACACCCGAGGATGCTCGGTGGAAAAAAGAAGGCCCCGGTAGCGCGCGCCGGGGCCCTTGCGACGCCAGTGACTGCGGTGGTGCTAGCCCCCGATGATGGGGTAGTAGCCAGCGATGTTGGTGACATCCGGCTTGGCGGCTGCCCCGTCGACTTCACCGGCGCCTCCGACGT
>Ga0193751_1000870_pt1 | contig 20858 bp, 18 predicted proteins | sample L1c2metaG_FD_143050 | JGI IMG/M metagenome (GOLD analysis project Ga0193751, IMG submission 143050) | Soil microbial communities from a riparian zone of the East river system, Colorado, United States - L1c2 | ecosystem: Environmental > Terrestrial > Soil > Riparian zone | place: USA: East River... | reverse complement strand
CTAAACCATCGCGCAGGGAAGGCCGGGATTAGTCCGGCGAACCTGTGGTGACTACGCTCGTGTGCTTTTTTTATTTCGCACGCGAGGCTACGGGTGCGGCGGGCACCCGGCTTTCCCTGCGCCCTCTATGTTTGGGCGAACGGTTTATGCACGACTCGGGCGCGAGAGCGCCGCGGGATCGCGGTCGCATGCACCAAGTCACCTCGCCCCGCTTGCGGGGAGAGGTCGGATCGCCTCCGGCGATCCGGGTGAGGTGGACTCACCGCGTGCTCGCCTATCTCCGGACTTGCGGAGGCAGCCCCTCACCCCACCCTCTCCACGCAAGAGCGGGGCGAGGGAGAAGAGAGCCTTGATCTTGCCTTCGCCCTGACGTTACTAGGTCCAAGAAAGCCATAGCGCCGACAATTGCTGCGCCTGGCCGGGAGCAAACCAACCATGGGACCGCTGGAGGGTGTCAAGGTCATCGACATGACGACCGTGTTGATGGGGCCCTATGCCACCCAGATGCTCGGTGACTATGGCGCCGATGTCATCAAGGTCGAAGCCCCCGGTGGTGACGTCACGCGGCAGATCGGCCCGACCCGTCATCCCGGCATGGGTCCGGTGTTCCTTAACGCCAACCGCAGCAAACGCTCGATCGCGCTCGACCTGAAGAAGCCGGCGGGCCGCGATGCGGTGCTGCGCCTGATCGCGTCGGCCGATGTGCTGGTCTATAACGTGCGGCCGCAGGCGATGGCGCGACTGCAGCTCGGCTATGACGTCGTCTCGAAGATCAACCCGCGCCTGATCTATGCCGGCGTATTCGGCTTCGGCCAGGACGGGCCTTACGCCGCCAAGCCGGCTTATGACGATCTGATCCAGGGCGCGACCGCGCTGCCCGCCCTGATGGCGCAGACCAGCGATGGTGTCCCGCGCTATGTTCCCAACGCCCTTGTCGACCGCATCGTCGGTCTCACCGCCGTGGGTGCGATCTGCGCCAGCCTCGTGCATCGCGATCGCAGCGGCCGCGGCCAGCGCCTGGATATTCCGATGTTCGAGACCATGGCGGGTTTTGTGATGGGCGATCATATGGGCGGTCTAACCTACGAGCCGCCGCTCGACCGGGGAGGCTATGCGCGGCACCTTTCGCGCGATCGGCGTCCCTACAAAACCGCCGACGGCTATATCTGTGTGATCGTCTACAACGACAAGCAGTGGGAGAATTTCTTCAAAGCCACCGGCCGCGATGATCTGCGCCGCCATCCCAAATTCGCGACCTTCGCCGGGCGCGCCGTCAATATCGACACGGTCTACGCCGAATTGGCCCGCATCTTCGAAACCCGGACCACGGCGGAATGGACTGAACTGCTCGACGAGGCCGACGTGCCGGTCATGCCGATGCACGATCTGGAGAGCATCCTGCAGGATCCGCATCTGGTCGCCACCGACTTCTTTCCGGTGGTCGATCACCCGAGCGAAGGCAAAATCCGCAGCATGAGAGTGTCGGCGAGTTGGTCGGATACATCCGTGGAACCGGTGCGGCTGGCGCCGCGTTTGAACGAGCACAGCGCCGAAATCCTGCACGAGGCCGGGTTTTCCGAAAGCGAGATCGCTAGCCTGGTGCGCGATGGCGTGACCATCGCGGGCCCCCGTGCGCAACGGGATTGAGTCGCATGGATTTCAACCTCACCGCCAATCAGGAATCGATCCGCGACGCGGTCGCAAAGATCTGCGCGCGGTTCGACGATGCTTATTGGCTGCAGAAGGACAAGCAGGGCGGCTTTCCCGCGGACTTTCATCAAGCCCTTGCCGATGCCGGCTGGCTCGGCATCTGCATCCCGGAAGAATATGGCGGCTCCGGTTTGGGCATTGTCGATGCCGCGATCATGATGCGGACGATTTCGGAATCCGGCGCCGGCATGTCCGGCGCCTCCGCCGTGCACATGAACGTGTTCGGGCTCAATCCCGTCGTTGTGTTCGGCACCCAGGAACAGTGCAGGCGGATGCTGCCGCCGATCGTCTCGGGGAAAGAGAAATCCTGCTTTGCCGTCACCGAACCGAACACCGGCCTCAACACCACGCAGTTGAAGACCCGCGCGGTGCGGTCGGGCGATAAATACGTCGTCAACGGCCAGAAGGTCTGGATTTCGAGCGCGCAGGTCGCCGAGAAAATTCTGCTGCTGGCGCGCACCACGCCGCTGGAGGAGGTCGAGAAGCCGACCCATGGCTTAAGCCTGTTCTATACGGATTTCGACCGCAGCCGCATCACGGCGCGGGAAATCGAAAAGATGGGCCGCAAGGCGGTCGATTCCAACGAGCTCTTCATCGAGAACTTTGAAATTCCAGTTGAGGATCGGCTCGGCGAGGAGGGCCGCGGGTTTGAGTACATCCTGCACGGCATGAATCCGGAACGGATCTTGATCGCCGCGGAAGCGGTCGGGCTCGGCATGGTGGCGCTGTCGCGTGCTTCGGCCTACGCCAAAGAGCGCATCGTGTTCAATCGTCCGATCGGCAAGAACCAGGCGATCCAGCATCCGCTGGCGAAGAACTGGATGGAGTTGGAAGCGGCGTGGCTGATGACGCTTTCGGCCGCCTGGCAATATGATCAGGGCCTGCCGTGCGGGCCTTCGGCCAACGCCGCGAAATATCTCGCCGGTGAAGCCGGCTTTCATGCTTGCGAACAGGCGGTGATGACCCATGGCGGCTTCGGCTACGCCAAGGAGTTTCATGTCGAACGCTACTTGCGCGAATCCCTGATCCCGCGCATCGCCCCGATCAGCCCGCAGCTCATTCTCAGTTTCATTGCCGAGAAAGTGCTGGGCCTGCCGAAGTCGTACTAGCGGCAATCGACGATGAATACTTGGATTTTTACCCATCATTCCGGGTTCGCATCTCCGATACGCCCCGGAATGACGAAGTCGTATGAAGCAAGGAAGAATCATGAGCCGTCTCAAGGCCGCGCTTGATCCGCGTTCGATCGCCATCATCGGCGCATCGGAAAATCCCAACAAGGTCGGCGGTCGGCCGGTGCATTACCTCGACAAGTTTGGCTTTGCCGGCAGGATTTTCCCGATCAATCCGTCGCGCAGCGAAGTGCAGGGCCACAAATGCTACAAAAGCCTCGATGACCTGCCGGAGGCACCCGAGATGGTCATCGTCGCGGTCGCCGGCGACAACGCGATCGGCGTGGTAGTGGATTGCGCCTCCCATGGCGTCAAGGTCGCCGTCGTCATGGCTTCGGGCTTTGGTGAAGTCGATGCGGTGGCCGGCAAGGCCAAGGAACGGCGGATGGTCGAGGCCGCGCGCAAGGCCGGCATGCGGATCGTTGGCCCCAATTCGCAGGGGCTCGCCAATTTCGGCACCGGTGCGATCGCGAGCTTCTCCACGATGTTCATGGATATGGACCGCGCCGAGGGACATGTTGCGATGCTCAGCCAGAGCGGGGCGCTCTCAACGGTGCCGGTCGGATTCCTGCGCCAGCGCGGCATCGGCGTCCGCCACACCCACGCCACCGGCAACGACGCCGACATTACTGTCGGCGAACTAGCGGTTGCGGTGGCCGAAGACCCCGAGGTGAACTTGCTGTTGCTTTATCTCGAGAGCATCCCCGAGACGAAATATCTGGAGGAACTCGCCGCGGTCGCGCTCGACCGCGACCTGCCGATCATCGCGCTGAAATCCGGCCGCTCGGAAGCCGGCCGCGCGGCCGCGCAGTCGCACACGGGGGCGCTCGCCAACGAAGACCGCGTGGTCGATGCCTTCTTCGCGCAGCACGGCATCTGGCGCGCGCCGGACATGCGTGGCCTGGTGGAGGCCACCGAACTTTATCTCAAAGGCTGGAAGCCGAAGGGCAGGCGGCTTGTCGCCATCAGCAATTCCGGTGCGGTCTGTGTCATGACCGCGGATGCGGCGACCGCCGTCGGCATGCCGATGGCGAAATTGTCTGATGAAACCGACCGGAAGCTCAAGGCCATCCTGCCGAGCTTTGCCACCACGGCCAATCCGATCGATCTGACGGCGGCGCTGTTGTCCAATAGCCGGCTGTTCGGTGACATCCTGCCGGTGATCGCCGAAGACCCCGCGGCCGATGCGTTCCTGATCGGCGTTCCCGTCGCAGGGCCCGGCTACGATGTGGAGGCGTTCGCCCGCGACGCCGCCGCTTTCGGCAGGCAGACCGGAAAGCCGCTGGTGATCGCAGCGACCCAGCGCAGCGTCGCCGATCAATTCGCCGCCGAAGGCTCCTCGGTGTTTCCGACCGAGACCGAAGCGGTCACCGCTTTGCATCAATTCCTGGCGCATCGCGAATTGATGGCGCGCACGCTTGCCCGCAAGCCGCAGCGCTTAAGCGTCGGCCCGCCGTTGATTTCGTCAGGCACCACAACGATGCTGAACGAGGCCGACAGTTTTGCCTTGCTGGCGGCGCGCGGCATTCCGGTGGTGCCGCACCGGCTATGCCGGTCGCGTGCCGAAGCCGTCGCCGCGTTCGAGACGATCGGCGGCCCGATCGTGGTCAAGGGATGTTCAGCCGATATCGCGCACAAGTCGGAGCTTGGCCTGGTGAGGCTCGACGTTACGACCCGCGAGGAGGCCGGCGAGATCTGGACCCAGATGGAAGGCATCATCCGCGAACATAGCGCGCGGTTCGACGGCGTCATTATCGCGGCGATGGCGGGAGGCCGGCGCGAGATCATGATCGGCGCGCATCGCCATCCCGTTTTCGGCCCCGTGGTGGCGGTTGGCGATGGCGGCAAATATGTCGAGATTTTCCGCGACACCGCGCTGCTGCTGCCGCCGTTTTCGAAACACGATGTGAGGGAGGCGCTCGGCGGATTGAGGATTGCACCTCTGTTTGCAGGCGCGCGCGGCGAGCCGCCGATGGACGTCGATGCCCTCTGCGACGCCGTGATGCGGATCGGCGAGCTGATGCTCGATCCCGCGGCCAGGGTGATGAGCCTCGATCTCAACCCGGTGCTGCTCGACAGCACCGGCAAAGGCTGCGTTGTCGTGGATGCCGTGGTGTTTCAGGGCTGATCTGGTTGTGATTGCGAATGCAACGAAGCATCCCCCGGTTACGCAAAACTAAGTCCCGGATTGCTTCGTCGCATTCGCGTCCAGCAATGACGGCTTTACCGCGCGTAGAAGCAGATGCTGGCGATGACGAGCATGGCTGTCACCGCCAGCATCTGCGCAAGCACCTCCGAGGTCGCCCTCTTGGTGGCGTCCTTCATGCCGTTCTCCCTAGACCCAAGGCTCCCTAGACCTGATCTTCCAGATTTTGGGCGCGATTCATCGTTGCCCGCAAAGGCCCGACAATTCGGTTTGCTCTACTCGGAACACCCCACGACGAGTATTCGCTTTGATGAGTCCCCACTCAGCGAATATCGACTGTGCCAGGGTCGAACAGTAATGCGGCGGTAATTTGGCTCGCTTGTAGCGGGTTTATGCGCGAGAGAAGGAATTTTGGAAGCGAATGTCTGGCGGGGAGCTTGATCTAGGAGCCGCGCAAGCCGTTGATCCGGTAGTGTCGGCCAGATAGGTTTTCATATGAATCAAGCCATCGCAAACGGCGGCTCGAACCAACTCGCGGAAAAAACCAAAGGTGAATGATGGCCCGCATCGACTATTGCGATACTTCGAAATCGAACGAACGCACGCGCGAAATTCTGGGCAAGAACCGCAACGCCAACATCTTCCGCATGATGGCGCACTCGCCGAGTTATCTTGAGCAATATTGCCGATTGGGTGGCGCGATCCGCCACAAGGGCGAGCTTGATCCGGTTCTGCGGGAGCTTGCGATCACGCGCACGGGAATCCTGTGCGAGGCGGCTTACGAGGTGGTGGCGCACCAGCGCATTGGCAAGAATGTCGGGGTCACCGACGAGCAGAATGCGGCGCTCGAGAACTGGCGATCGGCGAGCTGCTTTAGCGAGTTGCAGCGCGCCGCGCTCGCCTTCACCGACGAAATCGTTCGCTTGCGCCGGCCGACCGACGCCACGTTCGACGCCATCGCGGCCAAGCTGACGCCGGCGGCTCTGGTCGAGCTGCAGCTCTCGGTCGGCTTCTACATCATGACATCGAAATTTCTGGAAACTTTTGATATCGACATGCAGCCGGTGGAGCAGGTGGTGTAAGCGCTCGCGCCAGCTTGCGCGCCGGAACGACGTGTATTCAAGTCTCGACGATGGCCAAGAGCTGCCCTTCGGCCACGACGTCATCGAGGCTGACATGGATCGATTTGATTTTCCCGGCGGCGGGCGAAGCGACCGGGATTTCCATCTTCATGGCTTCGACAAAGGCAATGTCGTCGCCTTCGCCGACGCTTGCCCCGGCCTGAACGGGAAGCATGCAGACGCGCCCGGCGACCTCGGTCACGATCTTGATTTCAGGCATTCCGCTCTCCCGGATGGTCGCCGCGCGCTTGTCTCGCTGCGCGTCTGTTCGAGGGCGGTGGCCCCGGCATTCAGTTGTGGCCGCAGATTGCCTGAGGTAGCCTGTTTCGCAATCGGAATTTTATTCCGCAGGGCGGAACGGTGGGGGACGGTATGGGACGGCGCTCGGAGCGGCTCAGCAGACACGGAGTGCTTGCCGGCGAAGCCGCAGCCGAAGGCGACGTCATCCAGGTGGTGTCGCGCGCGTTTGACGTGTTGCGATGTTTTGAGGGGCACGAGGCGCGGCTGGGCAACCTCGAAATCTCCAACCGCTGCGGGCTGCCGCGTTCGACGGTTTCGCGGCTGACCCATACGCTGACCCGGATGGGCCAGCTGGTCTATCTGCCGCGCGACCAAAAATACCGCATCGGTCCAAGCGCGGTCGCGATGAGCACCTCAATGATGCGGGGCCTGCAATTGCGCAACGTGATCCGGCTGCGGTTGCAGGAGGTCGCCGAGCAGCTGCCCGGCACCGTGGGTTTTGTTATTCCAGATCGCTTCCATCTGGTCTATCTCGAGGTTGGCCGCGCCGCCAACGCACTCGGCCTCAGTTCGACGTCGGGCAGTCGGATCGCGATGGCAAGCACGGCCGCGGGCCATGCCTATACCGCCGCGCTCGACACCGAAATCGGCGACGCGCTGCTTGCGGAAATGGAGCGCGAAATTCCCGATGGCGCCAAGCTGCTGCGGCCGCGCCTGGAAGCCAACCGCCGTGTTTTGCGCGAACGCGGCTATGTCGTGGCCTGCGGCCTGTGGAGCCCGCATATCAATGGGCTTGCGGTGCCGCTGTGGTCGCCGCAGTACCAGACCTATGTCGTCGTCACGATCGGTCTTTTGTCCGCGATGTATGATGAGAAGCGGCTGCACAAGGAGGTCGCGCCGCGACTTCTGGAATTGAGCGCCTCGATCGGCGCCATGCTTAAGGGCGGCGCGGCCGAACTGTTCAGCGATCGCGCGCCGGGCCAGCCGCTTCGGGCACCAGGTCACAGCGACAAAATCATCAGGACGGAGGATCCGAATGAGCTGGAAGCCGGAGCTCGATGACCTCGCCCGGCGCGAAGCCTTCGCGCGTGAGATGGGCGGCGTTGACAAGGTCAAGCGGCAGCGCGACCAGGGCCGGCTCACCGTCCGCGAGCGTATCGACAGGCTGGTCGATCCAAAGAGTTTTCACGAGGTCGGGGCGATATCCGGCACCGCCGAATATGACGAGCAGGGCGAGCTCACAAATCTGACGCCGGCGAACTGCGTGTTCGGCCGCGGCAAGATCGATGGCCGCACCGTGGTCGTGGTCGGCGACGATTTCACCGTGCGCGGCGGCTCGGCGGATGCCTCGATTTCGGCAAAGCCATTGATGGCCGAGGAGATGGCGCATGATTTCCGCCTGCCGATCATCCGATTGATCGAAGGCTCCGGCGGCGGCGGTTCGGTCAAAACCATCGAGACCAAAGGCGCGGCGAATCTGCCGGGCGGCATCGGCGGCACCCGCTGGTACGCGTACACCACGGCGAACATGGCCCGCGTGCCGGTGGTGGGCCTGGGACTGGGTTCGGTCGCGGGGTTGGGCGCGGCGCGGCTTGCGGCGAGCCACTATTCGGTGATGACAAAGACTTCCGCGATGTTCGTCGCGGGTCCGCCGGTCGTGAAACGGCTCGGCCAGGACCTGAGCAAACAGGAACTTGGCGGCGCCGATATCCAGACCCGCGCCGGCGGTATCGATCATGCCGTCGATACCGAGGAGGAGGCATTCGCCTGCGCCAGGCGGTTCCTGTCTTATCTTCCGTCGTCGGTCTACGAGTTGCCGCCGACGCTTTCCAGCGACGACGATCCGGAGCGATCGGAGGAATCGCTGATGGCTGCCGTTCCGCGCAACCGGCGCCAGGTCTACAAGATGCGCCCCATCATCAACGCGGTCGTCGATAAGGGCTCGTTTTTCGAGATGGGGGCCAATTTCGGCCGCCCGATCATCGTCGGGCTTGCGCGGCTTGAGGGCCGAGCCGTGCTGCTGCTCGCCGGCGATCCGTTCCACTACGGCGGATCGTGGACCGCGGAAGCCTGCCAGAAAGTGGTGCGCTGGGTCGACTTCGCCGAAACCTTTCATCTGCCGGTGGTCTATCTGATGGATTGTCCCGGTTTCATGATCGGGCTTGAGGCGGAGAAGGCTGCCACCATCCGCCACGGCGTGCGCGCCATGGCCGCGGTCAACCAGACGACGGTGCCCTGGTGCACCATCATCGTGCGCAATTCCTTCGGCGTCGCCGGCGTCGTGCATCAGCCGGCCGACCGCTTCTCGCTGCGCTATGCGTGGCCCTCGGCCTATTGGGGTTCGCTGCCGCTGGAAGGTGGCATCGAGGCCGCCTATCGCGCCGACATCGATGCCGCCGATGACCCCGCGGCGAAATTGAAGGAGATCGAGGATCGTCTCAACAAGCTGCGCTCGCCTTTCCGGTCGGCCGAAAAATTTTGGGTCGAGGAAATCATCGACCCGCGCAAAACCCGCTCGTTGTTGTGCGAATTCGCGCGCCTCGCCGAGCCGCTGCGGACACCGGGGCCAACAACCAATATGACGATCAGGCCGTGAATGGGCGAGTAGCGAGTAGCGAATAGCGAGTGGCTTCTTTCCTATTCGCCATTCGCTACTCGCCATTCGCCATTATCCCGCCGCCACCGGCTTCGGCACCCGCGAGATCGAAAGCACAATCAAGGCAGCCACGACGCACAACGCGCCGGCAAAGAAGAAGGCCGGCAGGTACGACGCAAGCACCGTCCGGGAGAGCCCGGCGCCGAAAGCCGCAAAGGCCGCGCCGAGCTGATGGCCCGCGAAAATCCAGCCGAACACCAAATTGGCCCGCTCCGGCCCGAAGCGCTGCGCGGTCAACCGCACCGTCGGCGGCACGGTTGCGATCCAGTCCAGCCCATAGAACATCGCAAACAGCGACAGGCCGTAAAACGAAAAGTCAGTGAACGGCAACAGCAACAGCGACAGGCCGCGCAGGCCGTAATACCAGAACAGCAGCCAGCGATTGTCGTAGCGGTCCGACAGCCATCCCGAAACAATGGTGCCGAAGAAATCGAATACGCCCATCGCGGCGAGCAGGCTCGCGGCCTGCACCTGCGGAATTCCAAAATCGAGGCACATCGGAATCAGATGCACCTGGATCAGGCCGTTGGTAGAGGCGCCGCAGATAAAGAACGTCGCAAACAGGATCCAGAACACCCGCGTCTTCGCGGCATCGCGCAGCGTGCCGAGCGCCGCCGCCACAATCGGGGCGGTGTTGGGAGGGGGCGCCGGCAACGGCGCTGTGCTTTCGTCGCCGAATGGCCGCAATCCGACGTCACCTGGACGATCGCGCATCACCATCAGCACGGCAAAGGCCGCGACGGCGAGCATCACGCAGACCAGCGCCAGCGCCATCCGCCAGCCCAATCGCTCGGTGATAGCGGCAAGCAGCGGCAGGAATATTAACTGCCCGGTGGCGACGCTCGCGGTGAGAATGCCCACCACGAGGCCGCGCCGCGCCGAGAACCAGCGCGCGGCGACGGTCGCCCCCAACACCAGCGCGGTCATGCCGGTGCCGATGCCGATCACGACGCCCCACAGCAGCATCAGGTGCCAGACCTTTGTCATCAGGAGCGAGGCCACCAGTGCGGAAGCCACGATCAGCAGCGCCGACAGCGTCACATTGCGCAAGCCGTAGCGGTTCAATAGTGCTGCGGCGAACGGCGCCATCAGGCCGAACAGGATGAAGCGGATCGACAGTGCCGAGGAAATCTCGGCCGTGGTCCAGCCGAATTCATGCTGCAGCGGAACGATGAAGACGCCGGGCGCGCCGACCGTACCGGCGGTGATCAGCGCGGTCAAAAATGTGACGCCGACCATCACCCAGCCGTAATGGACGTTGCGCCGGGCGAGGGTGGCCGACAGCCAATTCGAGATCATGGCGTTTCCTGTTCGGGATATTCGGAAGATTAACGCGCGCACTGGCGTTTTCAAGCCAGCGGGTGCTTCGCGCGAGAAAACCAGCGTCAATGGAAATCAGTGGATCATGCGCTCCACCGCAATCGCGGTGGCCTCGCCGCCGCCGATGCAGAGCGCGGCCACGCCGCGCTTGAGATTGTTCGCTTCGAGCGCATGCAGCAGCGTGACGATCAGGCGTGCGCCGGTCGCCCCAATGGGATGACCGAGCGCGCAGGCGCCGCCATTGATGTTCAACTTCTCGCGGTGAATTCCAAGGTCGCGCTGCGCGGCCATCGCCACCACCGCGAAGGCCTCGTTGATCTCGAACAGATCGACCTCACCCACGCTCCAGCCGACCTTGTCGAGCAGCTTGCGGATCGCCGGGATCGGCGCGGTCGTGAACCATTGCGGCTCCTGGCTATGGGTGGCGTGGCCCTTGATCTGGGCGAGAACAGGCAGACCGTCGCGATCCGCAAGCGATCGCTTCGCGAGCACCAGCGCCGCAGCGCCGTCGGCGTTCGCCGACGAGGCCGCAGGCGTAATGGTGCCGTTGGGGCGGAACGCCGGCTTCAGTCCGGGGATTTTGGCGGGGTCGACCTTCAGCGGAATTTCGTCGTTGGCAATCGCGCGCGGGCCGGCCTTTTCCTTGATCGTGAGCGGGATGATCTCAGCCTTGAATGCGCCGCCTTCCACCGCCTTGCGCGCGCGCGTCAGCGTCTCCATCGCATAGGCGTCCTGCGCATCGCGCGTAAACTGATAGGCTTCCGCGGTGGCTTCGCCGAAATCGCCCATCGTGCGGCCGGCCTCGTAGGCGTCTTCGAGGCCATCCAGGAACATGTGGTCGATGATCCGGTCATGACCGGCGCGGTAGCCGCCGCGCGCTTTGGCCAGCAAATAGGGCGCATTGGTCATGCTCTCCATGCCGCCGGACACCACGATCCCGGCGGAGCCGGCATTGATGATGTCATGGGCCAGCATGGTGGCTTTCATGCCGGAGCCGCAGACCTTGTTGATGGTGGTGGCGCCCGTCGCGTCCGGCAGGCCGGCGCCGCGCGCGGCCTGTCGGGCTGGGGCCTGGCCCTGTCCGGCCGGCAGCACGCAGCCCATGAAGACCTCGTCGATCCGCTCTGGCGGGAGCCTGGCCCGCTCGACCGCGGCCCCGATCACATGGGAACCGAGCTGGTGCGCGCTGAAGGGAGAGAGCTCACCCATGAACCGGCCGAGTGGCGTGCGCGCGGCGGAAACGATAACGACGGGATCGGAGGTTGCGGCCATGGCGGGATCCTCGAGAAGGCGGGATATCTTTGAATTACAATCATCATATGATGCAAAGCAAAAAATGCAACGCATGCGTCTCATGACAAATTGTCGTGATCGCATGAGTTCTTCGCCACGAAAGCGGACGATCCAGTAAACGCGGCGGTCGCGATCGCTACAAATGTCACGGCGTGTTGGATGCGCGCCGCGTCCCGCAGGACATGACAGCTTTACCCGGCGCTACCGCTTCCGGTCGATAAAACCCTGCATCAGCCGTTTCGGCTCGTCGGTGAGGTACGATTTGCCGAACACGCCGATGCTCAAATTGATGGATTCGGTCAGCGGCAGTTCCTGCCATTGCCGGAGCAAGGCCTTTTGCGATCGCAGCGCTTCCGGGCCGCATTCCAGTAGCGCCGCTACCACCTTCTCGACGGCGGCGTCCAATCCGCCTTGCGGCGCGACCACGTCGATCAGTCCCCAGCCAAGCGCGGTTGGGGCGTCGATCGTCTCGGCCGTCATCACCAGCCAGCGGGCCCGGCCCCAGCCGATCAGCCGCGGCAATAGCGCCGCGTGGATGACAGAGGGAATCCCGACCCGGACCTCCGGCATGCCGAATTTGGCATCATGCGCCGCAATGCGGAAGTCACAGGCGGCCGCGACCTCCAACCCGCCGCCGAGGCACCAGCCAGGCATCCTCGCGATAACCGGTGACGGAAATACCCGCACCGCCTCGCAGAGATCGCGCAGGCCCGTGATGAATCTCTCGGCCGACGCCTGATCGAGCTTCGCCATTTCCTTGATGTCGGCGCCGCCGATCATGCTTTTTTCGCTCTGCCCGGCCAAGACAAGCACGCGGATCTGCCGGTCCGCCGCCAGCGCCTCGAGCCCCTCGCGCACCCCCCGGATGACAGCCGATCCAAGGATATTGAGGGAACCGGCGTTGCAAATCGTCAGGCGGACGACGCCGCGCGGGTCGCGATCGATCCCGCAATGGGGGTTGAGCATGTGCATGGACGGTCTCGCGGCGGGGCGCAGTTATTTCCCGGACAAAGTCCGACCTTTGTCAAGGGCCGCTGTAACAACGCGACCCCCCGAAACGAAATAAAGGCAGCTTTCCGCGGGCGCGGATGTTATGACCGTGCCGGATGTCATTATATGACTTCAAACATATTATAGGGCCGCCATGCGATACTCCAGGGAACACAAGCTCGAAACTCACGCGCGGATCGTGAGGAAGGCCTCGGTCCGGCTTCGCGAGAAGGGTGCCCACGGCGTGGGCGTTGCCGACCTCATGAAGGACGCAGGCCTTACCCATGGCGGGTTCTATGCTCATTTCGACTCGCGAGAGGCCCTGGTGATCGAGGCCTTTACCCATGCGATGGATCGCTCGACGGCGCGCTGGCGAAAACTGGCGGAACAGACCCCGCCCGAGAAGCGCCTGACCATGATCGTCAATACCTATCTGATGCCGCTTCACCGTGATGATCCCGGCCACGGCTGCGCCATACCGGCGCTGGGTGCGGAAATCGCCCGCGAGAGCCCGAAGACGCGAAGGGCTTTCGCGGGCAGGCTGGAACAGATGATCGATGCGCTCGCCGGACAAATTCCCGATCTCCCGCGCAAGGCGGCGCGCAAACAGGCGATGGCGGCGATCGCGACCATGATGGGGACGCTGGTGATGGCCCGCATTGCCGGCAGCAGCGATTTTTCCGACGAAATCCTCGGCGCCGGCCGCGAGGCCGTGCTTGACCGGGCGAAGTCGCCAAAGGCGAAGAAATCCGCGTCCAGAAAGGCCGGCGCGTCGAGGCCGCATTGAGGGCCTCGCGGCGGGCGGCCTCGACAATGGTCGTAGGCCCCTCCAAACTGCCGCAAAGCCCCTGTTTTCGCAAATTCGCTGCGCGCTGAAAAACCTTTCCAAAAGCGGTAAAGCCTGCAAGATGCAGGCAAAACTGGCACCCTTGCAAAGGTCGTGGAGGAACGCATGCGTATGATCGGGCATTTTATCGGCGGCCGCGAGGTCAAGGGTACTTCGGGCCGATTTGCAGACGTGTTTGAGCCCATGACCGGCGACGTCCAGGCCCAGGTGGCGCTGGCGTCGAAAGCCGATTTGCGCGCGGCGGTCGAAAACGCCAAGGCGGCGCAACCGGAATGGGGTGCGACCAATCCGCAGCGCCGCGCCCGCGTGATGATGAAGTTCCTTGAGCTGGCGCAGCGCGATTACGACAAGCTCGCCGATTGCCTCGCACGCGAGCACGGCAAGACCGTTCCGGACGCCAAGGGCGACATCCAGCGCGGCCTGGAGGTAGTCGAGTTTGCCTGCGGCATTCCGCATCTGATGAAGGGTGAATACACCGAAGGCGCCGGTCCCGGCATCGACATCTATTCGATGCGCCAGCCGCTCGGCGTCGTCGCCGGCATCACCCCGTTCAACTTCCCGGCGATGATCCCGATGTGGAAATTCGCACCCGCGATCGCGTGCGGCAACGCGTTTATCCTCAAGCCGTCTGAGCGCGACCCCGGCGTGCCGATGATGCTTGCGCAATTGATGATCGAGGCCGGCCTGCCGCCGGGCATCCTCAACGTCGTCAATGGCGACAAGGAAGCGGTCGACGCCATCCTCGACGATCCCGATATCAAGGCGATCGGATTCGTCGGCTCCTCGCCGATCGCGCAATATATCTACCAGCGCGCCACCGCAAACGGCAAACGGTGCCAGTGTTTCGGGGGCGCCAAGAACCACGCTATCGTGATGCCGGACGCCGATATGGACCAGGCCGTCGATGCCCTGATCGGTGCGGGCTACGGCTCGGCCGGCGAGCGCTGCATGGCGGTCTCGGTCGCGGTACCCGTCGGCAAGACCACCGCCGACCGGCTGATGGAAAAACTGATCCCGCGCGTCGAATCCTTGAAGATCGGGACCTCGATCGATCCGTCCGCCGATTACGGTCCATTGGTGACGCGCGAGGCGGTCGATCGCGTCAGGAACTACGTCGATATCGGCATCAAGGAAGGCGCGACGCTCGCGGTTGATGGCCGCGGCTTCAAGATGCAGGGCTATGAAAAAGGCTTCTACATGGGCGGCTGCCTGTTCGACAACGTCACCAAGGATATGCGCATCTACAAGGAGGAGATCTTCGGCCCGGTGCTGTCGGTGGTGCGCGCCAAGAATTATTCCGAAGCGCTCGCGCTGCCGTCGGATCACGACTACGGCAACGGGGTTGCGATCTTTACCCGCGACGGCGACGCCGCGCGTGATTTCGCCGCCAAGGTCAATGTCGGCATGGTCGGCATCAACGTGCCGATTCCGGTGCCGATTGCGTACTACACCTTCGGCGGCTGGAAGAAATCCGGCTTCGGCGACCTCAACCAGCACGGGCCGGATTCGATCCGCTTCTACACCAAGACCAAGACGGTGACGGCGCGCTGGCCCTCCGGCGTCAAGGAAGGCGCGGAGTTTTCGATTCCGACGATGAATTGAGCGGCGGCATGCGATCTCATCAATCGAGGCGTCATTGCGAGCGCAGCGAAGCAATCCATCCTGACTTTGCCGCCCTGTGGATTGCTTCGTCGCTTCGCTCCTCGCAATGACAACAAGGACAAGCGGCGGGCCAATGCAATTCGCTCTCAATGAGGACCAGATTGCGGTTCGCGACATGGCGCGGGATTTCGCCGCGGAGAAGATCGCGCCGCACGCGATCCGCTGGGACGAGGAGAAGCATTTCCCGGTCGAGGTGATGCGCGAGGCCGCCAAGCTCGGCATCGGCGGCATCTATATTCGCGACGATGTCGGCGGTTCGGCGCTGACGCGCTTCGATGCCGCGCTGATCTTCGAGGCGTTGGCGCAAGGTTGTCCGACGGTTTCAGCCTTCATCTCGATCCACAACATGGCTGCCTGGATGATCGATGCCTATGGCAGCGACACCCAGCGCAAGAAGTGGCTGCCGAAACTGTGCACCATGGAGTATCTGGCGAGCTATTGCCTGACCGAGCCGGGCTCCGGATCGGATGCCGCCGCCTTGCGAACCCGCGCGGTACGCGACGGCGACTATTATATCGTGAACGGCCAGAAGCAGTTCATTTCCGGCGCCGGCCAGGGCGACGTCTATGTGGTCATGGTGCGGACCGGCCAAGACGGGCCCGGCGGCATCTCCACATTCGTGATCGAGGGCAATACGCCCGGGCTTTCGCTTGGCGCCAACGAGCGCAAGATGGGTTGGAACGCGCAACCAACCCGTGCGGTGATCTTCGAAAATGCGCGGGTGCCGGTCGCCAACCGGCTCGGCGATGAAGGCATCGGATTCAAGATCGCGATGGCCGGGCTCGACGGTGGGCGCATCAATATCGCGGCGTGTTCGCTGGGCGGCGCGCAAAGCGCGCTTGACAAGTCGCTGGCCTATATGAAGGAGCGCAAGGCCTTCGGAAAGCGCCTCGACGAATTCCAGGCACTGCAATTTCGTCTCGCCGACATGGCGACCGAACTAGAGGCGGCGCGGACTTTTGTGTGGCGCGCGGCCGCCGCACTCGACCGCAAGGACGCTGACGCGACGATGCTGTGCGCGATGGCCAAGCGATTCGGCACCGACGTCGGTTTCGAGGTCGCCAACCAGGCGCTGCAACTGCATGGCGGCTACGGGTATTTGAGCGAATACGGCATCGAAAAAATCGTGCGCGATCTGCGCGTGCACCAGATCCTCGAAGGCACCAACGAGATCATGCGGCTGATCGTGGCGCGCAAATTGATCGAGGCTGCACAATGACGGCTCAGCCGGCCGCAGCGGTGGGAGCTGAGCCCGACCTGATCGTGCGGCGCGAGGGGGCTGCCGGCATTATCCGGCTTAACCGGCCGAAGGCGATCAACGCGGTGACGCTGGAGATGTTTCGCGGCGTCGACCGGGCGCTCGACCAATTCGAAGCCGATCCGGCGGTCGGCCTGATCCTGCTGGAAGGGGCGGGCGACCGCGGACTTTGCGCCGGCGGCGACATTCGCGCGCTTTATGACAGTTCGCGGGCCAACGGCGATCTTGGCAAGATCCTTTGGCGCGAGGAGTACATTCTCAACGCGCGCATCGCCGAATTTGCAAAACCCTATGTGGCGTTCATGGACGGCATCGTGATGGGTGGCGGGGTCGGTCTGTCGGCGCATGGCGCCCACCGCGTGGTGACCGAGCGAACCAAACTGGCGATGCCCGAAGTTGGTCTGGGCTTCTTTCCCGATGTCGGCGGCACCTGGCTGTTGTCGCGCTCGCCCGGAGAAATCGGCACTTATTTCGGCTTGACCGGCACGACCATGAATGGCCCCGACGCGATGGATGCCCGGTTCGCCGATGCGGTCGTGCCCTCGGTTAGGCTTGCTGACTTGCGCGAGACGCTTATCAACCTTCGCGCCGGCGTGAACTCCACCGAGGTCAAAGCCGCGATCGATGGTTTCGCGACCGGTGAAACCGCCGGGCCGGTGGCGGCAATCCAGCCCCAGATCGATCGCTGGTTCACTCATGACCGCATGGAGGACATCTTCGCCGCCCTGCAACGCGATGGTTCGGAGCTCGCGCAATCCACCCTCAAAACGTTGAACGAGAAGTCGCCGCGCGGCATGGTGGTCACGCTCAAGCTGCTTCGGCTCGGCCGTCGCGCGTCGTCGCTGGAGGAGTGCCTGATGCGGGAATATCGCGCCGCGCTTGAGGTGTTCCGAAGCGACGATTTTCGCGAAGGCGTGCGCGCGGCCGTCATCGACAAGGACCGTAATCCGAAATGGTCGCCGCCACGTATCGAGGATGTCACGCCCGGGATGCTGGCGCCGTATTTCGCGGATATCGGCGCCGACGAACTGGTATTTAGCGCAACGAAATAGCAACGCCTGAGCGGAGGAAATCGGAGATGGCAAGCATCGCATTCATCGGTCTCGGCAATATGGGCGGCCCGATGGCGGCCAATCTGGTCAAGGCCGGCCGCAAGTTGATCGCGTTCGATCTGGTCGCGGCCTCGCGCGATCAAGCCAAAGCCGACGGCGCGGACATCGCCGACAGTACGGTGGCCGCGGTGAAAGGCGCTGAGGTCGTTGTCACGATGTTGCCGGCCGGCAAGCACGTGCTCTCCGTCTGGAACGAGGTTGTCCCGGCGATGGCAAAAGGCGCACTGATCATCGATTGCTCGACGATCGATGTCGAAAGCGCCAAGCAGGCCCATGCGCTGGCCTCGAAACACGGCGTGGGCTCGGTCGATGCGCCGGTCTCCGGCGGTACCGGCGGCGCCAAGGGCGCAACCCTGACCTTTATGTGCGGCGGTGAAGACAAAGCATTCGCGGCCGCGAAGCCCGTGCTGGAGAAAATGGGCAAGAAGATCGTGCATTGCGGCGGCGCCGGCGCCGGACAGGCGGCGAAAATCTGCAACAATATGATCCTGGGGGTTTCCATGATCGTGGTCGGCGAAGCCTTTGCGCTTGCCGAAAAACTCGGACTCTCGCATCAGGCTTTGTTCGATGTCGCCTCGACATCCTCGGGGCAATGCTGGTCGTTGACGTCCTATTGCCCGGTGCCGGGCCCGGTGCCGACCTCGCCCGCCAACAATGATTACAAACCGGGCTTTGCCTCGGCCCTGATGGTGAAGGATCTGACGCTGGCGCAGGATGCGGCCCGGGCAACTGGGGCTGCGACGCCGCTCGGTAAACACGCGCAGGAGCTCTATCAGGCGTTCGACGCGGCAGGGAACGGCGGGGTCGATTTCTCCGGGATCATCCGGCATGTGCGCGGATTGGCGGGCAAATGATTTTGATGCCGTCATTGCGAGCGAAGCGAAGCAATCCATCCTTCAGGATCCCAGGTTCTGGATTGCTTCGTCGCGTTGCTCCTCGCAATGACGAGAGTGAAACGGTTTGCCGGAGTAGGCTATAGAAATGACAACCTTTCAGGAAGCCCGCGCTTTCTTGCTCCGGCATCGGACGGACTACGACAAGGCTGTCGCCGACTTTCGCTGGCCCGATTCCGTCCCGTTCAACTGGGCGCTCGACTGGTTCGATGCGGAACTGGCGCGCAACCCGGAAAGCAAGGATCGCGCCGCGTTGTGGATCGTCGATGCCGGCAGCAACGGCGAGACGAAATTGTCGTTCGCCGCACTTTCCCGCCGTTCCAACCAGGTCGCGAATTTTCTGTGCGCGCAGGGACTGAAGCGGGGCGATCATCTGCTGCTCTTGTTGGGCAACGTCGTCCCGCTGTGGGAGACCATGCTGGCGGCGATGAAGCTGGGCGTGGTGGTGATCCCCGCCACCACGCTGTTGACGCCCGATGAACTGCGCGACCGGCTCGATCGCGGCCGCGCCAGGATCGTGGTGGCAACCCAGGACCAGGTTGCCAAATTCGAAGGCCTCGGCGGCGACCAGCTCGTTCGCATCGTCGTCAATGCGTCGTCGAAGCAGGAAGGTTGGCTCGCTTACGAACAGGTCGCGGATTTTCCGGAAGCGTTCACTCCGGACGGGCCGACCGGGCCTGACGACCCGATGCTGCTTTATTTCACGTCCGGCACGACGGCAAAGCCAAAACTCGTACGCCACAGCCAGCGCAGCTATCCCGTCGGCGCGCTGTCGACGATGTACTGGCTCGGACTGCAACCGGGCGATATTCATCTGAACATCTCCTCGCCGGGCTGGGCCAAGCACGCCTGGAGCTGTTTCTTCGCGCCGTGGAATGCCGGGGCCACCGTGTTCGTGGTCAACCAGCCGCGCTTCGACGCCAAGGGATTACTCGCAACCATCGGGCGCTGCGGCGTCACCACGCTATGCGCGCCGCCGACGGTATGGCGACTGTTCATCCAGGAGAAGCTTGCAGCCTTCAAGGTAGCCCTGCGCGAGGTCTGCGGCGCCGGCGAGCCGCTCAATCCCGAGGTGATCGATCAGGTGCGCGCGGCCTGGGGCCTGACGATCCGCGACGGCTACGGCCAGACCGAAACCACGGCGCTCGCCGGCAATTCGCCGGGGCAGAAGGTGAAGATCGGATCGATGGGCCGGCCATTGCCGGGATACCGCGTGCGGATCACCGATGTCGACGGGCATCCCACCAAAGAGGGCGAGATTACCTTGCTGCTCGGTGCCATCAGGCCGGCCGGCCTGATGCAGGGCTACCAGGGTGACGACGGCCAATTGAGGGGGACCGACGGCAATTTCTACCGCAGCGGCGACGTGGTGTTTGCCGATGATGAGGGTTATCTGACCTTCGTCGGCCGCTCCGATGACGTCTTTAAATCATCCGACTACCGGATCAGCCCGTTCGAGCTCGAAAGTATCTTGCTCGAGCATGAATTGGTCGCAGAGGCCGCCGTCGTCCCCAGCCCCGATCCGATCCGCCTTGCCGTCCCCAAAGCCTATGTGCTGCTGGTGTCGGGCGCGGCGCGTTCGCCCGAGAGCGCGCTGTCGATCTTTCGCCATCTGCACACCCGGCTTGCGCCGTTCAAGCGCATCCGGCGGATCGAATTCGTGGCCGAATTGCCCAAGACGATTTCGGGAAAAATCCGCCGCGTGCAATTGCGCCGGCTCGAGCACGACAACGATCGCGACAATTCACTGCGGGGGGAGGAATTCCGCGAAGAGGAGTTCCCGGAATTGCAGAAGGTGCGGTCGGCTGGAACGGTGGAGTGACCGATGAACGAAGTCTGGAAGAAGCCGCCGATTTCGCTTGAAGCCTATCAGAAGATGGTCGGCCACGAAGTCGGCGTGTCGTCATGGCATCTGGTCGACCAGAACCGGATCAACGTCTACGCTGACGTGATCGAAGATCATCAATTCATCCATATCGATTCCGAGCGTGCCAAGCGCGAAACCGCATTCGGCACCACGGTGGCCCACGGGTTTCTGACGATGTCGTTGTTGAGCATCATGTCGTATGAAGTGATGCCGGTGATCGAGGGCACGACGATGGGCGTGAATTACGGTTTTGACAAGCTGCGGTTCATCTCGCCGGTACGCTCCGGCTCGCGCGTGCGCGGCCGCTTTACGCTGGCCGAAGCCAAGTTGCGCAAGCCAACTGAGCTGTTATCGCGCACCAATGTGTCCATCGAGATCGAGGGCGAGGACAAGCCCGCTCTGGTGGCCGACTGGATCGGCTTGATCTATTTTGCCTGAGCCCAAGCCCGCGTATGATGCACTCTGTCCGCAATACTAGAGCGCGTTGTTTTTAGACGGCAACATATCCTGAGTTCGTGAAGTAATTGGCGCACTCGTCTTTGGAGAAGAGGTTGAGGAGATCGCCAACTTT
>Ga0193751_1000869_pt1 | contig 20861 bp, 17 predicted proteins | sample L1c2metaG_FD_143050 | JGI IMG/M metagenome (GOLD analysis project Ga0193751, IMG submission 143050) | Soil microbial communities from a riparian zone of the East river system, Colorado, United States - L1c2 | ecosystem: Environmental > Terrestrial > Soil > Riparian zone | place: USA: East River... | reverse complement strand
CCAGCACGTTCATTTGAATTTCTTTTAGGTTAACATTTTGTGGCTTTACTTTTTCTTAAGAGGATTGGAAGGCAATCGCTGATGAGGGATGGAGCAGCCACCGATGCCGGATTCGGCGATGGCTGCTTGAAGTTTGATATCTCGGAGGAAGCGGCGCCCGAAGTTTTTCGACTTCGCGCTAAGCCCGCGCACAAAGCGCCGGGCTTGCTATCTTTCTTATCGCGGCCTCATTGTGGACGGAGGCTTAACCCTCGCCGCGCTCTACTGGTTTACCCATACGACGGGCGATTTTTTCACCTGGGCGTGCTGTTGCCTGAGTTCGCGGGCTGCGAGGCCGAGAGAAACGCTCTCTGGCTGCGGGAAATCCGAAGGCAGCCTTTCTCCCTGAGCGGAGGAGTAACTCGTCGCGGCGAGGACATTCTGCTCCTGAGACATGGGCGCATAAGCTGCGTGCGCCGGATGACTCGGAAACCCGTAGATCTGCGGTTCACTGCTGATATAGGACGCGCCACCAAGGTACTGGGCAAATGCCGCGCTGGTGGAAAGTAGGCAGAGCACGAACAGGGCCGGTTTCATTCGCAAGGTCTCCAGACTCGTAAGAGGAAGCGAGGGATCATCCGCGAACAAAGCCGGGGATGTTGGCTCCTCCGGGAAGAGTAGAAGCAAGCCCGGTACCAAACTTTGCCGACATGAAATGGCGGCTTTCTGGGGGTTGGCAGGGGGTAGTGGCAATTCTTTGCACAATTGAGAGAGCGCACGGAATAGGCGGCAGACGCGATAGAGGTTCCGCTTGCCCCGATATTGACCTTTGTAATTCGCCAGCCTAGTATCCGCTGCATGGCGGTCTCCACTCCCACCATTGGCCAGGTGCTTGGTCATTACCGCATCGTCGAACAGATCGGCGCCGGCGGCATGGGAGTAGTGTTTCGCGCGCGCGATGAGCAACTTGATCGCGACGTCGCGTTCAAGACTCTGCCCAAGCTGGCGCTGCTGAGCGAACCGGCGCGGCGCCAGTTTCGCCGCGAAGCGTTAAGCCTCGCCAAGATCACCGATCCCTGCGTCGCGATGGCCTTCGATTTCGGCCAGGACAACGGAATTGATTACCTCGTCACCGAGTATGTCCCCGGCCTGACGCTCGAAGCCAAACTCGCCGGCCGTCCGCTCCCGGAAGATGAAGTTTTTCAACTTGGCAAGCAGCTCGCCTCCGGCTTGGAAGCCGCGCACAAAGAAGGCGTGATTCATCGCGACCTAAAGCCGGGCAACTTGAAGGTCACGCCGGATGGCCGACTCAAGATTCTGGATTTCGGGCTGGCCTACATGTTGAGAACTGAGACCGAGGTGACCGCCACTGCTCCGCTCACCGAAGCCTATTCGGACGCAGGAACACTGCCTTACATGGCACCGGAGCAGGTCAAAGGCCACAAACCGGATGCGCGCGCGGATGTGTGGTCGGCGGGCGCTGTGTTGTACGAGATGAGCACGGGCAAGCGACCGTTCGGAGATTTAATGGGCGCGCCTCTGATTGCCGCGATCCTCCAACAGGCGCCGGCACCGCCACGCGAGGTCAATTCGAAGATCAGTGAAGGATTGGAGCGGGTAATTCTGCGGGCGCTGCAGAAGGATCCCAGGGAACGCTACCAATCGGCCGGCGATCTGCGCATCGACCTCGCCAATCTGGCGACGGGGACGGCCCCGATCTATCCGAGGCAGGTGCCCTCGGCGAACTGGCAACGTTGGCTGCTGATCGCAGCGGCGGTTGTGTTCGTCAGTTTAGGGGCTTGGTGGCTGCGCCATCGTAGCCAAGCGCAGGCGCTCGATGCAAGGATGATGGCGGTTCTGCCCTTCGAATCGGTAGCAAACGATGCCCCGACGAACGCCTTGGGACGCGGTCTGACCGAGACCGTCACTGCAAGACTGGTGCAAGCCGCTGATGGCGGAAAGCTTCAACTGATCTCCACGCGGGATCTGATCGAGCACGGCGTGAAGACTTCGGAGCAGGCACAGCGCGAGTTTGGCACCGATCTCGTGCTCGAAGGCAGTTTGCAACAGGATGGCGCGCGCATCCGGATCAACTGGAGCCTGGTCAATCCCCGCACGCATACTCAGATCGCGGCCAACACCATTACCGGCGACACGAATAACATCTTCGGGTTGCAGGACACCATCTTCGATGATGTGCTCGCAAAATTGCCGCAGTCGGCGACCGGACGGCGGCAGGAATTGGAGGAGCGTCCCGATACGAAACCCGCCGCATACGACTTCTATCTGCGAGGTCGCGGATATCTCGAGGACTACAAGAGTCAGGACAACATCGATAATGCTATTGCGGAGTTTCAGCGCGCCATCGCCGTCGACCAGAACTACGCTCCTGCATATGCGGCCATGGGGTTGGCATACAACACTGGCTTTGTGTGGAAGAATCGGGACAAAGACTGGGTGGACAAGGCAAAGACGGCGTGCGACCGTGCGCTTGCCCTCACGCCGCAGTTGGCGGAAGGTCACACTTGCTTGGGAAACGTCTTCTTGTCCATGGGACGCTACGAAAATGCGGTGCAGGAATTCCAGCGCTCACTCGATCTCGATCACCACAGTGACGAGACTCTGAGTTCTCTCGCCACCGCGTATCAGAAATTAGGGAAGGCATCGGCGGCGGAGGATGCTTATCGAAAGGCGGTCTCGCTTCGGCCCAACTACTGGCGCGTGTACAACACTTTTGGAATTTTCTACTTGGACCAAGCCCGCTACTCCGACGCAGCGGACATGTTCAAGAAGACGATCCAACTAGCGCCGCAGAATTACAGAGGATATTCCAACCTGGGTGCCACCGAGCTAATGGTCGGCCAGTATCAGGAAGCAGTGGACGCCTTCAAGCGATCCATCGCTTTGCGGCCCACCGGCCAAGTGTATGGAAACCTGGGAGCGGCATACTTCTATATGCGCCATTACCCGGATTCCGCTGAGAATCTGCAGCAGGCGCTTAAGATCGATCCCAAAGACTGGCTCAACTGGGGTAACCTGGGCGACACGCTGTTTCAGATTCCAGCGCGCCGTGCAGAGGGGAAGTCAGCGTATCAAAAAGCCGTTGAATTAGCCAAGCTACGCCTGGAGGTGAATCCACAGGATGCCACCATTCTCGCGTTTACCGCGGACTACTACGCCATGCTTGACCAGGAACGTGAGGCGCGGGAACAAATGGCGCGGGCGCTGCAAACGTCACCGGGGGACGCTGATGTTTTGTTTCGCGCCGCCATTCTCTACAACCACTTCAGGGACCCGGAGAAGACACTGGATTTCCTGACTAAGTCGGTTGCGGCCGGTTATTCGCGAACCGTAATTCGTGACACGCCGGATTTTGACCACCTCAAGGACGATCAGCGTTTTCGCGCGCTCCTCAGCATCCACTAGTTAGTTCACAACGTGAATTCCGGGATCGCCACACTTTTGGCCGTCCTTATAGATATAGTAAGGAAAGTAGCAGCCGGTTGATGCGTTCGGGTTGCACGCCCCGTCTCCCGTCGCCTTCTGGCCCGGCGGTCCGGCAGGCACACTTGGCACGCCCGCGCCTGAAAAGTTTGGGGTGTGGAAGGGCGTCTTGTACTGCCAAAATTTGGCTGAATATTGAGTTGGGTTGGTGGTTGCCCAGATCACCGAATAATCTAGTGGAACGTCCTGGGTTTCCTGTCCCGCCGCGACGCAACTATTGTTGTTAGGGACGATCGTCACAGTGCAGGTTTTGGTACTCGCATCGCAGCCTGTCGGTACCATGGCTAGTTTACGGGTGCAACTGCTAATGCCAAGCAGCGGGAGCAACAGCGACCAATAAACACAGATTCTGAGTAGTCTCATAGGGGTGTTCTCCTCTCTGAGCTCAATTTAATCGGTAGCCATTTTGCTTTAGGGGCAAATCTTACGTGGGCGACCCTGGCAAGTCAATGGAAGGCGGGGAGAAGGGAAAGAGATGATCTCAGAGACATTGTAACTGAAGAGTAAACATGTATGTGAACGTTAAAATTTGTTGCTCTGCCTCAGATCAACTTGTCCTCGTCACAATTCAACTCATTGCGTCCGGTCAGGCGGGCGTGGGGCGCGGGGGCGCTGAGTGGAGATGTGTGGATTTTGAGTTGGGGCGGAGTGCTGGTGTGGGCGACAGTGCATCGCTGAGACGATGCCTGCCATGATCAACTCAGCGTGTCCAGAGTTTACTATGTTGGAGCGAATTGCCCTTACGAACTTTTAGGTGGCCTCTCCCGATGCAACAGTAGACAGAGCCTCAATCTCCAGAGCACCTAGTGAGTCAATCATCGGCAGAAGGACTGGAGCCAATGCTCGCGTAAAATGTTCCGCCCTCGCCTCGATGGTCTGACCATTCTCCTCTTCCTTGCGACCTTCCTCGCGTACCCTTGGTTTTTTCGCTTCATCGTGCAACATCGCAAGTCCAACGAGTATTAACGCGTACTTCCATCGGGCCGAAACGAGGTCAATCTCGTCGCCAGCGGATTTGAGTTCTGTCTTGAAAAAAAGATTGTCCATATTTATGAAGAAGTCGTACACGTCGTGAGTCTGGCCACCATTTTCAGCCTGTGGCTCCTCGTCGATCTTGATACGAAGAGCGGTGTGCCTATCAAATGGCGGGTCGTACTTACCCCAATCCGCCTCGTATACGGGAATGGGCTTTGGCAAAGTGATGCCTGACGCAACTTCTCTGTCTTCGCCAGTTTCATCACTTGGAGGCTTGCGAGCTCCCTTGGTGCCCGGTTGTTGTGTCTCTGCAGCCTCTATTACGTCGATTGAGAATTTGTTTGTGAAGGGATCAAGGAGTGTGGGGTCATTTACGACGGCCTCAAACTGCAAACTGTCGCCGACTTCGCAATTTATAGGCAGTTGAACGGTTAGAGTCGCGACGCCATTGTGCAGGTTCGGGCCAACGTAATCCGAAACAGGCACGCGATGCTGTCCAGAGAGGAGATACAGGGCGAACTCGCCTGGGTCACTATTCCTGCTGAAATAGTCGTTTATCGCATCTGTCTCGAACACCATCCTGCAACGCTGGTTGATGTGACACTCACGACAAAGCTCCTTTCCGTAGTCTTTGCCCTTGAACTTGAAGAAGGTAGGGTGTTGTTTTCCATGGAACTCTTTCTCCTTCCCGCGCACCTCGGCGGTCTTGAAAGGATTTGTTGCACGCGGACCCCTCAGGAAGAGTGCAGCCAACGTGGGGGCACGCTGCAGCAATGTTCGAAGTACTTCCTCTAGAGGTTTTTCGTCTTCTAGCCTAGACTGGATCTCCTCATTGCGACGCCGCTCTTTCAAGGCGTGCAAGCCTTGGTGTTGCTTGAGCATTTCTTCAAGCTTGTCCTCAACGGCGAAACGAATATCGTGCCGACTCAAACGATCACGACTATTTTTGAAGAGGTCTTCGCGCATGCGGCCAGCAATGTGCGTGCAGTCCATCATGACGAGTATCGAGTCGGCGATGTAGTTCAGCCTGCCAACACTCTTGCGAGTGAAAAACACTTTTTCAAGGTACCCGTGCGTCTGGCCGTTGACCACAAAAATGATTCCTTCGTTCTTACGGTATGTGTCAGCTTTGCCCTTCTTGAACCCGTAGATGGTAGCAACCATCGACTGCCCTTCCACTGAAATCGGACACGACGTGGGAAACCCATTCTCTAGGTTCTCACCACGGTCATCTTCGAGTCGGACAGCCAATCCGGTTAGGGTGTTCTCAAAACTTCCTTCGTGCCCGCGAAATTCCGGACGACATTCGTGAAGCCGAACTGGTAGAGCGGGGTCAGGCAGGAGCAAGTTGAGACGGCCGAGAAGTCCGTCTTTTCTTAAAATGTGCGTATTGCTATAGATGCCGGAAGCTGCGGCATACTCGTAAAGCTTGATGAGCGTGCCCCACTCCGCTTCTTTCTTGTATGCGTCCCGACCAACCGGGAAAATTGGCATGGTATCTGCGTTGAACCGAAGCACTTCACCTTTTCTGGTTTTCGTCTGAGACTCCAGCGGGGCAAGATACGTGAATTGGGTACTGCGACCGCCGTGGTCTTCACGTCGAACTACAGTGAAGCTCCATTGTTGATCAGACGAACTGCCGTCGGCGACAAGTGCTGGGTTCCGCCGTGTGACTATCAACTGAAGATTGTTGCGGCCACAGAACTGGAGCACTCCGGTACTGCCCATGTTGAACTTGCCCTGAACGAATGGGATTCGAACCTTGTTTCCCTTACCGGTCATGAGCGACATCAGGGTAAACGGAACCATGTCTGGTGTTTGTCCCTCGCCGCAATCAGAGATCGTGAGACACGGCCTACCAACTTTTGGCGTAAATCCTGTTGCAGCTAGCGTGATGCCGCGTGCTACCTCAGTGCGTTTCTTATCTAGCCAACTTGCCACTCGGCCTGCGTTGCTATCTGGCTTGGGATTGTCCTCAAAGAAGTTGGCAACCGCCTCGCGGATGCTTTGTGGAGCCTCAGGTCCTTCGGGATTCATCCCACGAACAAGGCACTCATTTATTAGACGATGGTCGATGGAATTAACGAATTTTTCGACCAGTGCGGCGTCTGGACTGCTTTGCTGAGCACCTATAATGCTGAAGTTGTTGTCATTGTCCCCGTAAAGTCGCCACGCTGATTCGTCCTTCCAGTAACCGGAATCGGTAAGCAGGCTAATGATGTCAGCCTCACTGTCCGCTTTCATGAGAGCAAGGCAGAGCGTTTTCGTTTCGTTGTTATTCATCTAGTCGCCTCTGGAACAAGAGTCGGGGAGTATTCGGAACCTTTAGCCGTGGCTTCGTACGTCACGTTTATTCCATCCCTGAGTCGCTGGACCAGAGCCAGGTCAATCATTCTAGAGATGACTCCTGCCCGTTGCGTCGTCAGAAATGCACGGGTGAATGGCTTGTCACTCCGTTTCGGAAGGTATTTTTCTAGCGCATCGTCGAGTTTCTCCGGCGTGTTAGCTCCATCTATCACAGCCGCGAGTACGGTTCCGAACGCAAAGGCTTCTGCTGGGACGTGTGCGCGAATGTGGTCGATCATAAAGCTAACTTCCTCATCGCTGAATCTAGGCTGCGTCCCGTTCTTTCGAGAGTCCAGTATCGGATTCATCATCAACGCAAACTGCCAGCCGGCTTCTGTAAGGAGCAGTTGCGGGTTGCGAGCATGATCACGATTTGCCAGTTTGAGCTCAATAGGTAGCCCTGCTAGAGTTCCTTGCTTCGTAAAGCTAGCCACGAACTGGTTCGCGTAACGGAGCCGGGATTTGTCGCCATTCGGGGAATCCGTGTATGGGAACGCAAAGGACAATGCATCATCTCGGTGACTCTCTGAAATTGCATCGACGTGACGTAGATAGTCTCCCAATTTCACGGCCTCCGATGCGATGTCCGATGCGGCTTTTGTCAGACGCAAACCTTCCCTTGAGTTAGCGAGCATGAGCCGAGCGAGTGCTCGGCACGTGGCCTTTACAGGTAGAAGCTTGTTGTGCTGGCCGAAGATCCATCTATCAACTGGAACGTCCTGGCCAATGGCAAACCGATCATTTGGAAACGGAGCGAGCGCGGGAGTCTTGGCAGCTTGATCCAGAGCCGCAAAGATCTGCGGTACCTCATTTGCCGCAGGCGTAACCCCGCCCGTAGAACTTTTCGGCTCCGTCTCCTGCGGGGTCTGCGTCTGCGCAGGCATAACCTCGGGTATCGCCGCTTTCGAACCATGCTCCGCGCCGTGCATGTGCAGAAGTAATTGATTTCCGACCGCAACAGAAACCGCTTCGGAATAGTCCCGGTACCCACCGACCGCTAGAAGCTTTTCTAGCTCATCCTTAGTCCGCTGTGAAACCTCTATGCAAATAATCATCGCCGCACCGTTGACGAATATTGCCACGCTGTCTTTACATAGTCAACTATATAATAGAAATTTACGAAACAAATCGATACGGTGCACGGTTAGTGGACACTGGGTGCAGCAAAGTGATGTTTGCGTTTAAATTCAAAGACTTAGCGACATTTGTGGAAGATGACCACTTCTTTACTCCCAGCCGTAGCACCCATCTTGTCGGCGTACCATTTGCGATTGGGAACTGACCGCCAGACGCGACCGTCAGGGCGATTCGCCAGTTCGGGGAAGGATATTTCCTTGAAACCGGAGTCCTGCATGACTTCCAGGTAGTTGGGTAACTGCCACTCGGGTTCGGAGAAGGCGACCATCTGCGCGACTACCGTCTTCCGGTTGGAGACCCTGGCGACGGACGCAAAGGCTTCTCTTGCAAGCTCGTAATAGCGTGGGACGTTCTTGCGATCACCGAACGTGTAGTAGGAAGCTCCGGCTCCATCGAGCGTTCCTGCGATCCAGAAGGGTGCCGGTGTTTCGCGCCTGCCGAGAACCTGCCATCGGTGATACAGCACATGGACGCCAGGATAAGGAGGAGACGTCAGGATCAGCGCGGGATGGCCGAGCTTCGTCAGGCGAGTTTCATCTTCAATTCCAACTGCCGATCTGTGCAAACAAAGTACGTCGGCGCGTCCAGCTTTCCGTGTCTCCTTAGCAAATTGCCGGGCACCATCAACCATCTCGTCCACAACAACGAGGAACCTCGCACGAATTTCATGAGCGGGTGGAACATCCTCACGACAATCAAGTGCCCATTGTGCGGTGCGAAGGAGCGCACATCTGACAAATTTCTGCTCACTTTCGCTGTCGAGTTGCGGAACAGCATTCAAAGCCATCTCCAGCAACTTCCGAACCGCCCATGTTTGCCTGCCGTTGATGTTCCGGAGATATCCTGAGTCTTCCCATTCGTGCTGCCGCGAGGTCGGCTTATGCAACTTGAGCCTTGGAACAATCCGCTTCGCCCATGATTCAATCCGTCGCAGTTCGCCCGGTGAGAAAATTGCAGTTTTTGTTTCCGTCAGGAATACAGCCAGACTGCTGATGTCAGTGCCAGCACCCCGACGACCGAGAGCGCGTGCCTCCACAAGCGTTGTGCCCCCACCCATGAAAGGATCAAAGACCAAGTCACCGGGATTTGAAAATGCAAGTACGATTTGCCGTGCGAAGGAAGGAGAGAAACGGGCAGGGTATTTATAGAAATTGTGAGTCAAGCCAGTTACGGGCTGTTGATCCACGATTGCAGACAGTAGCTCCTGCCACATTGGCATTCGAGGTCGAGCGCGAAGATTCGTCCGGAGCAGTTCCAAATCTATCTGTGCCTTCCTCTCATAGCAAGGCAAACCCGTTGACGAAGTCCAACATTGGTTAATGCTCGAAGTTTGCTACGTGTGAGGAGCATCTCTACCATCCCATTCAGCCAATGCTAGCATATTCGCTTTTTCTTCGTCACGAATTCCTGGCAAAATTGATGTCATTTATTCCCGAAGGCCGCTCCCGAGAAGCACAGTTTCATGCTGTGGAGTACCGCAGGACTGTCAGGCAGGCACTCCACTGGCCGACTTTTCCTACGTGAGGAGCCACTTTGTTCACAGGCGTCGTCTCCCTCCTCTACCTAAATCCAGCCAACTTTGCTAGAGCTTGCCAGTGCCTCGGATGAGGGCGGTAGCCCTCGCGAATGCACGCAGCGTACTGGCGCGATACTCCGATCCGCTTGGCGATGAGCGTAGCTGAGACCCGCACAAGTGCAGGTTGAATTTTCTCTGAAAATACTTCCGGGGTAAGCCATGCAGGTTGCTGCGCGGGATTCCAAGCAGCCCGCGCTTGTGCGTGTTTGCGGTGCGTCGCCGCTTCCTTCGCAACGGCGTCCGGGGTATGTCCGGCAATACGTCCAGCGCGCGCGACCTCCACAAGGCGCTTCGTCGCAATGGCAATGTCGCACTTCTTGCAGTTTAGCGAGTCACCTTGAATTTTCTTGCCACATCCACGGCAGAGACGTTCTGGTTTGGGAACTTTGACTGATGGGAGTGAAGCCTGACCCTTGGCGATGCGACGGTGCTGTTGAGTAAGGGGGGTCGAAAGTCTGCGCTCACTCTTCGACGGCGATGTCGAAGCCCATAGCGTGCGCGCGACGTATTCAGCCCACGGCGCAACGAGTTTTCCCCAAGTCGGACTGGTCTCAGCCAACCTTGCACAGAGATGAGACATGAGTCTGCAATTCCCAGTCGCAGTCTCGAAAAAATCAGCCCGCCGGAATGGTTCACGCATGATCCATGAAACTAGCCAGCTTTCCACGTGCGGACGAACGGGTTCGAGAACATCCAAGGCAAGCGAGTCACGGTTGCCGGTATCGGTGTGCAAGCCGAATCCCAAACCTGGATCGAGACCCACAGCAGTTAATGCGAGTCTGGTCTCTGATTCAAGCAACGCGAAGCAGTAGTTGAGGGCGCAGTGAAACGGTGTGATGGCCAATCGCGGTCCGCCTGATAGTGGGGATTGTCTGCTTCCAATTTTCCGCCAGTGTTCCGGGATGCGTGGCAAGTCCATTTTGGGCCAAAGGATTGGGATGTCTCGCAACGCTCCGAAATAGACGATTGCCGCCTGTGCTTCTACCCAACGAATCTCATCGACTGTCTCAACTCGTTGGAGTTTCTCTCGAAAGGTTGCGATTGCTTGTGCCGTAAGAGAATCTTTCAGGTGCTCCCCTACCAACCGTTCTTGACCTTGCAGCTTTGCGGAAATCAGCGAACGAGAGATTTCGACTCCCACACCATTCCCAAATGCGAGACTCTGCACGCGGCGCAATCGGGCGTCGCTGGGAGCAGTTGGCCCGCTAGCAAATAGAAGTTTGCCGCGTCTGTCAACGAAGACCAGGGACGCGCCGATATCCGTAATCCAACGGATCGCGTCGAATGTCGCAAATCCATCACTACCGACAACAATGACGCGCCTCAAATTGCGAGTCACTCGCGGCAAGCAAATATGGTGACGTTCCTCTCCAATTCCCCACTCGGCACTCAGGTGACCATGTTGGACTTGCAAACGCAAACCAAAGCCTGACATAAATAGGATTCCGTGCTTGGGAATTTGCTCGAGGATGGGCGAACGCGCTAGTGTGTGCAAAGCCGTCATGGAGGTGAAGTCTCCTTGCGGTCAGGGCTTGTCGCTGCTCGTAACAGCGGCAGGCCCGCATTTCATTACTTCTTCAAATAAGCTTCAACCGCACGGCGGAATAGTTCTGCCATCGGAGCCCCCGTCTTCTGTGACAGCTTCTTAAGCTTTGCCAATAGAGACAGCGGCAGCCAAACGGTTGTGCGCTTCTTCTTCATGCGGTTCAATTATATCAATGTATGTCAACATATGTCATCTATCTTTTTGTGCCGCGTGGTCTTGAGAGAATCAGTCTATTTTGTACCGCGAGAGCTTTGTCTTGTGGCGAGAACGAACGCAGTTGCGCAAAGTACCTCTCCGTTATTTCAAAGTGAAGAAACTTGGGGTGAGGTTTCGAACGGCAAGCCTGTCGGATGGCGCGCTCTAGAAAAAGCCACTTCTCAGCAAGTTCACTCTTTGGGAATTTGTATCGGGTCGGAAGCGATGGGATTTGTTTCCGAAAATGGTCAACCAGGGACTTTTCAACCTTGTCTGGCGCAATTCCGATCAGATATCGGATTGTCTTGAAGATCTGGATTGCCCCACCATTCGCGGCGAGGCTTTTACTCTTCTTGCATCGGCGCATTGATTGCCGCCATCCCATGTATGGCAGTCCCGCCGCAGCGTTGGCGAGGCCCTCGGGCATGATCTCGTAGCGTTTGCTCTTCAGGAAGCGAAACAATTCGTTGCGGGCGAGGCTGGGCTCCAGGTCTCGGATTTGTGTTTCTAGCTGCCCCCGGATTTTGTCCAAAGTCCGGTATCGGCCCATCGCACTGGCAGCTTCTTTGCGACGCGCCTTACGTGCTCTCTTCACAAGCCGTCGATTTCTTTTGGCAATTGCTGCCTCTGCTATTTGGAGCTGTTCGAGCGCCTGAGTTTTTGCTCTCTCTGCATCGAGCCAAGGCTCAGTTACCTTCCTAATTTCACTACGGAGCTTGCGGAGTCTCATGGCGGATGGGTGCTGAGAAGATGGGCGACAGTAGACCGAAATAATGTCTGATATATAGCCCTGTTGCAGCGGCTTGAAAATCGTCGCGATGTCCTCTGCCCGCTTCACTCGCGGCAGTTCCCGTCCGACTCGCGCCCAAGATGCTTCAAAAGTCTGGACCAGTTGGTCTCTACGGTTCCCCAGCTGTGCATCTGTGAAGGCGGAGCGTATTCCGCGCGGTCTTGACGGTCGTGACTGTTGTTCTAGGACGACGGTTGGGTCGGGGAATTCCGGAAGCATGTCAAGACCCTCACGAGTTTTTGTTCGCCATATAAAAGCGTTCCAACCGGCGCTAATTGCCACCTACTCTACTCTCCAATGTTTCTCATTGCCACGACTAAAAGAATGGGGCCAGTCTGTTTCCCCAAGCTACTGAAAAATAGGGGTTAATCTCTGACTCGGAGATGACCACTATGCAAAACAAACGAAAGCAAGTCCGTCCCAACATCAAAAAGGGGGCAGTCAAAAGCAGGGAACAACCAGTCCGAATTACCAAGAGTCGTGCAGCGAGGTACGAGAGCCTAACGGCGCCCCAGAAAGACGCTTACGGACGCACTGCCAACCTTGTCTCCGATTTACGTCGCGGCGAAGGCCCATATGTCGGATTGCTGCGGAAGTACCACCTTCACTCGCGCACGGCCCGCAAACATGCAGGTCGCAATCTTCGCGGCGGAACGCGTGGTAAGCCTGTACGCGCGAGTAAGGCCGACAGGATGGTACGCGACCTTCTGTTCCCCATGCCGTCCGGCGACGTGCTCATTCGCACCCGCAGTTCTCGTGACGCGACCAAGCTGTCCGGCTATTACAACGATCGCGAGAAATTGCTACGCGGAAAGTTACGTGTTGCCGACTTCGAGGCCAAGTGGCGCAGTGTGCGCATTGCGGGTCGGGAAGTCTTCGCCGATACACCGGCGATTCTTGGAATGGCGGACGCTGACATTTTAAAAATGGAGAACTTGTACGCAAATGTGGGATCGGCAGAATGATCGGACGCGCGGCCAAAACCGTTCTTCGCCACTCGCGGCAATTGGCACGTCCGTCGAGGAAGGTCTGTCCCTTCTGCTTTGAGGCTGAGCACATCGGCGGACGCAACCATATATCTCAGGTGACTGTCGATGTGTGTCAGGCTCATCACGCTTTGTTAACCGAAGAGCGTTTATCTGCGGGTGCGGAAATGAAGAAGCAGCCCCACACTATCAAAACCGTCGAGATGGCGATTCGTTCGCTCGCGGTCACCGGACGTGCCATCACATCGACTATGGAAAAACTTTGTGAGGCCCTGGAATTCTGCGCTGAGATGCTGAACAGAGCACGGCGTTAGTGTAGTAATTGGTAAATAAAACGTGACCGATAGACTCGACCTCTTTTTCCGTGCACATACGACCCCGGTTAGTGCACAGAAGGAATACCGGTCGAAGCGACGCGCAAATCAGCCGAAGGACACGCTTATATTCCGCTGCGCGACGACCAGCGACGAAAAAAAAGACCTTCTTTTCGGTGCTTACATCTGCGCTGAACTGGTGCGGTCGCCTATCACGACGCCTCGTTTGTGAATCTGCATGCTTCTCGCGAACATATCAGAGGCGCTCGCGGAAGCGCTGTCGACCAGGATAAAGAGCGGGCATGTCAGATGCGGAGAGAGAGGTTTTACGCGAATCGATTCCGACTTTTTCCTGGAAATCGACTGCGCCATGTCGAAAGTCTCCCCTGCGAATTGCCCCATCAAGTCGACCATGGTCTGCTGGTCGCCCCCACCGTTTCCGCGTAAGTCCAGCACCACAGCCTTCGAATCTTTGAATGGCTTGGTCAACCCGCTTATCTCTATAGGGGGAACCATAAAGGTCCTAATGTGCAAGTACAGAACTCTATCGCTGTAGTCCTTAACGTCATAGAACTTCTTCCCCGCATCGCTATCATGACCCGTTTCGATATAGCTAAAAAAATATTGCGGTGGTTGAGGAATCACTGTGGCAGGCACTTTCACTAGATGAACAGACCCTGCTGCGAGATTTCCATGTCTAACTCCGCTCTTGGATCGAGGGCGGTCAGGTATCGCATCATGTCAAAGAAGGTCTCGCGTACCGCGTTTATGTTGTTCACTCCCACGATCTGATCGCCCAATTGCAATCCAGCCTTGGCAGCGGGTCCGTCTTTGTCGAGTTGATAGACAAAGATGTTGTTGGCAAAAGGTTTTGCCTTAAAACCATATACTGCCTTGATCTTTCGCTTCTGCGGGACAAAAACGGTGTGAGAGTCGTGCAATTGATATAGCAAGCCAGAGATGGCACCGTTCATTTCTCCAAGTTCCTCGGCACTACGAATCCTCTGGCGCGCCTGTTCTGTTAATGCTGTCCAGTCAAGGCCTTTGAGAGCGTCATCGTAGAAATTATTTTGGACGTCTTTCGAGACCAGGTTGAGAATTTGTTCGGCTCTACGACGCTCCGCCTTGACGTTCTCCGAGTAAGAGGTAGTGCAAGAGACCAGCAGAATTGCGAGGAGCAGGCATCTGAGAACATTTACACACGAGTGAGGCAGCAAAAAACCCCTTTCCGAACTGCGAGTGAGAACAACGACCCATGTGGCACTTGGCAACATGCGTCCAATTGTGACATTTGAGCAGAGTTAAGCCAACTGTTGAAATCTTGCGTTTACATATGCTTGCGCCGTTTGTTCGCCGAAAACCAAGGTCAATGAGTGAAATCGGGAGAACATCGTAGGATGAATCGCATGACGCAAGAATTGGAATTAGACTGCCTCGACCAGTTGGAGGCGACCCCCGCGATCCTGCGCGGATTGATGTGCGACCTGTCGGTCGAAGATACCGAGTGGAAGCCCGCGCCCGACCGCTTTTCGGTAGCGGAAGTGCTCGCGCATCTTTCCCATTCCGAGGGCCACTGCTATCGAACACGCGTGGACCGGTTCGTGAGTGAGGAACTGCCGGAGTTCGAGCCGGATGATGCGCAGATGTACCTGGAGTTGTACCGCAATGCCAATGCGGAAGATGCCTTCGACCATTTTGAAGAGCAGCGCGAGACCAACGTGGAGTATCTGCGGACCTTGCCGCGAAGCGCCGGTGAATGCCGCGCGAGGCACCAGGAGGCCGGCGAAATCACCCTACAACAAATGCTGCATGAGTGGACCATGCACGATCTGGGACATATCCGGCAGATCGCTGAGCTGGTGAGAGCGCGAAAACACCTGCAGGCAGCCGGAAAACTGGGCGATGGCTACCGCCTGAAACCATAGGGCCGCCGGCCAAAGAAAGGTTGCTGTCCGGCAAACCAGCGAAACAAATTCAAGATAAACTTGACTCACACTCACTTTCACGTTCACCTTCTTTCTGCAGCCGCTCTAAGCATGTCCAGTTCCCTCCCGTCAATGGAACGCGTGGATTCGAGGGTGGTGGAGAGTTTCGTGCAGCCCGAGCTGCGCTTGAGTAGAGGGGGCATATCGATCGGACCCTCGATTAATTCACAGCTTGCGTCAGCTAAGACAAAGTCAAGTCAGCCGGAAGGAAGCAGGCGAGACCCCAACCTCCGCCGCGGTTGATAATCTTACCTGGCGCGTTCAGGTGGCTGAAAACCACCACTGATGGCCGAGGTCAGCCAGGCTATCCCCCATGAAAGCCTAATTGGCGTCGGGTGCTCCATGGAAGCAAAGGAGTTGCGAGGCCAGCGCGGCGGCAAGTCTGGCAGGGTACCTGCAGTGTTTTTTATCAAGACTCACCCTGCAACGCTGCTATCCCCGGTTAGGTGGGCATGAAACGCAATTTTCTGATGTGGGTTTTCTTACCTGGATTCTTCACTGTACCTTCCAGCGCGCAGGTGGACATTCCGCCCGGAGTGGCGCGTATCAGCCTGATCCAGGGCGACGTTTCGGCGCAGCGTGGCGACACCGGTGAATGGGCAGCCGCAGCGCTGAATCAGCCCCTGGTCGGCGGCGACAGGATCTCGATGGGAGACGGTTCCCAGGCCGAGCTGCAGCTCGACCATTCGAACATCCTTCGTCTCGGTAACAACGCGCACGCAAAAATCGCAACCGTGCAGCGGGCTCAGATTCAGGTCCAGGTCGGGCAAGGGCTCGCCTACTATACCGTCTTCAAGGATTCCGAGGCCGAGGTCGAGATCGACACGCCTAATGCGGCCATCCGGCCCACGTCGAAGGAGGGCGTTTACCGCATCGAGGTGCACGGTTTTGAGACGCAAGTGATCGTGCGCGCAGGAACGGCCGACATTTCCACGCCCCAGGGCAACACCCACGTGGAGGTGAGCCAAGCCGCGACTATACGTGGCACGACCGACGAGGCTGGAATCGTGCTCGGCGGCGCGCCTTCCAACGACATCTGGGATTCCTGGAACAACGACCGCGACGGAGAGATCCGCAACGCTCAATCGTGGAACTACACCAACCGGTACTACGTCGGGAGCGAAGATCTCGATGCCCACGGACACTGGATCAATGTGCCGGACTACGGCCGGGTCTGGTCGCCGACCGTCGCCGGAAACTGGTCTCCTTATCGCGCTGGCCGCTGGGTCTCGGAGCCGAACTGGGGCTGGACGTGGGTTTCGCGCGAACCCTGGGGCTGGACGCCGTATCACTACGGCCGCTGGTTTCTCTATGGGAAATCCTGGGTGTGGTGGCCGGGACCGGTTGACGGCGATGGCAACTATCGGCCGGAGTGGGCGCCGGCCTACGTATCATTCTTCGGATTCGGCGGCCACCGCGGAGTTTCCGTCGGGTTCCGGTCGGTGGGCTGGCTGCCGATTGGTCCGGGTGACTCCTTCTATCCCTGGTACGGAACATGGTACGGACCATCGTACGGACAGAACGATTCGCAATTGAACCTGGTCAATCCGAATGTCACCGACGCGACCAACATCACGAAACTCAATCGCGGAGTCGGCGTCGTCGCCCCGCTGCGCGACGACGACCAGTTCTCCAACGTGCGACTCGCCGCCGTCGATGTGCGGATCCGCAAGGCGATCTCGACGGTTCCAGCAGATCGCTTCGGCACAGGACGCTCCGCGTCGTCAACCGTGAGCCGCCGGGCTTTTCGTGACGCGCGCCTCATCACCGGGAGCCTGCCCATCGTTCCAACCCGAGAAGCCCTTTCGGCGACGAATCGTCCTGCGAGCCCGTCGTCGATCGCGTCGTCGATCGCGATGATGAGCGGCGGCCGACCGGAGCGCTTCTTCATCAAGAGGCAGCCGCCAGCGGCACCGCAGTTCCTCGATAGGCAGGCGGCCCAGATACAGGCGCAGACACAGGAAGGTATCCAGGGGAATGGTGCATTGGTTCCGGTCCGCGAGGTCACGCAGCTCGATTCTGTCGGCACGGCGCGACCCATGCCGCGACCCATGCCATTAGAGGACGGCATTGAAAGAACGGTTGAACCGACAATAGACGCACAGTGGGGACACGGATCCAGATCCCGGTCGGGTAGGGGCCTGAGTGCTACGCCAACTCCAACTCCAACTCCAAAGACGTCGAGATCGACACGCCGAATGATGGCACAGGCACCTGCGTCTCGTGGAGCTAAGCGACATATGGCGTCCAGGTCGGGCGGGAGCTCGCATACCGCCCTGTTTTCGAGCGTTCCGGCCACGACATCGACGCGCCGAACGATGCCACCAGCAACGGGGTCTCGGGGAGCTTCAGCACGCGCTGCGCAGAGTTACATAGATTCGGCCAACCGGCAGATGGACAAGGGCAATTACATGGCGGCAATTGCTAACTACAAACGGGCCTGGCAAGTGGACGGAAACAGCAACGCTGCGAAGGCCAATCTGGGGCGCGCCCGTCGGGCGATGCAAGCAGAAAACGAGATCATAGCGAATCGGAGATAAACCATGCGCGTTACAACGCTCCTAATCGGCAGCTTATTGCTATTCATATTGCTAGTCGTGGTGGGGAGTTCCGCGGGTCGGACGACACATACACCAAATGCTTCCCGGCCCCTTTCGGCCGCCGACGTCGAACACGGTCTTAAATCCGCCGTGCCGAACGCGCGCATGGCTGCGCTGGTAAAAAAATACGGAGTTGATTTCGAGTTGACCGGCGCCGTGAAGCAAGAGCTTCGAAGCGCGGGAGCCAACGACAATCTTATTCTGCAGATTGCTCGTTCGCGAGCCCCCATACCCCGAGCCCTCATACCCATAGATGACAACTCGGTAAAGCCGACTGGACATCCGCCGACGGGACATTCGATCGCCACTCACGCACGCCCGTCGGCAAACACGGTCCGCGCCCATGCTCAGCCGGCTCAGTCGCCCGCGAAGGAACTACTCTCCCAGGCGGATAAGTACCGCCTCGGTTCCGGTGTGGTCCGGAATGAAGCCAAAGCTGCCCAACTGTATCGCAAGGCAGCCGAGATGGGTAATGCAGACGCGGAGACGAGATTTGCCGAGGCCCTGTTCGATGGTCGCGGCGTGGCACGTGACCCCGCTAAGTCACGGGCGTGGCTGGAGAAGGCCGCGCACCAGGGCAATGCTCGGGGCGAGTGCGACCTCGGCGTGATGCTGACAAGCGGTTTGTACATCGCTCAAGATCGCGCGAAAGGGTTGGAATACTTTCAGGCTGCGGCCCGCCTCGGCGATGGGTATGCGGAGGACAATTTGGGTCAATTCGCAGAGAGTGGGTTAATCAGCGATCCCAGCTCGAGCGAAGCATATATGCATTACCTGAAGGCCTCTGAAATGGGCTCCGCGTGGGGAGCATACAACGTTGCAAGAATGCACGAACATGGCATCGGTGTGTACAAGAACCCCACTGAAGCGCTGCGCTGGTACATGAAAGTCATATCCATCGGGGATCCGGATTTGCCGGATCAGTGGAGCGATCTTCGCTCTGAGACCGGGGCCATAGCTGCCGCAAATTTCCGAATCGGTGCCATGTATGCCGGCGGCAACGGCGTTCCCAGGGACACCCACGAGGCGGACAGTTGGTATAAGCGCGGTGTGGATCTGGAGTCCGCCGGTGCACAAGCAGGATGGTTAATGCCGCAGGTTTATCTGGCGAATGCATACCTCCAATCCAAGGGCGTTCCGCTGGACTACGGTGAGGCGATGCACTGGATGAGAAAGGCAGCTGAAGATGGACATCGGCAAGCCCAAGTGAATCTAGGCTCCATGTTTCGCGATGGGCAAGGCACGCCCCAAAATTACGGCGAAGCTATGTATTGGTACCGCAAAGCGGCTGACCAGGGATCGGCGGTGGCAGAATGGATGATCGGTCGGCTTTACTTTGACGGCCGCGGAGTGATACGCGATTACGCGGAGGCATCAACGTGGTTTAGAAGAGCGGCTGAGGCGGGTATCCCCGTTGCGCAATCGGACCTCGGCATGATGTATTACCACGGCTACGGCGTTTCGAAAGATCTTGCAACTGCTCGCGCATGGCTACAGAAGGCAGCCGCTCGAGGCTATGCCCCCGCAAAAGAGATGCTGGCCAAACTTGATGCGGCCGGCGATTCTGTAACTGCGAATGCCGCAGCTGATGCGGACGGATCTTCGCGCCCCGCGCGGTTGCATTAAACACCTGTATTTCCGGGTCGTGCTTGAACGACCCTTGCGCCTTCGTCGCAGTCAACTTCCGAATAGCCGCCTGATGCGCGCAGAAAGGCCTCTACCTCTGCTCCGCGTGCAGGGTCCGCAGACATGAAACCTCGAAGAGGGTTATCGCGGGCGACGCAGATCGATGCGCGTTGCGTGCAGCACACCGCTATCATCCACATGGCCCAGTAGGATCACAAACGACCCTTCCTTGACCTCGTCCTGCTGCCCAGGCTTTCCTTGCTTGGTCCATTGGGTCGAGCTGTCGTAGGCAACCTTCCTTAAATCGCTCGACGGGGCGGCGCCCCCATGGATCTCCAGCATCGACTTGTCTTTATAAAATCTGATGACGTTACCCTGCCACTTGGTCTCCTTTTGCGCTACTGGTGCATCTTTCTTCTCAGCCGCTTCCTGGGTGGCGCCCGCGGGCATCGCTGCAAGTACCAATCCCGCAAATACTAAGGAAAGTAAAGTTAAAGGAACCTTCATTGCATCCTCCATGTTGGGTAGCTGTTGCTTCTGATCCGACTCACGACAGGTTGGGATTCGTCGCAGAGGATAGCCCCGCGCCAGGGAATAGTAAAGAGAATTTTGTGCAACACTTTACCTGCCAGCAAGCGAAGGAACGGCAGAGAAGCTCAGCCGCGGCCGACCCCAGAAGAATTTGGTGGTCACGGCAAACGGCTCCCGGTTGGGAAGCCGTTTCGCGCTGAACCCAGCACTTCAACGTAGGACAGGAGACGAACTCACCTGGTGAGCCGCTTCGAGATCGAAGTGGCGTGCAGTATGCCGTCTTTGTCAAAGCTACCCAGGCAGATCACGCGATCATCGTCCTTAACCTGGCTGGCATCGATGGTGTTCACTGTTTTACTGTGGTGCTCTTGACTGGTCCATTGGGTCGAACTGTCGTACTGGACAGTCTTCTCGACATTCGTGCCTCTGTTCCGAACCACCAGGGTAGACTTATCCTTATTGCTTCTGGTGATGACACCCTCCACTCGGTCCTGCTTCACGTCCTTCCCTTCCGCCGGTTTCGAGCCTTCCTGCGCGAACACCGGTGTTGAGAGCGCGAACACAAGTACAGACGCGAACAACAATGTGAATAACTTTCTTACCATGTTGACATCCTCCTTAACCTTCACTCGAACTTAACCGAAAGATTGTGATGCGTGGCATGACACAATAAACCTTGCGACTGAAAAGAGCAAGCCGATCCGTCGAACACTTCAGCATCCTGCGCGTCCAAATCCTGAGCCTCGATTGCGTGAGCGCGGCCGGGGATCC
>Ga0193751_1000868_pt1 | contig 20861 bp, 41 predicted proteins | sample L1c2metaG_FD_143050 | JGI IMG/M metagenome (GOLD analysis project Ga0193751, IMG submission 143050) | Soil microbial communities from a riparian zone of the East river system, Colorado, United States - L1c2 | ecosystem: Environmental > Terrestrial > Soil > Riparian zone | place: USA: East River... | reverse complement strand
CAGGTCCGCGAGCGCCTGCGGGTACGGGGCGGCCTGCCGCATCAGCCTCGCGTCGCCGGGCGGGACCTCATCAGGGCCGAGCTTCGCCCATTCCTCGTCGGTGTACTTCGCTTCCGGCACGGGGGGGGACTGCCTCTCCTGGACGTCAGGCCTGGATGTGCACCGGGCCGGTGCACCCGGCGGTCATGCGGATTCGTTCCTCCCTGCCGTCATGTCCGGGGCGCGTCCTACACTCCGCTGCGTGCGATGGGTGCAGGTGACATGGGGCCAGGCGCAGTTCGCGCTCGGCATCGAAGACGGCACCATCACCGAGGCGCCGCCGCTGGCCAAATGGGCGATCGGGGTCACCGAGGCCCAGGTGGCCGCTTGGTTCCGGCAGCGGGGCGCCAGCTTCGCCGTGCTGGACGAGCCGCACCCGCCGAGGGTCGCCGCTGAGCCGGGCGTGTACTGGTGGTGCGAGTACTGCCACGGCACCCACACCATGGACGGCATCCGGGCGTGCCGCCGCACAGCCGGGTCAGCTCATGGTTGACACCCTCAGACCGCTTATGCGACTGGACTGGCGGGGCGGTGTCATCACCCCGGTGCCTGGCCCCCCGGGCTTCCTGGTGTCACTCAGGGCCGCGCAGGTGGCAGGACTCTCCACGGGCAACTTATCTCCCCGAAGCCCCTGCTGCCAACAGGGGCCGGCATCCGGGCGTGTCAGCCGCCCTGGCCGATGCCGAGAAACGCGGCCAGCGAGGTCGGGACGCGGAACACCAGCGGGTCAGGGTGCGGCTCCGCGCGGTCGCCGCCGGCGAGGGCGCGCACCGCCCCGGTAGCGGTCTCAGCGTCAGCCACGACATGCTGGCCGACCACGGCCACCCACCGGCCCCGGTAGCCCTCCAGCTCCTTGGCCAGGCCCGGCCCGATAACAGCCGGGGTGACCGGCTGCGGGCCAGCCATGGCCGCGCACCCGGCCGCGTGATGGATCAGGCTGTCGTGCAGCGGCGCCAGGCACGGGTCACAGCGCCACACCCCGTCCGGCCGCATCACCAGCCGCTGCACCACGCCGGGATCGAACGCGCCCATCAGGTACCTCCTGCCCGGATGGCCGACCAGGCCGTCAGCCGTGACCTTACCCGGCGCGGATAGCGCGCCTGCACAGGGGGTTTTACAGCCAGCGGCGCAGCGCGTCATGCAACTCGATCAGGTCAGCGGCCTCATACACCACCGCCGGCCGGCCCCGGGTCGGCCGGGTCCCGATCGGCTCCAGGCGCGGGAGCTGGCCGACAATCCGCTTGAGCTGCTCAGTGGTGACCGGCGGGCGCAAGAACCCCGAGGCGTCCTCCAGCGTCCACGGCACCGGGCGGGCCAGCACCGCCGTCCCCGCCGAGGTCGCTGTACCGAACGGGCTCACCAGTCCGCCAGCTTGTGGAGGTACCAGTGCCGGGCGAGCTGCCAGGTCGTCCAGGTGAACCTGTTACTGGTCGTGCACCGGTAGTAGTCATCGAGCCGGCGTAGCAGCCAGTCGCGGATCACGGCTGCACCGTCCCGTCGCCCCACGTCCACCGCATCGCCCCCGATGTCTCATAGCCGACTCGCGCCCACTGCCGCTGCCCGCCGGCCAGCGACGGGCAGCGGCCGTACAGGCACGCCACCACCCCGTAACCCTCATGCCAGCGCAGGCTGCCGGTAGTGCACCACGGGCAGTCCGGCGCCCCGCCCGGCACCGGGATCTCCAGCCACTGCGGCAGCTTGTCCACCGCCGGCAGCGCGAACGTCATCGCCGCCCACCGGTCAAGCTGCCGGGCGAACCACGCCACCTCCTCGGCCGGCAGGTCCCTGGTGATCCTGGTCAGCGCGTCCAGCGCGGCGGCGGTGTTGCCGGGCGACCCGCCCCGGTCCACCGGATCCAGGCCCGCCCGGCGGCGGGCCATCGCCTCCAGGTCCCGCACGCCCTGCCACGGCACCAGGGTCGCCCAGGCGGCTTCAGCGTTCCACGGCGGCCGGGAATCCGTCGCCCCACCGGAGATGAACCCCGGGCCCGTCGCGTCCGGCTGGGTGATCAGCAGGCCTGACGCGGCCATGCACGCGATCAGCGTCTGCGCTGCGTCCGCGACCAGGTCGCCGTTGTCCCCTCCCACCAGCGAAAGCCTAGTGTCAGCCAGCCCGTCTGCGTCAGCGTGTCGGCGGGGAAAGATCAAGCGGAATAGCGGCGGCCTGGCCGGTCCACGGCAGGTGCAGCCCGTCGCCCTCGCGGCGCGGCAGCGGGCGCTCAGGATCACCGCATTCACGGCACCACAGGAGGTAGAACATCCGCCCGCTCATGGCTGGTGCCAGTCCGGAAGATGCCCCGCCAGCACGTCTGCCCGATCGGCGCGCAAGCACGACCCGCACACATGGGCCTGGTAGAACGGCAGCCACGGCCCTAGCTCGCCGCAGCCTTCCCCCGCGTCCGCGAGCATGCCCCCAGCGAAGGGTCAGCCAGCATCTCGGGTGTCGGATCATCGTTCATTCCGGTACCGCCCATGACGGGTCGAAATCCGCATGATCACTCCAAGCGGAAGCAAGATCACGGGCAGTCTCGCAGGGATACTCGCCCTCTATCACCCCGTCAGGACACTGACAGTCGCAGAACCAGGCCACGACGTTCGCATCGGTCTGCTGCGCTGCCGGCGGCGGGTTGTTGCCCCAGAACGGCTGCGGCTCATGCCGTGCGAGGATCTTCCGCTTGGCTGCTACCTCGCGGAGCACCCGCGCCGGGTCATGGCGGCCATAGTGATCGATCCACTCTTCAGGCTGGTCGGACCATTCGTCGTCCTGCCACGGCAGACGGCCCGCATCACGCGCTGCCTTCGCCGCCGCCTCGTCCTCGTCGGCGCGGGCCTTGAGGAACGCCGCTATGTCGCTCATGCCGTCACCAGCCACGCAGGGTCAAACTCAGGATGGCCCTCATGCGCCGACAGCAGGCAGGAACTCGTCGGCGGTCACGGCTTCGGCCCCCGTCGCCGTTCACGGGCTGCCTCGATCATGGTCTCGACATCGACGCCGGGGCCGTCCCACGAGTCGGACTCCGCGTCCCGCAGCGCTGCCTGGTACTCCGGACTGGCATGAAGCACCGCGCTGATCTCGGTGCGCGCGTTCAGGAACGCGAGAGGACCGGTCATGGCTTCACCGGAAGGTGTATCTCCTGGCGATCACTGCCTGGCGGCTCAGACTGCTGGCCCTGGCGTATCCCCCTTTACTGGCACCTAGCGCCGACAACCGCCTGGCGGCTGCGCTAACCGAATCGGCTTCGCTGTCCGAACCGGCAGCAAGGGAGCCGTTCGCGATGGTGAGAGCCTCGCCAGCGAGATCGGCGGTGCAAGGCGGCTGCAGTCGGCGGCGAGCGGTCATCCGCCGTTCGTGCTCGAACTCCAGCCCGCTCCACAGCAGCGCCGACAGGCTGACGCCCGCTGCCTTGATGGCCTCAGCAAGGTCATCGGTGAGGTAGACGCTTGTCCGCTTGCCCATGTACCACAGTCTACCGCGCGGACGTGTGGTACGTACCACACTTCAGGCACCTACTGCGCGGTCCTGCGTCGTTGCCCTGCTCGATCGTCACGAGCCAGTGCTCAGGCCGCCGCTCGATGGTGATGGACGTGACGTCGGCTGGCGTGATCCCGCGCTCATCCTCGTTCACGCCGCCGCCTGCTCATGCGCCGCCGGGCCACCAGGCCGTACAGGGTGACCAGCATCCGGGCCCGCGCGGCGGTGCGGTCACGGCGGGCCGCCCGCACATGCGCCCGGGCGATCACCAGCTCCGTCCACGCCGCCTCACGGTCATCAGCGGTGCCGTACCGGGCGGCCCGGCGGTACGCCTGCCTCTGCATCCGGCGCACCGCCAGGCCCCCGGTCAGCCGCTGCTGCGCCTCGGCCTCATCCCGGACGGCCAGATCACGATCGGTCACCAGGGTCCTCCTACGGGTGGCGGGGGGTGCACAGCCAGTGCAGCGGGTGCGGGTTCAGCAGCGGGATCCTGTAGCCGTGAGCGACGTGCCAGCACGCCCACTGGCTGTGGTGCAGCATCAGCGCGAGCGCCTGCTTCATGGACAGGATCTCGATAATCGGCTGGGCCTGGAGCAGGTGAGTCATCATGGTCTCTACTCTGGCAGGCCGGCCGGACACGCCAGGCGACCGCGCAGTGGGACGTCCAGTAGGTCACCCCCGGCGGGAGACACGGCTCAGCCGCCGTTCGCGTCCGGGCCGGGCATCCGCCGGGCACCCCGCGCCGCCGGGCCGATCACGGTCATGACCGCCTTCTCGTCCTCGCCGAACAGGACCGACACCGACATCGGCGGCAGGTTCATGTCGGCGCACTCAAACCGGACCAGCTCGCCCGCGAGCAGCTCATTGACGGTCTCCCGGGTCAGGCCGAGGATCAGCGCGGGCCTGGTGCCCCGCTGATCGGTGACCTGGCCGACCCCTTTGATCACCGGACCTCCAGCAGGACGAAGGCGACGCCCGCGAGCACCAGGCCGAAGATCAGGATCAGGATCGCGGTGGTCCGCCGGTCCTCCTTCGGGTCGTTCCAGTCCTGGTGCGCCCGGCGGGCAATCGCCATCACCATGAACACCAGCCGCGCAGTCCTCATCGCCGCCTCCTCAGCACCGCGCGGGCCAGCGCCAGCCACGCCCGCTGAAAGTCCGCCATCACGAACGGCAGGCCCGCCCGGCACTGCGGGCAGGTGACCTCGCCGACCCGGGGCGTGATCGTGCCGGCCTCGAACGAGCAGGCGGGGAACACCCCGCGCGGCCCCAGGAAATGGATCAGCGCGCCCATGGTCAGCTCATCCTGAACGGCGCCGTGAACGACCAGTCGAAGAACGACAGCACATGCCAGCCCTGGTAGGTCAGCGCCAGCCACGCCAGCACGGCCAGCACCAGCACCGCCCGGTGCGCCCGCCGCTGCGCCACCGGGTGCTTCCATGTCCGGTTGGTCCGCACCCCGGTGCCCGGGCGGCCGGCCTGCCACTCGAACCGCCAGGCCAGGTACGGGAAAATCTTCATCCACCACGCGGGCGCCGTGTGCCCGTTCTCCAGCCGCTCCCTGATGATCAGCCGCTGGGCGTGGAACGCGGTGCCCTTGATCACCCGGCGGGCGCCCGCGAACGAGGCCAGGAAGCCGACCAGCGGCTGCTGCCACTCCGCCAGCGTCACATCGGAGCGGAAGACCGCCGGGACGTGCGCCAGGTTCAGCGTCACCGCCGCCGTGCCGGTCCCGGTCTGGTCCAGGACGATCGCGGCGGCGATGCCCCACGGCAGCGCGTAGGCGATGATCCACAGCGGGGCCAGCGCCAGGCACCACAGGCTCTGGTAGGCCAGACGGTCCGAGGGGATCAGCAGGAACCGCTTCACATACCAGGTCCACCACCCGGCGGCCTTCGCCGGCCATCGCCTGATCCCGTAGAACACGATCTGGACCACGGCTCCGGTGTAGACGCCCTCCACGCCGAACCGGGCCAGGTGTCGCTGCCAGTCCACCGACAGGAACCCGTGCCAGGCGGCGGTGACCGCCGCGTTGGTCTCCAGCGCGTTGTAGTACACCGCCGCCCAGTCGCAGCGAATCACATGCCCGAAGATCACGCCGCCGGCGAACAGGGCCAGCAGGATCCCGGCCCGCTCGCCGGCCGGGATGTCCGACAGCAGGCGCGGCCGGTCGATCCCCGCCCGCCCGGCGGGCTTCTCCCGCCGCAGCAGCCCCCGCAGCCCGTGCCGGGCCGGGCGCTGCGGGGCGGTGACGGCGGTCATGCCCCCGCAGCCGTCTGCAAGCAGTCCAGCGCGGCGTTCTCAGCGTCATGCCGGCGCCGCGCCGACTTGTCGGAGCTGCCCGCCAGCGCGCCGGGGTGCAGCAGGAACACTGACATCGCCCTGGCCAGGCAGCTCTTGGCCGCCTCCCGGCGGGACGCCTTCGGGACAGCGGCGGCCAGGCAGGTCTCCTGGCCGCCATGGGTGGCGAGACGGTGCAGGACGGCGGGCTCAGCCAGCGCCGAGGCCCCCGGCGCGGCCGTGCCACCCAGCGCCACCGCGCAGCGGTTGGCTGCCCTGTGCCCGTCAGCCTCGGCCTTGGCCAGGGCCGCCGAGGCGGACGGGTTGGCTGCCGCTGAGCTGGCCGCCGCTGACAGGTGGCCCTTGCTGCCGCAGGCCACGGCGGCCAGCAGCAGGACCGCCAGCGCGGCGGCGCGAAGTACCCGGGTCATGGTCATCTCTCTCCTCCAGTGTCCTGCACCTTGATCGTCACATAACCGCTGGCGCCCGCTTCCGCGTCCAGCCACCGGCCGCCGGGCGCAATGACGGTCCAGCCCTCGCCGTTGATCACCGTCGCCTGGCCAGGGCGGGCCAGCACGAACTCTGAGCAGCCCGGCGGGTCGCCGAGCGCCGGGCACTCCACCACCGCCGGGCCCGCCACCGACAGCCGCTCCGCGTACGTGCCCATCAGCGACTCGGCGGCCATCACCATGATCATCAGGCTGTGGCTATCCCAGTCGGCGCGGCTTGCCAGCAGCCGCCGCCGCGCGTGCACCAGGCCGTTGTGCGCGGCGACCGCCTCGGTCAGCGTCATCGTGCCCCGCGCCAGCAGCCCCCGGCCGTGGCGCATCGCCTCTTCCAGGCCCGACGCGGCCTCCAGGACCGGCGGGCGGCTCTCGGCCCCCTCGAATGCGTCCATCAGCGCGTCGGCCAGGGACTCGTCCGCCTCGGTCAGCGGCCCCGGCGGGGATAGCTCGTCGCGGCGGTCGCAGACCCGGCGCAGCGCCTCGCGGATCAGCCGGCCCGCCTCGCGCGGGTCCGCGCCCGGCTCAGCGGCATAGGCCAGCGCCAGCCGGGCCTGGTGACGGGCCGAGCCGCCCAGCCCCCGGCCGCGCTCCAGCGGCTTACGGGCGGCAGCCGGGGCGGGTGCCTCGCCGCGACCGCCGCACTCCGGGCAGGTGTCATCTTCCTGCCGCAGCGCGACCAGCCCGTTATGGCCGAAGCAGTGGAACACCCGGTCCCACACCTCCAGCTCCTGCTGGCGGATATAGCCCTTGTCCAGCGGCCGGTCCGGCGGCTGGACGGCGACCGCCCGCTTAGCGGTGTGCACCGCCCCGGCCGACCACGCCAGCAGGAAGCCCGTCAGCAGCACCCACAGCGCGAACAGCAGGCTGTCGCCCAGGCCGGCCGCCACGATCACGACCTGGGCGACCAGGAACGCCAGCGCCAGGTCCCGCCGCGACCGCATCGTGCGCAGCCTGCGCTGCCGCAGCCATTCCCGCTCGCCGGGGGTCACCGCCGGGCGTGCCTTCTGCGCGGCGGTGACGTCGCCTGGCCCTCGATCGCGGGCACGAACGCGGGCAGCGCCTGTGTCGGGTCGCCCGGGTCCAGCTCGCCGGCCGGCCCCAGCCCGCCCCGTTCGGGTGCCAGCAGGATGCCCCAGTCAGCCTCCGCCCGGGTGACCCGGCGCGGCACGATGACCGCCCACAGCTTCGTCACCTTCCCCGACATCGCGACCTTGGCGTGCAGCAGCACCGTGCCGTCATCACCGTGCGCCGCGAGCTGCGCCAGCAGCTCGCGGGCGTCCCCGGTCGTCATGAACCGCTCGCCGTCCTCCGGTCCGGCGTCCAGCCGGTGACCCATCTGCGCCATGATCATTCCTCTCCCTTGGCAGCGGCTCACAGGCCGCTGGCGAACCTCGCTACGCCGTTAGCGAACTGGCTGGCGAACCCGGTCAGGTGGTGGAACGTCCTCGTCGCGGCGCCAGGGTCCTTCGCCACGTACCAGACCAGGAACGCGATCAGCGCCAGGGTTCCGAACTTCTTCACGGGTGGCCTCCTATCAAGATCAGCACCAGGGAGCCGGCGGCGCACCCGCACAAGACCGGCTGCACCAGCTTGTACTCCAGCCCGACACGGCGGCGGCCTTTCCGCCCTTTCCCGCGACGCCGGCGCGGGCCCCCGGTGGCCATCGACTGCGTCTTCGGCAGCCACCCCCACCTGGTCTGGTCCGGCCAGTTCAGCCGCAGCCCCTCCTTGGTCAGCGCGTCCAGGGCCAGGTGCGACACCCACCCCGTCATCGTCGCCGCTCCCGCCCACACAGGCCAGGCCCCGGTCAGGCACGGCACGAACGACGCCAGGGCCGCGAAGATCAGCCCCCACTTGGAATGGACCACGCCCCGGTACCCGCCGCCGTGCGGCCGGGTCACCCACGGCAGCAGGCCCAGCACCATCCCGGCGGCGGCCAGCAGCTCCCACGCCCCCGGCTTGCCGCGCTCGCTGACCCCGATCACCGCCGCTGCGGTCAGCACGCCCAGCCCGGCCAGCCGGGCGAACTGCGCCGCGTCGGCGCGCTCATGATCGACGTCCACGGCCAGGCCGCCGACCACCGCCAGGCCCGCGCCCAGCACGATCGTCCCCGGCACCAGCGGCTCAGTGAACTGGCCGGCTACCGCGACGCCCGCCAGCCACGCTGTCACCGCGCCCAGCGCGTGCGTCGGAGCCATGATGACTACTGCCCCCCGTTCCGCGCAGCTTGCGGGGTGTAGGCCCGCCGCACCGCCGGGTCGGGTATCTGCGCCAGCACCTCGGCGGGAACCGGCCAGTCGGTCAGCGCGTGCCATAGTTCGTGACCCCACGACCTGTCGCCATACGCCTGCTTGCCGTCAGTGCACACCACGGCATTGCAGCGCGGGCAAAAACCCAGGCTCATCCACCCGTCATTGCGGGGGCTGGTCTGCTCGCCCTTGATGGCCGTGAGCATCCACCCGACCATGTGCGGCCTGCCCTCATCCGGGCCTGATGCGATCACGAACCACATCGGCGCGGTCACGCCCGCTACCACCGGGACACCTCATCGGCCAGGCGCAGCAGGTCCGCGCGCATATGGCTGTCGCTGGCCCCGGGCGGCCGGGACGCGATCTCCCGCAGCCGGGCGGCTAGCGCCCGGTGCCGGCCCAGCCGGGTACTGATCGCGGCGGCCAGCGTCCCCATCACCACGCAGCCGCCGCCGGCCAGCACCGCCGCCAGCCCGCTCACGACGCGCACCGCCAGCCCGAGGCGTGCACCCAGGCCCGCTGCTCGATGGACCAGTACACCGCGCGGCGGTGCGCCAGGCAGCAGCCCCGCACGCACACGCTGCCGGCCTGCGGATGCGGCTCGCCGACGTCCCTGCCCGGCCAGTCGTGCGGCTCGCTCAGCCCGCAGAAACAGATCACGTCGGATCGCCCCGGATGCCGCGAGCCGTGTTGAACAAGAGCCGGGCAGCCGACTCAAGCGCGTCGGACGCTGCCTGCCGCACCCGCCTGGCCTCAGCCATGGCCTCGGGCAGGGAACTTTCGGCCACGTCCACCGGCACGATCGCCGCGATGCGCTTGCCGTCCCTGGCCAGCCAGGTGATCTGGTCCTGGTCGCTGGCCAGGGCGATAGCGTCGAACACGCTGGCCCATGACGGCGTGTTCACATCCAGCTCACTCATCCGGCCTGCTCCTGCTCCGGTAGCGTCTCCGCCCATTCGGCGAACGCGTTTCGGAACTCGCTGGTGGACACGCCCAGCAGGGCCAGCAGCGGCACCTCGCCGGGCAGGATCTCGGCGGTCAGCTTCCCGCACTCGCAGTACCGGTAACAGACCGTCTGCGGCATCGGCGGGACACCCAGCGCCGCGCCGGGCACGCTCCGGTGCACGTACCGGCCGACCACCATCAGGTCATGCTGGTGCCGCACCCGCCGGGCCGCCGCCGCCGTCAGGTGGCCCAGCGCCACGGCCAGCGCCCGGCTGTCCGCCCCGGCGCTGCACCTCCACGCCCGCCATTCCCGCCGGGACGGCGGGCGGAACAGTCCTCTGGTCATTCGTCTCTCTCCTTCGCTCGGCAGCCACCGTAGCCCCCCGGCCGGACACGCCGGGGCAGCTCAGCGGCGCCCGCGCCGGAACTCCGCCACGGCCGCGCCCGCCTCGTATTGCAACTGCGCCTCCAGGGCCGTCAGGTGCCGGGCCACCACCGGGGCGAACGCGGCCCGAAGCTGGGTGGTCACCTCCGTCGCCACGAACGCCTGCGCCTTACTGGACGGCTCGCCCCGCGTCACCGCGCCCTGATCGGGGGAGTCAAGCTGACGGCCCACCTCCCGGGCGACCAGGCCCTCGATGTACCCCGGCGCCAGCGACGCCAGGTGCTGGAGAACCAGCACCGCGAACCGGTCCGTCAGCGACTTCCACCGGGCGGTGTCGGCGGCCATCCGGTCCAGGATCCGCTCAGTGATCTCATCGCCCAGGGTGCGGGCCTGCACCGCCTCCTCATACGCGTCGTAGGTGACCGCGACCACATCGGCCAGCGACACGTCGTCAATGGTGACCTTCAGCTCCACCAGGGACCCCTCCTCATCCGTGCGACAGCTTGACCCGCTCGGCCCGGCCCGGCTGGAACACCCGGATGCCCAGCCGCACCTTGCCCTTCGCGCCCTTGCACCGCCAGCACAGCCCGAACGCCGACGGCCACAGCCACGCCAGCAGCCCGCTATGCGAGCTGGTCCCCGTGCCCTTGCATACCGCGCACGGCCACCACGGCCGGAACGCCACGCTGTAGGCGTACGCGCCCGCCAGGAACAGCAGCCAGTACGCCGCCAGGTCCCACCGGCCCGCCTGGACCGCCAGCGCGGGCACCCCGAGCACGATGGCCCACCGGCCCAGCATCCTGCCCATCAGAGGTCCAGTCCCCTGCGACCGACAGCCGCCGGATTCTCGTCCAGGATGATCCAGGTGGCGCCGTCACGGCGGATCTCGCCGACCTCTTCCAGCTTTGACAGGACTAGGTTCAGCCATGGCCGGGACCGGCCCAACTGGTCCCGCACCGGGCGCAGGTCGGGGATCGTGAACCGGCGGTACCCCCCGCCCTGCGCCCGCCAGGCGGCGATCTGCTGGCGGACCGTGGCCAGTGCCACCTCAGTGGACACCGGTACCACCGGCCCAAGGTGCGGCGGGCCACCGCCCCTGACCGGCTCGGTTGCCAGGACCGCCAGGTCGTCCGCCTCGGGGAGAGGCTCGGGGGTCGGCGGTTCTCCGCCAGGATCTGTAACGGGTGGATGCCTGGCCTCCCAGCGGGCCTGCTCATCCCAGGTCCCCACGATATTGAGAGGCGGCTGGAACAGGTCTATCAGCCAGTCCTCAGTCAGCTCCATGCGCCGTCGTGAAGCGCACCGGATCAGCGACACCCGGGCGATCTGGTCGCCGTGCTTCACTACGTGGCTGCCAACCCGGTGCAGGACATTCCGTGACTGCCCCACGTAGATCACCTTGTTCGCACTGTTCCACAGGATGTAGACGAACCAGCCGCGCGGGTCGATGTCCTGGCCGTTCAGGGCTCTCACGATCGCTTCTGCCTGGCTGACACCACGCCGACGGCGCCGTTGACACCACGCCGCTCTGGCCTGCGTAAACACCTTGACACCTTCCTTCACCCGCCGTTGACACCACGGTGCCCCTGACCTGCGTAAACGTGTTGACACACCGAGGGGCAGCGCTCTCACCAGGGCCCCAGCCACTGTCAGCGACTGTACCCCCAGCGCGTGTCAACACCCCAGCCCCTCGCGCGCACCGCCAGACGGCCGGGCGCGCGGGCGCACGCGCGGGTGATCATGTCACGCGTCATCCGCGCGCACCTGCGCGAGCGCGGGCACCTCATCAGCGCCCGTCGGGCCGTCATCTGCGCGCAGGTGCGCGAACGCCAGCGCGAGCGTCTGCGGGTCCACGCCCGCCCAGTGATGATGGTGCTCGATCACGGCGGGCCCGGCGGTCACCGCGCGGCCGGTTTCGGCCAGCTCCCTGCTGCCGGCGGGCAGCGGCGGCGCCTGCCACTGCGGCGGCGGGCGGCGGCGGGCCAGGCACATCAGCACCGTCCCGGCGGCCAGCGCGAGCACCACGACAGTGCCCGCGCCGATCAGCAGCAGCCGGGCCAGCTCGCCCAGCGCGCTGGTCACCTTGCCTGCTGCGACGGACGCGCCGCCGGCCAGCAGCAGGCCAGTCGCCACCCCGGCGCCGACCACCGCCCCGCCAGGCCCGTGAGTGTGCGCGCCGTCCATCAGCGGGTCCAGTCCGGGTCACCGTCGGCAACGAAGGAAGTCTCCTCCATCCGCAGGAACGGGTCCAGCTCGCCGCGCTTGATAGCTGCGGCCAGCCGCTCCAGCTCGATCCTCTCAGCAGGCAGGAACCGGCCCGATTCGGTGGAGTGCAGGATCACCGCGCCGATGCCGCCGGGATGGTTCGCGATCTCCATCACGGCTCAGGCTGCCTTGTCCAGGATGACCCAGCCGGTGCCGTCCCGGCGGATCTCGCCGGCGTCCTCCAGCTTGGGCAGGACCACGTACAGCCACGGCCGGGACCGGCCCAGCCCGTCGGTCACCGGGCGCAGGTCAGGGATCGTGAACCGGCGGTCCGGCGGGCCCTGGCGGCGAGGAATGCCGGTCACCCGCCACCGGGCGATCTGGGCGCGGATCGTGTCCAGCGCCACCTCGGCCGACACCGGCACCTCCGGGCCTGCCGGGCCCGGCAGGCCCAGCGGGATATCGCCATCGCCGGCCTCCTCGTCGGTCAGCGGGCCATCGGGCAGGCCGGCCAGCTCCTCCTCGTCGGGCATCGGTGCATCACGAAACAGTGCCATGGCGTCCTCCTGGGGCGCATCGTGCCCGGCCGCTGCGGGCTCGCTCGCGGCCGTGGTAGCGGGCTCGGCGAAAAACGGCGCGGTGACGTCGTCGTAGGGCCGGGCGGTGACGGGCCAGGCGGCGGCGTGCGCGGCCATGTCCTTCGGCCCGCCCGGCCAGTAGAAGTAGCGGCCCGCCATGATCCGGTATTTCTTGCCGATCGACGGGCAGTCCAGGAAAAACTTGCCCCGGTCCTCGGGGTTGTCGCCCCACAGCTCGGGGGAGCAGTCCGCGTCGATCTGCGCGGGTGACAGGCCGAACCGGGCGTGCGCGTCGTTCTTGACGCCCATGCAGCACAGCCCGACCATGTCCCGCAGGAACGTCGGCATCTGGTCGTAGCTGGCCCGGTGCAGGCTGTAATCCACCCGGACCCCCGCCGACCGGGCGCGGCGGATCAGCGGGAACAGGTAGTCCTCGATCGTGCCGGCGCCGATCTGCTCGAACAGGTCGGCGGCCTCCTCGATCCACAGCGTCATGTGCCGCAGGCCGCAGCCCCTCTCCCAGTTGCCGAGGCCCTTGCTGCCGAGGTAGTCCATCCGGGCGACCAGGCACGCCTCCACCTGGGTCAGCAGCCACACCGCCTGGTCCTTGGTGACGGCCAGGTAGTGCAGCGCGGGCCGCATCGCGCCGAGGAACTGCTCGCCCTTGCCGAGGTCGATCGCCCACACCCCCGCGTCGATGCGGGTGATGGTCTCGCCCAGCTCGGCGTAGCACGCGCCGAGGGTCTTGCCTGCGCCGGTCATGGCCATGATCTGCTGGTGCCAGCCGGTGACGGTCACCAGCACGTCGGTGCCGTCCTGCCAGCGGCCCAGCCGCAGCGGCTCGGCGATCGACTTGCCGGGCCGGTACGGGCCGGCCCACGGCACCGGGCTGTCCAGCGCCCGGGGGTCGGCGATGACCAGGTCGGTACGGCCCGCGTGCGCGGTGTTGCGGGTCGGCAGCAGCGCGCCCGGCGGGATCCCGCCGGGCCACGCGGCCTCCACCGCCGGCAGCGCCTTCACCAGCTCGGCGTGCGTCATCCCGTCCTCGTGCACGATCTGCGCGGTGACCGTGCCGTCCGCGCGGCTGGCCTTGATCAGCCGCAGGCCCGGCCAGCCTGCCTTCGCGGTGGCCTTGGCGAACAGCTTGGAGGCGCCCGCCTCGTCACCGGACTCGTGGATGTGCAGCCAGTGCGACCAGCACGCGGCGGTCGTGCCGCCGCCGACCAGCCACAGCCGGAACTGGTCGGAGTGCAGCGGCACCCCCGCGTCGGTGACCCACGCCAGCCACCCGCCGGCGATCACGGTAGTGGCCGCCGCCAGGTACCGGCCCAGGCCCTTGCGGTAATGAGTCAGGTGCAGGTCCAGCGCGGCCAGCGCCAGCGCGGCCAGCGTGAGCGCCGCCGCGCCGGCCGCTCCCGGCCACACGTGGCGCAGTAGCACGCCCAGGCCGAACACCATGGCCAGCCCGATCCACGGCGGCAGCCACACGAAGACACGCTGAAGCTCGCGGGCGGCTACCCGCTCCATCGTGTGCTCGGCCAGGTCCGCCGAGCGGCGCCGCTGTGCCACGGCTCACCTCACTTGGTGTGGTCAAACGACGCCTTCTTGCGGTCGGGCGTGATCTGGTCGGCGTAGGACCGGGCATACCACCGGTAGCAGCGGTTCGTCGCCTTGCCCGCCGCCGCGATCGTCATCGCCAGGACCCGCAGCGGCCGGGTCGCCCGGTATGCCCTGGCCCGGGCGCTGTAGTTGCCCTTGCCGCCGGCCATGGCCAGGTTATGGTACAGGTCATCGGCGAACACCATGATGATCAGGCTGAGCTGTGCGCAGAGGTTGTCCACCCCGGAGCAGAACGTGACGAAGTCGGACCGGACCCGGGGCTCGACACTGGCGAGCGCCGCCATGGTCCGTGGTGACTGCCTGGCCGCCATGGCAGGCCTCCTCCGCGTGGGGGGTCAGATTAACTGCCCATGGTAACTCACTGGGGGTACGCCGGCATGGCATCATGATCGGATGGCGACACCGCAGCACAAGTTCCGCATCCCTCAGCCCCGCTGGGAGGCGGCCATCGCCCGCGCCCGGGCGGGACGCACCGATGTCTCCAAGGTCGTCAACTCGATGCTGGTGCTGTACCTGCGCGGGGAGCTGGACGAGGCGCTGGCGCCGCTGCTGGACCCCGGCGGGACGAGCGCCGCTGCTCCCGGGCAGGGGTCGTTACCGAGCTGGTGGCCCATCGGGCACAGCCCCAGCGCGGCCATCTCCGCGACATAACGCGGCCACGGCAGGCAGGCGGGAACGTCGAACTCGGGACGGAACGCGGGCACGGGAGGACAGCACTTTCCAGCGAAGGATCTCAAAGGGGGGGGTGCCGGGCTTCCCGCGCCCGGCGGTGATCCAACCCTAGCGGCCGGGGATGACAGGACGCGAGCCGCCGCGCGGCAGCGGTCAGGGTGTCCAGGCAGCCGGGCCCTTCGGCGAGGCGGCCTGGACGCCGGCGGCGGCATTGCCGGCCTTGGCCAGGCCCGCCTCCAGGAACTGCTGCCGGTCACGGTAGCGGCGCAGGGTTTCCTCCAGCGGCTGGTCGGTGTCGTCGCCGAGCAGCGCCGCGACCATCCGGTCGAACCGGCGGAACACCGCGTCGGAGGCGTCCGTGATCGCCTTGTCCACGACCTCCTGGTAGGACTCCAGGCCCTTGGCGACCTCGGCCCCGAGCCGGTCCGTCACCTCGCCCTCGATCAGCTTGCCCAGCAGCTCGCGGGCCTCGCGGGTCGCGGCCCGCAGCTCCTGGGCGCCCTCATGCGCGGCGCGGGTGTCGTCCCGCAGCGCCGCCCTGGCTTCCTGCATGGCGGCCAGGCGGTCGTCCAGCGGGTCAGGACGCCGCGCGGGACTGGCTTGCTTGCCCATCTCTGCCTCCCTCGCGGCGACGGTTCATCAGCACGCGGTAGGACGTGTGACCCAGCACGGCGTACCGCCGCGCGCCGCCGAGCCGAGCCAGCCGCTGGTTCAGTTTCGTGACGGCGGCCTCGGCCTCCTCCAGCAGGACCTGAGCGCGGGCGTCATCCTCGTAAAACCGGGTCACGACGCGACCGTGCCCAGGTACCGGCCCGCCTCGTCGCGGGGCCGCTCGGGCAGCGGCCGGCGCCCGGCCGCGCGCCACGCCCGGATCTCCGACTCGCGCCAGCGGGGGCGGCGGACGGACCGGGGGCCCTTCCCGCCGCCCTCCCGGGGCACCCGGGGGTAGTCGGCGGGCAGCGGCATGTCATGGTCGGTCAGCTCGCCGTCCTCGCCCCGCCGCCGCGACTGGGAGGCGTAGAACGTCAGCGTCGCGGGCTTGACCGCCTTGCCTTCCAGCTCGCCGATCAGCGCTGACACCTCCTCCACAGTGAGCAGCCTGTCCGTGGTCATCTCAGCCTCCCTGTCAGCCGGGCGGCCTGGGCGGCCTCCCACTGGGTGATCTGCTCCGCGACCACGAGCGGGTCGTGGCTGCGGAACACTACCGGCGGGCTGCTCAGCAGCCGCCGCGCGTAGATCCGGCCCCGGCCGGTGACCGGGCCCGGCACGCCGCGCCACACCCGCCAGCCAGGGCCGGCGGATCTGGCTAGCAGCTCCACGTCGGTCACCTCCTCGCTCGCTCGCTCGCTCCTGCCATGACGTTCCTCCTCTGGCAGGCGCCCGGGCGCCGTGGGGGGGGAGCGAGCGCCCGGGCGCCTGCCAGAGGGCCCGGCGGGTGTCCCTGACCACCCGCCGGGCCCGCCCGGCCTAGCGCGTCAGCAGCATCAGCTTCTGGTGCGCCCTGGTCTTGATCTCATCATCGGTGCCCACCAGGACCTGGGTGGCGATGGCGGCGGCCATGTTCGCCGGCTTGGCCCGGCGCGGCCGGTCATGATCGGTCCAGCCGGTGACCGCGTTCTCCGCCGCGTACGCGGTCTGCCCGACCCTCGCGGCCTCCAGCTCGAACCGGGCGAACACCTGGTCCAGCCGCAGCTTCGCCGCCGCCTGCTGCTTGTCGGTCGCGGCCTCCTCCGCCGGCCACAGCCCGGCGAGCAGCTTGTCCACCTCGCCGAGGGTGATCTCGGTCCGGGCGAGCTGGGTCTCCTCGGTGGCGTACTGGCCCTGGTACTTCTCGGTCAGGCCCAGGGTCCGCTGCGCCTCGGCGACGCGGCCCTTGATGCCCGAGGTGTGGCGGGTGAACCAGCGGGCGGAGGCGTCACGGACGGCGAAGCGGTTGGTGTTCCCGCAGACCGGCCGCCACGGTGACAGGACCGTCTGGTAGGACTTGGTGCCGCTGAACGCGTCCATGACCGCCAGGAACAGGGCCACGTTCTCGCTGATGCCGCCGGGGTCGATCACGATGCCCTCGGGCACCTGCATCGACACGAAGATCTGCTTCCCGCCGTTCAGCGGCCCGGCCGACTCGAACACGATGTCGCGGCGGCCGACCACCTGCTGGAGGAACTCCATCGACTCGCGGGGCTGCATGACGCCCCAGCCCTTGCCGACCACGCCGAGCCCGGCGAAGGTGTCGGTGCGGGTGTTGACCACCTGGCCCGGCATCGTGCGCAGCTCCCCGCCGGCGTAGTACCGGACGGCGCGCTGGTCGATCTCGAAGTCGATCCCGCCCAGCCTCAGCACCTCGCTGATATCGGTGGTGCCGCCGGGGATCAGGCCGACGCCCTCGGCGTTGTGCCAGGTCGGCACTGCGGTGTACAGCAGCTCGCGGGTCCCGTCAGCGGACTTGTCCAGCCCGGTCTCGGGCAGCACCAGCGGCATCTCGCTCGGCCGGGTGGCGCGCTGGACCCTGAAGATCTCGTTGGCGTCCCAGCCTTCCAGGACGCGGTAAGTGTCGGGGCCGACCATCTGGATCTTCCCGGCGGTGAGCTGGTCGGCCATCCGCTGGTCCAGGATGGCCTGGGCCTGGCCTGAGTCGAAGTCGGCGATGCGGGCCTGAGCGTCGGCGACGGCGGCCCGGGCCATCTCGATCTGCCCGGTCTTCTCGGCGGCGAACCGTGCGTTGACGTCGATCGTTCCTGCGGTCATCTGGTCACTCTCTCTCTCCTCCAGGACCTGTCGTCCTGTTCACACATCACTGTACCAGGTGGGCCGGACAGTTGCCCAGCCCACCTGGCCAGCGGATTCAGCTCAGCCCCTCCTCGTGCCGCAGCAGGTTGTACTGGTTGGCCGCGTACTGGTTGCCGTTGCGCGGGTTGGTGTGCCGCAGGCCTGCCCAGGTCCGCATCACCGGGTCGGTCAGGAACGCCCGCGTGGCCGCGTCCATCCCGCCCGCCGGGTCCGGCGGCGGGCCGCCCGGGTCCGGGCCCGTCCACGCGCGGCCGGTGACCGCCTCGAAGTCAGCCACCAGCGCGGGGCGGTCCACCCCGGCGGTGAACGCCGGGTGATCCCACAGCGCCGGCCACACGATCACGTACACCTCGGAAAGCTGATGGTTCAGGAACCAGCTCGTGGTGCCGCACTGGTGCATCCAGGTGATCAGCGACTCATCCCGGGCGTGCGGGTCGGCGGCCGAGGTGTAGGCACCGCCCCACACCGCGTGCCCGCCCCACGCCGGCGAGCCCGCCACGTAATCCCACAGCCCCGCGTCGGTCTGGGACTCCTGCGCGGCGTCCAGGTCCACCGCCAGCGCCGCCCCGCCGAAGATCGCGGTCAGCGCGTGCAGGTTCTCATACGGCGGGAACGGCACCCGGGCGAACAGCAGCGGCCTCACCGTCTCGGACTGCCCGGTGGCACGGGTGATCGTGATCCCGCCCCAGACCAGCTCGGCCAGCATGACCGTCATGTCCACGCCGTCGTCGCCGGCGCCAGTCGCCGGGTCGAAGCCCGGGTTGCCGCTGCGCCGGTACAGGTCGTAGACCGCGTCGTCGCCCACGGCGACGTCCAGGCTCAGCAGGTACGACCATGCCTGGATCGCCGAGTTCGCCGACATGCACGGCCCGCAGGTGCCGAACCGCAGGTTCGTCCGCCCGCACCACGCCGGGACCCTGGCCAGGTTATCGGCCACCAGCGGGTAGGCGGGCAGTACGCCGGTCAGCGGCAGGGACACCACGGCGCGGGCCTTGTCGGTCCGCCGCAGTCCCGTCGGGCGGCGGCGGACCGGCGGGGTGGTCCGCTCCCTGGGCGGGTAGATCTTGCCCGGCCCGGATGCGCTGACCATCAGGCCCGCCCCCCGCCCCGGCGGTCCGCCAGCTCGTCGGCCCGCGCGGCGTCGTCCAGGCTGCCCTGGCCGGGCTGGTTCAGCCGGGCCGCCGCTTCCATCGCGGCGAGCTGGTCGCACGCGGCCGGGTCGGTGATCGCGGTCATCGTCTTCCACGCCAGGATCGGGGTGGGCTCGTCATCGCTGTCGTCAGGATGGTGGATCTTGGTGTCGCCGCTGACAAGCTGCCCGACGACCCAGTGCCGCCTGCGCGGCTCCTCCAGCAGGCTGTTGCGAATCGCCCCTAGGACGGCGTCCGGCGGCACGTTCCCGTTCATGTTGTACTCAGGCTTGTTGCCTCTGGGCATCTGGTCTTCCCCTTCTCGGTGGGTTACGGCCCGGACCTTACCGGGCGAGGCGGTCAAGCGCGGCGGCCGGGACGCGCGGCAGCAGCAGGCGCAGCGCGGCGGCGGCCTGCTCCGGTATCACCCCGTTGCCCAGCGCCATGTGCATCTCGGTGGCCGACAGCCCCGGCACGGCGGTGACGTAGCCGGGCGGCAGGCCCATCATCCACTCCGACAGTGCCGGGTTCAGCCGCTGTCCAGTTCGTCCAGGGACAGTTGGCCGGGGAGCTGGCCGGCCGAACGCCGCTTCCTGCCGGCGGATCGCGGGCTCGTAGATTCCCCAGCGGATATCAGCGACACCGCCTCGGGCAGGTCCATGTCCCCCGGCGTGCGCGGCCGGCCGTCCCGCATCCGGCCTTGCGTGACCCCGCTGCCCTTCCAGTCCGAGGCCTCCGGGGTCGGCAGCATGTGCTCGATCTGATCGGCCAGCGTCTCGCCGTGGCCGCCCGCCCTGCGCTTGTCCGGGTGCTGGCTGCCGCCGTTGACCGCGAGCTGCGCCGTCGGGGTCCGCAGCAGCGGGCCAGGCAAGGACGAAAACCCGTTCCCGGTGGTGGCAGAATCCGCAGGCGGACGCCCTGAGACTGACCCATTCCGCATCGAACCCGAGGCTGGCCAGGTCTCCAAGAACGGCACCAAATGCTCGCAGAGAATGTTCGGCGTCCCGGTTTCCCAGACACCACGGGCAGGGTTCCACTGTGCTATCGGCCCACGCATTACGCAGATCCCTCACGTTCTCGATGACGGCCAGCGACGGCCGCAAGGCGGCGATGGCGGCGGCGCAGTCGTACCACAGCCCCGACCGGGTGCCGGCCCGCAGCCCCGCCCCGCCCCCGGCGCTGGCGATGTCGGTGCACGGGAACCCGGTGCACATGATGTCCACGGCCGGCACCGTGGCCCAGTCGGCGGCGGTGATGTCCCCGAGGTTCGGCACCTGCGGGTAGCGGTGCGCGAGGATCTTGGCCGGGCCCGGCGCGGGGTCGGCGACCCACGCCAGCTCGCCGCCGAAGACCTCCAGAACCGCGTCGTCCAGGCCGCCGTACCCGGTGCACAGCGACCCCGCCCGCAGGGGCGCCGGCGTCTCCGCGCGCCGGGTCTCCTCCAGGGCGGCGGTCATCAGAACAGCGAGTCCACGGCGGCAGCCTCGCAGACCGGGTCGGCGGGCAGCAGCTCACCCTGGACGGCGCCGGGATGCCGGACGGTCGCGAGCTGGCTGACCATGATGACCGCGCCCGGCTGGGCCAGCGCGTGCGGCTGGCTGCCCGGGTAGGCCTTAGACGCGGTCAGGTACACCACCTGCGCGTCGAACGTGGACCGCAAGAACTTGTCCAGGTCCGGCCTTTTCCACGGCCAGTGGACGGCCTCCAGCAGCATCCCGCGCCAGCGGACCCGGCGGGGCAGCGCCACGGCCGGGACCGTGAAGTGGATCACCGCCCGCAGCGGGCCGTCCAGCGGCCCCGGCCAGCCGTCGGCGGCGGCGATCATCTGCTGCGCGGCGTCTTTCACGTCCGCCCGCCAGTTACCGATCTTCACCTTGATCGTCTTGCGGTCCAGGACCCGCACGCCCAGCCTCCCGTCGGCCTTGCGGAACGGGATCGCGTCCTTGGACCCCTGCGCGGCCGGGGTCCCGGCCACCTCGAAACTGACCCGGCGCA
>Ga0193751_1000867_pt1 | contig 20921 bp, 15 predicted proteins | sample L1c2metaG_FD_143050 | JGI IMG/M metagenome (GOLD analysis project Ga0193751, IMG submission 143050) | Soil microbial communities from a riparian zone of the East river system, Colorado, United States - L1c2 | ecosystem: Environmental > Terrestrial > Soil > Riparian zone | place: USA: East River... | reverse complement strand
GGGATGGAGGATGGCGATCTGATCGTGCTGGTGGCCGGCTCGGCGCAGGCGGGGCCGCAGACCGCGATGCTTGCGCATCGCAAGGTTACGCCGGCGGAGGTGGCGATTTATGCGTCAGCTGGGCTGCTGCGGCTCGCGCTGGCGCAGAAGTATGCGGAGCGGCATGGCATTTTCAAGAAGTCCGGTGATCCGGCGAAAGATTTTCGTTTCTTGTGGGTTACGAATTTTCCCATGTTTGAGTGGGATGAAGGCGAGAAGCAGTGGATGGCGGCGCATCATCCGTTTACCTCGCCGCACGATCAGGACATGAGTTTGCTGGAGGCGGGGGTGGAATCGGTGAACGATCCGCAATCGCCGTTGAGCGCGGTGCGGGCGCTGGCCTATGACGTGGTGTTGAATGGCACGGAGCTGGGGTCGGGATCGATTCGTATTCACCGGCAGGATATTCAGAGCAAGATTTTCCGTGCCTTGGGCATGACGGAAGAAGAGGCGAAGTCGCGCTTTGGATTTTTCCTGGAGGCGCTGGAGTATGGCACGCCTCCGCATGGTGGGATTGCCTTGGGGCTTGATCGAATTGTGATGATTCTGGCGGGGGCTGAAAGTTTGCGGGAAGTGATTCCCTTCCCCAAGACGGCGCGTGCGGTGGATTTGATGGTGGACGCGCCGACTCCGGTCAGCGAGCGGCAGTTGCGGGAGTTGGGGATCGCGGTGAAGAAGTAGGTCGCAGCACGCGGGCGGGGGCGCCCGCGCCACACGGGGCAACGGTGGCGGTGAAGATTGTGAAGGAGATATTGGGGAAGATGATTGCGGGGTGAGGATGAAGCAGATTCCTCGGTTGCCGTCGCATTCGCTCCGGCGGCACTCGGAATGACAAGCGGGTCTGAACTAGCAAGTTTTAACTGTCCTCTCTTAACTTTCGTTTCCATTCTCGGCTGGCTCGAAACGAAAATCGATATTGTCGGGTAGAATCGCTGTCGTGAAATTCGCGATCTACGCCGCGTTGTGCGCGCCGCTGGCCTTCGCATGGGGGTGCGGGGGCGGCGGGATGGGGTCGAATGGCGGGCCGGGCGGGGGCTCCAATCCCGCTCCGGAGTCGGTTGTGATTTCCAAGACAACGAATGGGCCTTTCAGTGTGGCCATGTCCACTTCGTTTCAGCCGGCCGAGTGGGACTATCAATTCTTCATGCTGAATCCGGCTGCCACGACGACGCTTGGGACACTGGGGCCGCACCACATTCGGTTGCAGGGAGTGTCACAAGGAGTTCCGCAGATTACGGCTTTGAGCTGGACTTTCAACATGCTCGATGCCATCACGCAGCCGGTGCTGGGTGTGGGCGATCGTAGTCCGGAGTTTCAGCTTGCGGTGGCTCCGGCTTTTATGTACGACGCAAACCATAATTTTGTTGATTCGTCGTATTACCAGTTCGCGGCGTATGCGCAGGATCTGGTGCGGTATTACAACATCCCGGGCGGCTTCGTGGGCGGGGATGGCCAGCATGCGTCGACGAGCGGGACTCCGATTACCTGGTGGGGGATTTATAACGAACCGAACTTTAACAATCTGAATTCGACGGATTACACCAAACTCTATAACGCTGTCGTACCGGCTATGCAGGCGGTGGATGGGTCGCTGAAATATGCGGCGGTCGAACTGGGAGACTATTCCGGACTAGCCAATCAATTCCTTCCCGCGTTTGTGAGCGGAGTTACGGCGCACGTGGATGTACTCGCAACGCATTTCTATTCCACGTGCAATCAGAAAGACAGCGACGAAACGCTATTCGCCACGGTGCCTGGCTTCGCCACGGAAGTGGGAGATATTTATTCGCTGCTGCGTACCAATCCGGGGCTGGCGGGGGTACCAGTGTGGGTGACGGAGAATAATGTCAATGCCGATTACGACAAAGGGGGAGGCGTTAGCGCCTGCAATGGAACGGCCTTTGTCGAGGACCAGCGCGGATCAGGCCCGTTCTTTGCGGCATGGCGACCGTATGTTTTCTCGCAACTGGGCAAGGCTGGGGTGCAGGCGCTATATCACTGGGACTATGGCGCCGACCAGCAGTACGGAGAGGTTAACTATAATACGGGCGCATTCCAGCTTAGTTATTGGGTGGACTACTGGCTGGGGCAAGTGTTTCCGCCGTCGGCGGGGGCGATGTTGTTGCAGCACACGGGCTCGGATGAGGCGGAGCTGGAAACACTGCCGGTGCTTAATGGCGATGCCAGCACAGTCATTATGGTGGCAAATCACGCTTTGAGTGGGACCAGCGATAATAACGGTCCGGGAGTGGCGCGGAGCGTCGACGTGGATGTTTCGGCATTGGGGAGTTTTTCCAGCGGCAGTCTGATTACGATCGACAAGAATACGAGCGTGAGCAGCGGTCCGGTGGCGGTGGCGGTTAGCCCGGGAGCACAGATTACGATCACGCTGGAGGGATACGCAGTGGCATTCCTGACTTTGAAGCGTTAGGGCGAATCCCCCGATAACCGCAGAGCGCACAGAGGCAAACGGACGCTGCAGCGGAGTTTTTTGCGTCCGCGATTGCAGGTCGGGAATCTTTTAATATTGTTAGTCGGTTGCTGGGTTGGTAGAAGGCAAAGGAACTTTTGAATCATGGCCTATAACTTTCGGAAATGCGCAGGGAGAAGCTTACTGGCGGCGGGTTTGGCGGCAAGCGCGATCACCACGGGCTGCGCGGGGAAGGCAGCGCCGAATCCTCAGGCGGGCGGGATGGCGGGGATGCCGGTCAAGGTGCTGGAGGCGAAGGCGATGCCGGTGGATGATGCGTCCGAGTATGTGGCGACACTGAAATCGCGCGACTCGGCCGTGATTATGCCGCAGGTTGAGGGTCAGGTGACGCAAATTCTTGTGCACTCGGGCGAGCGGGTCGCGGCGGGCAAGGCGTTGATCGAAATCGATCCGCTGAAGCAGCAGGCTACGGTGAAGAGCCAGGAGGGCGCGCGGGCGGCGCAAGAAGCGAACCTGAGCTGGGCGAAGAAACAGTATGACCGCACTGTGGGACTTTCTTCCGCGGGCGTGGTCAGCAAACAAGAACTGGATCAGGCGAAGGCGGCATTGGACGCGGCCCAGGCACAAATGGACGCGCTCAGTGCGAATGTTCGTGAGCAACAAGTGCAGCTTCATTACTACCGGGTGGACGCGCCGCGCGCCGGGGTGGTGGGGGATATTCCGGTGCGGGTGGGGGACCGGGTGACGGTGACGACGGTGTTAACCACGGTTGACCAGCCGGGAGGCCTGGAAGCGTATGTGTATGTGCCGATCGAGCACTCGGCGAAGCTCAAGATGAATCTGCCCGTGCAGGTGCTGGACAGCGAGGGCAAAGTGCTCGCGGAATCGCGGATTAGCTTTATTTCTCCACAGGTCGATACCACGACGCAGACGGTGCTGGTGAAGGCGCGCGTCGTCAATGGTAATGATGCGCTGCGGCAATCGCAATTCATTCGGGCGCGCGTGGTGTGGGGAACGCATCGCAACCCGGAAGTGCCGATTCTCGCAGTATCGCGACTGGCGGGGCAATATTTTGCATTTGTCGCGGAGGCGCAAAGCGGCGGATCGTTTGTGGCGCGGCAAAAACCTTTGACCATCGGGCAGACCGTTGGCAACGACTACGAGGTGCAGGACGGCATCAAGGCGGGGGACAAAGTGATTATTTCCGGGACGCAGTTTCTGCGGGACGGGGCGCCGGTGATTCCGCACAGCTAGGGGGCGGCGTCCGCCTCTCGGCTTCCGGCTTCCGGTGGCTACGATTCGAAATATTCAACAACAGCAATTGAGGTTGCACTCTGCAGCTTTGAACCGGAAGCCGGGTAGCGGAAGCCGGAAGGCGTTTTCATTACAGTTAGTTCACCGCCGAGCGGCGAAAGCTGCACACGGGGATTTCTCATGTTTGTCAATTTCTTTATTCAACGTCCGGTGTTCGCCTCGGTCTGCGCGCTGCTGATTCTTCTGGCGGGCCTGGCGGTGATTCCCACGCTGCCGATTTCACAGTTTCCCATTCTCGCTCCACCGCAGGTGGGCGTCAGCAGCTTCTACATTGGGGCGAGCGCGCAGACGGTGGAGAGCGCCGTCACGATTCCGATTGAGCAGCAGATCAACGGCGCGGAGGGGATGAAGTACATCACTTCCACCAGCGGCAACGACGGAACCAGCAGCGTGATTGCCACGTTCGATCTGAATCGCGATCCCGACCTGGCCGCAGTCGACATTCAGAATCGCGTGAACACGGCGCAGGGACGGCTTCCCGCCTCAGTGAAAGCGGTCGGCATCACCACGCAGAAGACCTCGCAAAACTTTGTGTTCGGGGCCGCCGTCGTTTCCGACAACGACCGGTACTCCACACTGTTCATGAGCAACTATATCGACGTCTATGTGAAGGACTCCCTCAAGCGCATTCCGGGAGTCGCCGATGTGATCGTGTTCGGCGAGCGCAAATATTCGATGCGGCTGTGGCTGGATCCCGTGCGCATGGCGGGTCGCGCACTGACCGCTCCCGACGTGGTGAGCGCGCTTTCCGAACAGAACGTGGAAGTCGCGGCCGGACAGGTCGGGCAGCAACCCTCAATGCTTGGCCAACAGTATCAGGTCAGCGTGCGGGCGGTGGGCCGATTGAGCGAGCCGGCGCAGTTCGACAACATCATTCTCAAGACGAATTCCGACGGCACGCTGGTTCGGCTGAAAGATGTCGGCCATGCCGAACTCGGCGCGGAGAGTTACTCCACCGATCTGCAATTCGACGGGCACGACGCGATTGGAATCGGAGTAACGCAGCTCTCGACGGCGAACGCGCTCGATGTGGACCGCAAGGCAATTGCCGAACTGAATCGACTGCAGGAGAGCTTTCCACCGGGCATGCACGCCAAAGTCGCCTTCGATACGACCGACGCGGTGGGCGAGTCGATCCGCGACGTGGCCTTCACGGTAGGCTCGGCGATCCTGCTGGTTGTCCTGGTCATTTTTGTCTTTCTCGGCGACTGGCGGACGACGATGATTCACTTCATCGCCACTCCGGTTTCGCTCATCGGCACCTTCGTCTTTGTAAAGTTACTCGGCTTCTCCATCAACACTCTTACCTTGTTCGGCATCACACTCGCCGTCGGCCTGGTCGTGGACGACGCGATCGTTGTGATTGAAAACATTGAGCGCCATATTCAGGAGGGCGAACACGACTCCCACAAAGCGGCGGCTGCAGCCACCGCCGAGATTACCAGCGCGGTCATCGCCACTTCGCTGGTGCTGGTTGCCGTGTTTGTGCCGGTTGCGTTCTTTCCCGGGACGACCGGCATTCTGTTTCGCCAGTTTGCTCTGACCATCGCATTCTCCATCGCCATTTCCGCCTTCAACGCGCTCACTCTGGCCCCGGTGCTGGCGGCGATCTTTCTGAGCGGCGGCCACCACCAAAAATGGCGGTGGCTGCAAAAGTTTGACGACGGCGTCAATGCCTTCACCCGCGGGTACCGCGCCCTGCTCCATCACGTGCTGGAACACAAACTGGTGATGGTGGCGCTGTTCCTGGCCGGCTTGGGCGCAACTTATTTTGTGTTCACGCGCGTGCCGACGGGGTTCGTGCCGGATGAAGATCAGGGCTACTTCATCATCGTCATCCAGGCGCCATCGGGGGCGTCGCTGGAATACACGAAGGCGGTTGGAAAGAAGGTTTCGGATCTGCTGGCCGACGTGCCGGAAGCGGAAGGAACTTTCTCCGTCGCCGGCTTCAGTTTTTCTGGCTCGGCCGCGAACCAGGGACTTATTTTCGTTCCCTTGAAGCCGTATTCACAGCGCAAAGGCGACGCGCACACCGCATCGGCGATTTTGGCTCGCGTGCGCCCGCGCATGTTTGGAATCTCTGACGCAATCGTGTTTGCGACGCTGCCTCCGCCGATTCAAGGTCTGGGACAGTTCGGAGGATTCCAGTTTGTGGTGCAGGATCAGGCAGCGCACAAACTGGAAGAGCTCGCGGGCACCGCCGGGGCACTGATGCAGCAGGCGTCGCAGCGCAAAGATCTGGTCCGGCTTTTCAGTTCGTTCACCGCGAACGACCCGCAATATCTAGTGACCATTGACCGCGAGAAGGCGAAGAGCCTGCACGTGCCGCTCTCGCAAATCACCGACACGCTGGGCGTCTACATGGGATCGGCGTACGTGAACGATTTCGATTTCAACAATCGGTCATACCGCGTCTACGTGCAGGCGGACAAGCAGTTCCGCGCGAAGGCGCAGGACATCAAGCAGTTTTATGTGCGATCCGACAGCGGAGCCATGGTGCCGCTCGACAACCTGATCAGCATCACACAAACCACGACGCCGCAGGTGATCAGCCACTACAACCTGTTCCGGTCGGCGGAAATCGACGGCTCACCGGCGCCGGGATACAGCTCAGGGCAGGCCATTAAGGCGATGGATGATCTGGCGAAGAAAATGCCGCAGGGATTTTCCTACAGTTGGACGGGGTTATCGCTCGAAGAATTGGCGGCGGGCGGGACTTCGCTCATTCTGTTTGGACTGGGGACGCTGGTGGTGTATCTCACGCTTTCGGCGCAATATGAAAGCTTCGTACTGCCCTTCATCGTGCTCTTGGCGGTGCCGATGGCGCTGCTAGGTGCGCTCGGCGCGCAGTGGATTCGCGGGCTGCAGAATGACGTGTTCTGCCAAGTCGGACTGGTGATGCTGGTCGGGCTGTCGAGCAAGAACGCGATTCTGATCGTGGAATTCTCCGAGCAGTTGCGCCAGCGCGGGATGCCTCTGCTCGAAGCCGCGATTCAAGCGGCGAGCATTCGTCTAAGGCCGATTCTGATGACTTCGCTGGCGTTTATTTTTGGTGTGGTGCCGCTGGTGATAGCGACTGGCGCCGGTGAGAATGGACGGCATTCGGTGGGCACGACCGTGTTTGGCGGGATGATTATGTCGACGCTGTTGAATTTGCTTTTTATTCCGGTGTTGTATCTGATTATTGAGGGATGGCGGGAGCGGGGGAAGGCGCCGGCGGTGGTCGCGGCGGAGCACGCGTAGGCAGGCATTGGCGTCGCAGCGGATGCGGCAAGACAGGTGTGCAAATGAGCGCGAGAACAATCGCACAGGTCGTCTCGTTTTGCAGTGCTCTGACGGGGCTGTTCTTGGCGAATATGTTCCTTATGATGATGATCGGCGAGGTTAACCGCAAGAGACGGGAGGGGAATCTCGTTTCGTATTTCGGTTTTACGTTTCCGAAGATGCTGCGGATTTTCGGCGATTACCGCCGTTCGTACCCCACCGGGAAGCTGCACGTGTATGCGTTAGGTGCGTTTGTACTCGTGATTCTTGGCCTTATTAGCGTTGCCGTGTGCCTCCGCATCTTGGCTTAGCCCCGCAAACAACGAGCCTCCGTAATTAAGCGACAGGTAAGAATGCCTTCGTACGGCGGAGGCGCTGCCGTGCTGATAGGGGTCCTTCGACTCCGGGAGCGATTCCCTTCGTGAACCGTTCCCTACGCTCAGGATGACACGCGCAAAAGGAACGGCAGATACGGCTGCTCTATGCCGCTGCTTCGCCGCCATTCTTCCGAGCCAACCTTTGTTTCTGCTGTTTCTGCGCTTCGGCTTTCCTCTTCTTCTTGCGCGCTTCTATGCGGCGGATTTTGGCCATCCATTCCCTTGAATACATGGTGCCTCGGCATTTGGGTGCACCGCAGTGGCAGGGGGCCGGCTCCACGTCGTCGTAAAGGTTATAGTCCCAGACCAGTTCTTCGCCAGCGGCGATGTCGCGGATGGCGAAGATCCAGACGCGGCCCTTAATTTCATCGACCTCGCAGTTCGGATTGCAGGAATGATTCAGATACGCGCCCAGGCCGTGGCCGTCGATCACGGTTTTGCCATCATCCAGTGCATAGAGATAGGTGCGGGAGACGCCTTCGTAACGGCGGTCGGCTTCTTCGACGGTGATGCGCTCGCCGTCGTACTCGACCACGCGAGTTCCCTTGCGAATGGGCTTTGAGGTGTAGACGCCTACGGAATGGATGGGAGAAGGACGTACGACCAGGGACATGAACTAATTTCGCATGGGTGGGCGGCTTTTGGAAATGTGAAAAATTGAGTAATTGGGAAATTGCGTAATTGTGTAATTTGAAGCCCACGTTTATTCAGTATTAATTAACGCGATTACGAAATTACTACGGGTCGTAGACGGCGGTGCCGAAGCCTTGTTTGCGGATTAACTCCTGCACGTCTTCCAGGCGCTTCTGCTGCTGGTCCAGTTGAACTTTCATGGCTTCCAGTTGCACTGCCTTTTGTCTTTGGCTTTCATCCCGCTGGGCGCAGTCGTTGAGACAGGTTTCGGGGTGCTCGAGGGACTGGGTAAGGTTATCGATATTCCTCTGCAGGGAAGCGACGCCGGCTTTTTGGGCCTGTATCATGGACTTCAACTGATCGGCAACCGCGGGTTGCGGCCCGGAGCTAGGCGGCATGTAGCCCGGAGTACGAGGTGTGTGTGCAGAGGTGAGGGTCGATCCAACGTGTTCGGGAATGTCGTCATTGGTAACGACTTTCTTCGGCGTCTTCGCGGGTTGGGCTCCGTTCGTGTTCGCGGGGGCGTCGTTGCTTTTCGCATTTTTCCGCTGCTTTTGGAGACGCGCCTGGCGTGCGGCGTCTCCCAGGGATGGCGAGTCCTGAGCGTGAGCGGCCGACGCGCACACGAGGGTGCTGGCCACAACCAATAACAAAACTCCCGGATGTCTAGTCATCGCCTTGCATCGAATCCGTTGTGACCGCTTTCTCCAGATTATGATATCGCCGACGTTGAGGCGATTGGAGGTTACCTTCGTACCGCGGGCAAAGGCAAAAGCTTTTAACCGCAGAGGTCGCGAAGGAGTCGCAGAGGACGCGGAGATTACGACCGGTAATCTTTGGATTAGGCAGAGCTATAGCCGGAGATCAGGGTGTCCAGTTTTTCGAGGAGGGCTTTGTTGCCTTGCCGGGGATATTGTGTGAGCGCTTCGCGATAGAGTGGCAGATTGTATAAGAATGACTCGACTCGCTCTTTATTCAATTCCTCCCAATAAGCGCCGTAGCCGGATTTTTCCAGCCAATAGGCGTTGAATATCTGCTCGAACTGATGGCTCACGGGGACGGCCAGATAGGGCTTGGCCAGATGCAGGGCCTCGGTGACGAGGGAAAATCCGGAGTTGGCGACAATGGCGCGGGCGCTGGTCAGGTCGGCGAAGAAACCGTCGCTGGAAGGCCTCTTATAAACGATGTTCTTCTCTTCACCTTCGCGGCCAAAGCCGTAGGCGATGAAGCGGCAACGAACGGAAGTCAGCAATTTTGCCAGTTCGGGTGCGGGGGAAGTCACGTAGACGAGGACGTGGTCGCTTTGCGTGGGATTGGCGTTGAGGATTTCCTGCCTCAGAAGCGGAGGAAACAAAAACGTGTTGCGCTTGCGGATGGGCGCGGTGAAGAAAGAAATTACGAGGTAGTCATTGGCGTGCGGCGTCATCATCCGAGTCACGAGTTTTGCCGCAGCGGCATCGGCGCGATACTTTTTGGGATAGGAGACGACAGTATTAGTGAGGCAGTGCTGGTTGTCGATGGAGATGACGGGAAGGCGTTTGTTGTGTCCGACGTGACAGGTGAGCGGCTCAAAGTCGGTGATGATGAGGTCGGTCTTCCATTCGTCGACCAAGCGCTTCAGCAGCGACAGGCTTTTGGCGGCTTGCGGGACAGTGATCAGGTTCTTGGCGATGGTGCTCCTGTAGCGGACGCGATTATTGACGTAGGCAAAATGGAAGCCGTAAATCTCGGTGACGTCGAAGTGTGGCTTCAGAGTTTGCAGGCCGCGGTCGAAAGTCGCGACGTGGACGGTGTGTCCCTGGGCGACGAGATGGGAGAGCACTTCTTTGGCCCGGGTAGAGTGGCCCGCGCCTTCGCCATTGACTCCGTAGAGGATGTTTGCCATGGGAGAGCGAAGGGCGAGTATATCGCGGCGGGCAGAGAATTATCGTTGCATGTGAGCGTCATTCTGACCGGAGCCATTTTTCAGGCGAAGGGAAGAGCCCGCCCTGAGCGAAGTCGAAGGGATCTCGCGCTCAGAATACGGCACGGGTGCACCTACGCGAGATCCCTCCCTCCGCCTGAAGTGCGGCTACGGTCGGGATGACGCCTTTGAAATAGAAAAGCGCGACGCGATGCCGTAGCGCTATTGTTGGGCGGCGGTGAGCAGTGGGAGGGTTACGGTGTCTACGGTGGCAGGATCGTCGCGGAGGCGAATGTAGAGCGTCTTTCCTTTTGGCGGCGGAATCGCGAGGGCATCCTCCACGAAGCCTTCGGGGACGGTGACCGAGTTGGCGAAATCTGGATCGGTGCTGACCGAGTCGAGCAAGAAAAGTTTGTCGCCGCTGAGGGTGCACTGCTTTTCGGGTGCCGGAACACAGCGAATTCCTGTGAGCACGGGAATGCGTACCAAATCGACCAGGGGCTGCCAGTCGCCGTCGGTGCCGTCGGCTGTGACCGGCCGGAACTTCAGAGGTCCGAAAGCTGAGGGGCCGAGGAGTTTCATGGGATCCAGGACCGCGAAAACGGTCTTCGAGTCTTGCAGAGTGAGATTGCCGTCTTTAAAACTCAGCAGGACGCGGAAGGATTCGTCGGCGGTGGCGACTTCGATTTTTTCAGTAGAAGGAAATGTTTCCGGCACTTGCGTTTTTAGAAAGAAATTCAGGCGACCATCCTGCGGCAGTTCGTTGTCACTGCCAAGGTGAACCGAGGCCGGATTCGACGACTGATCGAACTGCACGCGCTGGTTCAGCAGGCTAACCGCGGGACGTGGGGCTTCGACCTCCGATTTCAAATCCAGGACGCGGCCATCTTTGAGCGTAACGCGGACGGCCATGGAGTCGCCAGCGGGGAGCTTGCTTTTAGCGGCTGCGTCTTGCGTCGTGAGCTTGAGTTCGTCCTGTTGATGGGCGCGGGTCAGCGCGTCCGGCTTAAAGTGAAGGCCGCTGGCCTCGACGCGGTCAACCTGATCGAGGCGCGTGCCTTTGAGAACACCATTGGCATCGCCAGCATGAATGCTGAAGCTGTCGAGGCGTCCGGCTTCGGCGTAGGTGTGAAGCGGAATCTCGTCAGCGTCGCGCAAGCCAAACTTCTTGATCAACATGGTGACTGAGCCGGCGTTGGCTTTCTGCAGCGGAACTTTTATCTCGAGTTCGTCCGGCTTCGAACTCTTCCACTCGGTTTCCAGTAACTTCCCCTGATCGTCCTTGAGTTTCACTTCGCTCACGCAACAAGTGTCGGGGGATTGCAGGTGGAGCGTGTCTTCGCGGCCCACGATCAGAGCGCTGGCGTCTCTGGATGCGACAATCCAGTGGGTGGGTCTGGAAGTACGCAGGCGATAGCGCGGTCCGTCGAAGGTGCGGAAGCCCCACGATCCGCGGAGAATGCCGGTGAGTTCTCCGTCCAGATCGGCGGATGGGGGCACTGGAGTGTCGACGAGGAATCCTCCACGCATGGGATCGGGCTTGGCGGGCAAGTCGATTCCCGCACTCGTGCCCGGACCTGACTTGGCTTCCAAATGAAGAACAAAATTGTGTGCCAATTCTGTGGCAAAGACCAGGGGAGCGCCTTCCGCTGGAAGTAGGAGCGAGGGCTTGCCCGCGCAGAATACTTGAGTTGGCTCGACGGCGCGCAGAGGCGGAGCGGGAGCGGGCCGAACCGGAGGCAGTCCGATCACGAGGACCGACTTGGGATTGCGGAAAGATGGAGGGTTGTTCAGACGCAGATTGAGTTCATCCTGCTTGGGCAAGGCTAGCGCGGGAATGTACTGATATTGCGCGGTATGGGCAGTGCTCAGAATGCGGGCGACATCGACGACTGCTCCGATATAGGGGCTGTAATAGCCGCTGCGGGCGTTCGGGGTGGAACTGATCTGTGCCAGCAAGTCGCTGGATGGGCCTGAGGTTAGAGTCGCGACCATGGTCTGGCTGTGCGCGTCATCAAGCACCAACTGATCGGTATTCTGCGTGAGGCACGGGACTTGCTGGGCGGTTGGTTTGTCGAAGCACTGCTGATCGAGGCGGATATTTAAACTTCGCGCCAGTAGAGTGGTGCGCGCTTTCAGTTGTTCGGGATCGCTGGCGGACATCTCGCGAACGGCGTCGAGATATTTTTCTAAGCGTTCGCGGTCGAGGCTGGCCTGTACCAAGTCCTGCGAGGCACGCACAAACGCGCCAGGCTTTCCCCGGACCGCGGTGCGGAGGGTGCTGAATGCGCCTCCTGTCTCCGGCGCGAGGAGGACGAGGGCTTCTTCCGCTTCTTCGGGCACGGTAACAAAGATGCCTTCGTCGTGAACCGGTTTGCTCCAGGTTTCCACGCGCGTGAACCAGGAATCCGGCGGAGGGTTGGTGGCGCCGCGCAGAAAAACCACGACCATGAGATAGCGTACAGACTGAGTGTCGGGCAGGTCGGGATGAATCCAAAGGCGGTCTCCCGATTGCAGATTCGGAACTTCCGCAATGGGCAGCGTTACTCCGTCGCGCTGAACCCGAACGTCGACCTTGGGACCAATGAGATCAAAAGCTGCGCTGTCGGCGCGGGCGAGTACGGCCAACGTCGGCAGCATGATCACTGCTAGGAACAGGAAGGCAGCAGGAAAAAGCACACTTGGGAGCGCGCGATGGGGAGTTCTATTCCAGCTAAGTGCGGAGTGACCCAAGAAATTATTTTAACTGATTTGCGGCGGGCGAAATGCCGGATGGGTGGTGCCGGCCGGGAAGAACTGGAGTACAAAACAAAACGCCCCGGACTCGCATTGAGTCACGGGACGTTTGTTGATCAGCCCTCCCCCAAGTGCTGCTCAAGAACGAGAATAAGCCGTGCCAGAGAAAAGAAAAATGGCCCTTGGGTGCTACGTCTTGGCACGGACGGGGTAGTCATCCACAGTCGAGGCCGGTAGAGGAATTGCTTCTGAAGCACTCGTTATGGAACGATTGTCTTTAGTCTTAGCCTTCTGTCGAGTCACGTCCGACTCCGCTTGCAGCCAATCATCTAGTTCGCTTCCCAGTTCGCTCCCCAGTTCGCTCCCCTCTCGCCCACGTTGCTCATACAGTCCGTAGGCGCGAAGGCGAATTTGCTCTTGAAGGTCGGGGATGGATTTCGTCATGTTTGTTGCTTGATGTGGAAGGGCTGCCGGACTTGTCTGTTTCACCATGTACGTACTCCTTTAATATGATCGCTCTGCTTTCGTGGCGTTCTTGGATGATCCTAAAGCGCAAATGCTAGAGGGTCACCTGCACCGACTCCAACTCCGGGATGCACCGGGAGTTTTGGAGAGATTTGACAGCGTCTTCAGCCGTGTATCTCCCCATCATTTGTGCCAATTTACGGTTGGTTGTCATGTGGATTGGGGTCGCATCGACTCGCTGCACATAATGAGGGGTGCGAGTACCCCCTCGGTTCACTTTCACAATAAATTTGATGTTTTTCATTCCTTAATGTCCTTTCTGGGACAACGTGAACAAAGCGGCGGTTCATTTCTTTGAGGTCGAGTACACCACTGCCGTAAAGGGCTTGCCACATTCCAGGCAACTTGCCTTTGATCGAGACGTGATCAATCCGCAAGAGGGGCACATCCTCTGTGATTGAGACCCGGTGATCGGCGGTTTCAGCTTGCGCATCCAGCCGACCAGCAGGATCGTGAACAGCACGATTAGCAGACCGAAGGAAATACTGGTTGCGTTCATAAAAGCGACCATTCTTGGCGAGTGCTGCACCAAACGAGATGGGCAGACCACTCACTCGCAGAAAAGCCTAAGATGGAAGGACTTCAGATGGACTGGCTTAGGTCAGAAGACCTGAAAGAGGAGAAAAACGTAACCGCCCCAATAGTCATTATAGCAGGTTGAGGAGCCGGTCGGGCTCCGTCCCCTCCCCGCTGCAACTCGTGCACCGGAGCGAATGAAGTTGTGACGAGAGCGGGTATCATTCATAAGACGATCGTTCGCGTCCTTTCGAGAATGCGGCATTTCCCGCACACATCCTGAAACAGCCGGGCTCTTGCTCTGTCTTGTAATCGACGAGGCACGCCGGGTCGCTTTTAAATCTTCGGCGCCCATCCTTTCTCGTACTCACGTCCCCACATCTTCATGGCTTCCGCGTCGCCCTGGATCCGGCCATTGTTGGCGTCGAGTTGCAGCTCCCGATTCACTTCCCACGCGATGTTGGAGAGTTGCAACATGGTAACGGAGACGTTGCCGACCTCGATCGGAGCGTTGAGCTTCTCACCTTTGCGAATTCCCGCGATGAAATTCGCGAAGTGAGCATCCGTCATCGAATCGCGACCGACGAGATCGGCGGACGAGGCCGCCGCACCAGCCTTAACTTCACTTGTCTTATTCCCCTTGAGGTCGTAGATCTCATAGCCACCACGATCGACCAGCACGGTGGCTTTGGTGCCCATAATGGTCGAGCCGCGGTCGCGGCCATAAACCTTCATCCCCTGGCAACTCTTGCCCTCCCAGGAAATCATCTGGTCTTCGTATGCAAAGCTGGTCACCAGCGTGTCATAAAACTGCCAGTCATCTTTGAACTGGTATCTACCGCCTGATGAAGTGACCCGCTTGGGATAATCGACGCCCAGAGCCCAGCGGCAGACATCGACCTCATGCGTGCCGTTATTGAGTGTCTCGCCCGTGCCATAAATTTTGAACCAGTGCCAGTTATACGGGTGCACATTATCCCTGTAGGGCTTGCGGGGCGCCGGGCCCTGCCACAGGTCCCAATCAAGCTGAGGCGGCACGGGCACTTCTTTGCCTGTGCCAATCGATTTCCTGTCGTTGACGTACCAGGCTTTCGCGAAGTAGGGCCTGCCGATTGCGCCCGCGTGGATCTTTTCGACGATCTCGATGGTATGGGGAGAAGAGCGCTGCTGTGTGCCCATCTGCACGAGCTTCTGATACTTCCGCTGCGCCTCAACCAGCATCTCTCCCTCGGCTGGATTGTGGCTGCAGGGTTTCTCTACGTACACGTGCTTGCCCGCCTGCAATCCGGCGATGGCCATGGGGGTATGCCAGTGATCGGGAGTGGCGATGGTGATGGCGTCGACATCCTTCTGCTCGAGAATTTTGCGAAAATCTTTGTCCGCCTGAGCAGTCTCACCCATTTCCTGCCGCACACTGTCGGCGAACTTTTGGAGAATGTTGCTGTCCACATCGCAGACATGCGAGATGCGGGCGGCAGTCTTGTTCGCTTTCAGCGCCGAGAGATGAGCATAGGCGCGTCCATTCAGACCGATAATTGCAAAATTGAGGCGATCATTGGAGCCAAGAATCTGGGCATAGCTTTTTGCCGTAGATCCCAGGGCCAGCCCAGTCGCGCCTACCGCCAGTGCATCAAGAAACTCACGTCGTGTAATCATTGTTATCCTTTGTACGAGCAGTCAAGAGAGTCGAACCTGCATCGCGTGGTTCAATGTCCTTCGCATCAGAATTGTATTTTACTTCTCACTTTGGGCTTGCGGAACCGGCGATGCAACATTAGTGCGAACGACAGGTCTAAAGGGTTTTGAGCGGTATCAACTGATAATGTCAAGTGCCAGGTCAGAGTCAGCACGCTGACGGTCCTTAGAATTTTATGAAGTTGCTCCCCGTGCCTCCGGTACGCACGGCTTCAAAGGGACCGGCATCTGTCTTCCTGCTTTTCATCTCAGATAGCGGGGCGAGCGGAGTAAAGAAACTAATCGGCAAGCCGATATTGCTTCTGTGACGTTCCAACCTCCAGGAAGCGTCATGCTAGCGAGAAATGGGAGCCCGGGTCGAATCCGCTTCCGTGCTCCCGTTCTTTATAAGAAGCCGGTGATCAGGCGCCGCAGCGTATTTGCGAGTGCGTGTTGACCGATAACCGAGACGATACGTTCGGCGTCGCTCCAAAAGCTACGACACACGTACCGCTCATGGCTCGATGCGGCGGGAACGACGGTTGACGTGCAGCAGAAACTCATGCGCCACGGAGACATCCGCACCACCATGAATGTGTACGGGGATGTGGTCACTAACGCCCATTCCAAGGTGGTACAGCTCGCTCTGCCGAAGCCGAACTGATTTGCAGGTGATTTACATGTCTGTAAGTTGTTGAAAAATGGCGGAAGCGAGTGGGGGTCGAACCCACCGGTGACAGGATTGCCTGCCGCCCGCCGGTTTTGAAGACCGGGACGATCACCGGACCGCATGCGCTTCCGCAGGACAAGAACCCCGCCACGGATCTGCACGGATTCTCACGGATCACAACTTAGCATGAAGCGCGTCAAAGAAGAATCCTGCAGTCCTTGGGGATTCGATCTTCGATCTCGTCAGTGTCCCAGCTATTTCGGCTGAGGCACAATGCGCAGGTACGGCTTGGGGGACTTCCATCCGCCGGGATACTGTTTCTGCGCTTCTTCGTTGGAAACGTTGCCGCCAATGATGACATCATCGCCCTGCTTCCAGTTCGCCGGCGTCGACACCTTGTGTTTCGTGGTGAGCTGAATGGAGTCGATGACGCGCAGGATTTCGTCGAAGTTGCGGCCAGTGCTCATGGGATAGCTGAGCTGCAATTTAATTTTTTTGTCGGGGCCGATGACAAAAACGGTGCGCACCGTGGCGTTGTCGGCCGCGGTGCGGCCTTCCGACGTGGTTCCGCTCTCGGCGGGCAGCATCCCGTAGAGCTTGGCGATTTTGAGTTGCGGGTCGCCGATCATGGGATAGTTCACCTTTGCGCCCTGCGTCTCTTCGATGTCGGCGGCCCACTTGCCGTGGCTGCTGACCGGATCGACGCTGAGGCCGATAATCTTCACGTTGCGCTTGGCGAATTCCGGCTGCATGCGCGCCATGGTGCCCAATTCGGTGGTGCAGACGGGAGTGAAGTCTTTGGGATGCGAGAACAGAATGGCCCACCCGTCGCCGATCCAGTTGTGAAAGTGGATGGTGCCTTGCGTGGTTTCGGCGGTGAAATTGGGGGCGGTGTCGTTGATCCTGGGAATGCTCTGGGTTTCGTTTACGGTCGCGGTAGTCATGCTCATCTCCTCAATATCGTGATGAATTTAAATCGCTCAAGATTCGAAAAGTCTGCCCGCGCCGGCCATCAGACTTGAAAAAGCGGATGAAAATAAAACCCACCCGCTCGACCGGGTGGGCTGGGAAGAATCTCGCTGTTCCCTATCCACACGCCGGCGCCAGTCGACAACAGCACATGGCCCGGGCGGTAGAGTTGGAAAACATACAATTCAGGATAGAGGCGCGGACTGCTACTGTCAAATCTTTTGGGACTTTCCGTTTAATGTTCCGCAGGATTTTCTGAATCGCGAAGATACTGCCCGCATCCCTTGCTGGGGCACGGCAATCCAGTTTTTTGCGACATACGTGGGGAAAACAGATGAAGCGACTGGCGATGGCGCAGTGGGATGTGTTCACGACCAGGCGGCTCGAGGGAAATTCTCTGGCGGTATTTTTTGACGCGCGCGGATTGAGCGACGCGGAGATGCAGTCGATTGCGAAAGAGATGAATCTGTCGGAGACAACATTCATTTGTCCCCGTGATGAAGCGACGGAGCGTGAGCGTGGCGTGCGGGTAAGAATTTTCACTGTGCAGGAGGAGTTGCCGTTCGCGGGGCATCCTTCATTGGGCACAGCGTTTGCGTTTCGCGGGAAATCCGGCGCGGCGCAAGTCGTACTGGACTTGAACGTGGGAAGAGTTCCGGTACGATTTGAGGAGACGCGGGGCGAGCCGGCGTTCGGGGAGATGACGCAAGTGGATCCGAAATTTGGCATGCAGCACGACCGGGAAGCGGTCGCGCGGGCGACCGGATTAAGCGTGGAAGCTTTCGATCAGTCGCTGCCGATTGAGACGGTGTCGACGGGCGTCCCGTTCACTGTAACTCCGCTGAAATCCCTGGCGGTCATACAAAAGTTGAGAGTCGATGGCAGCCGCACGGCCGAATATCTGGACAAGACGGACGGGAAGTTTTTGTACTTCGTGTCCCGTGAAACGGTCGATCCCGCGGCCCATTTGCACGCCCGGATGCTGTTTTACAATGGGGAAGATCCGGCTACGGGGTCGGCGGCGGGGTGCGCGGCCGCGTGGATGGTAGCGCACAGAGTGGCTGAACCCGACCAGCGCGTGCTGATTGAGCAGGGCGGCGAAATGCGGCGGCCAAGCAGGATTTTTGTGCGGGCATCCTGCCAAAATGATCTTCACGATAACCGCATAGTTAACGTACGCGTCGGAGGCAGCGCGATCGAAGTCATGCGCGGCGAAGTTTTTCTCTAAGGCGGAACTCGCAAGCTGCCGAAAACAGAGAGGCTCACTCGCGCGAAAAAAAATCAATGGCCAGAACGTCCCATTAGCGTCGGCGGCACTTTACAGTGAGCGCGCGAGACGTTAACATTCATTTCGTTCCGACATTCTTCATATCGAGAAAAACCTCTGTGGGATTGTGAGCCGCGTTTGCGGCACCGTCCAATAGATTGCGGAAGGCTGATGAAACCAAAACGCACGATTCTGTGTGTAGACGACAACGAACAATCTCTTTCCCACCGCAAGATTATGCTGGAAACCCGTGGCTACCGCGTTTCGAGCTTTTCTCGCGGAGAGGAAGCGCTGGCGCGCTTCCAGCAGGGTGGAGTTGACCTGGTGATCGCCGACATGGCGATGCCTGGACTGGACGGGCCGCAACTGATCGCCAAGATCAAGGATTTGTCGCCGCATACCCCCGCAATTCTCATTTCGAGCAAGGTCCGCATTTATGATCACGATTCGCAGGCGGATGTGTTTCTTACCAAGGGCATGTACGCGCCGGTTGATCTGCTGGAACGAGTCCGGCTTTTGCTAGTGCGAAAGCGGGGGCCCAAGCGCATGCATCCGCGGCTTCCGGTGCTTCCGCCACAGATTGGAGCGGCGTGAAGCAGCTACTAGCTTCTAGCCGCTAGCGACTAGCCAACACCTTTAGCGCACGCTGACTTTTCTAAGAGCGTGCGTTTCGTTTTTGATCTGGAACATAAGATGCTGTTCTGGGTAACTGGGCCCTCTTTCGCAGCCCGGCTAGAATCTGCTTCATTTGCACGTCCACTTCGGGCTCGGCCCTTCGTGTAAGATTCTTGGCAGACATGGCCGAAGCATTCATCGAAGCAAAAAACCTGCGGAAGACATATCACGTGGGCAAGATTGAAGTGGAAGCGCTGCGCGGCATTTCCTTCAGCGTGCAGAAGGGTGAGTTCGTCAGCGTGGTGGGTCCGTCGGGGAGCGGCAAGTCAACTCTTTTTTATCTGTTGGGAGGACTGACGCGCGCCGACGGGGGCAGCGTGGTGCTCGACGGCGACGACCTGGCCACGCTCTCCGACGCGGAACGAACCCGCATGCGCAAACGCAAGATTGGATTTGTGTTCCAGAAGTTCAACTTGCTGCCGACGCTGGACGCCCGCTCAAATATTGAAATTGCCCGGGAGATTTCAGGCAACGGTCAGGGGGATCCGGCGCATTTCAATCGCATCACTGACCTGCTCGGACTGACGAAACGCCTGGGGCATCGTCCGTCGGAACTTTCTGGAGGAGAACAGCAGCGTGTAGCTTTGGCCCGCGCGCTCATCAATAAACCCGCAGTCGTGCTGGCCGACGAACCCACGGGCAATTTGGATTCCAAGAATTCCGATGTGGTGCTTAGCATGTTGCGGCGCTCCAATCAGGAACTGGGGCAAACCGTGCTGATGATCACGCACAATCCAGAGGCGGCGAAGTACGGGGACCGCATCATTCATATGCGTGACGGCCAGATTGTACGACCGGAGGACGATCCGCAATGGGCGCGGCAGTGAGGTGCCGGTCGCGGAGGTTCTCTGCAGCATCCTGGCGTCGGCGCAGCGGGCGGGGACGCCCGCTGGACAGCCGCCGAGACGGCAGCGCTACTCTGCGATGTTATCCTGATGAATCGTATACCGCGACGAGGCTGTAACCATTCATGTCTAATCCAGAAACCCCAGAGAGCCAGATTGTCCCCGAAAGCACGGAATCCTTCGGCGACATTCTGTCTCAATTTCAGAAGAGCCATTCGCGAAAGACGGAAGGCAGCCGGCAGCTGCAGGGCACGGTGATTGCTGTCAACGCCGAATCGGTGTTTTTCGATATCGGATACAAGTCGGAAGGAATTTTGCCGCTGGCGGCGTTGCAAGAGGAAACTCTCAAGCCTGGCGACAAGTGCCTGGTGACCGTGAAAGGCCGCGATCTGGATGGCTATTACGAGCTGTCTCGTTTCAAAGTTGAGCGGCCCATGGATTGGACGGCGCTGGAAAAGGCTTTTACCGACAAGACGACTGTGTTGGGCACGGTGACAAGTGTGATCAAAGGCGGATTCAGCGTCGACGTCGGTGTACGGGCGTTCATGCCTGCCTCGCGCGGTGGAGTTCGCGACGCCTCGGAGATGGAGAAGTTGGTCGGGCAGGAAATCCGCTGCCGCATCATCAAGCTCGACGTCACGGATGAGGACGTGGTAGTGGATCGGCGCGCGGTTGCGGAGGAGGAAGAACGTTCCGCCAAGGACAAATTTCTTTCGCAGATCAGAGAAGGCGAGACAGTGAGCGGCACGGTGCGCAGCCTTACCGACTACGGGGCTTTTGTTGATCTGGGCGGAGTGGATGCGCTGCTGCACGTGAGCGACATCGCGTGGGGACGAGTGAACAAGCCGGCGGACGTGCTTTCGGTTGGGCAGGCGGTTGAAGTGAAAGTGCTGAAAGTCGCATCGGATACCGACAAGCGGCGGATCTCAGTTGGCCTGAAACAGCTGCAGCCGCATCCCTGGGACACGGTCGCTGAAAAATTCAAAGCGGGCGATCGCGTGCGGGGAACCGTAACGCGGTTGGTTGAGTTTGGAGCGTTCGTGGAATTGGAGCCGGGTATCGAGGGATTGATACATATTTCCG
>Ga0193751_1000866_pt1 | contig 20944 bp, 14 predicted proteins | sample L1c2metaG_FD_143050 | JGI IMG/M metagenome (GOLD analysis project Ga0193751, IMG submission 143050) | Soil microbial communities from a riparian zone of the East river system, Colorado, United States - L1c2 | ecosystem: Environmental > Terrestrial > Soil > Riparian zone | place: USA: East River... | reverse complement strand
GAAACCCCGTCATTACCTCGTCAAAAATGAGAAGCGCGCCGCTCTCATCTGCCAGTGACCGCAGCCCTGCCAGAAAACCAGGATCGGGCGGGATGAACCCGGAATTGCCCACCAAAGGCTCGACGAAAATTGCAGCAACCTTTCCGTCATTCTCGCGCACGATCTCGTTCGCGCGGTCGAGATCGTTAAAGGGCGCCGTGAGTGTAAGCGCTGCAAGCTGCGCGGGAACTCCGGGCGAGTCGGGGAGTCCCAGTGTCGCCACGCCAGAGCCGGCACGCACGAGAAATGAATCGGCGTGCCCGTGATAGCATCCCTCGAATTTGAGGATCGCTTCCCTGTCCGTGAATGCGCGCGCGAGACGCACCGCGGTCATCGTCGCCTCGGTCCCGCTCGAGACGAAGCGCATCATCTCCACGTGTGGCATCCTCTTGCGAATCAGCTCCGCGAGCTGGACCTCTAGCTCCGTCGGCATGCCGAAGCTCGTGCCATTCTGCATCGCCCGATCGATTGCATCGAGTACTATCGGGCTCGCGTGGCCCAGAACCAGCGGGCCCCACGAGAGAACGAAGTCGATGTATTCCTTGCCGTCTACGTCCCAAATGCGGGCGCCCTCGCCGCGGGCAGCGACGACCGGCTCTCCCCCAACGCCACGAAACGCGCGCACTGGCGAATTCACCCCGCCAGGAAACAGCTCACGCGCGCGCATCATTACGTCGGCGGAGCGCATCTCAGTTGATGGCTGGGAGTGAGAAGCAGAGGGCGCGCATCTAGCGCCCGTAGCTCCCGATGGTCGTATGGCCCAGCGGCAGCTCACGCGACACTCGGCGCGGTGCGACAACCTGAGGCGAGGAAACGACGCGAATAAGAGACGCCTGAAAATCGTAGTGGTCTACCACTTCCTCCACAGCTACCTCCGCGAACGTGCCCGGCGCCAGCGCTTCATCGATTTGCGTTACGCCATCGATGTCGTCCGCCTGCCACGGGAGCCGCGCCTGCGAAGTGCCGGCATCCTTGTCGCTATGGTCGATCAACGCAATCGCGCTACGTCCCACGCGACCTTCGTATCGCTCGGCCGTGATCGAGCGTTGCAGCTCGGTGAGTCGCTCCAGTCGCTCGCGCTTCACTGTCTCGTGAACGTCGTCCAGGTACTCCGCAGCGCGCGTTCCTCCCTGCGGCGAATACGTGAAGGCGCCGACACGCTCGAACTGGATCTCCTGCAGAAACTCGAGCAGCTCCTCGAATTGTTCTTCGGTTTCACCGGGGAACCCAACGATGCACGTGGTGCGAATCGCCACGTCAGGAACGGCGTCGCGAAACTTCTGCACCCGATCGCGAATCGTGCGCTTCCGCTCCGGCCGTCGCATACGAGCAAGCACGATGTCAGATCCATGCTGGATAGGCATGTCGAGGTACGGCAGAACTCTTGGCTCCCTCGCGACGACTTCCAGCAATCGGTCGGTGATACCGGCCGAATAGAGATAGAGCATCCGGATCCAGGGAATCGACGTCTCGGCCACGAGAGCTTCGAGCAGCTCGGGCAGTTTTTTCCCGTCGTGTGTGTCGCGACCGTAGTGCGCAAGATCCTGCGCGACGAGATTGATCTCGCGCGCGCCTTGCAGCTCGAGCAGCTGCGCCTCGCGAATGACTTCTTCGAGCGCGAACGAGCGGTGCTTGCCGCGCATCAGCGGAATGGCGCAAAATGCGCAGCCGTGGTCGCAGCCCTCGCTGATCTTCATGTAGCGAATGTGCGGGAGATCGCCCGCGTAAATGCGGACGCCCGGATGAAGCGGTTCTATTTCGGGGCCGAGTAGGCCGCGCTCACTCAGCTCGGGAACGAGGCGCTGCATTTCGGAGGAGCCGAGGAAGAGATCGACTTCGGGAAGTGCTTGCGTGAGCTCGTCTTTGTGGCGCTCGATCATGCAGCCGACCGCGACGACCGCCTGACATCGACCGGAGGTCTTGAACTTCGCGGCTTCGACCATGGCATCGATCGATTCCTTTTTCGCCGCGTCGATGAAGCCGCAGGTGTTGACGATGATCACTTCCGCGTCGGCGAGGTCAGACGTGTATTCCGCGGAGAATTCGGAGAGCTGCGCGAGATAGCGCTCGGTGTCGACGGTGTTCTTGTCGCAGCCGAGTGTGATGACGCCGACTTTCACTGTGGCGAGCTGAAAGGGAATGCGTTGCGCGCGGGCACGCTTAGCGGTAGTTGCCGAACTTGAGCTCGACGCCGAAGTCTTTGCCGCGCAGGAGCGTGATGGCTTCCTGCAGATCGTCGCGGGACGGCGAAGTGACGCGCACCTGCTCGCCCTGGATAGCGGCCTGAACTTTTTTCAGCTTGGCTTCTTTGATAGCGGCGGCGACTTTCTTCGCGGTATCGCCATCGAGTGACATCTTGAGCGCGATGTCGCGTCGGACCGTATCGCCACCGGCGGGCGTTATCTCGCCGGGATCGAGATTCTTCACGGAAACGCCGCGCTTAATGAGCTTCGACTGAAGGACGTCCCACACAGCCTGCATCTTGTAGTCATTCTCAGCCGTGAGGGCGATCTTGCCTTCAGTGCGATTGAGCTCGATGGTAGCGGGAGATCCCTTGAAGTCGTAGCGTTGGGAGATCTCTTTTTGGGCCTGATTGACGGCGTTATCGACCTCCTGGAGGTCGACGCCTGTAGTAACGTCGAAAGAAGCTTGTTGAGCCATCTCGGAAATTTAACCCCGATGCCGTGAACGGTCGCTCACGCGCCAGTTCGCACCCTCAAGGTATAGGGACACAATGGTATGTGGTTTCGAGAAGGCAGCGCACAAACGCAGCAGCGAGCTGCTTGACAATCGAGAAGTTGAGACACATGTTTGCCGCGCTCAACCGCCTGCTCGTCTTGCCTGCGAGCCCGTTTCTGCTTTTTTAAATGCTCTTCCCTGGAGGATTTTTATGCACGCTCGCAGTATTTCCGCCCTCGTGGTAATCGCCGCCGTCGCGGCTTGCTCCGACAATCCGGTTCAACCGACAAACGCCTCCGGCGTAAACGTAGCGCTGAGCCATATCCAGGGTTCTGGACTTGCGCCGCATACGATTGCTCCTCTCCAGCTCGACAAGCCCGTAGCGATAGCGGATGGCGCGGTCGCACCGGGGAAGAGTGGGACAACAAGTCCCTCCGACATCAAGTACTGGCGCGGCGGGCTCCTGCATAACGAGAAGTTCGCGGCAATCTACTATTCGCCGACGACGATTTATTCCAACGGTCCCCGTCCAGGGTCCTCGGGCAGCGGCAAGCAAGACCGCTCCCTGGTCGGCTATTTCCTGAACAACCTCGGCGGATCGTCGTACTGGAATATCAACAGCACGTACTACGACATCGTGGGTGGTGCACAGAATTTTGTGGGGAACTCGCTGGCCTATAACTCTTATTGGGCAGCGAATACCAATGCTCCAAGCGCCGGTGCAGTTGTGACGCAGGACGACATGATCTATCTCATTGAATCGGCGTTTGCCAACAAGACCTTCACCTACGATCCGAATACTCTCTACATGGTCTTCACCGGGCCTGGGGTGAACCTCGGTGGCGGGTTCTCGAGCACGAACCTTCAGTACTGCGCCTGGCATTCGGGCTATTGGTTCAATGGCGGTCCAATCGTGCAGTTTGCCGCGATGCCATACGACGCAGATTTCAATCCCGACCACCCCTCCAACAACGTCGATAGCAAGGGAGTCGTAACTCACTACATCTGCACTTACCTGACGACGGGTCCCAACGGCGATCTTGGCGCCGATGCCACGGTAAGCGCAATGGCGCACGAATCGGAAGAGACCTTGACGGACCCCGTGAGCCTAACCCTGAATCCGTACTTCGCTGGCTGGTATGACATCTACGGCGAGGAGAACGCGGACAAGTGCGCCTATCAATACGGGCCGACGCTCACCAAGAACTCGTTGGATTACTGGAACATCACTATCGGAAGCAAGCCGTTCCTGGTGCAGCAAAACTGGACCAACGTGTCTCCGCAGGGCTGCTTGACGGGACTTTGAGATTGATGCGACAACCGCACTATTAGAGCAAAGGCCGGATTCGAAATGAATCCGGCCTTTTTGCACCCTTGAGAGCTTTAGTCTGCTCGGAAAGAGACGAGCCGAGATCGTCGAAGGTTCTTGAGCCATGAACGAATGCATTCGGGGAGAGAAAAACGCTCTCGCCGCGTCGTTCTGTCTGGCTTTTGTAAAAAGTCTCGGACCGAGAAAATTCTTGTTGACAGCGCCAAGATCAATACACACGTTTGCCCGCCGCCGCTCGACCATCTCTAGCAAAAGCAGACTACTGCAGAGCTTCGTAGATTTTTCCGCACCCGTCGCCCACTCTTCCACAGGACTCTCCGATGTACCCTCGGATCCACGTAGTTGCGCTGTTCGCCGCGGCCGTGCTCACGGCCTGTTCCACGGATAATGTTGTCGCACCAGCCGCCAGACCTCTTGGAGTCAAGTATCACCAAAGTCACATCCTTGGTTCAGGCTTGGCACCGCATACGATCGCGCCGGCGCATTTCCAAAGTCCGATCGCCGTGGGTGCAAACGGAGGAGTCCCTGTCGCGAATGATGCTGTAAACACCGCTGGCCCGCTGCCGATTCAGTATTGGGGCGGAGCCATTATCCCGACGCAGAAGATCTCGGTCATCTATTACTCTCAGCAGCCGATCTATACGAACGGCCCGCGACCAGGGTCAGCGGGCACGGGAGCATCCGACGGATCACTCATCGGTCATTTTCTGAATAACCTCGGTGGCACCCCCTACTGGAATATCAACAGCACCTACTATCAGAATGGGACCAACGGTCAGACCTTCGTCCAGAACTCGTTGCAGTACACCTCATTCTGGTCGCCCAATCGACCGGGACCGAAGGATGGAGCCGTGGTTACTGAGGATGACATGGTCTACCTCATTGAGTCGGGCTTTGCGAACGGAACCCTGCAGTATGATCCGAATACCCTGTACATGATCATGACGGGCTCGGGAGTGAATCTCGGTGGCGGGTTCTCACACAATAATCTTCAGTACTGCGCCTTCCACTCTGGCTACTGGTTCAACGATGGTGGCCCCATCGTACAGTTTGCCGCAATGCCGTATGACGCCGACTTCAATCCCCAGCATCCTTCAAAGGCTGGCTATATCTGCACCTACCTAACAAAGGGCCCCAACGGCGATCTGGGAGCAGATGCCACTGTAAGTGCCACGGCTCATGAGACTGAGGAGACGGCGACCGATCCAGTAAGCCTTACAACTCCTCCATACTTCGCGGGGTGGTACGACGCGCAGGGACAGGAGAATGCCGACAAGTGCGCGTACACCTATGGCTCGACCTTGACGCGCAACAATCTGGATTATTGGAATGTCACGATTGGCGGGAAACCATTTCTTGTGCAGCGAAATTGGACCAACGTTACGCCGCAAGGATGCTTGATTGCGCGGAATTGAACGGGAACAACGGCAAAACCAATGTCGGAATAGCTAAGCAACACTTCGCTAACTGATCGCTTCATGAAACGCCCAGTGGGAGATCTCACTGGGCGTTTTCGTTTACTGGAAAACTTGGACTTGCCGCGCCTACCCGGATCCACGACGCGTGGGTGAGAATCTCCACCGGATACCAACGCTAAACGAATCAGCGAGCACAACGCTCGCATGGCGGGTCGGCGACTGTGCGCTCGTGGACTGAGCGACAAACATCGAAACGAGTAGCGCTACGATCAACGACAGGTGCTTCGTGAAACGAAGTCCCGTGTTCTCGTAATCCCTCTTCTCGTAGAACGCGTGCGTCTCTTTTCGACGGATGCCGGACGTCAGCGACAATCTCTTGGCGCCGTTCTGCGTCGCCCACTGCTCGACGTGCCGCACCAGCGCGGAGCCGATGCCTGCACCTCGAGCATCTTCGAGCACCACCAGCGTCGTAAGCCACGCAATGGGACCGTTGTCGTGGATGGACGGAAAAATGTGGGCGGTTACGAGTCCAACCACTTCACCGTAGCCGTTGGCCGCGACGAACGCGGCCGCGTGCGGAAAGTTGGCGACCGCATTCAGTCGCTCCGGAATGTCTGACTCCGACGCCGGGTAACCAAGTTGTTGCAACAGCTCGCAAAGAACCGGCGCATCGGCTGGAGCCGCTGCCCGAATGGTCAGGGCATCAGCCATTCGCGCCGGCCTCGCGCATCAAGTAATGAGATGCCTCATCGCGAGCTGGAGCACTTTGTCCTCGAGTATCCCCCTAGTCTCACAGGTGACAGTGCCCTTGCTCGACGCCAGATCTTCGGCGAACCCATTCAATGTTGTCTGAACCGTCGAGCCTCCAGCCGCGGAGGCCACCTGTGAAACGAGCGACATTGTCACGCGATAGGTGTCGGCGGCGTCGCCGTTCGCCGTCATTCCGCAGCCCAAGTATTGGCTGAGAGACGCACCACCCATGCGATACATTTTCGTGAAGCTTCTATTCCCGACCTGTCCGTGCGGCGGATCCCACAGCTTCACTTCGATCCCCAGGTCGGCATACGCGGCGTTAAGCGCAGCGAGCAGCTTGTCGGGATTTGCCGCGACCGGAACGGGGCCTGGCTTGTTGGTGTCGTGCGCGTGCAGCACGGCATCGCTGGCGGTGGCTATCACTCTGTCATTCGTAGGAGACTGCTGGGTGGTCGCTGACGAACAGCCGGCGACGGCAATCGCGACGATCATCGCAGCCGTCAGCTTGGGGCGATCTCTCATTGATTCCTCTCGAGTACTGGGACACATCGCGGCCAGTGGGCCCACCCCGACTTAGCCGAGGAACGACTCGAGAGATCGCCTGCGGGAATTGTGCCGTAGCTTGAGGAGCGCTTTTTCCTTGATCTGGCGCACTCTCTCGCGGGTGATCTGTAACAGCGTCCCGATATCCTCGAGAGTCATCGGGTCGGCGCCGTCCAATCCGAAATAGAGTCTGAGAATCTTCGATTCCCGCTCTTTCAGCGATGCAAGTGATTCTTCGATCGCCTCCGACAACGCCTTCTCGAACGTGATCTCGTCGGGCGTCGGGTTCATATTGTCGGGCAGGTAATCGAGCAGGCGATTGTCTTCGCCCGGCGTCATCGGCGCGTCCAGCGACAAATGCACCTGCGAGATCATCATCGTCTTCGCCACTTCTTCTTCGCTGATGTCCATCCCGTCGGCGATCTCGAGATTTGTCGGCTGCCGCCCGAGCTCCTGTAACAAACTGCTCGCGCGCTTGCCAATGCGATGAAGCGTGCCGGCTCGATTCAGAGGCACGCGCACGATTCGTGACTGTTCCGCGAGCGCCTGCAGGATGGATTGACGAATCCACCACACCGCGTACGAGATGAATTTGATTCCCTTCGTCTCGTCGAACTTGTGCGCGGCGCGAATGAGGCCGAGGTTGCCCTCGTTTATCAGATCCGAGAGTGAGACTCCCTGATTCTGATATTTCTTGGCGACGGAGACGACGAAGCGGAGGTTCGAGCGGACCAGAGTGTCCAGCGCTTCCTGCTCGCCCACGCGGATACGCTGCGCGAGCTCCACTTCCTTCTCGCGTGTAATGAGGGGAAAGACGCTGATGTCCCTGAGGTACTGATCGAGCGATCCTTCGTCGACGGTCGATTTCCGATTCGTCGATGCCTTCATAGCGATAGCATCTTCCTCTCGAGAACGAGAGATCGACTAAGACTCCGAACTGCGGACTTCTGTCGGAATTGCGTACTTAGTGGACGATCTCCCCGAAGCGCTTCCACCTTAAGTGAGTCAGCCAGTCCAGGCGGTCTCCGGTGTCGGGCGCGTAGCTATAATAGACCACTATCGGCTGGCCGCGCACAAGTGAGTCGGCCACGAATCCCCAATACCTCGAATCCGACGAGTTGTCGCGATTATCTCCGAGGACGAAGTAGTCATGAGGAGGGACGACCAGCGGGCCCCAGTTGTTACGGGAAGGATGATAAGCGGAGATCGATGCTCCGCCTGCCAAATAGGCCTTTTGCCACCGGAAGTCGTCGTCCGGCTGGTCCAGTTCGTCGGGAGAGCGCTGGATGTAGTTCTCGTTCACCCGCTTGCCGTTTCTGAAGAGAACCGCGTTGCGCATTTCCACCGTGTCACCTGGCGTACCGACGATCCGCTTCACGTAATTGAGGCGTGGATCCACGGGGTAGGTGAAGACGATGACGTCCCCGTTCCTTGGCGCGTGGAGAGCGGGAAGCTTGCGCCCGCTACCGGGGATCCCGGCACCGTAAACGAGCTTGTTGATCAGGAGGAAATCGCCTTCAAAAAGCGTGTGCTCCATGCTCCCGCTCGCGATCTTGAAAGCCTCCACCCCAAACGCGCGGATGACGACGAAGAGCGCCAGGGAGACGATCATGATCTTCGCCCAGTGCGCAAAAAAGGAAAGCTTGCCGCTGGTGCGCCGTCTGTTGGCGAGCTCGAGCGCGTGCGCTCGCTTCTGTTCGTAAACGTCCATGGTACGTCTATACCGCGGTGATTAGTCCGGCGTTCCCAGATAAGTATCGATCTGCGCCCGCTGAAGGGTGCCCGAAAAGTCGGCATATCCGACCTTGGTCTCAGAGTAGAACTCGTAGACCTCCCAGCCCCCTTCCCTGTGCCCGTTTCCCGTCTGCTTCACACCACCAAACGGGAGGTGTGCCTCCGCTCCGATCGTTGGTGCGTTCACGTATGTGATTCCGTTGTCCAACTCGTTCAACGCCCTGAAGGCGGTGTTCACGTCGCGCGTGTAGATCGATGAAGAAAGGCCGTACTTCACATCGTTGTTGACCGCGAACGCTTCGTCCGCGTCTTTCACCCGAATTACCGAAAGCACCGGCCCGAAGATCTCTTCCTGTTCCAGCCGGCTTCCCGCCTTGACGTTCGCGAAGATCGTCGGCTGGAAGAAATTTCCCTTCGAGAGCTTGTCCGGCCGCTCTCCCCCAGTGACAAGCTTCGCGCCCTCCGACTGTCCTATATCTACGTACGTCTCGACCTTTCGGAGCGCGTCTTCGTTGATGAGCGGACCGACATCCGTCCCTTTTTTCCTGCCGTCACCAAGTTTGAGATCCTTAGCGCGATCTTCGAGCATGCCCAGAAACTTGTCGTGTATCTTCTTCTGGAGAATAAGACGACTGGTGGCGGTACAACGTTGCCCCGTCGTGCCGAAGGCGCCCCATAGCGCGCCCTCGAGCGCCAGATCCAGATCGGCGTCGTCCATCACGATCTGCGCGTTCTTTCCTCCCATCTCCAGCGAAAGACGCTTGTGAAGGCGGCCGCACGTCTCGCCTACAATGCGTCCCGTCTCGGTCGAGCCTGTGAACGAAATGAGCGGAATTCCGGGATGATCGACAATCGCCGCCCCAACCTGCTCGCCACGACCGTGCACGAGCTGAATTACTTCCTCCGGAAGACCGGCTTCGAGCAGGATCTCGACCAACAGAGTGCCGGTGTGCGGCACGTCCTCGGCCGGCTTGAAGATCACCGCATTTCCACAGACGAGCGCGGGAAACATCTTCCAGGTTGGAATCGCCATCGGAAAGTTGAACGGGCAAATGAGCCCGGCCACACCAATCGGCCGACGGTAGCTCATCGCCCACTTGTTCCGCAGCTCACTCGGCACTGTCTTTCCGAACAGCCGGCGGCCTTCGCTCGCGGCGTAGTAGGCGGTATCGATTCCCTCCTGCACATCGCCGCGGGTCTCGGTGAGGGGCTTTCCCATCTCTCGCGTCATCGCGTCGGCGATCTCTTCCTTTCGCTTGGTCATTATATCGCCGACGACGCGAAGGACGTCGCCACGGCCTGGGGCGGGAGTGCGGCGCCATCTGGCAAATCCGCGCTTCGCGCTCTCGACCGCGCGCTCGACGTCGCGCCTGTCCGAGAGCGGAAACTTTCCAATCACGTCACCGCGATCGGCCGGATTGTGGTTATCGAAATACTCGCCGGATTCCGGTCCAGTCCATTTCCCAGCGATGAAGTTGTTGAACTTTTTCATTTCAATCGATTGTTGTTTGTGTCTCGCGCGAGCCGTCAGCTGTGCTCGCGCGAAAGCGAATATCGCTCGATCTTCTTGTAAAGGTTCGACCGCGGCATCTCAACAGCACGTGCCGTCTCGGACACGTTCCAGTCGAATTCACGCAGCTTGTTGAGCAGGAACGCGCGCTCCGCCGCGTCCTTGAACTCCTCGAACGTTCGGCACTGGGTCAACGTCGCCAGCCCGGCATCGTCGAGTGCCCGTTGGCCGGCGAGCCGGTCGATGTCTTTCGACGAAATCTGGCTGTCCGGTGCGAGAATGAGGAGCCGCTCCACGGTGTTTCGCAGCTCGCGGACGTTGCCCGGCCATTCCAGCGATGTCAATCGCTCGAGAGCATCAGGGGTGAATGCTCGCGGCGGAATTCCTTCGCGCGCGGAGAGAGTCGTAGAGAAATACTGCGCGAGCATCGGAATATCCTCGCGCCGTTCACGCAGCGATGGCACGTGGATCGGGACGACATTCAAGCGATAGTACAGGTCTTCACGGAATTTGCCGCCGGCGATCTCGCTCTCGAGGTTCTTGTTCGTGGCGGCAATCACGCGGACATCCACCGAGATCGGCTTCGATCCTCCGATTCGGGTGATGACGTTGTCCTGGAGAACGCGAAGCACCTTCGCCTGGGCGTCAAGGCTCATGTCGCCAATCTCGTCGAGAAACAGCGTTCCCTTGTTCGCTTGCTCGAACTTTCCCGCGCGATCCGATATTGCCCCGGTGAACGAGCCTTTCATGTGCCCGAACAGCTCGCTCTCGATCAGCTCACCGGGAATCGCGGCGCAATTCACCTCGACGAACGGCCTGGTAGCGCGCGGCGACATGCGGTGCAGCGCCCGCGCGACGAGCTCCTTTCCCGTTCCGTTCTCGCCCGTGATTAGCACTCGAGCCGGAGTAGTCGCGACCTTCTCGATTTTTTCCATCAGCGCGCGAATCACCGGAGTCTTGCCAACGATCTCGAACGGTGCGTCGATCGATTGCTTGAGTCGGGCGTTCTCCTCCTGGAGATCGAGGTGCGAGAGCGCGTTCCGGAGCATCACGAGGATGCGATCGGTGTCGAGTGGCTTCTCCAGAATCTCGTAAGCGCCGAGCTGCGTTGCCTCGACAGCAGTACGGATGGTAGCGTGGCCGCTGATCATTACGACTGTAGCAGCGGGGTCGAGCTCCTTCAGCTTCTTGAGCGCTTCCATCCCGTCCATACCGGCCATTTTTACGTCGAGAAATACGAGATGCGGATGCCACTTCTGATACTCCGCTATTCCATCGCTCGCGTTCGCGATGGTTCGAACTTCGTATCCCTCGTACTCGAGAAGCTGGCCCAGCGCCGCACGAATTCCCTGCTCATCGTCGATGACGAGAATCCTTCGACTCACCGTACACTCTTGTAGAGCGTAATCTTCCCGTTCGCGATTCGCACATCTGAAATGTAAGAGGGCATCACCATCGGCAGGCCGTTGGGGGCAATGCCTTCTACCTGTTTGCCCTGTTTTTTCATCTGTGTGATCAGCTTGGGAATCAGCTTCTCCGGCACGTCCAGTCTGCCTATTTTCGCCTGTTGAACCATGAACTCGGCGAGTCCCGGCTTGATCATGTGGATCGTGCCCCCGAGTAGCACGCTGTCGCGGTCGCCGAGCAGCATGCCGAGGGTACCGAGCTGGCCGGCGCCCCCGAAATCTTTCATGTCGACTTCGGAGCGGACGTTGAGCCGATCGCCCGAGATCGAAGCCTGTGCGTTCCGCGCGGAAGGCGGCAGTTGCTTCGCCACAACCAAGAAGATGTAGGACGCAGCCTCGGCGGGACTGAGGTTCGCGAACACGGGTCCGGAGCGTTGCGCCAGAGATTCCACCGCGATTCGTCCGCGGTCGGCGTCGTTCTGGGTGATCGGCTCCCAGCCGGTGTTCGTGACTACCGCGCCTGTAGTGGCACTTGTGGCCGGCGCAGTGGGGGAGGTACTTGGTCCGACGCGCGCATACCAGTACCAGACGGCGACGAGAGCAATGATGAGGACGAGGCAGCCTAACCTGCGAAAACAGCCGGTCATTGTCGTAGTGGTCGAGGTGTGGAAGAAAGGGAGAATACCCTTGCCCTACCTCTGCACGCTAGCTGCCGGGACCGCCTCCTCTGCCGGATCGCCCGCCCCCCTCGCCGTCTCCGCGCCTTAAACCCGGAGTCTTGATGCTGTCGGGCACCTTCGCCCACTGGGCGGGCGTCAGAATCCCCTTCGCTTCATTTATTGCCTGCGTTGCGAGCTTCCGTCCCTCCGATAGCGAAGGCTGGAGCTTCGCGAAGACCGTCATCGGATCCGGATTCTTGACAGTCGTGTCGGCAAGCATGTTCGCGACTTTGTCGATGAGCGAGTCGGCCTTCACCTTGAACGTGTCGCCCGACGCCTGGAGCTTCGTGATCTGGTCCGGCGTGAGCTCGAGCTTTGCCGAATCGTTGACGGCGATGATGTCGAGGAAGGCGTTGGGTACGAGACGCGCCATCCGCCCCTTGAGCGCGTCCGCGGTGAGACGTCCTCTGCCGCCGCCAACCACGTTGTTGAATTGCTGGCGCGCCGGATCAGTCCCCAGCGCAAGTCGGCCTTGAATTGCGATCTGGAAGGGAACGCGGAACGCATTGCGGGTGCCGTTGGTTGTTCCGAAATGCTCGTTGACCTGATACTGATAGGTGTTGGAGGCGGGATCGAACCCGCGGACGTAGAGAAGCGTCCGATCCGGGAATGACGGCTGACCCCAACCGTGCAGATTATTGCTGCCGTGGAGCAATTGATCGAGACCGGTGAGAGTGTTCATCGCAATCACCGAGATAGTGAGCCTTCGATCAAGCCCGAACGACGACGGTCGGATGTTCGCCTGTAGATCGAGCGAAGGAGACCACGGACTCGAACAGCTGCTGCGCGATGCGACTTTGTTCATCTGACTGAGCAGGCAGTCGCGCGCGCGTGCCGACGTGCTGGCGAGCAGGCGCGTCATACCGTTAGCGACGGCGGTGTCGCCGCGCGCTGCGGCGTCAACGGGATCGAATATGAATGCGCGATCGTTGCCGGTACGGCCGTCGCCGTTGATGTCACCGGCGACGAGCGGTGCGTAGAAGCTTCCGGACGTTGCGCGCGCAATGGCCGTTAGCTCCAGCACCGGCTTGATTGGATACGTGATTGTCGCGAGCAGCGCGTGACGTCGCGCGTTGTCGCTTCGCCCCCACTCGGAGAGGTTTGGATTGCCGGCCGTCGATCCCGCCGTTCCACCGAATCCCTGAACGGTTCCCTGCGAGAATCCCTGCGACTGGTCGAAGGAGCTCGTCAGAGTATAAGAAGCGTTGAGAAGAAGTCCCTTGGTCGTTATTCCGTTGAGCCCAAAGGTGAGCTGCCTCGTTTCGGACCCCAGATTGGACTGGATCTGACTGACCACTCCGAATTCCGGATGAAGCCGGGAGCCGAACACGGACACCGCGCCGCTAGTCGGAATGATCGCGTTCGCCGGAACGTACACGGGGCGATTGTTCTCGTCAGCCAGCCTGAATTTCGCGGTCGTATCGAGATTGATGTCCGTCAATCCTGTTTGAGCAACGCCGCGCGCGTAACCGGCATCGATTGAGAAGGAGTATCGGTCCCAGAAGCGACGCGTCATCCCCAGCGACGCGCGCCAGGCGCGCGGCGCCTCGAAATTCGGATCGAACACCGTGACGTTGCGGCGTTGATTCGCAAAGATGGGCAAGCCCCCGTTGCACGAGGTCGGTATTGTCGACGGGTCGGCAAGGTATGAAGCCCAATCCGGCGTTGGTGCCGCAGCACCCACGCAGGTGAGCAGAGACTGACCATTGTTCAATCCAGTCGCATTTAACGCCGACGCAAACAATTGCGCCGGGGCGGTGCCGCGAAATTCGCCGAACCCGCCGCGCACAGTGAGTGGCGGTGGTCCGAACTGTGACTCGCCTACGAACAAGCTGAAGCCCGCGCGCGGACTGACGTGGACTTCCGATGGGAGATCGTCGGTGCGCCGGCCGAATGTCGACTCGACTTCGGGATTGTAAACCGGCTTGTCGGGATAGCGCGATCCTTCCATACGAACGCCGTATGTCACCTGGAACTGCGGCTTCACGCGCCACGAATCGCCCAGGTACGCGCCGAGGTTGTTCGTTGCAGACTGTTGATCGCGCGCGAACAGAGTCCGCGTGTATTGAGTTGGTGTGCCGGCCTCGAAATCCGCGAGGGAATTGAACGTGAACGTGCCGAAGCGGTTCGGAATGGACCCGACCGAGCTGCGCTGCTCATTGAGCAATCCACCAAGCTTGAAGCGGTGCCCGCCCGCTGTGGTCAGGCGCGAAATCTCGTCGCTCACCTCGAGAAGGGTCGATCTGGTTACTTGTGGAAGCGACGGGTTGCCGCCGAATTGGAGCGTCGAGATCGCGCTCGCGCCGTCGTCCAGGATCGATGCGACGACAACTCGCCCGTCCGGAATGTCTAGATATCCTTCGGTATTGCGGTTGTCGACGGACCTGTAGCCCCGCAGCTCATTGATGAACATGCCGGCGTGGGACGTGAGCGTGAGCATTCCGCCACCCCCCGAACCTTTGAGGTCTCCGCCAGTGTGCGGCAGAGCGAGAGCATTGAGGCGAGAGCCGAGCTGAGTGTTGCCGCGCCAGTCGCCGCGCAGCATCAGAGAATGATCCTCAGCGAAATTGTAATCGACGCGGACCAACGCCGAGGTGTTGTCGTTCAGGCGCTCGTCGGGCGCGAGCGGAGAGGTAAGGGGCAGGCCGAATTGCTGAACGAGTCCGAGAAAGCGGTTTACTGAATCTGCATTGGTCCCGAGCCGCTGCAGTGTGAGCGGGTCGGCGGCGAGCAGAGATAGCAAAGGATCCGTTCGCCGAGTGAACGTAAGTGCGCCGAACGTGAAGAGCTTGTCCTTTATGATGGGACCACCGGCTCCGAAGTTGATCTGGTTCTGGGTGTACTTCTGTCCGAACGCCGGATTTGTGTCGTCGACGAACTCGAGATCCGGATCGCGCAGCGAGTAGCTGACCGCGCCCTGGACGTTGTTGGTACCGCCGCGAGTAGTAGACGCGACTTGTCCACCGGTAAATTGCCCGCGCGCGACGTCATACGTGCTCGTCACCACGCGAGTATTACGAACGGCTTCCGTGGGAACGCTCCCCGCGCCGAAGCTCAGGCCGTCGAGCGTGATGCTGTTCTGATTCGCCGGTTGACCGGCGACGTTGAACGATGCCTTTGTCGTATCGGTGCCCGGTACTGCTATCACGCCCGGTGCGAGCGCGGCAAGTGCGTTGAGGTCGCCTGCATCTACGGGCAGCCTGTTGACCAGATTTGGATTGAGATTTCGCTCCGTGCTACCCGGCTCGGGTCGGTCTGTGTTGCCCCGGCGTTGGGTCGCGCGCACGCGAACCGTCGCGAGCTGGTTCGCGAACTGGCTCATGTCGATGTCGGTGATGAGCCGATCCTCATCGCCTTGTCGCGAGATCGTCCGCGTGACGGGCGACATTCCAACAGCGCGAACGGTGAGCCGATAGCTACCGCCGCCGTCGGGAAACACGATTGTGTAGCGCCCGTCGGCGCCGGTTGTCTTGGTGCGCGTGATGCCTGTTTCGAGCGATGTCACTTCGACGTGCGCATTCGGAACGGCCTGACTGTCCGCCACGGACACTCGGCCCATCAGGATGTCGGTGGTCGAGCCGACCTGTGCACTCGCTTGTGTTGCTGCCAAAAAGCACACGGCCACGAAGGCGGCAGACTGAAACTTCAACTTCATTTGGGGTGACTCTGAAAGGTGCGGGGCGGCCAATGTCGGTCGCTTCTTTTAGTACGGATCGGGGACGCTGAGTGCTGATTGCGGGCAAGGTCAAAGTCAACTGCAGCCAACTACGTGTTCTTAGCTCCTGCCTGTTTAGCTGCTTGCTGATGCTAGCTCCTGTCGATCGATGCCGTCGGGGGCTCGCGTTTAGTAGCAGTTGGCAGTTCGGGACTCCGAACCGGAGCAACCGCTCCGCCGGACGGTTTTCCGATCGGCCGGTAGCGAAGCGCCTCGCCGATGTGCGCCGGTGCGATCTCGGCGGCGTCCTCGAGATCCGCAATCGTGCGCGCGACTTTGAGCACCCTGTGATAACCGCGCGCCGAGAGTGAGAGTCGCTCCGCAGCGGTCTGAAGGAGTGCTCGCGCTCCGGTATGCACTGGCGTATGCGAGTCGAGCCAGCGCCCGCTCGCGTACGCGTTGCAGGAGACTCCCCGCATTTTCGCGTAGCGTTGGCGTTGTCTCGTGCGCGCCCTCTCCACTCTCGTGCGGATAGTTGAGGACGGATCGCCCGTGCTGGCGCCGCTCAGCTCGCGGAGCGCAACAGCGCCGACTATCACGTGCATGTCGATGCGATCGGCCAGCGGGCCGGAGATTCGAGCCGCGTACCGATCGACGTCGTTCGGCGCGCAGTTGCAGCTCCCCGACGGATCGCCGGCCTTTCCGCACGGGCACGGATTCGACGCGCCGATCAGAGTGAAGCGCGCCGGAAACGCGACCGCCTGGGCCGCCCTGGCTATCACGACCCTCGCGTCTTCCATCGGCTGTCGCAAGCCGTCAAGGACGTGACGCGGAAACTCGAGCATCTCGTCGAGAAAAAGAACTCCGTTGTGGGCGAGGCTCACTTCCCCCGGTCTTGGTATCGGTCCACCGCCGATGAGACCTGCGCTCGAAATCGTGTGGTGGGGCGCGCGGAACGGCCGCACACCTTTGCTCACGCTCGTGTGATCAAGCACGCCTGCAACGGAGTGAATCGCGATCACCTCGAGGGCCTCATCTTCGCTGAGCGCTGGAAGAATCGTCGGCATGCGACGAGCGAGCATCGTCTTGCCTGCGCCGGGTGGTCCAACCAGTAGCACGTTGTGCCCACCCGCAGCGGCAACTTCCAACGCGCGCTTTGCACCCTGTTGTCCGATGACATCAGAGAAATCGCTCGCGTCGACAGGGGCTTCCACGCACATCCGATCCGGTCGGCTAACTGTTAGCTCTCCAGCGCGTAGTTGCTGCACCAGTTCCGTCAGGGTCGCAGGTGCTGACAGGGAGAGCGCACTGACGCGCGATGCTTCCGCGACATTCAGCGGTGGAAGCACGAGCGTATTCAATCGCGCTCGTAACGTGTGCCTTGCGACCGACAGCGTTCCCCGCACCGTCCGGAGCGCGCCATCGAGACCGAGCTCTCCTACGAACAGCCGCCCTTCGAGCGAAGCAGCGTCGAGCTGTCCGGTGGCGACGAGAATGCCGAGCGCAATGGGGAGATCGAATGCCGTTCCTTCCTTCTTGATATCGGCAGGCGCGAGGTTCACGGTGATTCGGCGCGGCGGGACATTGAACCCTGAATTCAATAGCGCGGCGCCGACTCGCTCGCGGCTCTCCTTTACCGCCCCCGCCGCCAGACCAACGATGGTCCACTGCGGAAGCCCGGCTGCCGCATCGACCTCGACTATCACATCATACGCGTCGATGCCGACCAGTGCGGCTGAGCGAACGGCGGCGAGCATTTGTCACGCTAATGCACCGCCGCCGTCGCTGGACACCTTTATGAGCCGCGCAGCATCATGCCTGCGCAACAAGGTTAGGACTATAGCCTACCAGATCTGAGGCACGCTCGCGGGTGAACGCACCATCGGATCGCTCAGCTTGCAATTGAATGCTTTCGAGAAAGTTGGCATGTTCGAAACCGGCCCGTTCGTGCGCCACACGGCTGGGGCATGAGGATCGACGGTGACGCGTGTCTTGAGCTGCTCTGGTCGCGTGTGCTCTCTCCAGGATTGTGCGTAGGCGATGAAAAACCTCTGCTCCGGCGTGTATCCGCCAATGTTGGTTCGTTGGCCGCTCCGCGCGAGCGCGCGCTCAAGGGCGTCGTATGCGGTTACCAGTCCGCCGAAGTCGGCGATGTTCTCACCGAGTGTAAGCTTTCCATTCACGTGAAGAGTGTCCACCTGGATGTAGCCCGTGAATTGATCGACGACCTTTTGCGCCTGTTCGTTGAAGCGAACCGAGTCGGAGCCCACCCACCAGTCGCGCAGGTTTCCCTCCGCGTCGTAGTGGCGCCCCTCGTCATCAAATCCGTGCGTGAGCTCGTGTCCCGCCCAGCTTCCGCCTAGCGATCCATAGTTCGCGGCCATGTCGCCCGACGCGTCGAACGTCTGTGGTAAGAGAGCGCCCGCGGGAAAGACCATCTCGTTCACCGATGGATCGTAGTACGCGTTGACCGTCGGGACCGTGATGTCCCATTCAGTCTTATCCACCGGCTTGCCGGGCCGATTGATCGTGCGCTGCCATTCGAACGCATCAGCCCGGACTACATTGGACGCGAAAGCCCCTTCTTCGACGCGCAGAGCGGTGTAATCGCGCCACTTATCTGGATAGCCGACTTTTTCGCTCATCCGCGCAAGCTTGCTCAGCGCGTATTTCTTGGTGGAGTCGGACATCCAGGTGAGATTAGTCAATCTGTTGCGGAACGACTCACGGATGTCGTCGATCACCTGCTTGGCTTCAGCCTTGGCCTTGGGCGAGAAAGTCCTTTCCACGTATGCTTGCCCGAGCGCTTCGCCTAACTGGTCATCGGTCACCCGCAGACATCTCTTCCATCTGGGCAGCATCTCCTTCGCGCCGGAATAGAGTGATTGATAGGTGAAGTTCTCCGTCGCGAAATCGGAGCTAAGCCATGGCGCAGCGGCGCTGATCCGATGATAGCGGAGATATGCGCGCCAGTCCTCGAGCGGAACTGAGTTCACGAGCTCGCCCGCTCGCCGCAGGAAATTCGGTTGTCCGACGTTCACGTAAGTGATCGGACTGGTGAGACCGGTTGTTCTGAAATAAACGGGCCAACTGATTGGTCCGGCCATCTGCTGCAGATCTGCAACCGAGACCTTGTTGTACGTCGCGTTCGGGTCCCGGCGCTCTACGCGCGTCATCGACGCCTTCGCGAGCTCGGTCTCGAGCGACATTACCCGCTGCGCGTCAGCCGTCGCCGCCGCCGCGGGCTCGCCTGCAAGTGAGAGTGTCTTCGCGACGTGCGCCAGATATTTCTGACGCAGCGAATCAGATGCAGGATCCGTTTTCGTGTAGTAGTCGCGGTCCGGCATTCCCAATCCGCCCTGCGATATATGCAGCATGTAGTGTGCTGCATCCTTGGGGTCGGCGGCGGGAAAGAAGTTGAACAGCACGTTGATACCGTTCTTTCTCAGGGTCGCGATCTCGCGGACGAGCGCTGGACGACTGGTGGTAGCGTTGATCGCGGCGAGATCGGCCCTCAGAGGAGACACACCTTCGCGCTCGGCTCTCGCTGAATCCATGCACGTCGCATAAAACCGACCCAGCTTGGCATCTGTGCTGTTGCTGGGTTTCGCGCGTCGCGTCGCCATCGCGTCTTCCAGTACCGACCGCACTACCAGCTCATTCGCGTCCGTCATCTCCTTGGTCACGCCCGAGGTGGAGAACGCGGCTGGAATGGTGTCGTGCTTGATCCACGCCCCGTTTGCGAACGCAAAAAAATCCTGACAGGCGTTCACGCTGGTGTCGATGTAAGCCGGGTCGAAGACCTTGAGCCTCTGCGGCACCGGCACGGCGGACGTTGGACCCGCAGCCTGTGCATGGCCGGCGGCGGCAGTAGCGAGTGCAAGAATCCCAATTACGAGGGCGCGATTGATTGACATAAGAGTTGGTGGAAGAGACTTGAACAAGGGACGCAGCCAAAATGGGTTCCTGCCTTAGACACCACAAGCAGCACCGAAGTGTAGGGCATGAAAAAAAAAAGGCGGGGCCCCCTTTCGGGCGCCCCGCCTGGTACTTCCCTCCGGTCCCGACCCTTTCGGGGCCGGGCCGGAGAAGGTGCTTTACTCCTGCGGCGGCGCTACAATGCTGCCCGAGCCACCGATTGTCACGATACGGAAGTCATCGCGACGGTTCTGCTGCCAGCAGGTCTCGTTGTGCTCGGTGCAAACCGGGCGCTCCTCGCCATAGCTCACGAGGTCGAAACGATCTGCTGCAATGCCGTGGTCAACGAGGTACCGCTTGGCGGAAGCCGCACGGCGCTGGCCAAGGGCCAGGTTGTACTCGTCGGAGCCGCGTTCGTCAGCGTTACCCTCGATACGAATCCGCATTCCGGAGTTAGCCTGCAGCCATGGAACCTTGGCATCAAGGGTCGCTGCTGCATCTGATCTGATCGTCGACTTGTCGAAGTCGAAGTAGATCGGAGCGGTGATTCTGGTCGTGTCGATTGCGATCGGCGGCGCTACGCAAGCAGGATCCGTCGCCGAGAGGTTCGAGTTGTACTGGCAAACTGCCGGCGGCGGTGGTGGTGGTGGCGGCGGTGGCGGCGCAACGCAGTTCGGGCTCGAAGCTGGAATGCTCTCGAGTCCTGCGTACGTGCACATAACCTCCGGTCTTGCACCACCGAGCAGGAAGCTCAAACCGGCACGAGCATGAATGTTCATGTTCGCGCTTGGCTTGTGGTTCGGCATGTAGTCGAGCACGCCGTCAAGACGGATCGCAGTCCGGTTGGCGACGGCTAGACGCAAGCCAGCAAGTCCACTTGCACCGTAGTTGTACGTGTATCCGACATCGGTGCCGCTATTCTCGAACTTGTAGCTGGTACGTGTTCCACCAGCGCCGAGGATGAACTGGCTCTGCCGACCCATAAGGGCGATCGGGAAGTTGTAGTTCAGGCGGACAGCGAACGCGTGCGCCTTGACGTCAGTCGCGCTCGGGAAGACAGTGGCCCTGTTCTGTTGCGGCGAATAGTAGCCATCCCCTTCCAGCTCCCACCTTTGATCGCTCAGGAAAACGCCCAAGCGTCCACCGTAACCAAATCCGTTCTTCGGAATGGCAGTGGAAATACCGGCGTTGTCATCGAAATGAGTCCACTGCCCGAAGCCACCGAGCTCCACCGTGCCTG
>Ga0193751_1000865_pt1 | contig 20964 bp, 16 predicted proteins | sample L1c2metaG_FD_143050 | JGI IMG/M metagenome (GOLD analysis project Ga0193751, IMG submission 143050) | Soil microbial communities from a riparian zone of the East river system, Colorado, United States - L1c2 | ecosystem: Environmental > Terrestrial > Soil > Riparian zone | place: USA: East River... | reverse complement strand
TGGCTCCTTGCCCGGCGGCTTCCCGCTCCCCGTTGTCGGGGCCTGAGGCGCGGTGGTCATGTCGAGCTCCGGCTTCTGCGCGACATACGAGGTGCGCACCATCGCCGCTGCCGCCTGCGCGTGCTCCAGCGTGTCGGCCACGACGAGCCCGATCGGCTGTCCGTTGTAATGCACCGCGTCGTCCTGCATCAGCGAGAGGACGCGCCCCGCGGGAGGCTCGAACCCCGGCCTGGAACCATGCGGAAGCTTCGGCGCGCTCCACGGCGTGAACACCGCGAGCACGCCCGGCGCCTTCTCCGCCGCCGACGCGTCCATGCGCGCAATCCTGCCGTGCGCAATGGTGCTCGTGATCATCACGGCGTGCACGACGTTAGCGATCGGCATCTCCGCCGAGTAGCGCGCGCCGCCGGTCACCTTCAGACGTCCGTCGACGCGATCCATTGGCGCACCAACGCTCGGCGCCGCGAGACTCCGCTGGTCGCTCATGCCATCACCTGCGTCAGCGCGCGCACGAGCGTTTTCTTCGCGAGTTTGACCTTGAACGCGTTGTGCTGGTGCGTGACGGCCCCGCGGAGTGCAATGTCAGCCACGGCGGCGAACGTGGCCGGCGTTGCTGCCTTGCCGGCGAGCGCATGCTCGGCTTCGTGCGAGCGCCACGGCTTCGTCCCGACGCCGCCGAGCGCGATACGCGCCCTGCGGATCGTGCCGCCACGCAGGTCGAGTGCGACAGCCGCCGACGCGAGCGCAAACGCGTAGCTCGCGCGGTCGCGAACCTTCAGATACAACGATCGCGTCGCGAACGAGAGCGCGGGGACATCGATGGCGGTGATGAGCTCACCGTGGCGGAGCGTCGTCTCGTGCTCGGGATGTGCGCCTGGAAGCACGTGGAACTCGGCGAAAGGAATCGTTCGCTCGGCAACCCGGCCGCCCTGCGGGCCGCCGCGAACGCGCACGACGGCATCCAGAGCGACGAGCGCCACCGCGAGATCCGACGGATGGGTCGCGATGCAGTGCTCGCTCGTGCCGAGTATCGCGTGGCTGCGATTGAATCCGTGGAGTGCCGAGCATCCGGAGCCAGGCTCGCGCTTGTTGCAGGGCGTGGCAGTGTCACGGAAGTAGGGGCAACGCGTACGCTGCAGCACGTTGCCGCCCATCGAGGCCATGTTGCGCAGCTGCCCTGAGGCCGCGAGGAGCAGCGACTGGCTCAACATCGGATAACGCCCGCGCACGCGCGAGTCCCACGCGACATCACTCATCCGCGCGAGCGCGCCGAGACGGATGCCGCCGCCCGGGAGATCGCTCACCTGCGCGAGCGAGGCATCGGCGTTGCCCAGCGAGTTGATGTCGACGAGGTGCGCAGGCGTCTCGACGTTGAGCTTCATGAGATCGATCAACGTCGTGCCGCCCGCCACATAGTGCGTCGACGGCCGTCCGCCGGCACCGATCGCGTCGTCGAGCGTGGTCGCAAGTGTGTAGTCGAATGGAATCACGTGGCCGCTCCCTTCGATGCGCCGCTCTCTGTAGAGGTCTTCCCTCGCCGCACCTCCTGAATCGCGGCGACGATGTTCGGGTAGGCGCCACACCTGCAGATGTTGCCGCTCATCGCCTCTCGCACGTCGTTGTCTTCCGCGCCCCATGGCTCCTTCACCATCGCGCACGCGGACATGATCTGTCCGGGCGTGCAGTAGCCGCACTGAAATCCGTCGTGCGCGAGGAAGGCCTGTTGCATCGGGTGTAGCGCATCGCCGCTCGCACCGACGCTCTGCGCGAGCCCTTCGATGGTGGTGATCGCCTTCCCCTGCTGCATCACGGCGAAGGTGAGGCACGACAAGACGCGCCGCCCGTCGACGTGAACAGTGCACGCGCCGCACTGGCCATGGTCGCAGCCTTTTTTCGTGCCCGGCATCGCCGCGTACTCGCGCAATGCATCGAGGAGCGTCACGCGCGGGTCGAGCTGCAGGGAGAGCTCGCGGCCGTTCACCTTCAGCGTCACGGCAACCGTGTCGGATGCGCCCGCGCCAAGCGCCGCGGCCGAGGTTTGCGCCTGCAGGTTTGCCCGGCGTGTGAGGGGAAGGAGGGCGATCGCGAACGCGGCGGCCATCGTCGTCGCAACGAACTCGCGCCGCGTCCACGTCCCGCTCGCGTGAGACTCGTCGCCACTGGTGGACGCGAGCGCGCGCGCGACATCATCAGGAGTCGCGAGCGCGTCTCCTTCCACGTGCCGCCAGCGAATCACGCCGGCCGCATCGATGACGAACACGGCCGGTCCTTCTCGCACGCCGTATCGCCTCGCCATTTCCGCGCTTCCTTCCGTGATCACCGGAATCGAAAGCTCGGCGTCCGCAAATCCGAGCTCGCGCCACGGACCATCGGGCCCGATGCGGAGCAGTCGGGCACCGGCGAGTCCGGGAAGCCGTGAGATCAACCGATTGTAGCCCTCGACGTGCTCTGCGGCGGCTGGATCCCACCGACTCGAAGAGAACACGAGCACGACGGGTGATCCGCGAAAGCTCGCAAGCAAGTGCACCCCTCTCGGGCGATCATGCTCGCCGAAGTCGGGAGCTGGCTCCCCAATCTGCGGTGATGGGTTCGCCTGCGAGAGTGAGCCCGCGCGCGAAGCGAGCGACGATCGGGGTGGTGTCATTCCGATGGGTCCGGTTCAGCGGCGTGTCGATTCGGCATTCGAACATTTCTGCAGACCGTGTGCCGAACAATCAGGCGGCGCGCGAGCGCATCGCAGTCGACCGCTCGACCGCCGCGCGCGAATCATTACAGAACGCGGACGCGACCGCCTGATCGTTCGCACACAACGCTCACACGCTGCCGATTGAAACCGTTCGTCGCGGGTCTCATGCTGCGAGCAACGGCAGCGCTCGAGCGCGTGGACCAATGCGACGTGACGGGGTGGGCGAATGTGGAGCCTGATCTGGCTGACACTTCTCTGCGGCGCCCCGTGCACGGGCGCACCGGATAGCGCGTCGACGTGGCGCTACGATCTTCGCACGGGCGATCATCTCGTCTATCGTGAGACCTTCCGCCAGGAGATCGATGGGCGAGCGGTGTACGGCGCGCCGGGACCGCGCGACAAGCCCTTCGGCTCTCCGTTCGTGAGCGCGGGCAGTTACGAGTGGATGTCGCACGTGCTCGTCCTGCGCGCCGACGGCGATCGTGTGCTCGTGGGTGTGCAGCGCGACCGCACCCGCGACGACAGCATCGTCACGTCGCTCGACACGAGCAGCACGATATCGGAACCGGATCGCGCACGATTCCGGTCGCGGCTGCGCAGCCGTGAGCGCTTCGCCCAGGCCAACCTGCTCACCGCGGGGGGCGGAGCGAGACTGCCGTGGGCCGCGCGACGCGAGATGCGGAGCAAGATGCTCTGGGACCTGTTCGAGCTCCCGCCCCTTCCCTCCGGCCCTGTGCGCGTGGGCGACGGCTGGCACTCCACCGACCCCTTTTCGTTCGAGATGCGCGTCGTCGCGGCCGACACCCTCGGCGGCGAGAGCTGTTTTCGCGCCGAGGGATCGGCCAGCGCCGAGCTGCTGATCCCGCGCTCCGGTGCGGACTCGAATGCGATTCACCTGAAGCTCTGGTACTGCCCCACGACGCATCTCGTGCGGCGGGTCGAGTTCGAGGGCACGTACCCCGACGTCAACTACTATAAGGTGCACGAGACTGCCGTACTCGAGCTGGGGTCGCGCTCGCGCGGCGAGACCGTGGCGGACTGGCTGAAGAAGAGCGAGCTGCGTGAGGGCACGCTCTCCGCGGCGGCGATCGGCGACAGCAGCGTTGTGGCGGCGCTGCTCGCGCTGCCGGGCGTCGACACACTGCTCACGAGCGCCGACACGGCGTCCGCGCGTCTGCTGCTGGGCATTCGCTACCGCGCAAGCGCAGGCGCGGCGCCCATCGCGGCCGCCACGCTGTCGACGCTTCTCGGCAGCGACAACCCGCGCGTCCGGACGCTCACCGTCCGGATGCTCGCGCGCACAGACCCTGCGGCCGCGCGACCGTTGCTCGAGCGAGCGGCGGCCGACTCCGACTACTTCGTGCGCGACGCAGCCGCGCATCTGGTACGCGCGGATTCTGCGGCGCACTTCGGCGGCGCGATCGCGTGCGCGCTTCCCGATTCGATGCGCGCGCAACTCGCGCGACCCCGCCCGTCGCGGACGCCGGGCACGACCTTTCGCGGCATGACGAGCGAGTCGTTTCGCGGTTGGCCGTACGGCGTCTACGTCCCCGACGATTACCGCGGCGACGAACCCTTCCCTCTCATCATCTATCTCGCGGGAAATTCTGGGCCCGCCATCGAGGGCGTGCAGCTTGGAAGTCCGGCCTTCGAGCGCACGGGATACATCGTGGTCTACCCGAACAGCTGGGGCGGATGGTGGCGCAGCGCGACGGAGACGATGGTGGACTCGCTACTCAAGGAGGTGATGCGCAAGTACGCGATCGATCCCGAGCGCGTATACATTTCGGGGCTGAGCAACGGCGGCACTGGCACCTTCGACTACGCGTCGCTGTGGCCGCAGCGCTTCTCCGCTGCCGTAGTCGCGATGGGGGCTGGACTGTTCGGCTTCACCGAGAATGGCGGCGACCGGCCGTTCGTCGCCAATGCCGCGCACCTCCCAATGCTCTTTCTACACGGAAAGCTCGACGAGGTGATTCCCTACAGCGCCACGACGAAGACCGTCGACTCACTCCGCGCGCAGCACGGCGATGTGACGATGAGGCTCTTTCCCCAGCGCGGGCACGAGATCGCGCCGGGTATCGGAGACGACGGTGCGACCATCGACTTTTTCGAGCATCACACCGGTCGCATCATCCCGAAGAAAATCGACTTTGCCGTTGCGACCACGGCGCACGCGCGCAACTACTGGGTCGAGATCCTCGAGAAGGAGGACGTGCCCGGCGACCAGGCCAATCTCCCCGATGCGATTCGCGCGAAGCTCGGTACCCTCGTGCGCTCCGAAGTCCGCGCGTCGATCGATGAGCACAACACGATCAAGCTCGAGGCGCAGCACGTGCGGCGCCTGCGGCTTCTGCTCCGCCGGGATCTGTTCACGCAGCCCGGCAACGTGAAGATCGTTCTCAACGGCAAGACGGTGTTCGAGGGCGCGCCGCCGAACGATTGCGAGTTGTACGCGCGAACGCTCTCCGACTCGGGCGACCCATACCTCGCCTACACGGCGGCGATGACCTTCGACGTGCCGAAATAGCCGATTTCTCGAGGGACCCCGGTACAGCGAAACCCTCGCCTCGAGGCTACCGTACGGCTGATCGCGGTAGGTGTGTGCCCATCAGCCAGGAGCGCCGGCATGGATCAGGATGTAATCAGCTTCGCGGGCGTGATGCTCACGATCATCGTGTCGGTCACCGTGCTCACGGGGGTCTACGTCGGGGCGAGATGGGCACTCGCGGCGGCGAAGGGTCGCTCGGCCGGGATGTCGAGACTCGACGACAGCCGCCTCGAGCAGCTGCAGCAGTCGGTCGACTCGATCGCGATCGAGGTGGAGCGCATCGCCGAGGCGCAGCGCTTCACGGCGAAGCTGGCGGCGGAGCGGAGCGAGTCGCCGCGGCTTCAGAGCTGACTCCGGCCGCAGCGCGGCGGCATTGTCCGAGTGCTGCCCCCAATCAACATTACGGCGTGCATCATCCGGAGTGTTCGTGGTCGAGGCCTCGAGATGCCGTTGGGTTTTCTTTGCGCTGATTCTCGCGCCTTTAGCGCCGCTATCGGTCAGCGCGCAGGCGCACGGCGCCGGACGCGGCAACAAAGACTCCCGCTCGGAACAGCGGCCTGTTGCCGGAAGGCAGACGGTTCGGCCGGACTTTGCCCGCGCGATCGCGGCTGGCACGCTGTACTCGATCGATGCCTCGATCGATCCGTCGACGAGCACGCTCACGGGCTCGGAGCACATCACCTACATCAACAACTCGCCGGATACACTCGCGCGACTCGCGATCTATCTGCGCCAGAACGTCTTCAAGCCCGAGAGTCCAAAGCGTGACAGCGCGCCAGTCACGGACGGCGTGAAGCTCACACACGTGGCCGCGAACGGATCGACGCTCGTCGAGCTATATACGAATCAAGGGCCGCCGCCCTCGGCTCGTCATGCCGGCGGATACGAGGTAAGCGGGACGGTCATGTGGCTCACGCTGCCGTATCCGCTGCTCCCGCACGACAGCGCGTCACTCGAGTTCCGATGGTCGTTCGTCCCGCCGCTCACTCCGTCCGACGGACGCGAGGGACGCGACGACCATCTCTATCTCATGGGCTACTGGTATCCGCAGGTCGCCGTCTTCGACGACGTGAACGGCTGGATGGCGGATCCCTATCAGCTCGAGGCCGAGTTCTACATGGATCCGGCGGACTACGATGTGCGAGTGACGGCGCCGCGCGGCTGGGTGGTCGGCGCGACGGGCTCGCTCCAAAATGGCGACTCAGTACTGAGCCGCGACGCGCGAGCGAAACTCGTGGAGGCACGCAAGACTGGCGGCGTGGTGGCAATCAGCAAGCCGAGCGATGGGGGCACGGCCTTCGCGTCGCAATCGCCCAGCGTCACGTGGCACTTCACGGCTCCCAACGTGCGCGACTTTGCGTGGGGAACGAGCGATCGGTACGAGTGGGATGCCACGCGCGCGCTCGTCACGAGCGCCGGTGGAAAAGCAGACACCGTGGACATCTACAGCTTTTTCCGGCTCGACGCTCGAGCTTCGGCGTGGGCAGCGGGCGGTGCGCGCTATACTCGCGATGCGGTACAGCAGCTGTCGTCGTACCTCTGGGAGTATCCATGGCCGACCATGACGTCGATGGAGGGCGTGCTGACGAGCGGTGGCATGGAGTATCCACGGCTCACGTTCATGCAGCCGTGGGCGGACACGCTGTCGCTCGCGGGCGATCTGATGCACGAGACGGGACACATGTGGTTCCCGATGCAGGTGGGCTCGAGCGAGACGCGCTTCCCCTGGATGGATGAAGGCTTCACGCAGTTCGACGCCGCCCAGGGGATGCGTCAACTGTACGGCGAGCCGCGCACGGGCGGACGCATCGCCGATCAGGAGCAGGGACAGCGCGCGCTCTACATCCGTCGCGCCCTCGCCGGGGAGGATCAGGTGTTGATGACGCCCGGCGATAACTTTCCGCTGGATCTGTACAACGTCATGTACTACGACAAGACGGCGCAGATACTCTCGGCCCTGCGCGGCATGCTCGGCGAGGAGACCTTCCATCGCGCGTACCGTGAGTACGGTCGCAGGTGGGTCGGGCGCCATCCGTATCCGGACGACTTCTTCAACACGATCGACAATGTGTCGAAGCAAGATCTCGGCTGGTTCTGGACCTCGTGGTTCTTCGAGGCGTGGTCGCTCGACCAGGCGATCGCGAGCGTGAAGCCGAGCGGCGACTCCGTGGAAATCACGATTCAGGATCGTGGACTCGCACCGATGCCGGTGGAGCTCGCGGTGACGCGCGCGAATGGGCGCGTCGAACGTATCCACGTGCCGGTGAGTGTTTGGTTGGCAGCGCGCCGGACGCACGTGGTGCGCGTGGCGCGAACGCCCGACGTGACACGCGTGGAGATCGATCCGGAAGGCTGGTATCCCGATGTGGATCGCGCGAACCAGCTGTGGGTGGCGAAGCCGAGCATCGGTGCCCGCCACTGACCTCGCGTCGTGCGCTCCTGCGCCCCGTGCCCCCACGCAGTAGGTTGATGTCTTCCAGCCGGCCAGTTGCACGATACGCCGCGTCATCCGTGCGCCCCACTATTTGGAGCTTCGTCATGCGATTCGTACTTGCCAGCGCGCTCGTGATCGTCGTTGCGTGTCCCGCACTCGCGCAGGGCAAGGCGAAGAAGAGAGCTCCGAACGCAGATGCGAAGGCGAAGGCCGCGTTCGTAACCGGCCCCGACTCGGCAACGCGCGCCTCGTCGGATCCCATGTTGCGCGGGCTGCAATGGCGGCTCGTCGGTCCGTTCCGCGGAGGCCGCGCAGTGGCGGTCACCGGCGATCCGGTCGAGAAGCGCACGTTCTATTTCGGCGCGGTAGATGGCGGCGTGTGGAAGACGACCAACGCCGGCGGCTCATGGCAGAACATAACGGATGACAAGTCGACCATCGCCTCCGTCGGGGCGATCGCCGTCGCCCCATCCGACCGCAACGTCATCTACGTCGGCACCGGCGAAACGGACTTCCGCGAGGATCTCACCGTTGGCGACGGCATGTATCGCTCGACGGACGGAGGACTGAGCTGGAAGCACATCGGTCTCGAGAAAACCGAGCAGATCGCGGCGATCCGTGTGGATCCCAAGGATCCCGACGATGTCTTCGTCGCGGCATATGGTCACGCGTTCGGGCCGAATTCCGATCGCGGCGTGTATCGCTCGCGCGACGGCGGCGCGACGTGGAAGCGCGTCCTCTTCGTCGATGACAGCACGGGCGCGATCGATCTTGCCATGGACCCCACGAATGCGCGCATCCTCTATGCGGCGATGTGGCGCTTCCAGCGTTTTCCGTGGGGCTTCAGCGCGGGCGGAGGCAAGAGCGGACTATGGAAGAGCACCGACGGCGGCGACACGTGGGCCGAGCTCACCGACAATCCAGGGATGCCCGACGTGCCGGTCGGACGCATCGGCGTCTCCGTGTCCGGATCGATGCCGAATCGGGTGTACGCGTACGTGGAGACGTCGCCAGACGACTCACTCGGCGGCGTCTATCGCTCCGAGAATTCCGGGGCGAGCTGGAAGCGCGTGAACGGTGACCAGGACTTCATGGTGCGTCCCTGGTACTACGGACTCATCTCGGCGGACCCCAAGGATCCGAACGTCGTGTGGATGATGAATCTCGGCACGTACAAGTCGATCGATGGCGGACACACCTTCCAGCGGATGCGCGTGCCTCACGGGGATGATCACGAGCTTTGGATCGATCCTGACGATTCGAACCGGATGATCGAAGGAAATGACGGTGGCGCGACGCTGTCACTTGATGGCGGCGAGAGCTGGTCGTCGCAGGACGGCCAGCCTACCTCGCAGTTCTACCACGTGTTCGCAGACAATCAATTTCCGTATCGCCTTTACGGCGCGCAGCAGGACAACTCGAGCGTGAAAATCAAGAGCCGGTCCGACGATGGTGCGATCTCTCGCCAGGATTGGGACGCCCTGCCCTTCGGTGAGTCGTGCTATCTCACCGTCGATCCGAAGAACCCGGAGATCTCCTACGGCGCGTCGTATTGGGGGCAGATTCAGCGGCTGAACGAAAAGACGAATGAGCTGCGCGACATCAGCGTCGGCTTCCCGAACTACGACGGCTACGCCGCGAAGGATGTTCCGCTTCGTTTCCAGTGGACGTTCCCCCTCCTCTTTTCGCCGAACTCGCCAACCACGATGTACGCGACGGCGCAGCGCGCTTTCCGCACGACCAACGAGGGGGAGAGCTGGACTCCCATCTCACCCGATCTCACACTTCACGATCCCGCTACGCTCGGCCACGTGGGCGGTCCGATCACGCACGACGAGACGGGCACCGAGATCTACGCCACGATCTTCGCCTTCGCGGAGTCGCCGGTGAAGGCCGGCGTGCTCTGGGCCGGCTCCGATGATGGACTCGTGCACGTCTCGCGAGACGATGGAGCGACGTGGCAGGATGTCACACCACACTTCGGCGGGAAGTTCACCCGGGTGAGCATCATAGACCCGGGCCACTTTGACGCTGGCACCGCGTACCTCGCGGCCAACCGGTATCAGCAGGACGACTTCCATCCATATCTCTATCGCACTACCGACTACGGGAAGACGTGGACGCGCATCGACGCCGGCATTCCCGAGCTCGCGTACACGCGCGCCATTCGCGAGGACCCCGTTGCGCGCGGACTGTTGTACGCCGGCACCGAGAGCGGCGTCTACGTCTCGTTCGACGACGGCGCGCGCTGGCAATCGCTGCAGCTGAATCTCCCGCGCAGCTCGGCGCGCGATCTCATCGTGCACGACAACGATCTGATCGTCGCCACGCACGGCCGCTCGTTCTGGGTGATGGACCACGTGTCCGTGCTGCGACAGGTCACCGCCGCGGCGCGACGCGAGGCGGTGCACGTGTTCGTTCCCGATACGGCCATTCGCTGGGACGCCGGCTCCGGACGGCGCAACATCGGCGTCGGCCAGAATCCGCGCGGAGGTGTGGCGGTGGACTATTTCCTTCGCGAGAAGCCGACCGGACCGGCCACCCTCGCCTTCCTCGATCGCTCGGGAAAGGTCATCCGCACATTCTCGTCAACCGGCGCCCCCAAGGCCGACAGCTCGGCGAGCGATTCGGTTGCGAAGGACTCCGTTGCCAAGGCGCAGCGCGACACTACCGCGGCCATGGGCAGAAAGAAGAAGATCGAGGGAGCGGACAGCACGTCCTACGCGCCGAGCGACTCGCTCGTGACCACGCGCGTCGGCATGAATCGCTTCGTGTGGAATCTTCGCTATTCGGACGTAAAGCACATCACCAACATCATCGTGGACTACGGAACCACCACGGGCATGCAGGTGCTTCCGGGCACGTACACAGTTCGCCTCACGGCTGGCGGCAAGTCGTACACGCAGCCGTTCACCGTGGTCAATGACCCGCGGACCTCCGCGACATCGGCGGCGCTGCAGGCGCAGCTCGTCGCGTGGTCGCAGCTGCGCGATCACATCGACTCGACCGTCGACGCCGCGAAGGAGATCGAGACGATGCAGGAGCAAGTCGACGCTCGCGTGAAGCAGGTGAAGGGGCAGCCGTACGGCTCGCGCGTGCAAAGCGCTGGGAAGCCGTTGAGCGCCAAGATGGAAGCGATTCGCGAGGCGCTGATCGAGGTCCACTCGCACGCCGATGAGATCACGCTCCACTATCCCGTCAAGCTGTACAACATGATGTTGACCCTGAACGGGCAGCTGCTGACGGGCGATGCGGCGCCGACACAATCGCAGCTCGAAGCGCTGAAGGAGCTATCGGGGAAAGTCGATGGGCAGCTGCAGAAGCTCCATCAACTCGAGAACGACGATGTCGGGGCGTTCAACCGACTGCTGAAGGAGCTGGACGTGCCTGGGGTGAGCGTGAAGAGTGCGAAGGTGGTCATGTAGCCTCCGCACGCCCCTGCACGGTGAGCGGAAGCAGGAGAGCAAATCGGCTTCCGGCTCCGAGCGTGCTGGCAACGACGATTCGGCCGCCATGCGCTTCTACGATACCCTTGGCTATCGCGAGCCCCAATCCGGCTCCAGCCTGGGAACCGTGACTGTGCCAATAGCGATCGAAGATGTGCGACAGATCCTGCTCGGCGATGCCTCGCCCCGTATCTGTCACGGCGATCTCGACATCGCCACCCAGAGCGCAGGCGGTCACCGCGACGCTGCCGCCTGAGGGCGTGAATTTCAGCGCGTTACTGATCAGATTGGCCACCGCCTGCATCAGGCGCTCGGAGTCCGCATGCACGCTGAGCGCCGCATCATCGACCTGCACGACGATCCCCACCTTGCGCTCGGCCGCGGCACGCGTGAAGAGGTCGGATGCGCGCCTCAAGATCAACTCGACCTTCTCGTTCGCGCGCACGATGGAGAGCACGCCGGCCTCGATCGTGGAGACGTCGAGCAGGTCCTGGATCATTCGCGACATCCACGTTGTGGAATCGTAGATGTTCGTCGCGAGCTCGCGCCTGTCGGCCGCCGTCGCGGGAGGAGAATCGACCAGCACGCGCGAGCACATCGCGATCGCGCTCAAAGGATTGCGAAGGTCGTGCGATACGACGCCGAGCACTTCGTCGCGTGCACGCGTCGCGTGCTGCGCTGCGCGGTAGAGCCGAGCGTTCACGATGGCCAGCGCCGCGCGCCCGGCGAAGTTTTCCGCGATGACCACATCGCTGGCGTCGTAGCTACGGGAGGGCCCGATTCCCAATAGCGTCATCACTCCAATCGACTCCGCTCGAGCGACCAGCGGCACGATCATCACGGTCGTGACGCCCACTCGCCGAATCAGATCAGCTTCGGCGGGATCGCTGCAGTGGGCATCGAGCCACTCCCCCGTCACGTCCGCAACGACCTGTGTGAACCCCGACACCAGCGCATTGACCTGCATCGCCATTCCATCGGACGCGAGCACGAATTGCCCGCGAAGAGTGCGCAAACCCTCGAAATCCTCCCTCGAGTGCGCCAAGCGGCGCAGCTTCCCGGATTCATCGAGCACGTCGAGAATGCACGCATCCGCCAGCGCTGGCACGGGCAGCCGCGCCACCGACTCGAGCGTATCCACGTACTCGAGCGATTGGCTCAGGGTCGCGCTGACCTCGGCAAGAAAGCGCTGTTGCTGATGCGTCCGTTTTCGATCGGTCACGTCACGCACGACGGCTGCGTACAGGCGTCGGCCATCCGGCGCGTCGAGCTTCAGAATCGACGCCTCGGCCGGAAACTCGGAGCCATCCTTTCTGAGTCCGAAGACTTCGCGGCGCTGGCCCATCAAGCGCGCGCCTGTCGCGGATTGTCCGAAAGTCGACACGTCTTCCGAGTGGCGCGCCCGGAACCGGGGCGGCAGCAGCACGCCGAGGGAACTGCCCATCACGTCGGCCTCGGTGTACCCGAACATTATTTCCGCGCCGCGATTGAACTGCACGATGCGCTGATCCGCATCGACCGTGACGATCGCGTCGGCGGCTACCTGCAGAATCTGCTCGTAAATCCCCTGGGAGATTGACTCGTGCCGAGTCGTCGTCGTCGCACCGATCGGGGCGCCTGGAGCATCGATTTTCATGATAGCTAAACTACACCGCTACTCACGTTGGCTACGCTATGCCTGCCGCTGGCCCAGTTTCGCGACAACTGGTGCCATCATGCGTATCTTGATAGGCTGATGATGGCGATTCGAGCGACTTCTCCGCTGGTTCGTTCGACTTACACGCTCGAGGAGCTACATGAGCAAGAAAGAGGATCACTCGCAGGCCTCGATGCCCCGCGTCTTCCCGATCATTCGCGAGCTCACCGCGGATGAGTCGCGCACGCTACTCGGCCGGCACAAAGTTGGGCGCATTGCGTTCTCGCTGAACGATCGTGTCGACATTCAACCGATACACTACGTGTTCGACGATGAATGGCTGTACGGGCGAACGAGTCATGGTACGAAGTTCGCGACTTTGGCGCGTCACTCCTGGTGCGCTTTCGAGGTCGATGAGGTGCGCGACCTGTTCGACTGGGACAGCGTAGTGGTCAAGGGAGAGATGGAGCTGCTGGATCCTCAGCTCGGGTCACCGGACGCATACACGCGTGGTCTCGAGCTCATGCGCTCGCTCATACCGGAAGCGCTCACCGCGAGCGACCCGGCCCCCCATCGCTCCATTCTCTTCCGCGTTCACGTCAAGGAGATGACGGGTCGCGCGGCTCGACCCGGGCAATAGCATCGATTTTGCTGCAAAGAAACGCGGGCCAAGAGGGTGTGATCGCCCCCTCGGCCCGCGCACGTGACGCGACGAACGGCCTGGTGTATCGGACCTAGAACGCCAACCAGACGAACAGGAATAGCGCGTTGTTATCGGATGCGTTCCGCCCCGCACCGTCGTAGGAACTCGAGCCGCCGTTGAATTTGTCGTATACGGTGTACTGCAACCCGAGACGTGTGTTTTGCCACGCGTTGAAGTCGAACTCACCGATGCCTCCGGACGACCGTGGGCTGCCAGTCGCGCTCCCGGTGATGGGGTCGCCCGGATAGAGCAATTGGTCGCTGGTTCCCGTCGTGTTGAAATAGCCCAGCGTGAAGTTCGCCCGCGTCGACGGCATGTATGAGGCGTTCGCCCGGAATACTTTCAGCGTGTTGTGCAGATTCGCCGCGCCGGGCTCGTCGGCGGTGATGAGCGCATCGAGCGTTTGCGACTCGTGAATGAACGTCGAGCGAAAAACGACGACCCCGAGCTTTACGGGACGTTCGATTTGAAGGTCCGCCGCGGCGTCCGTGTACTGGTCCGTCGTCCCGGAAACACCGGTTGGGTAGAGCCGCGCGCTCAAACCGTACGTCCCGAGCATGACGTACGTCGGCCCGAACGAATGCTGCAGCGCCAGGCGCCAGTACGGAATCACATTGTGCGCGACGTTGCTCGCGCTCCCATCGAGCGGCGCTGAGACACCCTGCTGCGCCGATCGATACGCAGTGAATTCCGCGTACACGAGCTGGTGCCACAAGCCGTAGCCGCCCAACCCGACCACCTGCTGCCCGAGCGCTCCCTCGACCATCGTGGAGGCGGTAGGCGTCGGCGCAACGCTGCTGGTCATGAACGGGAAGCTCCAGGCGGGCACGGTGTTCCACACGTCCTGCATCGTGGGATTGTTGTTCAGCGTCACGCCGTAGAGCAGTTCCTGCGAAAAGAGACGTGTCCGGTCCGCGAATCGGAATTCCGTATTATCGAGGCCGATGGAGCCGTCGGGGGCAGCGTAGGTGAGCTGCACGAAGGCGCCGAGCCTTGGAGTGATTTCGCCAGCGAGAAAGACGCTCAGCTGGTCCGGAAAGACGGTGGAGTTGTTCTGCGTCCCCGGCAGTAGGGTCGACAGGTGCGTGATGGACGCCACCGCCATCGCCGATATTGGGGGAAATGGGGCGAGCTTCAACGACTCCCGAGAGGTATCCCCCGCGTTGATTGTCGTGAGCCCCGTGAGGGTGTAGCCATTGAGCTTGAAGAGGCGCCCGAACGGCGTCAGTTGCGGAAATCCGTAGTGACAGGCGCTGCAGGCGAGTTTTGTCTGCCGCGAGAATCCGGGGATGCGCCGCGCGCGCAACGCACGGATCTCCTCGCTCGCGGGTAGCGCGACACGGCGCGCATCGAGATAAGGCAGCAGCGCGTCGCGAACCGGTTTGGGCTCGCCCGGCGTTTCGGCGCGAGCCGCCGCGAACGACGCACTGAGGGCAAGCGCCGTCAGCACCAGTGCCGCGCTCGAAATTCCGCGCCCTCTCCGACATCCAAACCACCGGACAGAGATGTTTTTCATCAGCGTTGCCTCGAGATTTCGGGAAGGGCGCTACTTCGTGGGTGGACCGACGGTCAGCGTTCCGCGCATGCCCACGCTCTGGTGGGGATCGCACAAGAACGGATATGCACCGTCGACGAAGCGCGAATCGATGATCAGATCGTAGGTCTTTCCGTCGCCGATGATGTACGGTCCGGTCGCCGCATCACCGAGCTTCGCTCCCTTCGGCAGCTTGTCGAAGTGCACGTTGTGCGGAGCGCTGCTCGCCTGGACGAATCGCACCGTGTCGCCGTGTTGCGCGACGATCGCCGCGGGCTCGAACGCGAACTGCGAGTTCGGCTTGTCGACCATCTTCACGAGAATGAGATGGCCGGCCTGCGCGCTCGCGTCGGATGCCGACAAGAGCAGGAGCAGACCTGCCGCGATCGACGCATATCTTGCGATGTTCCCTGGAATGGATTTCACGAAGCTCCCCCTAGCTGTGGTGGCGACCTGTGGATTTCGCCACTGGCAGATGTGGCGACAGGCGACATCTGGAAGCTGGCGATGGAGGGTTCGCTGGTCTGTCGGGCGAAGGCTGAACTTTTCTGCCGATAGTGCCGAGGCGTCGTGGTGGAATCCCTTACAGAAGTGGCGGCGGCTCCCCTACTTCGCGCAGGCCAGGCGGTCGGTAGCTTTCGCTCATGAGTGCAGCCAGCGAGCGAGCAGCGAGACCGGGCACAGATCAGAGAGCCGCGATCGAGTCTCCGACGCGGCGAGCGTCTGTCGCTCCAGCCGGTTTAGATGGCGGCCAGTGGCAAGCGACGCTCGCGGATGACATGAAGCGCACCTCTCGCGTGCCCGGATGGGTCGAGCGCGTGCTCCGCACTCCGTTGATCATCAAGCTCGCAGGGGCGAACGCCCTGCTGTTGAGCGTTACTACGGCAACCGCGATCTTCATCCGCAACGCCGAGATCCGAACGGCGCCCGCAATCGCAGTAGTTGGAGTGGCGTTTCTGATCGCGCTGGCGGTGAACATCGCGCTGGTAAACGCCGCTCTGCATCCGATCGTCGCGCTGGGGAACACCGTGGATTCGATCAGGCACGGCGATTTGCGTGCGCGCGTTCCGGCTTCTCCTCTGGCAGACCGCGACGTCGCGCGCGTCGGTCGTATGCTCAACGTCCTCCTCGATGGCCTGGTCGGCGATCGCGCACGCACGCGTCGGCTCGCAGTGGAGCTGATCGATGCGGGTGACAGGGAGCGTGCGGCGATATCCAAGGAGCTGCACGATTCGACGGCGCAAACGCTGGCCGCGCTCGTCATGCGGTTGAGCGCCGCGACGCGGAGCATGGAGGAGGGCGCCGTCGAGAGCCTCAAGCAGCAGCTCGAAGGCGCGCGGGAGCTCGCGACCGGGACGCTCGAGGACGTGCGGCGCCTGGCGCACTCGATGCACCCCCTGGTGCTCGACGAGCTCGGACTGATCGCAGCGTTGCGGCGTCTCGCGCGCGAGTCCACGACGCACAACGCGGGCATCGCCGGCGTGCGTGTACGCGTCATCGCGGAGGACGGTGTCGATGCGACCATCCCTGCGACGACGGCATCCGTGCTCTACCGCATTGCGGAGGAGGCGCTCCTGAATGCTCGTCGTCACGCCGAGTCCGAGCACGTCGAGATTCGTGTTCGGAGGGACGCGGACACCGCAACACTCGAGATCAGCGACGACGGTGTGGGTTTCGATCCCGATAGCGTGCCGCTGAATCAGACAGGTATAGGTTTATTCATCATGCGGGAGCGGATAGCCCTCATCGATGGCAACCTGCGCGTCACCGGCAGCGCCGGTGGTGGCACGTCAGTCATCGCCTCCGTGCCGCTGCGGTCATCCACGGGGCGGTCAACGATGCTCACCGAATGAGCGATGACTTGATTCGCGTCATCCTGGCGGACGACCACGCCGTCGTTCGCGCGGGGCTGAAGGCCGTGCTGGGCGCCTCGTCGAACATCCAGGTCGTTGGCGAAGCAGCGGACGGCTCGGAGGCCGTCGCGCTCGCGGAGCGCCTCGATCCCGACGTGGTCATCATGGATCTGTCGATGGACCGAACGGACGGAGCGACCGCCACACGACAGATCGCGGACAAGAAGCTTCGCGCACGCGTGCTGATCCTGACCATGCACGCGGAGGAGGACTATCTGATCCTCGCGCTCGAGGCGGGTGCGGCGGGATATCTGATGAAGAATGCTGCGGACCGCGAGCTGGTGGATGCCGTCAGAACCGTCGCTCGCGGAGACATGTTCATTCGACCGAGCGCGGCGAGAATCCTCGCGCAGGGAATAGGCAGGAAGGATCCGTTGGCCGCGGAGCGCGCACGTTTCGAGCGCCTGACTGAACGGGAGCAGAACGTCTTGAAGTTCACGGCGCAAGGGTATTCCGCACCGGAAATTGGCGAGCGCTTGTTCATCAGCCCGAAAACGGTGGACACCTACAAGCAGCGCATCGGCGAGAAGCTGGGTCTCACGCACCGCGCGGAGTACATCTCCTTCGCCCTCAAGCTGGGGCTGCTCTCCGAGTAGACGGGTGGTCCCATTGCATGGGCGGCCGGACAACTGCTCTGATGGGCTGTGCGAACGGCTCGACTCATTGCTTCGCGTCGCGCGACGGAACCACCAGCGTCGACCAACGGGCCCTGTGCGCAAGCTTCATCGACATGCTTCCAGTCGCAACACGGTCGAGCAGCGAGTGCTCCTCCTTACCCACCGCGAGCAGATCGGCGCCCACCGCGTGCCCCAATCCTTCGACCGCCGACTGTACGTCGCCATGAAGAAGAATGGAGCTCACCGTCACTCCCGGCGCTGGTGCGAGATCGTCTATCAGGGCATCGAGCCTCGTCCGCAGATCGTCCGAGTGCTCTCGCGAGACATGCACGAAATACATCGCGCCCTCATCATCCATGAGATGGCGGGCGAGGTGAGCGGCGCGGATACTCGCCGCTCCGAAGTCGATCGCCACTACGACTCGCTTGGGCAATGCCGAGAGGTCCGCGCGGACTGCAAGCACCGGAACTCGCGAGAGCCTTAACACCTCCCCGAGCAGATCCCGCGAGACCGCGCGGCGCAACACGCCGTGGTGGCGCAGTCCCATGACGATGAGACCGGCGCGCATCGCGCTTGCCCGCGCGACGATAGCATCAATCGGAGACTGATCGGTGGCGTCTAGCGGCCACTGGACTTGCCCCGCAACGGAGCGCACTCGCTTGTCGACCGATTCGCGGCACAGGCGCCTGTACTCCGGACTGAAATACTCCTCGAGAGCGATCCCCCCAAGCGGCGACACCGCCGCTTCCGCCGCTCGCAGATCGCCGAGCGCGCGAACGACCGTCGGCACTGCACCCTTTCGGTCTGCGAGTGCAAGCGCAATCCGAATGGAGGCCGCAGTGGTCTCATCGTCGGCGAGCGCAAGAAGCAGCGGAAAAACGGAATCCAGCGCTGCAGTCGGCGCGCAGCGTACAACTGTGGGCACTCCTCCTGCGACGGCGGACGCGCCGACTGCAGCTGTCGTGGAACTGTCGAAGCGGGCCATCGGACTCCTCTCGAAGTGATGCTTCAACATGCCGCATCACCCGACAATGTTCTGTCGGCGAATCCCGCAAAGTTGGTAGGGAGTTCCAGTACGAGGCCCGCGCGCGACCCAGGCGAGCTACGTCACCGCACGAGCGATGAGAAAGGCGGCGCCCGCTGCCAGCGCGCCAATGAGCACCGTCTGAAACGCGCCCCGAAGCGGCGGTGCGCCGGTAAAGTGAGCCTTGACGTATCCGAAGGCGAACAGCGCGACCATCGTGACGCCGGCGGACACGACGAGCCCCTCGCGCACGCCGGCCGCGAAGAAGTACGGAGTGAGCGGCACCATGCCGCCAACTGCATATGCGCCTGCGATCGTGAGCGCGCTCCGAAGTGCGCGCTTGGGATCCGGTGCCTCGAGGCCGAGCTCGAAGCGCATCATGAAATCCCTCCACGCTTTCGGGCGCGTGCGAAGCGCCGCCACCACGTGATCCGTTTCGTCCGTCGACAATCCATACGTGCGGAACACCTCAGCCACTTCGGCGGCCTCCGCGTCCGGCACCTCGACGATCTCGCGCTCCTCCCGCGCGAGCTCGCTCGCGTAATGCTCGGCATCGCTCCTCGCCGCGAGATAGCCGCCGAGCCCCATGGCGATCGAGCCCGCGGCAACCTCGGCCAACCCAGCGGTGATGACGACGTGCGCGGCCGTGACTGCGCCCGATAGCCCGGCTGCAAGCGCAAAGGGAACAGTGAGCCCGTCGGACATGCCGATGACGACATCGCGAACGGTGTCACCGGCTGTGAAATGCCTCTCAATGTGAGGAGTGGCAGGCATACGTCCTCAGCGATTCGTCAAGGGCGCTCACCAGAGGTATCTCCCCGCACTCGCGGCGGCGTGGCGATGCCCGGCGGAAGTCCCGGCGGCGCTTCGGGCAGTCCGAGCACGGGTGCCTCGTGGATGATCTTGCCGCCAAGGAACGCGGTGTACGCCACCGATCCGAACCCGCCTAGCGCACCAACCAGGACGGCGGCGCGGATCCAGCCCGGGATGATCTCCTCGCGCTGCTTCAGTGCGCGCCACCATCCGTACGCGCTCACGACGCCGGCAACGAGTACGATCGCCATGGCGATCCCGGCGGCATGGTCGTGCGCATCGATGACGCCGCGCTTGATGTACCATGGATTGTGTAGCGCATGATCGGCCTGATCGCCGGTGAATTTCACGGGGAAGACGATCAGCCCCGCGATGGCGAGGGTTCCCATTGTGTACAGCCACAGCCCTCGGCGATTCGTGATCACGGCAGCAAGCGCGGCGATGAAACCCATGCTCGTGAGCACTACCGGGAAGTGATTGATGAGCAGGTGCACGTACGGCCACGTGAGCGTCGGCATGAGTGGACGGGTTCGAGAAATCATTCGGACAGCACGTCCTCGGCTGCATGCGACCTTCGTGCCGGGCGCGCATCGACGTGGCGCGGGGCCGCCGCGCCTTCATTTACTAGCTTTCTCGCATGAGTCCCCTTCCCCTCGCATTGCTGTTCGATCTCGACGGCACACTCGCCGATTCCATCGCGCTCCTCCTCGCAGCATTTCACCACACTTTCTCCGCTCACCGCCCGGACGCGGTGCCCTCAGATGAGGAATGGATCGCCGGGATCGGCACACCGCTCATCACGCAGATGCGCCACTTCGTTCCCGACGAGCACGAGGCGCAGCAGATGATCGCCACCTATCGCGCCTTCCAGCGCACGCATCACGACGAGATGTTGCGCGAATTCGAGGGCGTCGGCGACACGCTCGCCCTTCTGAAAGCCCGCGGTCATCCCACCGCGCTCGTCACGAGCAAGTCCAACGACCTCGCGCACCGCGCGCTCACGTGGCTTCATCTCACGGACTCGATCGACGTCGTCGTCGGAATGGACTCGACGGAGCGCCACAAGCCGGACCCCGCACCCGTGCTGCACGCGCTCTCCGCGCTCGGATCAAAGCCCGAACGCGCGCTCTTTCTGGGAGACTCCCCGCACGACATCGAAGCGGGCAATGCTGCTGGCGTCATCAGCGTCGCGGCACTTTGGGGGCCTTTCTCTCGTACGGTGCTGGAACGGGCGTCCCCGGCCTTCTTCCTCGAGCACATTCGCGGGCTCCCGACGCTGATCGGCCGGTTGGACGCCGCCAGAGGCTCCTAAGCGTTTAAACCTTTCCGCGGTTCGCGTCATCTGATCTTCCAACGAGACCGAGGGTCGATTTGGATGACGGCGACGGCGACCGAGGTGGTTCCAATCCAAACCATCGATGATAGCGGCACTGCAGTCGCTCGAGCCGCAAGCGGAGACAGGCATGCCTTCGAGCATGTCTACCGCACGCATCTGAATCACATCTTCTCGCTGTGCGTGCGGATGACAGGTGATCGCACCCGCGCCGAGGAGTTGACGCAGGATGTGTTCGTGCGGGCGTGGGAAAAGCTGCCGCTGTTCAGAGGCG
>Ga0193751_1000864_pt1 | contig 20981 bp, 18 predicted proteins | sample L1c2metaG_FD_143050 | JGI IMG/M metagenome (GOLD analysis project Ga0193751, IMG submission 143050) | Soil microbial communities from a riparian zone of the East river system, Colorado, United States - L1c2 | ecosystem: Environmental > Terrestrial > Soil > Riparian zone | place: USA: East River... | reverse complement strand
TGCACCACCGTACCGCCGGCGAAATCGAGGACCTTGGTCCAGGCCGCGTCGTTGCTGCTGTTGAGGAAGCCGTCCGGTCCCCACACCCAGTGCGCGACCGGCCCGTAGACGAAGATCGCCCACAGCCCGATGAACCACAGCATGGCGGAGAACTTCATGCGCTCCGCGAAAGCACCGGCAATCAGCGCCGGCGTGATGATCGCGAAGGTCATCTGGAAGCAGATGTAGACGGTCTCCGGGATGGTCGGGGCGAGCGAGTTCGGATTGCCGATCCCCTTCGCGATATCGCTCACGATCCCCTGCAGGAACGCCCGGCTGAGCCCGCCGATGAAAGCATTGCCGGCGGTGAATGCCGTGCTGTAGTTGACGACCGCCCACAGCACCGTGATCAGGCAGGTAATGGCGAAGCTCGTCATCACCGTGTCGACCACGTTCTTCTTGCGCACCATGCCGCCGTAGAACAGCCCGAGGCCCGGGATCGTCATCAGCAGAACGAGGGCGACGGAAGCGAGCATCCAGGCGGTGTCGCCGGAGTTCGGCGTGCAATCCTTGAGCGTCTTGGCGTCGCAGGCGGGCGGGGTCGCCGCGGCGGCGGCCGGCGCCTCGGCGGCGGGCGCGGCAGCGGGCGCCTGGGCGAACGAAACATCGATCACCGCAACGCTGACGAACGCGCCGAAGATCAGGCCGCACACGAGGGCCACAAGCCCGGCGCGGAAGGGTTTCTTGAACATGCGTTGACTCCTGTCCGTAGAACGATGTGGTGCCGGTTCAGAGCGCCGTGTCGTCGGTTTCGCCGGTGCGGATGCGCACCGCGTGATCGATCCCGAACACGAAGATTTTTCCATCGCCGATTTCACCGGTTTTCGCGGCGTTGGTAATGGCGTCGACGATCTTGTCGACCTGGTCGGCAGGCGCCGCCACCTCGATCTTGATCTTCGGCAGGAAGTTCACCGCATATTCTGTTCCCCGGTAGATCTCGGTATGCCCCTTTTGGCGCCCGTATCCCTTGACTTCGGTGACGGTCAGTCCGTGCACGCCGACCGCGGTCAAGGCATCGCGCACCACGTCGAGCTTGAACGGCTTGATGACGGCCATGATGATTTTCATGGATATCAATCCCCCGATTGGGCCCGGTCACGCGCAACGCCGACCGGGCGGCCTCAGCTGCGCGTTGCCCCGTGAGTTCGCATCCTCCACGGGCATCGCGTCAGGGGGAGAATCAAGTCCCGTGCCACATGCCGCGAAACGGCGTAACCCGATGAAAAGCGCTGAGAGTCTTAGGAACGCGGCGGGCGCGGCCTACGCTGTCGCGCAAAAAGACGGCAGACAGCCTATTTTTTCATCGCACCGGGACCGGCACCACGCCGCTGGTGGACCCGCCCGATCCAACCCCTCTGAAAAACTCCGTAAATTCATGGCGATGGCCGAGGCGACGCGACCCTTGCGCCGCGCCGCCTCGATCTTTGTCCGTCACGCGGACGGTTGATTGGTACCGACCGCTACGCGGATTTGCCGAAGCCGTAGAGCGCCTCCGGGTTCTGCACCAGGATGCGGTTGCGCGTCGCCTCGTCGGGCACCCATTGCGCCAGGAGGTCGAACAGGATCGCGTCGTTCGGCTTGTCCTTCTCGGTCGGGTGCGGCCAGTCGCTGCCCCACACCATGCGCTCGGGCGCGGCCTTGACGTAGGCCTGGGCGACCGGCGTCGCGTCGGCGTAGGTCGGCGGGCCGACCTTCGTGTCCTGGTAGGCGCCGGAGAGCTTCACCCAGGTGCGGCCCTTGTCGATGAGCTTGCTCATGGTCTTGTAGGATGGATGCGCGACGCCCACGTCGCGCGGAATGTGCGCCAGGTGGTCGAACACCAGGGGCGAGGGCAGCCGCAGCAGCAGCGCCTCGATTTCCACGATCAGCTCGGGCTTGGCGTTGATCTGGATGTGCCAGCCCAGATCGTTCACCCGCTTCGACAGCGGCTCCAGCATCTCCACCGTGGTGGCGCCGGCCTGCACCAGGTTGAAGCGGGTGCCGCGCATGCCGAGCCCGTGCAGCCGCTTGAGCTCCTCGTCGGTCACGCTGGTGTCGACCACCGCGACGCCGCGCGCCGTCGGCCCGATCTTCGCCAACCCGTCGAGGGTGGCGCCGTTATTGGTCCCGTAGGTCGACGGCGTCACGATCACGTTGCGGGTGGTGCCGAGGCGCTTCTGCAAGAGCTGATAGTCTGGCACCAATGCGTCCGCCGGCTTCAGGGTCGCGTTCGCCGCGATCGGAAAGCGGGCGTCATAGATATGGATATGGCAGTCGCAGGCGTTGGCCGGCGCCTTGAGCTTGGGCGGCTCGGTGCCGGCCGACCAGGGCACGGTCTGAGCGTGGACGTCGCCGGCAGGCAATCCCGACACGGCGGCCATGGCGGCCACCGAGGCTCCCTTGAGAAAATCGCGCCGTGCAATCATCGAGTCCTCCCGGGATGGCGCCGACTGTCGCGGCGGTCGGGCACAGTATAGGCTTACGGCAGGCGCGTTCCCAAGCGCCCGCCGGTCGTCTACGGTCGGCCGGAAAGCCTGACAGGGGAGATCGATCGATGCTTGCGCGGATGCTTGCGGCCGTCGCCGCCCTCGCCCTCGCCGCCGTCCCGGCCGCGGCGCAGACTCTAGACAAAATCAAGCAACGCGGCGTCCTCGTCGTCGGCAGCAAGGCCGACTACAAGCCGTTCGGCTTTCGCGACCCGAGCGGCGCCATCGTCGGCTTCGAGCCGGACATGGCCCGGGACGTCGCCGAGCGGCTGGGCGTGAAGCTCGAGCTCGAGCCGGTGGTGTCGTCGAACCGCATGCAGTTCCTGCAGCAGGGCAAGATCGACCTGATGATCGCCACCATGAACGACACGGCGGAACGGCGAAAGACGGTCGGCATCATCGAGCCGGACTATTACGCCTCGGGCGTCAACGTGCTGGCGCTCAAGAAGGCCGGGCTCAAGACCTGGGAGCAGCTCAAGGATCAGAAGATCTGCGGCATCCAGGGCGCCTGGTACAACAAGCCGGTAGCGGAGAAATACGGCGCCGACATCGTCGCGTTCAAGGGACAGACCGAGGCCGAGACCGCGCTGCTGCAGGGCAACTGCATCGGCTGGGTCTATGACGACACCGCGTTCTTCGAGCGCCTCGCCGACCCGAAATGGGCGGCGTTTGAAATGCCGCTGGAGACCATCATGGCCGAGCCGTGGGGCCTCGCCGTCAAGCTCGAGGAACGCGAAGGACCGTGGGGGCAGTTCATGGCGAAGACCGTCGCGGACTGGCACCGCACCGGCAAGCTCATCGAGCTGGAGAAGAAGTGGAACATCCCGCCGTCCGCTTTCCTCAAGAAGATGCACGACCAGGCGATGACGCACTGAGCCGAAACGGCTCGTGGGCCGTAGCCCGCATGCGCCGGGACTGGCGTTCCCGGACATTCCCTTGCCTTCGCGAGGGTCATCCGGGCTACGGAGCTAATAGGCAAACATGAACCTGCAGCCGATCTGGGACTGGTTCCGGACGCTCTACGAGACCACCGGGATCAACCTCACGATCTTCTATGACCCGTTCGACCGGGCGCGGTTCTTCAACGGCTTCCTGACGTCGCTGCGCCTGATGGCGGTGTGCCTTGTGTGCAGCGTCGCCATCGGCGTGGTCGGCGCGTGGATTCAGGGATCGCGCCTGCGGCTGCCGCGGGCGCTGACCCAGGGCTACATCCAGTTCTTCCGCAACACGCCGCCGCTGGTGCAGCTCTACTTCTTCTACTTCGCGCTCGGCACCTACCTGCGAACGACGGGCCCGACCGGACTCGCGGTCCCGGCCGTCTCCAGCTTCACCTGGGCGGCGATCGGCCTGTCGCTTTATGCCGGCGCGTTCAACATCGAAATCTTCCGCGCCGGCATCGAAGCGGTGCCGCGGGAAACGGTCGAGGCGGCCGAAGCCCTCGGCTACAGCCGCCTCAAGGCCTACGTCTACGTGATCCTCCCGCTCGCGTTCCGCATCAGCCTGCCGGCGCTCAACAACAACCTGGTCAACCTGGTGAAGACCACCACCATCGCCTACGCCATCGCGGTGCCGGAAATGCTCTACGTCGCCAACCAGATCTGGTCGGACGAGCTCAATGTGCCGGAAATGATGAACGTGCTGCTCGTCATCTACGTGGCGCTGGTCGGCCTGCTGGTCCTGATCATGGGTCGCTGGGAGCGCGCCATGCGCATTCCGGGCTACACCCCGTCATGATCGCGAACTCGACCGACCTGCCGGTCCTCAAGCCGTTCCGGCTCGGCGCGCAGACCCCTGCCCCGCCGCTCGGCCGGCGGCATGGCGCGCTGCTCGTGATCGCGCTGGCGCTCGCGGTCGGCATCGGCGAGGCGGCGGCGGCGCCGGCCGCGCCGTCGATCATCGCCACCATCCTCAAATGGACGCCGCTGCTGGCGCAGGGGTTCGCCCTCAACATCGCCATGAGCTTCCTCGCCATGGCGATCGGCACGCTGCTCGGCGTGGCGCTCGGGCTTGGACTGATCTCGCTGCTGCGGCCGGTGCGCGGCGGGGCGCGGTTCGTCACCGAGTTCTTTCGCAACGCGCCGTGGCTGGTGCTGCTGTTCTACTGCATGCTGCTGCTGCCGTTCGAGATCCGCGTCGGCGACGCGATCGTGCCTCTGCCCGGCTGGATGAAATCGACCTTGGGCCTGTCGCTGGCGGTGATGGCCAACGTCGCCGAGCTGGTGCGGGGCGCGGTGAAGTCGATCCCGTTCGGGCAATGGGAGGCGGCCGAGGCCCTCGCCTTCACCCGCATGCAGACCCTGCGGATGGTGATCCTGCCGCAATGCGTCAAGCGCATGACGCCGCCGTGGATGAACCTCTACGCCATCCTCACGGTCGGGACGGCGCTCACGTCGGTGGTCGGGGTGAGCGAAGCGATGACCTTGACCGGCGACGTCCTCGCCTCGGAAAACCGTACCGAGCTGCTGGTGCCGATGTATCTTTATCTGCTGCTGTGGTTCTTCATCTACTGCTACCCGATCGCGCGCGCGACCACGGCGCTCGAGCGGCGCTTCCAGGTGCGGTAATGTGGACGCCGGACCAACCGCTCATCCGCATCCGCGACGTGCACCTCGCGTTCGGCGTCGTCACGGTGCTCAACGGCATCTCGCTCGACGTGATGCAGGGCGCGGTGATCTGCGTCATCGGGCCGTCCGGCGCCGGCAAGTCGACGCTGCTGCGCTGCATCAACGCGTTGGTGCCGATCGACCGCGGCTCGATCCTGGTCGAGGGCCAGGAGGTGCATGATCCCAAGCTCGACAAGCTGGCGCTGCGCCGCAAGGTCGGCATGGTGTTTCAGCAATACAACCTGTTTCCGCATCGGACCGCCCTCGACAACATCATGATGGCGCCGCTCCACGTGCTCAAACGCCCGCGCGGCGAGGTGAAACAGGAGGCGCGCGCGCTGATGCGCAAGGTGCGGCTCGAGGGCAAGGAAGGTGCCTATCCGGGCGAGCTGTCCGGCGGCCAGCAGCAGCGCGTCGCCATTGCGCGCAGTCTCGCCATGCAGCCGGACGTCATGCTGTTCGACGAGGTCACGGCGGCGCTCGACCCGGAGACCGTCAAGGAGGTCCTGGTTACCATCCGCGAGCTGGCCGAGGAAGGCATGACCTGCGTGATCGTCACCCACGAGATGGGGTTCGCCCGCGAGATCGCCGACGAGATCTATTTCACCGACCGCGGCGTGGTGGTCGAGCACGGCCCGCCCGCCGAGTTTTTCGCCAACAGCCGCGACCCGCGCACCCGGCAGTTCCTCAGCCAGATTCTTTGACCGAGCGAATAGCGAATAGCGAATAGATGCGGCACTTCTATTCGCTACTCGCTATTCGCTATTCGCCGTTCTACACTCGCCTGCACCAACGATCGGTGACCGGATGCAGAGCATCAACGTCGACAATCAGAGCCTGCGCGGCTTTCTGCGCATGGTGGAACGCGATTTTCCCGACGAGATCGTGCGCATCCGCGAGCCCGTGGGGCTGCGCCACGAGACCACCGCCCTGGTGTTCGAATTGGAGCGCGCGGGCAAGAGCCCGGTGGTCGTGTTCGAGAACGTCGACGGCGGGAAAATGCCGCTGGTGACCAACGTCGCCGCCAACCGGCGGCTGCTCGCCGCCTGCCTCGGCGTCGCGGCGCCCGAGCTTCCCACCGCGTTTCGCGAACGCTGCCAGCGCTACATCCCGTGCGAGCTGGTGAAGGAAGCGGCGTGGAACGAGGTGGTGATCGAGGGCGACGACGTCGATTTCGCCAGGCTGCCGATCCCGCTGCAGTTCAGCGTCGACGCCGCGCCCTACATCACCGGCGGGCAGCTGAGCGCGCGCGACCCGGTCACCGGCGTCGACACCACCGGCTTCCACCGCTTCATGGTCAAGGGCCGCAACCGGCTCGGCGTCTCGCTGCACTCGCGCCGGCGCATGTACGAGTTTCACCGCCGGGCCGAGGAAAAAGGCCAAGCCCTGCCGGCGGTCATCACCATCGGCATCCACCCGCTGCACTACATGGGCTCGATGGTCTACGCCTATCCGCCCCAGGTGCGGAAATTCGAGATCATCGGCGGCCTGTTCGGCGAGCCCTATCGGCTCGCCCGCTGCGGCATTGCCGATCTCGAGGTGCCGGCCGGCGCTGAGATGATCATCGAAGGGGAGATCCTCGCCGGCACGCGGGAGCCGGAAGGGCCGTTCAGCGAATTCACCGGCTATGCCTCCTACCGCTCGACCCAGAACGTGTTCGTGGCGCATCGCATCCGCATGCGCGGCGACGCCATGTACCACAGCGTCGTCTCCGGCATGTCGCGCGACCACATCCAGGTCTCGTGCATCACCCGGGAAGGCGAGATTCTCAACGCGCTGCGGCGCAACCTGCCGAACGTGCGCGCCGTGCACGTGCCGCACACGACCTGCGGCGCCTTCATGGCATTCATCTCGATGAAGAAGACCGCGGACGGCGAGCCGCAGATGGCCATCATGGCGACGTTCGGCACCGAGTTCTACACCAAGCAGGTGATCGTGGTGGACGACGACGTCGACATATTCGACATGAACGACGTGATGTGGGCGGTCGCCACCCGGGTCCGCGCCGACAAGGACATCGTCTTCATCCCCGGGTCAAAGGGGGCGATCCTCGATCCCACCTCGGACCCGGAGAACTTCACCCTGACGAAAATGGGCATCGACGCCACCCGCCCGTTTGGACGGGATTTCGCCGAGCGGCTGGTCATCGCTGAGGAGGACCGCGCCCGTGCGCGAGCGATTCTCGCGGGCGCGGGGATAAAGGATTGACGCAGTCTTGGCGCCCAGCGGTATTCAATTCCAGTCGGACCCAATATTCTCGTCTCTTAATTCGTTAACCTAGAGCCATTTCCAAATACACCTAAGGATGTTGACGGTCGGGACCGGCCTTGGTAGGTTGTTCCACGTTGTTTCCTCTATTGATACTCAGGGGGCACAAATGAACGGAACAGGCAGCCAGGCTGAAGGCATACGACGACGGGTCGCAGGTACTTGCGGAGTACTCTTTCTGGTCTGCCTATATACGTGTTCACTAAGTTTTGACGCTGCCGCGCAGCTAAACATCTTTGCCTCGTCCTCGCCGTCTCCAAAAACCGGAAAGGAGGCATGTTCTTATATCGAGACGCCAGCGCTTGATGACCAGCAATACAGTACTGCCAAGACAGACCAGCAATTCAACCTTTTGCGCGATTTGCGGTCGCGTTTGACTGACCTGCTTCCGAAGCAAAGGACAAAGGACGAGGCCAGCCGCATCAAAGCCGACAAACTTCGGGCCGAAAAAGAAAACCTGGACCAGCAGGGTCTTCCGGGCAAGGTAAGCGGCCTGACCACTGCCATTACTTCCGTTGATCAATCAATTGCCGCGAATCGAGAGCGACTGAAAGCACCTAACTTGTCGGAAGATGACAAGGCTACGATTCAGCGCGAGTACGAAGGACTACAAGGTCAACGTGCCTACTTGAACCAGAACCTGGAGGATACCAGGGGTATTCTCGAGAGAGCAACTAAATCACTGCCTCAAGAGATCAAAGAGGCTGAACTAACGTCCCAGCAAGAGAGCAGCTGTTACCTTTATCTGCTTGACTTGAACAGCAAACTTGAACAAAGGACCATAGAATTACTGCTTCCAGCTTCCCAACAGAATACATTCAAACTCACGTTATCCGCAATCTACGCGGTAATAGTTTTTGCATTGATCATCGGATTCTATGTGTTGGCGTATAAAGACAAACAAATGAGAAATACAATATTTTCTCAGCAGTCAGGGATTCAGTTTATCACACTTTTTTCGCTCGTAATCGCAATCATTCTATTTGGGATTTTGGGAATACTGCAAGATAAAGAACTGGCCGCTCTCCTCGGGGGCCTTTCAGGCTATATTCTAGGTCGCGTTACCACGGATCGGGGCGGGGCCGGAGGCGCAGTCTCGCCTCGCACGCTATCCGCGACCACGATCGGATTCGCTCCACCTAATCAAATTACCGACACCGGAAACGGTCTCGCAGCCTTCTCTGCCGGCGACCGCATCCGCATATCTGGGTCGGCCAAAAATAATGGAGTCTATACTATTGCCGCTGTGGGACCGGGAGCGATTCAAACGCGCGAAACAACTATACAAAATGAGCCGCCGGGAGCGAATGTTGATATCTCTTCAGTTTAGTTCGGTCATCAAGGTCGCCGCCATCACGTCAACCCGGCGCTGACCCAGGCGAGATCGGGCTCGTCTTCGAGCCGCTGCAGGCGCGTGAACAGGCGGACCATTTCGGCTTCCCGGTACTTGCGCGTCAGCCGCAGGAACTTGTCGCGCATCTCGTCCGGAGCGAGCGGGTTCTCCGGCGTTCCCTTGAAGTGCTCGACCCGGCGGGTGAACGTGCGGCCGTCCTTGAGCGTCACCGCCACGGTGCTCGCCAGCGCGCCGTGGGAATGGACATCCTGGTCGATCGTGATGGTGACCTTGGCGGCGAGCGCGCGGATGTCGGGATCGCGCACCGCCGCGTCATTGAACGCCTGCGGATCGCGCGCGTCGCGATAAAGCGCGAGCGCCACGCAGAACGGGACGCTGTACTGCGCCATCATCAGGTCGGTCGGCGCCGGGATGTTGTTGACCTTCGCCACCCGCTCCTCGCCGGCGATGCTGATCGAGGCCACGTCGGCGCCGGCGAAGCTGTGCGCCTCTTTCAGCTCCTCGATCGCCTGCACCGGCGTGTGGGCGGTGATGTGGGCGGGAAAGCGCTTGAGCAGGATCGACATCGTGACGTAATCCCGGCCGAGCCCGCGGGTCAGCTCGGCGATGTCGTATTCGTTGCAGAACACCTTGAGGAATCCCGCCTGCCCTTCGATCGCGCTGCGCGGGCCGGTGAAGCCGTCGGCCGCGAGGCTCGCGGCAAGAACGCCGCCCTCCGCGGCGCGGCCGAGATGCAGGCGCTTGACCATGGCGCCGGTGCCGGAGCGGGCGAACTCCAAGAGGCCGCCGGCGGTGGAAGCGGCGATGCCGATCGCGTTGGTCATGCGGTCGGCGTCGAACTGCATCAGCCGGCCGCACGCGGCCGCGGCGCCGAACGGACCGGTGGTGCCCGGCGCATGGAAGCCGCGGCGTTCGTTCGAATGCTTGGTGGCGCGGCCGATGCGGATCATCGTTTCCCAGCCGGCGACCACGGCGGCGATCGTCTCGCGCCCGCTTAGTCCCCGCTCCTGGGCGATGGCGAGGGCGGCCGAGAACGTGGTGGCGCCGGGATGCGAGCCGGAATTGGGCTGGGTGAGGTTGTCGAGCTCGAAGGCATGCGCGATCGCCCCGTTGGCGAGCGCCGCCGACGGCGCATGCAGCGGCACGTCGCCGGCGCCGAGAATGCGGCTGCGGCCGCCGGCACCGTTGCGCTTGGCGTAATCGACGATGATCCGGCTCCACGGCAGGTCGACTCCGAACAGGATGGTGGCGACCGTGTCGGCGATGCAGTCCTTGGCGCGCTGAACCACCGCGGGCGGCAGGTCCTCGTAACGCAGCCCCGCTGCATATTCGGCGAGCTGCACGGTTTCGTTTGCCATCGGTAGCGCGCTCCCACGCGGCTGGTTTCTTCAGTGCGAATTGCGAATGGAACGGTAGCCCGCATGAGCGAAGCGATATGCGGGGCCCCGGATGTCGCGGCTACGCCGCTCATCCGGGCTACTTAACCTATTCGCTATTCGCTACTCCCTATTCGCTTAGCTGGGCGGCTTCGCCGCGAACGCCGAGCCGCGCACGCACATGCGGCCGCGCGAATCCTGCCACAGCTGCTCGGTCGCGTGCAGGTGCCCGAGCGCCCGCGCGATCGTCTGGAAGTCGTAGGTCGCGAACCGCTCGGCGATGTCGGTGTAATAGAGCGGCTCCTTGCCGATTGCCTCCAGGATCCGCTGCGCCAGCGCGGCGACCTTGGCGCCGTCGCCGGCTTCGCCCGCCATGTCCGCCTTGCCGCCGAGATAATCGTCGATGCGGGCACGGTCCGCATACGCGTAGGCGATGCGCTCGTAGCGCTCGCGCGGCACGCCCTCCGGGATGGTGGCGTCGATCCCGACCTTGGCGGTGGTCGGCACCATCCCGACCGGGGTCGGCTGCAGGCTCGGATCGAGCGGCTTGCCGCGTGCGTTGCTGACGATCAGCACGTCGCGGTCGCCCTGCACGCGGGTGGCGATCGCCCATTCGACGTCGGTCGGGTCGAACACGTCGATGTCGTCGTCGACCACCACCACGTGCTTGAGGTCCATGACCGAGAGCGCCGCCAGCAGCGCGTTCTTGCCCTCGCCCGCCTGCTTCTTGATGGAGATGACCGCGTGCCAGAACGCGCAGCCGCCGAGCGTCACGTTGATGTCCTTGACCGTGACGCCCGCGGTCTTGAGCGCCTGGCGGATCGCCGTGTAGCGGGTGGGCGCCGCCAGCCAGGTGTTCTCCCACGGCATGTGCAGGGCGTAGTAGACCGCATCGCGCCGCATGGCGATCGCCTTGATGCGCACCAGCGGGTTCCAGTGCAGGCCGCCCATCAGCCGGGTGAACTCGCCGAATCGTCCCTCCGGCCAGGTCCAGCCGGTCGGCAGGATTTCCGCCTCGAGCACGATCTCGGCGTCGGCGATGTAGGGCATGTCGATCGTCTCGCACGGCGCCAGCGTCACCGCTTCGCCGCGCAGGCCGCCGGCGATCGCCATCTCGTCGACGCCGAGCGGGGCGCGGAAGCCGGAGCCCATGATCTCCAGCGGGTGGGTGCCGATCGAGATCGAGATCGGGCACGGCCGGCCCGCCTCGTGGGCGCGCTGCGCGAACAGCCGCATGTTGTTGGGCGTGACGATGTCGATGCCGGTAAGGTTCTTTTCCTTGACGATGAAGCGGTAGATGCCGCTGTTGACGCCCAGCTCGGGATCGCGCGCGATCACCACGCCGGCGGTGATCACCGGGCCGCCGTCGTAGACCGAGCACATGGGGATCGGCAGGCGGTAGAGGTCGACGTCGTCGCCGACCGTCACGACCTCGCGCGCCGGGGCGCCCTGCACGTGCCGCGGCGGGATCGGGTGGTCGATCCCCTGCTTGAGCTTGGCCTCGATCTCCGAATAGCTGGCGCAGCCCATGGACATGGTGGCGCGCTCGCGCGTGCGGATGAGGCCGGACACCACCGGAATGTCGTAGCCGATCACGTCGCGGAAGCAGAGCGCGGTCTTGGCCTGGTCGGTGAGCGTGGCGATATGGCGGATGTCCACCGGCTGATGCAAGTCGACCAGCTCGCCGCACTGGCGCAGCCGGTCGAGGAACTGGCGGAAATTCTCCTGCATTCGTGTCTCCGGCGAACGGGTCACACCAGGTCGATCGATCGCGCTGCCGCGCTAAGCTATCGGGGACCGTCGCGGGCGGCAATGCGCCGACTAGCGCCGAATGCCGGCCATGCATCGGCAAATTCGCCGGTGCAAGCCGCGCGGCTCTGGGCTAAGCAGGGCCGCCGCGAACGGCGCGGCGGACAAGGGATGACGCGATGACCGCGCAAAAGACGATGAGGGCCCTGGTCCTACCCCAGCACGGCGACCTCGACAGCCTGCGGGTGGTCGACGACTATCCGGTGCCGCAGGTTGTCGACGGTCACGTGGTCATTCGCGTGCGCGCCTCGGCGTTCAACTACCACGACGTGTTCACCGTGCGCGGCATGCCGGGCATCAAAGTACCGATGCCGGTGGTGATCGGCCTCGACATGGCGGGCGAGATCGCCGCGGTCGGGGCCGGCGTGACGGGCTGGAAGCCGGGCGACCGAGTGCTGGTCAATCCGCTCAACAAGAAGAAGGGCCTGATGGGCGAGATGCTCGACGGCGGCATGGCGCAATTTTGCCTCGTCGCCGCCGACCAGCTCATCGCCATGCCGGCCAAGGTGAGCTTCGAGGATGCGGCGGCGCTGCCGGTCGCCTACGGCACCGCGCACCGCATGCTGATCACCCACCAGACCGTAAAGGCGGGCGAGCGGGTGCTCATCCTCGGCGCCAGCGGCGGCGTCGGCACCGGCTGCGTGATCCTCGCCAAGATGCTCGGTGCCGAGGTGATCGCCTGCGCCGGCAGCGCGGAGAAGGTGGGACGGCTCAAGGAGCTCGGCGCCGACGAGGCCATCAATTACCACGAGGTCGACTTCTCCAAATGGGCGATCGAGCGCTACGGCAAGCCGCAACGCCGCAGCTACGAGGGCGGCGTCGACGTGGTGATCAACTTCACCGGCGGCGACACGTGGCAACCGTCGCTGCGCTGTCTCAAGCGCGGCGGCAAGCTGCTCGTGTGCGGCGCGACCGCCGGCTACGATCCCAAGGAGGATCTTCGCTACGTGTGGACCTTCGAGCTGAAGATCATCGGCTCGAACTCCTATTACGACGACGATCTGCAGGCGCTCATGCGCATGATCGAGGCCGGCCGGATCCGCCCGGTGATCGACAAGGTGCTGCCGCTCGATCAAGCCGCCGAGGGGCTGCGCCTGATCCGCGACCGCGAGGTCATCGGCAAGGTGGTGGTGGTGCCGTGAGCGAACAAATGACGCCCGAGCAAGCCGAGCAATTGCTCACCCGCGCGCCGTTTCACCAATGGCTCGGCATCACCGTGCTGGCCGTGCAGGCGGACGGCATCGAGCTCAAGGCAACGTGGCGGGAAGAATGGGTCGTCAACCCGGACCGCCGCTATACCCACGGCGGCATCCTGGCATCGCTGGTGGACATTGCCGCCGACTGGGCCATGGTGACGCGCACCGGGCGCGGCGTGCCCACCATCGACATGCGCGTCGACTATCACGCCGCCGCCATGCCGGGCGACCTGATCGCGCGCGGCCGCATCATCAAATGGGGAAACACGTTCTCGGTCGCCGAAGCGCAGGTGTTCGACGAGGGCGGCAAGCTGCTCGCGAGCGGCCGCGGCACGTATCTGACCGCGCCACCGAAAGCGTGAGCAAAACTCTCCTCTCGTCATCGCCCGCGCAGGCGGGCGATCCAGTATCCGCCGACGTTGAAACGGATCGCATGCGCTCCATATGGATCGGCAGAGTGTACTGCATGCCCCGCCTGCGCGGGGCATGACGAGGCCGGTGTCGGACATGAGGAGTTTCACCAACCTTGGCGACCTGATCCGGCGCGACCAAGCCCTCGACAAGACCGCGCTCATCGACCTCGGCGGCGAGCGGCCGCCGCGCGCGTTCAGCTACCGCCGGCTCGACGACATGGCGAACGGCGTGGCACGCGCCCTCGTCGGCCGCGGGCTCGGGCGCGGCGAGCGCGTCGCCATCCTGTCCGCCAACCGCGCCGAGTTCCTGGCCGCCTACTTCGGCATCATGCGCGCGGGCCTCGTTGCGGTGCCGGTCAATTTCAAGTTCCCGCCGGCCACCATCGCATTCATCGTGCGCGATTGCGGCGCGAAGCTCGTATTCTGCGATCCGTCGCGCCGCGAAGACTGCCCGGCCGATGTTCCGGTTGTCTGTTTCGGCGGTGACGGCGCGGAGAGTTTTGACGCGTTCCTCGACCTTGGGGCGTTCGACGCGGTCACGCCGGCCGACGACGAGCCGGCCATGTTCCTCTACACCTCCGGCTCGACTGGCACGCCCAAGGGCGTCGTGCTCTCGCACCGTAGCCACATCTGGGTGGTGGAGACGCGGCTCGACGGCCAGGACCTGTCGCGCCACCGTTATCTGATCGCGGCGCCGCTCTATCACATGAACGCCCTGGCGCTGAGCCTGCTCGCCTGCGCGGCGCACGCCACCATCGTGCTGCAGCCGCAGTTCTCCGCTCCCGCCTATATCGAGGCGATCGGCCGCTATCGCATCACCTGGCTCACCGCCGTCCCGCCGATGATCGCCATGATGCTGCGCGAGCGCTATCTATTGGCGCGCACCGACCTGTCGGCGGTCGAGTTCGTGCGCATGGGCTCGGCGCCGGTGACCCAGAGCCTGATGCAGGCGCTGCACGGCGCCCTCCCCCGGGCGGCGGTGACCAACGCCTACGGCACCACCGAGGCCGGCCCGGTAGTGTTCGGCCCGCACCCGGACGGCCTGCCGCAGCCCGAGTTGTCGGTCGGCTACCCGCATCGCGCAGTGACGCTGCGCCTCGTCGACGGCGAGAACCGCGAGGCCGACCAGGGCGTGCTGGAGATGAAATGCCCGGCGGTGATGCTCGGCTATCACAACCGGCCCGACTTGCCCGCGCCGATCACGCCCGACGGATTCTACATCACTGGCGACGTGTTCCGCCGCGACGCCCAGGGTTTCCATTATTTCATCGGCCGCACCGACGACATGTTCGTGTCCGGCGGCGAGAACATCTATCCGACCGATGTCGAGCGCATGCTGGAACGCCATCCCGCCATCGCCCAGGCGGCGATCGTGCCGGTCGACGACGAGATCAAGGGCCAGAAGCCGGTCGCCTTCGTGGTGCCGGAGCCCGGCCGGACCGTCGACGAAGCCGAAGTGAAGCACTTCGCCCTCGCCAACGCGCCCGCCTATCAGCATCCGCGTTTCGTGTGGATCGTCGACCGGCTGCCGCTCGCCTCGACCAACAAGATCGACCGCGGCGCGCTTAAACGGATGGCCGTAGGACGCATGAGATGCGCAGCGCCCTAATGCGCCGTCCTAAAATGGCGCAATATGCGACCCATTGGTCGCTATTGCGCCCTATACCCTGCAACGAGACGACCTGCGGGTCCCGGCCGGCCAAGGTAAATTTAGTGATCGTTGGATGATGCGAAATCTCTCAAGATCCTTTAGTTTCAATTTCAGGAGGGTAGTCGAATGGCTTGGTCAATCCGCAATCTCTCAGCAGCCATTGGTCTATGCTGTTGGCTTGGTCTTCCGGCCCACGCGGCCGAGATTCGCTGTGATCGCTTTTATGACTTCGACTATACTGGGTCCCAGCAGCGGCGAGAGGTGGCTCGTAAACTCTGGCCATCCGGCCGAACGCCGACTCCAGGAATGGCGTGCGCAGATGGATTCCTGAGCGGGCCAATCGAGACCGGTGATTATGAGAAGATTCTGAAGTTTTATCGGGCAAATCATCCTTTTCTGGGAGCTTTCAAACTTGTGTCACTTGGTGGCGTTGTTAGCGAGGCCCTAAAAATTGGAGCTCTATTTCGAAGATATTTGATTGAGACATGGGCTCCGTATAGATTTGCAGGCTCTGATCCGGTGCTCTTCGCGGCCAGTAAATTGAACGAGCAGATTTCGTATTTGTGTCATGGTGAGGCGTGCGTTTGCGTAAGCGCATGCGCACTCATTTGGTTCGGAGGCGTGGAAAGGTATGGATCGGTCGGACTGCATCGGCCGCGCATCGAAGATACAGGGTTCAAGGCGCTTTCGCCGGGCGAGGCATCACTGGTGTACAGGCGTCTGCTGGAAAATATAGCGGTGTATCTCGATGAGATGGAAGTGCCAAAGTCAATGGTCGAGTCCATGGTGGCAACGGGTTCGGCCGAGATACGATGGGTCGACTATTCAAACGATTCCCTGCAACGGCCACCGAGCATGGCCGAATGGGAAGATGCATCGTGCGGATCCTTCCCTCAGGTAGAAGAGGAGACGATGCTGAGCCTTATGACGAAAGGCTCGAATCGCTCACGCCAGGAAGAGATGTTATTCAAGTTGCTATTCGGAAAATCTAACGCGAAGAGTAACTGTAAGAATACGTTAATTTCAAGCCAAAGGGATAGGTTAGTGCCACCGTAGCCCCGTCCACAAGGCTGTCATTTTGCTGGACCAACTCGGATGGCCTAAGAAGGTCGTCGTGTATTGTGTAGAGTGCATCGCACGCTACGCATGCCGAAACTTCGGGGCTGTGCCTCCGGAAAGCGAAAACTCTACTGCACGTCTTTCATGCCCCACGGCGGCGCCAATCCCATTCATCGGCAATCTTTGCGTTTGACATCTACGTAAACAACTGCTGATATTTTCTCCGATTGGACGTTCGCGTTGCGTTTCGCGGCCAAGATTGCGCATGCACACGTCCAGGCTGTCAGCTGGGAAAAGTGAAGCGGTGTATGATTCAAAACTGAAGAGGACTTAAATGCCCGGTATTGTTGACGAAGTTGCGCGGCGTATCCGCGCCGAGAGGGATGACGCCGAGGCTGTCCGAGCCGAAGCACGAAAGAATTCGACCCATGTTGACCTTAAGAGTTTTTTCTCCAGAGTTTTTGGCAAGGCGTTTGATTGGTCAAACCTTACCCAAGCGCCAGAAGGGCTGCGCCCAAAAACCGATCGCGTCAAGCGACAGGTGGATTTGCCGACGCATCTGATCTTAGGCGAACCCCCGATTATCGATCTCGAACCGCTGCCCGAGCAAGATTTTGAGCATCAGTATGGGATGAGAGTTCGGGACGTCCAGGCACTGGCTGAAAAATCTCGAGTCTTCATAAATGTCTATGCGCAGACTCCGACCGTGTGGGAGGGTGCGGATCACTTACTCGGTCTGGTGAAACAGTCCTTTTCTGTCGGTCAGCGTGTAGAGGCCTACTTTAGAACAATAAATCCGATGTTCGAAGACACCAAAAACCGAAAATCGGCAGAATTTCAAGATATTGTTGCTCGATTCAAACGGAAGGAGCCGGACCGTTTCGATCAGCTTCTCAAGGTAGTCCGGGGCGGTGAAGAGCGAATTGCTAAGAACATGGGAACTTGGTGGGCTTATCTCGATTCAATCAGTCACTCAATTTGTCAACCTCTCGAGGTGAATCCCGATGATTTGGATATCCCTACAACCTTCGAGAAGCTGAGGCTAAAGAAGTACGTTTTTGCATCACGAGCCACCGCGGCCGCCGGTGGACAGTATTATTTGGGTCCCCAGGAGCTCAACGAGTTCCGGAGATACCCACAGGAAGGAGACTATACAGTCGCTCGGCAGCTCCGATTTCGTGACGGGAGTAAAGACCAAATTGGGGCCTTTCTGACGGGCGAGTTGTTAAGTTTCCGTCGGGCGAACCTCGTCTCACATCAACTCGCGGACGATCAATTTAAGAGCCTTGAACGTTATCTAACTTCTCCCGAACACGACGAGTACAAGAAAAAAGTTAACGTGGCGCTGGAGGCCATCAACTTAGCCGTTCAAAACGGGAAAGTCCCCGACACGGAGTTTAGCAGCCTTAAGAAATATTACGATGAGCAGGTGCGAATTATCGTAGACAGCAAGCTGGGTAAAAGGGTCACGCACGGACTGTCGATTACGGGCCATATTGTCGGCGGCACGGTAGCCCATTCGCTAGGCTTCGCGGTTCCAGAATGGGAGGCTGCTGCGGCGGGGGGAGTCGCGGGGGGACTCGTTGGCGCGTGGATAGGGCACGAGCTTGAACCGCTCTTCTCCAGCGAGGTGGTATTAAAGACATTGTATAAAACACCGATCAAGCTCTACGAGGTGCATCGTATCTGCCAGATAGCCTAATTCCTTGTCTCCTCCTGAATGGCCATTTTGACCGTTTGGGGCGCGCCCAGTCTTGTCAGGCTCACTCGCCGGCTTGCCAATGCGCACCACGATACATTATGCGCGCACATGCGGGGCACTAACCTAATGCGCCCTACGCCCTCACATCCCTGCGCCAGCGGAACAGATGCCGTTCCAGCGGCGCAATCAGCCCGGCCTCGATCACCAGCATCATAGCGATCTGCACGATGGTCCAGGCAAACACCTGGTCGGTCTGGATCAGGTCGGAGGCCTGGCGCAGCCGATAGCCGACGCCGCTCGATGCCCCGAGCGTTTCGGCCACCAGGCTCACCCGCCAGCCGAACCCGAACGCGAGCCGCGCGCCGGAGAAAAAATACGGCATGATCGACGGCAGATAGATTTTCGTCAGCGTCTTCATGCGCGAGAAGCGCAGCGCCGCGGCCAGCTCGACGAAATCCGCCTGTACGGCTTGCGTCCCCTGCCAGACGTTGGTGACGATCAGCGGCAGCGCGGTCATCAGCACGACGAAGATCGGCGTGAGCGGCGACAGGCCGAACCAGATGATGGCGAAGATCGCCCAGATGGCCGACGACACCGTGTTCAGCACCGGCAGGACCGGCTCGAAGAAGGTCCCGATGGCGCGGTTCGACCCGAGCAGGATGCCGGCCGGCACGCCGACCACGACCGCGAGCAGGAACCCGGCGGCCACGCGGCCCAAGGTCGTGACCAAGTTCATCGGCAGGTCGCCGGTGCGGGTGAGTTGCACGACGCGCTCGAACACCCGCTCCGGACCGGGCAGCACGTAGACCGGCGTCGCCAGCGAGGCGAGCCACCACACGGCCAGCAGGCCGAACCCGAGCGCGCAGCGCTTGAGGATCAGGGCGCGGCGGGGCGACGCGGCCGGCTCGGCGATCCCGTTCACGGCCGGCGCTTGGCCTGCTGGTATGGGCCGGTCACGAAGAAGGAGTCCGGCACGTTGCCTTCGAGCGTTCCGGTCGCGTGGTAGACCTCGATCATCGTCTTGAGCCCGGCCACGTCCTCCGGCTCGAAGGTGGCGACGTAAATCTGGTTCCACAGCCAGGCATAGGAGGTGGCATCGCGGGCATCGAGATTGGCGGCATTGCGCAGAATGTCCGCCGCCTGGTCCGGCTCGCGCCCGCCGAAGCGCGTCGCCTCGATCATGCCGCGCAGGAACTTCACTACGCCGTCCGGGTGCTCGCGCGTGTAGGTCTTGTGGAACACGGCGACGCCGAGCATGGGGAGCGACGCGCTCTTGGTCATCTTCTTCCACTCGTCGATGATGCCGGCGAGCGTCTTGAGCTTGAGGTCGGGAACAGACGCGATGGTGACCGAACGCAGCGACGCCGCGTCGATGTCGCCCTGCTGGAGGAAGCGCAGGAGCTGGCCCTCGTTGCCGGGGACCGCCGTGTAGTCCGAGGATTTAAGGCCGTAATTGCGCTCGAGGCACGGCGACCCGATGGCGTAGGTGGCGCTGCCGGCCGGCGACATGCCGATCTTCTTGCCGCGGAAATCCGCCGGACTGGCGAGCGGCGATCCGTCGCGCGCCACGAACGTCGCTTCCGCCACCTGGGTCGACATCACCAGCTCGACCGGGGCGCCCTGGGCGGCGATCGAAAAGGCGCCGTTGGTCGAGGTGCCGAATGCGACGTCGATCGAGTTGGTCAGCAGCGCCTTGGTCGGCGCGTTCACGTCGCTGAAGCGGATGAACTCCGGGTCGAGGCCCTCCTTCTCGAGGAACTTGCCGGCTTCCAGCACCGCGCCGAAGCCGACGCTGAAGCCGCTGGTCCAATACCCGACCTTGATCTTCTCCTGTGCCATTGCGGGCACCTGGCTCGCCAGCGCCACCAGAACGGTCGCCAACAAACGCTTGATCATCACGATGCCTCCTGCATGTCGGTATCGGACAAGCCGGCCCGCAACGCGGCCACCAGCTCCATGGTCCCCGGCTTGTCGAGCCGCGGCTGCGGCAAATCCACGTTCACCTGCCGGCGCACGCGGCCGGGCCGCGGCGACATCATCACGATATGATCCGCCAGGATCACCGCTTCTTCCACGTCGTGGGTGACGAACAGGATCGACATGCGGCGCAGCGCGTGGATGCGCAGCAGCTCGCCGTGCATGGCGGAGCGGGTCTGGGCGTCGAGCCGCGAGAACGGCTCGTCCATCAGTAGAAGGTCGGGCTCGCCCACGAGGCTGCGTGCCAGCGCCACCCGGCTGCGCATGCCGCCGGAGAGCTGGTGCGGATAGGCATCGGCGAAGTCCGCAAGCCCGACCAGCGCGAGCCCGGCGTGCGCGCGGGCGCGGCGTTCGGCGGCCGCCATCGTGCCCGCCTCGAGGGCGAGCGCCACGTTGCGGGCCGCGACCCGCCACGGCAGCAGACGGTCGTCCTGGAACATGTAGCCGACCCGCCGCCAGTCGACCGCGCCCCTTGTGTCGCGCCCCAGCACCGCGACGCGGCCGCGGTCGGGCACAGCCAGGCCTGCCGCCAGATTGAGCAGGGTCGTCTTGCCGGACCCGGACGGCCCCAGGATGGCGACAATGGCGCCGGACGGGACGTCGAAGCTGACGCGGTCGAGCGCCTCGAGCGTGCCCCCGTCGGATCGCACAAATCGCTTGGAAACGTCGGCGAACGAGATGGCGAAGGGTTGGTCCATTCAACAGGCTCGTCGGCGACGCTGGCGATCCATATCGTAGTACTCGGCCGGACGCCAATGCGCCGGCGTGCCGCGACGCTTGCCCTTGCGCCGCGGCGCCCTAACCGCAAATATGATGCAAGAATCGGCCCAGAAGGCGGGTGTTCCATGCTGCAGACGCCATTCGAGACAGCGCTGGCCGGCCGGGTCGACGCCATGGTCGATGCCTGCACCCGATGCGGCAAATGCGTCGAAGCCTGCCCGATCACCGAAGCGGCCGGCATGGCCGGGGCGGAGCCGACCGCCGTCATCGCCGGCGTGCTCGATATCCTGCGCACCGGCGATGGGCCGCAAGCGTCGCGGCAATGGGCCAGCTCGTGCGTGCTGAGCGG
>Ga0193751_1000863_pt1 | contig 21006 bp, 12 predicted proteins | sample L1c2metaG_FD_143050 | JGI IMG/M metagenome (GOLD analysis project Ga0193751, IMG submission 143050) | Soil microbial communities from a riparian zone of the East river system, Colorado, United States - L1c2 | ecosystem: Environmental > Terrestrial > Soil > Riparian zone | place: USA: East River... | reverse complement strand
TTGATTGCAATTCTTCGAGAGCCTCGGCGCACATTCAAACAGTACAGCGCGCGAAGCCCCTCCACCTCAAAGCGTCAGCGGTTTCCCATAACCCGTGAGCTCGAGATAGCCGCGCCCGACCTCGCGGCCGCCTCGAAGCGCCCGGACTGCGCCTTCCCAGTAGACGGTGCCGGTGGTTGCACGCGAATCCAGTTCCTGATCGTCCATCAGCGGTTCCAGCGTGTACTCCTCGCCGCCCAGGTTGACCAGCATAGCGACCGGATACTCGACACCGGTGCGCGGCGAGCGCCAGCGCCGGCGCGGGGCGAATCGAATTTCAGCGGGCTCGAAGGATCGCGAGGCTGCGCCGGGTCCGCGCAGCGTGCCGCCCGCCCAAAGCGCCGATCCGGAATGATCGCGCATGCGAAACGCCATGAGCGCGCCGCCGTCGTTCAGATTGATGCCGATCCAGTCCCAGCCGCTCGCCTCGGCGGCCATCGCTGCGCTCGACCACTCGTGATCGAGCCAGGCGGTGCCGCTGACGTTCGCGCCTTTGCCGTCGATTGCGACGCTGCCCGAGACGGCGAGCTGCGGCTGGCTGTAGTAATAGCTCGCGTTGGCGAGGATTTCGCCCTTGCGGGAGAAACCTTGCTGGCCTTGCGGCAACACGGCCTGCGTGGAAGAAAAGCGCAGGTCGAACTGGAAATCCCGTGCCGCAATCTTCGCGACGTAGCCGTCATCGACGAGCTCGAGCGACCAGTCGTCGATCCATACGTCGGTCGTCTCCTCACGAGCTTCGGCGAGGCCGAGGCCTGCACGCGCCGCGCGCTGATCATGGCGAAGCTTTCCGTAGCGCGGGTCCGCCACCGCCGCATGCGCAAACAGGAGCTGGCGCGGCGCAAATGCGCTGGGGTTTGTCTCCGCCACGCGCGGGCGATTGCGGAAAAAAGTCACCTGGACGCCGAAGCTGTTGCCGAGCGCGTCCTGAATCCATCCGGTGATGTACCACCATTCGCTGCGAAATGCAGAATGAGCGCCGGCGTCACCCGGAAAGCGTATTGCATGGCCCGCAACCACGGGTGGGTAGTCGTCCGCCGCGAGCACACCGGTCGCGAGGAGCACCATCGGGCTGGCGAGAAAACGGCGCCTCCTCACGTGGAGCCTCTTCCGCGTCGTTCCTCGATCACCAATCCTCCTTCACTGCCAGGACGGCGCGTGCGCTCATGGCCTGACGACCGCTGGCGAGCGCGGTGATCGTCGACAGCGCGAGCACGAGAAGCGCGGAGCCGGCCAGCGGCGCCCAGGGGACAGACAGTTCCATTCCCCAATGGAATGATTGGCGGTGCACTACATGAACCAGGACCAGGCTGATCAACCATCCAAGGCCGAATCCCGCGACAAGCCCGATACCGGTGACGGTCGCGCCTTCGGTAGCAAGCATGGCGCCGATTTGTCGCCGCGTCATGCCGATGTGGCGCAGCATGCCGAACTCGCGCCGGCGCGCGAGCACGAGTGCGCCGAACGAAGACGACAGCCCGAACAAGCCGATAACGACCGCGGCGAGCTCCAACGCGTACGTGACGGCGAAGGTGCGGTCGAAGGCCTTGAGCGAGAACTCGCGGATTTCTCCGGGCGCTGCAATCTCGAGCCGGGTCCCGCCGGGGATGTCGCTCTCGATTGCGCGGCTCACCTGTTCGACTCCGGTCCCCGGTGCCAGCCACAGCGCGGCGTTGGTGGCGCCGCGGTCACCGGTGAGCGCGATGTAGCGGTCACGCTCGATCGCAATGGCTCCTTGCGGGCGCGCGTAGTCGCGCCACACGCCGGCGACGGTGAATGCGGTTGGTTTTCCCGCGATGGGAATTTCGACAACGCTACCGAGTACAAATCCGTAGAGATCGACCATCGCCTCGTTTACCCACACCGGAGGCGGGGCGCCGGGAGCCGGCGTCATTTGCGCGCTCACCAACTGGAGCTGCCGCGTCAGATTCGCCGCGTCGATCGTCCGCGCAAGCAGTACGACGCGCGGCCTGGAGGGATCGAGCAGCAGTTGTTGTTCGCGAAGGAACTCGGCGCGACGCACGCCCGGAAGCGCGGTGATGCGAGCCTGGTCATCGACCGTCATGTAGGCGGTGTCGCCGGCAGCGCTGGCGCGCACGTAGACATCGGCCGGAAGGACGCGCTCGAGCCATGCATCGAGCGAAATCCGGAACGATGCGACCATGATCGCCATGGACACCATCAGGCTCACACTGGCGACGATCGCAGCGAGGCTCACGGCGGCCTGTCCCGGCGCGCCGCGCAGTTGCAACTGCGCCAGCCGCGACGGTGCTCCGTGCGGTGTGGGCAGTATCGAGAGCATCAGCACCGCGAGCCTGGGCATGAGCATCAACGTGCCGATCAGGAGCAGCGCGATGGCGCCATAACCGAACAAGGGCAGTCCGGCGATGGGCGGAGCAAACGAGGCGATTGCGCCGGCAGCGATGGTCACGAGCCCGGGCCACGACGGGCGCAGGCGGGCGAACGCGCGCTCATCGTCTCCCGCCTTGAGCGCGGGTGCGGGAGACGCCCGCGCGGCCTCGAGCGCGGGAGCGAGGCTCCCCAGCATGGCGATGACGACGCCAAGAAAGAAAAAGAGGGCCAGCGTGAGAGGAGCGGGCGTCAGCGTCGGCGCAAGGCCCCGAAAATACCCGGCGCCGAAATCGGCACCGATGATCCGGACCGCAGCCTGCGCCAGGATGAATCCGCCGGCCAATCCGAGTGTGCTGCCGGCGATACCCACTAGCGCGCCCTCCGCGACCAGCCATATCACGAGTTGTTGCCGCGTCACACCGAGCACGCGCAAGAGCGCGAATTGCGCGCGCCGGCGCACGACCGCGAGCGCCTGCGTCGAGAACACCAGCAGTCCCCCGGTGAAAAGCGCCACCAGCGCAAGGATGTTCAAGTTGACACGGTAGGATCGAGACAGGCTCTCGCTGGCCTTGACGCCGGCCTCGGGACGCTGGATCGCAAGGCCCGCGGGCAGCTCGGCCTGAAGCCGGTCGCGAAAAGCGTCGACATCGACTCCAGGCTTGAGACGAAGGTCCACGCGAGTGATTCGGCCCAGGCGATCGAAGTTCGCCTGGGCGCCCGCGATATCCATCACCGCGAACCGCTGGTGCGCGTCGGCAGTCGCCAGACCAGCGACGCGCAGCGACACGGCGCGCAGCGCGACCTGAAAGCTCAACCTGCCCCCCACATCCACGCCGAGCGAGCGTGCTGCGGCGGGACTTACGAAAAGCGTGTCGGAACGAAGGTGATCCAGGCGGTCGGCCGAATCGGCGACCAGCCCGGGTTGCACTGCGGCTGCACGGAACACGTCGATACCAATAATCTTGAGCGTATCGCTGCGATCGGCGAGCTTTGCGTCGAGCTCGACTACGGGGCTCGCCGCAGCCACCTCGCGCAACCGCGCGAGCTGCAGATAGACCGCTTCGTCGAAGCCGCTACGCGGACCGCGCACCTGGAGATCCGCATCGCCCGAGAGAAACTGCACGCCGAGCGCGAGCTCGTTGACCGCAGCACCGGTGATGAGCTGCACTGCGTAGCCGAGCGCGACGCCGAGTGCGATGGCGAGCACCGACAATACGCTGCGCGCCTTGTTTTGCGCGAGCGACCCAGCGAGCACGACCTGCAACGCGGATATTTTTGCTTTGTGCATCGTGAATCAGGGTATAGAGCTTTCCTTAGATAGCTGACAGATCGCCCTCACCTGCCCGTCTCCCATGGTAAATCTCCCTCACCCCTGCCCCTCTCCCATGGGGAGAGGGGCTCTTCCACGCGGACAGGGATTGTCTGTCGCCTCTCCCTTTGGGAGAGGCCGACGCGCGGAAGCGCGGCGGGTGAGGGCGCGCGGAAGCGTGGCAGTTGAGGACAAGAAGTGTCACTCATTTTCGGAATGCTCATTGGAGCGTGAGCTCGCGCAACCCCGCGACGGTCAGTTGCAGTATGCGATCGCAGGTCTGCGCCGCTACACGCGAATGCGTAACCAGGATGCCGGCAGCGCCATTCGCCTTGATCCGCTCGCGCAACAGGCTCAGGACCTGGCTCGCGGTCTCCGCGTCGAGATTGCCCGTGGGCTCGTCCGCAAGAACAAGCTGCGGCCCGTGAACGAGGGCACGCGCGATCGCAACGCGTTGCAGCTCGCCTCCGGATAGCTCGCGCGGCATGCTCGCTCCACGCTCGCTCAAGCCCACGCCGGCGAGCATGCCTGCCACGCGCGCGTCGGCTTCCGCTCCGCTACCGCCCAACAGGGACAACGGCAGCGCGACGTTCTGGGCAACGGTGAGATACGGCAAAATGTGAAACGCCTGGAACACGAAGCCCATGCGTTTGCGGCGAAGGACAGTGAGCGCGTCGTCGTCAAGCGCCGTGAGCTCCGCGCCATCGAGTTGAATCGAACCTTCGTCGACGCTGTCGAGGCCAGCGATGAGATTGAGCAGCGTCGACTTGCCGCTACCCGACTCGCCCATCACCGCGACGTAGTCGCCGGGAGAGAGTTTTAGATCGACGCCGGCAAAGACGGTGCGCGGCCGAGGTCCGGCGTAGGACTTGGTCAGGCCATGGACCACAAGCATGACTGCGAGCGTAACGGTCGCGCGACGCAGTGACAAGCGGCCACGCGGGCTGGCGTGTGCCAGGTTTGCGGTGACGAAAAGCCGATTCTTCGTCGCTACGCTCCTCAGAATGACAGTTTTGTTGTTCTCAGGCTGAGAGCTTGGCTGTCACGATGACATTTTTGTTGTCATTCTGAGCGCAGCGAAGAATCTCCATCTCGAGGTGCGAACCACCCGCTGCGCACCTCACCGACAGAGGACAAAAAACAGGGCGCCTCGCGGCGCCCCGTTTGCATGCGCGATCCTGTTATTTCGGCTGCGCAACGGTGCGCAGATACGGCTTGTGCGTCTTGAAGCCCTGCGGATATTTCTTCTTGGCGTCCTCGTCGGAAACCGACGTGGGAATGATGACGTCTTCGCCCGGCTTCCAGTTCACCGGCGTGGCGACCGTGTGCTTTGCGTTCAGCTGAAGCGAATCGAGCAAACGCAGCACTTCGTCGAAGTTGCGCCCGGCGCTCATCGGATAGATGAGCATCGCCTTGACCTTCTTGTCGGGGCCGATGATGAACACCGAGCGGACCGTCGCGTTGTCCGCCGCCGTTCGCTTGCCGCCGCTTGCGTTGGGATGGATCATGTCGTAGGCCTTCGCGACCACAAGATCCGAATCGCCGATCATCGGATAATTGACCGCGGCTCCCTGAGTCTCCTGGATGTCCTTGACCCACGCCTGGTGATCGCTGACGGGATCGACGCTGAGCCCGATGATCTTGGTGTTGCGTTTGTCGAACTCCGGCTTGAGCTTGGCCATGTAGCCGAGCTCGGTAGTGCACACTGGCGTGAAATCCTTGGGATGCGAGAACAGGATCGCCCATTTGTCCCCGATCCAATCATGGAACTTGATCTTTCCTTCGGTAGTTTCCGCAGTGAAGTCCGGTGCTTCGTCACCTATGCGTATCGCCATTTTCGACCTCCGTTGAGCTGATGAGTCTGGGCGTCGTGCTGTCTCGCGATGGAAGCCGCGGTGCGCCAGATCCTTGGGTTGAGGCCCCTGTCAGAACGTCGGGGAAATGTAATTATAACCGCTGCTGGGAGGCTTGATCATGGCGTTGGAGCATCTGCGGCCGCTGCGCGATGAAGGCGGTAGCAGAGGCCGCCGGTCTTACGTTGTGTCTCGTCTGCCGCGCGAAATGAAAAGAGCCACGGGATGCGTGGCGCTCACTGGAACTCGTAATCGAATTCGCTAAGCACGCAACAAATTCCGCGCCCTGGCACCCATCGCAGTCAAAGTGTCGGTGGCGCAAATGTGTCTTGTCGCCACCCTGCGAACGCGACCGTGGCAGCTCGCTGCGATTGTGCCAATCAAATCGAGCGCTTGCCGTTTGCACGTCGTGTCGTCCAAAGCTTCGCGTCGAACGTTCTTGACTCCATCTTGGCTGCGCGGTGTGAACTTTGCATCGGCGATTCAACTAATTAGTAGTTATACGTATGTGCCAATGAGTTAGTGAACCACCAAGTCGGCATGTAGGAATTACAAAACAGCGGAGCCGATCATGCACAGCGTGATCCGGCTTGTGAACTGGAGGACTCGTCATGACCGCAAAAGCTTTAAAAAACTGTCCGCCGTATTTGATCGGACTCTTGCTTGCACTCTCGGCTGCGTTGAGCGCGGGCAACGCGTGGGCCGACCCGCCCACTCGCATTGCACGCTTATCGTACTTCAGCGGGACGGTCAGCTTTTCTCCGGCGGGCGACGACGAGTGGGCGCACGCCGTTCTCAATCGACCGATCATCACCGGCGACCGCCTATGGTCCGACAACGGCGCGCGCGTCGAGCTGGCTCTCGATAACGGCGCCGTGTGGCTCGGCGCGGCGACCAGTGTTGTCGTGTCCAACATCGATGATCGCACTACGCAATTCGAGTTGCAGCAAGGCACGCTCGATTTGCGTGTGCGGCGGATGTCCGGCGGGAATGTCGTCGAGATCGACACACCCAATCTGGCGTTCCAGGTCACGCGACCGGGCCGCTATAGGATCGAGGTCGATCCGCAAAGCGCTACGACAACTGTCGTCGTCCGCAACGGCGCCGCCGAGGTGTACGGTGACCGTGCGTCGTACGTCGTCGCTAGCGGTCAGGCGTACCGCTTCTACGGGACCGACCTGCGCGACAGCGAATACTTCACTCCGCCGGGCGCAGACGAATTCGAGCGCTTCGTGATCCAGCGGGACTCACGCTTCGATCGCGTGGTGTCGGCGCGTTATGTATCTCCTGACGTCGTAGGTTACGAGGATCTGGACCGCTACGGGTCGTGGCGCCCTGTGGAGACTTACGGGAACGTTTGGTTCCCGCAGGAGGTACCACGGGATTGGGCGCCGTATAGACAGGGTCATTGGTCGTGGATCGACCCCTGGGGATGGACATGGGTCGATGATGCGCCATGGGGTTTCGCGCCGTTCCACTACGGGCGTTGGGCGTATGTTGGAAACCGCTGGGGTTGGGTGCCCGGACCCGTGAACGTCAGGCCGGTTTACGCGCCTGCTCTGGTCGCATTTGTCGGTGGTGCGAACTTCAGCGTGTCGGTGTCCTCCGGACCCGCGATCGGCTGGTTCCCGCTCGCGCCGCGTGAGGTCTACCGGCCCGCGTACAACGTCAGCCGCGAATATTACCGGCAGGTCAACGTCAGCAACACCGTAATCAACAACACGGTGATCAATAACACCTATGTCTCGAACGTCACTAACACCACGGCGCCCGTGACGCAGCAGGTCAACTATGTAAACATGCGCGCTCCGAACGCGGTGACCGCAGTTCCTCCCGCAGCGTTCGCGCAGTCGCAGCCTGTCAACCGCGTCGCGGTGCGTCTGCCAAACACCGCGGTCAACAACGCGCAAATTCAATCGATGGCGCAAATCGCGCCATCGCGGAGCGCGTTCGTCGGCGCTGCGCCACTCGCGCAGGCCAGACCACCGGTCATGTTGCAACAGCAAGCAGTAATCGCCAGATCGGCGCCGCCGCCGGCGCCGGTGCCCATCGCGCAAAAGGTCCAGGCGCTGGAAAAGAACCCTGGCAAGCCGCTCGATCGTGCGGAAATTCAGGCTGGAAGGGCTCCCGGGCCAGCGAGTGTGCCAGCGCCGAACGTCAAGATCGTGAATCCGGGCGCGCCGACGAAAGCTACACCGCCGCCGGCGGTGCAAGGTGACGCGTTGCGGGCCCGCACCGCGCCGCCTGGCGCCACGCCTCCGGTTACCTCTGCGCCCACTCCTCCCAAGGCCGGGACGGCGCCGGCCACTGAGGTGCAACGCGTTCCTCAGGCTCAGCCACCAGTGCCGCGTCCACCGGAGCAGCGCGTCATCCCGAAGGAACAGGAGCAAGCGCGTCCAGCCCCGCAGGCGCAGCCGCCGGCGCCGCGTCCGCCGGAGCAGCGTGTCGTCCCGAAGGAGCAGGAGCAACCGCGTCCGGCCCCGCAGCCGCAGCCACCGGGGCCGCGTCCGCCGGAGCAGCGCGTCATCCCGAAGGACCAGGAGCAACCGCGTCCGGCCCCGCAGCCGCAGCTGCCGCCTCCGGCGCAGCAGCGTGTCGTCCCGAAGGAGCAGGAGCAACCGCGTCCGGCCCCGCAGCCGCAGCCACCGGGGCCGCGTCCGCCCGAGCAGCGCGTTGTCCCGAAGGACCAGGAGCAAGCGCGTCCGGCCCCGCAGTCGCAGTCGCCGCCTCCGGCGCAGCAGCGTGTCGTCCCGAAGGAGCAGGAGCAACCGCGTCCGGCCCCGCAGCCGCAGCCACCGGTGCCGCGTCCGCCGGAGCAGCGTGTCGTCCCGAAGGAGCAGGAGCAACCGCGTCCGGCCCCGCAGGCGCAGCCGCCAGCGCCGCGCCCGCCAGAGCAGCGTGCCGTCCCGCAGGAGCAAGCGCGTCCGGCCCCGCAGGCGCAGCCGCCAGCGCCGCGTCCGCCGGAACCACTTGCGGTCCCGCCCGTGCAGCAACCGGCACCGCAGGCGCAACCACAGCCCCAAGCGCAACCCGTGCCCGCAGGCCCGCCGAGGCCAGAGCCCAAGCCGGACAACACGCGTGACGACAAGAAGGAAAAGGGCAAGGACAAGGAGAAAGACAAGGAGAAGGACAAGGACAAGCAGGGTTGAGCAACTTGGCAGACCCTGCACGGAACTGAATTCAACCTTCCGTGCAGCTTTCCTGGCTTGGCCCGGGTGGATGATTGCGGTCCGCTGCCAATCGAGCATCCACTAAGTTCGACTGCGTGAGTGTGAGTCGCGGCTATCGAACATAGTCTGTTCGATCGAGTTGAGATCGAGACGGATTATGTGACGCTTAAGTCCAGTGCTTGGCAGAAGGCGCCGACTGGTATTCTCTGCCGCGATGCAGCTTCATACACCCGACCCGGCACACGTCGGCTCCGAGCGGGCGCGCGCCAACTTCAGGCTGGCAGTAAAGATCTCGCTAGCGTTCGTCGCCCTGCTCTGGCTCATCCAGTTGTCGAACTCGGCGCTGGACCTGGCCCCCGAGGATTTCGGCGTCCGGCCGCGTGAGTTGGCGGGGTTGCCCGGCATTTTTCTAGCGCCTTTGGTGCACGGCGGGTTTGCCCACCTTTTCTCCAACTCGTTGCCGCTGGTGGTGTTGGGCACGGCGATGTTGTACCTCTATCCCAGCGCGGCTCGCATCGTGTTGCCGGCGGTCTACCTGGGGGCGGGCGTCGCGGTGTGGTTGTTTGCCCGAGGATCCAGTCATGTCGGCGCCAGCGGACTGGTGTACGGTTTGGTCAGCTATATCTTCGTGGCCGGCCTTATCCGGCGCGACAGGCGTGCTATCGCCGCGTCCTTGCTGGTTTGCTTCATGTATGGCGCGTCGGTCTGGGGACTCTTGCCGTTCGAGCCCGGAGTCTCCTGGGAAACCCATCTCGCTGCGGCACTGATCGGCGTGGTGCTTGCGATCGCGCTGCGGCATCGGGACATACCGGTCCGTGCTCGTTATTCCTGGGAAGACGAAAAGGACGACTACCCGGAAGAGTGATCCAACGACGGCCACCGCCGCTCCGCTCTTTCTGCTAAGGGCCGCGATCTCGCGCTAGCTCTTCGTCAGGGGCGCGTACGCGTGTCATCGCACCCGCGTCGCCATTGCGAAGGAGCAGCAGTTCATCGAGGTACTGAATCGGTACGCTAGTGTCGGAGAGTGTCCGACATCCGTCTCTGAAAAACGACACAGTAGCGCGAAACCTTCGCTGCCAGCACCCGTCAAAAATATTGCCGGTGTGCTTGCCGGCGCTTTTTGTCAGGAGTTACCTATGGCTACTGAACGTATCAAATCGTTGCGTGGGCTGCTTGCCGCAGCGCTGGCGTTGGTCAGCGCGAGCGCGATGGCAGGCGAGATCACGTTGTTCCAGAACAGGGACTTTCGCGGCACCACGATGACGCTGCAGAGCCCCATGCTGAATCTGGAGAGAAACGGTTTCACCACGGCATCGTCGGCAGTCGTACGCTCCGGCGTGTGGGAAGTGTGCACGAATGCCAATTTCCAGGGCCAGTGCGCCAAGCTCCAACCGGGCGATTATAGGAACGTCAACGCATTGCTGAACGATGATGTTGCATCGGTGCGCGAGATAACGATCGCGTCGGCCGTTCCAGCGCCGGTGATCGTCGCGGATGTCCCTGCACCGCCGGCGCAAGTGATCGTCCCAAGCGGCGCACCGCGGATAGCGCTGTTCGAGCGCGCCGGCTTCGGCGGCCGTTCACTGGAGTTGACCAAGACGATGGGCGGTTTGGACAGGTCAGGCTTGTACGCGGGCGCCGATGCGGCGGTCGTCTACGGCGGTGTGTGGCGCTTATGCAGCAGACAATACTTCCGTGGCGAGTGCGCCGATTTTCCTCCGGGCCGATATGAGAACCTCGGTTCCCTCAGCGGCCGCGTGAGCTCGGCGGAGTTGGTCGCGGTCACGGAGACTGCGCCCATCAGCGTGGCGCCGCCTCCCGCAAGCAGAGGGAGAGTCGTGCTGTTCGAGTTGCCTAACTTCGGCGGTCAGTCGGTCGTGATCGACCGCTCGGCGATTTCCGATCTGCAGTGGGTTGGATTCAACGATCGAGCGGCTTCGATACGGGTCGAAAGTGGAACCTGGATGTTCTGCACCGACGCGGGTTTCCAGGGTGATTGCCGCACGCTGGGCCCGGGCGAATATGCGTGGCTGCCTCGAGACGTGGACCGCAGAATCGCGTCAGCGCGGCGCGTGAACGACGTCTACGGCGCCTTGTAGCGACGAAGCCAGTCGATCGTCGATCGCAGCGCGATCGATAAAGGAAAAACCGGGGCTGCGCATTGAAAAGCGCGGCCCCGAGTTTTTGGGGCGCTCCGTAGCTCAACGTCGTACATCGTTCGCACGCCAGCGAACCGCTTCAGTCGCGCTCGTAACGAAGCGATCTCGCGCTAGTATGGCGAATCAGTTCGCGACATACGTCATTCCGGCCAAGCCCGCGGAGCCGGGCGCGAGCCGGAATCCATTTATTTTTTCAAAGCCAATGGATTCCCGCTTTCGCGGGAATGACGGCAAGAAACGGCAATTTATGCAACGAACTTGCGACACATCACGCTAGCTCTTCTCTGCCGGAAAGCCGCGTTCGCGCATCAGGGCATCGGTGTCGACATCCCGGCCGCGGAAGCGGCGGAACGCTTCGTCGGGCGGCACCGAATTGCCAACGCTCAAGATCGTCTCGTAATAGCGTTTTGCCACAGACTTGTCGTAAAAGCCTCCCGCCTCCTTGAACGCCTCGCAGGCGTCGGCCGTCAGCGTATCGGCCCAGAGGTAGACGTAGTAACCCGCCGAATAGCCGTCGCTGGAGAAGATGTGGCCGAACTGAGGCGGGCGGTGACGCATGACGATTTCGCCCGGACAACCGATCTCGGCCATCGTCTGCTTCTCGAACGCTCCGGCATCGATCTTTTGATCCGGCGTCGCGGCGAGGTGGATTTTTATGTCGTAGATTGCTGCGGCCAGGTATTCGACGGTCGAGAAACCCTGATTGAAATTCTTGGCCCTCTCGATCTTGGCGACAAGGTCGGCCGGAATCGGCTTGCCCGTCTGATGATGGAGCGCAAACCGGTTCAGAACCTCCGGCGTGCGCAGCCAACGTTCGTTGATCTGGCTCGGGAATTCCACGAAGTCCCGTTTGACGGACGTGCCCGCGAGCGTGGGATAGTTGATGTTCGAGTTGAGGCCATGCAGGCCATGACCGAACTCGTGAAACATGGTGACGGCGTCGTCCCACGAGATCAGCACCGGGTTTCCGGCGCTGCCTTTGACGAAGTTTGCGTTGTTTGACACGACGGGCGTGATCTCGGTCCTGAACCTTTCCTGCGTGCGGTATTGGTTCATCCAGGCGCCGGAATTCTTTCCCGCGCGCGCATAGGGGTCGAAGTACCACAGCCCGACGCGCTTACCGCCGCGCTGGACCTCGTACACCGTGACATTCGGATGATAAACCGGCACGCCGTCGATCTTGACGAATCGCATGCCATAGAGCTGACCCGCCACCCAGAACATCGCGTCGCGGATCTTGTCGAGCTGCAAATATTGGCTGACCTCGGTTTCATCGAGATCGTATTTTGCGCTGCGTACTTTCTCCGTGTAAAAGCGATAGTCCCACGGTTCGATCTTGATCCCGGCGCCCTCGCTGTCGGCGACGGCCTGCATCTCGGCGATTTCTTCGCGTGCGCGCGCGACCGCCGCCTTCCACACCTTCATCATCAGCGTCATCGCCGCGTCGGGGGTCTTGGCCATGTTGTTGTCCAGGACCCAATGCGCGTGGGTGGCAAAACCGAGGAGCTTGGCGCGTTCGGCGCGCAGTTGCAGGATCTCGCCGATCACCGGCTTGTTGTCGTGCGCGCCCGGATTGTCGCCGCGCATGGTCCACATGCGCCATCCCTTCTCACGCAGATCGCGGCGTGAAGCGTAGGTGATGAATGGTTCCATCGACGAGCGCGTATTGCTGAAGAGCCATTTGCCCTTCTGACCTTTCTCCTCGGCGGCGACTGCCGCCGCGGCGCGAAGACTGTCGGGCAATCCTGCGAGATCGGCTTCGTTGTCGGTGACGAGCGTGTAGCTCTCTTCGTCGGCAAGCTGGTTTTGACGGAAGGTCGTGAAAAGGCTGGCGAGGCGCTTGTTGATCTCCTTCAGGCGCGCTTTTTTTGTTTTGTCCAGCGCGGCGCCCCGACGCGCGAAGTTCGTGTAGACCACGTCGGCGAGCCGCTGTTGCTCAGGCGAGAGTTTCGCGTTCTCGCGCGCTTCGTAGACTGCTTTCAACCGAGCGAACAGCGCCTCGTTCTGGATGATCTCATCGCCGAAGGCGGAGAGCAGCGGCGCCATCTCGGTCTCGACCGCGTGCATGCTCTTGTCGTTCATGGTCGAAATATAGATCTGAAAGATTTGGTTCGCCCGCCCAAAGGGCCGGCCGGAATCTTCCAGCGCCGCTAACGTGTTCTCGAAGCTTGGCGCAGCGCTATTGCCGGCGATCGCGGCGACCTCGACGCGCTTCAAATCCATTCCTCTCAACATCGCGGGTTTGAACGCGTCGACCTTTACCAGGTCGAAGCGCGGCGTGCCGCCGTGAGTCCCGGTCCACTCGTCGAGCAGAGGGTCACTTTGTTGCTTCGCGGCGGCCGCGAGGGCGTCAGGCGTCATGGCGTTGCCGGCAAGTTGGGCGAGCGCGACCAGCGCCGCCGAATGGAGAAACGAACGTCTGTGCATGATGATCCCCGAAAGGTTTGCTCAACGTCGGGCGCCGCCTTGGAGGCGGTCCGAGTGGCTGCTTGGGCCTGCGTCATAGGAACGGATAGTCTCATTTGTGGATAAGATTTTGCGAGGTGCGCAACCGTCGAGACCCTCACCGGGCGAAAATCAGCACGCTGTTTGCGGGCAGCACCAGCGCGGCGGAATGGCTGAGACCATGCAGCGGCGTCGGCTCCGCGAAAATGCGACCGCCATTGCCCACGACGCCGGGATTGACCCAGTTCTCGTAGACGTCGCTGTTAAAGATTTCACGCCACTCGCCACCGCCCGGGAACCCGATCCGGTAGCCGAACTGGTTGACGGTCGAAAGATGCACGATCACCAGCACGTCGTGGCCTTCACCTTCGACCCAGCGCTGGAAGGCGAGCACGCGATTCTGGTCGTGGACATGCACAACGTGAAACCCCTGGCCGCGCAGGCCGGGATAGCGCCAGCGCAGGTTGATGAGCTCGCGCGTGAAACGCAGATGATCGAGCATCTGCTTGTCTGCGTGATCGAGGCCCGCCCAGTACAGGAGCAGGTTGCTGTGGAATTCGAAGTCATCCGACCACTGCTTGTCCTCCAGGAATTCCTGCCCCATGAACAGCATCGGAATGCCCGGGGCCGTCAGGCTGATGCCAGTCGCCACACGTGCACGGCTGCGGCCGTACCACGAGCGTGGATTGCCGGGATCGCCGAGCCTGGCGATCCGGAGCTCTCGGCCGTCGTAAACGACATCGTGGTTCTCGGTACCTTGCACGAAGCGCCAGTGCTCGCTGAAACCGTCCGGCCAAAGACTCCGCGCAAGGCCCGTCATGTCGAGCGCGCGTTCGTCCGGGGCGCTCGCCGCACTGATAACGTTGCGTATGGCGATGCGCAAACCGTCAGTGAGCGATGTATCGAAACCCGCGCCCATCGGTGGTGACGTCACCACGTACGGATTCACAGGCCAATACTCGGCTTTCTGGAGGGCGCCCGGTCGATGAAAGCGGACCGTGGAGGTGAGGTCCTGGCAAAAGCCCCAGCCGTACGGCGCGCCATCGTGGTCGATCACGCTCACCTGATCGTAGCGAAAGCCGTCGACGCGATATTCATCCAGAAAAAACTTCGCGTTGTCGATCAGGAAACTCCGTACCTCCGGCTTGCCGAAATCGAACACGAGCCCGCCGGCTTGACCCTTGTCGGTGAAATACAGCGAGTTTCGGTTGCCTCCGTCGGTCGACTCGCGGTCGAAAAAGTAGAGGCTCTGGTCGCCGAAGTCGCCGCCGGCGTGGTTGTAGACGGCGTCCAGCAGCACAGCGAGTCCATGCAGGTGGCACAAATCCACCAGCGCCTTGAGTTGGTTCATCTCGCCGCTGAGGTCCTCCGGCGCGTATCGGCGCGACCCCTTGGCGCCGAGCAGCCGATTCACCTCGGCAACATAAGGCGGGAGATCGGCGTCGTCGACGGCGAAATCCATTTCCGGCGAGAAATAGTCGGTACCGTTGTAGCCGAGGCTGAACCGCGTCTGGAACTCCTGGATCGGCAGCAATTGCACCGCGGTGACGCCGAGCTCGGCGAGGTGCGGGATCTTGCACGCAACGTCGAGGAAGGTGCCGCCCTTGCGGGGCAGGTTCGGCGTAAAGAAGGTGCCGACGTGGAGTTGATAGATCACGAAATCTTCGAATCGGGGCGTGCGGTACCCGCCCTCGTGCCACGGAAAGTCGGCTTTGCGAACGATGCATTGGCTGGGGAACGGTGTTCCGAGCTCTCGTGCGTGGGGATCCCGTTTCGGGCCCTGGCTGCCTTCGCCCACTACATAGAACAGGTATCGATGGCGATCGCCGACGCTCGGAACGAAACCCCGCCAGTGCCCATGATCGTCGCGCGTCAGCAGGCTGGCGTCGTTGCGGGTCCAGTCGTTGAAGTCACCGATCACGTGCACCGTGCGAGCCTGCGGCGCCCAGACGCGGAACGTCGCGCCATCGGCGAGAACCGTGGCGCCCATCGGCGTCCCGCTGTCAATGTGGTCGAGCGAGGCTGGCATCGCTACTCACATCCCACCTGAGGTGCCCGCAATCGCAACGGCAGACCTTCGAAGTTGTATTCCATAACGGTCATTCGGGGCGTCGAGAATGAATCGCACTGCATGCGACGTGCTGGCACTCCACGCCAAGTTACATGCTGCGGTCGTTCGGAGTCCAGCAGAGAATGCAACCCACCACGCAGGCAATCACGCTCACGCGCAGGGCGCGCCATTGCGCCTGGGTTCGGCCAGGCTGCTCAAAAGGGGTCTATCGATATCGAACACTGCCCCATACCGTGGCCAAGCCTCGAGATTCGGCTCGCCCTTCAGCGCTTTCAAATCCAACGGTCTTCATGCAATCGTCCAGAAGTGTCGATCGGTCGTTGCCGGATCCGGAACGTCGGCGTATGCTCCGTGCCGAATTGCCGTCCAGGCCGATCGAGACACCACGCGCACGAGGTGGAGCCTTCCTATGAATAGCAAATGCGGTTCGGGTTTGGTATCGCTCTGCGCGACGCTGCTGCTGTTGGTTTCGAGTTCGGCAGCCGCACAAATCTCGCTGGGCACCGCGGCGAATTTCGGCGTCCTCAGCGGCTCGACCACCACCAACACAGGCGCGACGACGGTCAACGGCAACGTCGGCGTCAGCCCCGGGAGCGCCGTGACCGGCTTTCCCCCCGGCGTCGTCGTCGGGGGAGCCATCCACAGCAACGATGCCGTGGCGATGCAAGCGCAAAACGACCTCACCACGGCCTACAACAACATCGCGGCAACGCCGTGCACGGTCGATCTGACCGGTCAGAACCTCGGCGGACTGACGCTGACACCGGGCGTTTATTGCTTCTCGTCATCCGCACAGTTGACCGGTGCGCTGACCCTCGATGCCCTCGGCAATCCGAACGCGCTGTTCCTGTTCAAGATCGGCAGCACGCTCACGACGGCGAGCGCCTCATCGGTCACGGTCATCAACGGCGGCAGCGCCTGCAACAAGGTGTTTTGGCAGATCGGCAGCTCCGCGACGATCGGAACAGGCACGTCTTTCGCCGGCGACATCCTGGCCCTCACGAGCATCACGATGACAACCGGCGCAAACACGTCCGGCAGATTGCTGGCGCGCAACGGCGCCGTGACGCTCGATACCAACAACGTCAATACCTGTGGTGTGAGCGTCTGCCCGATCATCACCGTGAATCCCGCGACGCTGCCGAATGGCACAGTCGGCACTCCCTTCAACCAGACCGTCTCGGCGTCCGGCGGGACTGGCCCGTATACCTTTGCAGTTTCGAGCGGTGCGCTGCCCGCGGGCCTGATCCTCAACGCGGCTACGGGCGCGATCACCGGAACTCCGACCACCGCCGGGACGTTCACTGTCTCGATCACGGCGACCGATGCGAACGGCTGCGCGGGCACTCGCCTGTACACCATGATCATCGCTAGCGCGGCCTGCCCAGCCATCGCGTTGAGTCCCAGCACGCTGCCGCCGGGTTTGGTCGCGACGGCATACTCACAGTCGGTCACCGCCTCGGGAGGAACCGCGCCGTATACCTATACGATCGCCAGCGGAGCGCTGCCGAGCGGCCTCATTCTGAGCTCAGCCACGGGACTCATCAGTGGCGCACCCCTGGGGGCCGGCCTCTTCAACTTCACGATCCGGGCGACGGACACCGGGGGCTGCATCGGCGCGAGAGCGTACACGTTGTCGATCATCGGCGCTCCTGTCGTTGCCGCTGCTACGCCTGTCGCGACGCTCGATCCTTTGGCGCTGGCGATTCTCGCCTTGCTGCTCGCCGGGGCCGGTGCGTTCGCGGCAAATCGCTTTAGGAAGTAGCGGTTCGCAAGGGAGGGGGCCAAGGCTTGCACGAGTACATGCCGAGGATGCGTAAAAACACAGCGAAAGCATCTGCGATCAAGACATGCCCTTCCTGGTCGTGACCTGGAATCGGATGTAACGAGCGGCCAGATGCGCAAGCGCCCGGGCTCGCTCCGATGGGAGTTTCGCTCACGATCGTCGCCCCAGCCCATTGTGGTAACTGAGCCGGGGCCCAAGCTGCGTCTTCAACCTTGGATCCCAGCCCCCGGCCCCCGCCGGGGCAGGCTGCGCCGGGATGACCCGCGTAATTCTCAATAACATGCGGTCATGCCCCAGACGACGTCACTGCGCCAGCCGTCAGCCAAAGAAAAAGCGCTCATCGTAGTCCTGGCCGTCTATGCCGTGGCGGTCATCGGCCTCGATACGTTTCGTCCTTTTCTCCACGGCGGACAGGCCAACTCCTGGCCGTTGCGATGGTACCCAATCGCCACCCTCGGCTTCGAGGCTGACAACAACGGGAAGGTCGTATCGGTCGACGAGGGTGGCCCGGCCAATGCGCTGGGGATCCGACCGGGTCAGCAGATCGAGCTGTCGTCGGTGAGGCCGGACCGCCGCGCCATCAACAAGTTCGTCTACGTCGCGCACGGCAGTTCGTACACGATGCATGTCGTGGCGGGACCGAATGCGCCGTTCGAAGTCACCGTCCCAGCCATGGACGAAAGGATCGAAGGCTGGAACGCGATAACGTTGCTGATCGCACAGGCCAGCGCGCTGTTCTTCATCGCGCTGTGCGTTTATCTCGTGTGGCACAGCGCGACGTGGTCGACATGGGGATTCTTTCTGTACGGGATGTGGTTCAACTCGGGGCAGTACTTCGTCTGGTATGCGAACCTTCCAACCGCCGGCCTGGTGATATTCGACGCGCTGCAGGCAGTGGTGCAAGCGCTGGCGCTGACGGGATTCCTCGCCTTCGCTTTGCACTTCCCCGACGAGGAAGCGCCGCCCTTGACACGCGGGCATCGGCTCTACCTTTTGGGCGGCGCCTGGGCCGTGCTGTTCATCAGCGGCGGGCTGGCGTTCTTCAACTTCATTCTGGGCTGGCGGACCGAGATCCCCTATCGCATCTATTACGCTTGTACCTTCGTCGTGTATTTCCTGGCGGTGTGGTTGTTCCTTCACAACTACCGGCGACTGCCGGAACAGCGGCCGCGAATGCGGTGGATCGTGGCTGCGGGCTTGATCGGGTTGCCTTGCTTTCTTCTCGCCGACATCTACGAGGCGACCGATCTCTTCCGCTACCTGCCGTTCGGGATCGACGCGTGGGTGCGCAATCACGACTGGGTGCTCAATCTCATGTACGGTTGCAACGTGCTGCTGCCGGCCGCCGTTGTCTATACCGCGCTTCATCACGAGGTCATGAGCGTCCGATTCGGCATCACCCGCGCCGTGATCCTGTCCACCGTGTTCGTCGTCTCGATCGCCGCCGTCGATCAGGCCGCCAAGCTTCCGATCGAGAGCTTCATGGAGGAGCGGGCGGCGCTCAAGCCGTTTGCGATCCCGCTTTCTTTCCTGCTCGCGGTCGGTCTTGCCCTGATCCACAATCCTCTGCACGGCGCAGTGGAGAGGCTATGCGCGCCGCGATGGCACCGGGCGCGCCGCCGGCTGCAGGAGCTGGCGCAGCGGTTGGTGGACGACGACGACATCACGCTCGTGGATGTCGATCGAGCGTTGGTCGACGACACGGCCAGCGCTTTGTGGCTGAAATGCGCAGCGCTGTTCCGAAGGCAACCCGGCGACGTGTTCGTGCTGCAGACACATGTTAATTGGCCGGTGGACGCCAAGCAGACGTTGCGCGCCGGCGATCCGTGGATCCGTTCGGTGACGACCGGACCGGTGCGATTGACTTATCCCGACGAAGCGCCGCGCGCGCCGGCTCTGGCCGTGCCTGTTGTCCGACGCGTTACTCGCCATCCCGCGAGCCGACTCGTCCTTTATGGCCATCATCTCACCCGTGAGCAGATCGATCCCGACGAGATTCGGATTCTCGATGAGATTTCCCGGGCGGCCGCGCTGGCCTACATGCGGTTGGAGGTCGAAGCCGCCTCGGATGCTTCGCATGGCAGCACCTCCACCACGCCCTCCGACCGCTCGGACAGCGCCGCGCACAAAGGCTAAATGGTCGAACGCGAAGTCAGGCGACGGGCGCGAACGCAGGCTATTGAAAAGGGTTATGTCATTCCGAGGAGTAACAGAAGCGAGGAATCCGCCGGTCGGTCGATGAATTGCCAGTAACCCCAGATCCTTCGCTATGATGATCCCGTTCATGGTTCGACGGGCTCACCACGAACGGGATGAGGCTCACCACGAACGGGAACGCGCAACCATCCGTTCGCCCTGAGATTCTATGGTTTTTGTCAAGCACTGAAGCGGAGACGTGTTGCATCGAAGGGTTGATCGCGTTGGTAGACGGCGAAGGCGACGCGGGTCATCTTGCGGGCGAGAATGACGAGCGCCGCGGTCGAGCTCAGGCCCTTGCGGCGTTGGGCTTGGTAGTACGGTCGCCACAGCCTGGTCTTGGCGGCAGCCATGGCGCAGTTGAACAACACGCGCCGCAGTTCGCCGGGGCCACGTTTGGACAGCCGGCGGCGGCCGCGTTTCTGGCCGGAGTCGGCGGGTCGTGGATCGAAGCCGGTATGGGCGATGACAGCATCACTGTTCGGATAAGGAACACGAGTGAAGGTGTAGCCCAGACAGGTGCTGCCCAGAGGGCCATAACCGGGAACGGTAGCGATGCGTTGCGCGGCTTGATGTGCTGCCGGCAGTTGCTGCAAAGCGCATTGCATCAATGCCTCGACTTGAGCGATCAGCCGCTCGAGTCGCGCGCTGACCTGCCGGAGTTCCTGGCGCAGGCCAGGCACCCCACGCAGACTCTGCGTCAAGGCGCCTTTGATGGCGACCAGTTTGGCGCGCCGCTTGATCAGCCGCGAGAGCGCTCGCTGCTCCTTGCTCGGGGGTAGATAAGCATGCAATTCGCTGTGTTCATGGGCGACGTAACGGGCAATGACTTCAGCGTCGACGCGATCGGTCTTGCCGCGGCGACCGAGGCCTTGCGCGTAGCGGCGCACATCGCGGGCATTGAGCACGAACACCTGCAACCCGGCCCGATGGGCCAAGTCGGCCAGCAACTCGTGGTGGGTGCCCGTGGCTTCCAACCCCAAGCGGCTACCGGGTGGTACGGTGCGCAACCACGCCAGGATGGCGCGCCGCTCGTTGGCAACGCGTTGCGGTGCCACTGAGCGTGCGGCACAGGCGACGACGAACGTGCGGCTGTCCACATCCGCACCCAGATCACGAATGGTTTGCATGACGAATCCTCTCCGGTGTAGGGTTAGACAGTCGGGGTGGACACCCACCAGCGTTAGCTTGCGACCCAATCGGCGGTCACTCTCCGGTGCCGCTAGATTCCTCATCGACGTTGGTGCGGTGGGCGGGAGATCTCTCAGGGTGTCTGTCCGTGTCCACGGCAGATGCTTGTCGATGTCCCTCCATCCCGGCGCTCCCACTCTAGCCCGAGAGCGCTACGACAACCATACAAGCTTGTCGAAGGGCACACTGTGATGGGCTTCGTGCTTCGACAGGCTCAGCACGAACGGGTACTTTTATTCTCCTGTCTACCTTGCGATCACCGGATCCACCCAAAGACCCCAGCGACGCGTATCGCTTGCCCAGGATTCGGGCCCCCGGCAGAATGCACCGACGGGTTGCGCCAAGACTCGAACCAGCCTTTCGGGAATTTACGTGACACAGTGCGAATGCATGTCTCGGTCATCCCGGCGGAGGCCGGGATCCAAGGTTGAAGACGCA
>Ga0193751_1000862_pt1 | contig 21014 bp, 17 predicted proteins | sample L1c2metaG_FD_143050 | JGI IMG/M metagenome (GOLD analysis project Ga0193751, IMG submission 143050) | Soil microbial communities from a riparian zone of the East river system, Colorado, United States - L1c2 | ecosystem: Environmental > Terrestrial > Soil > Riparian zone | place: USA: East River... | reverse complement strand
ACCCGAGCTGTAGGGGAGGTCCTCGACGGGTATGACGCCAATGGCAGTCCCGCGCAGCCCCGCGCGTTTGCAGCGCTCAAGCTCCGTAACGGCCTTGTCGATATCCCACAGCGAGATGAGCGCAAGGCCCCACAGTCGCTCGGGGGACACGCTGCAGAAGTCGATCAGCCAGTCGTTGTAGACGCGGCAGCAGGCCTCCTCCAGGACTGGGTCGTGGGTGCCGTAGGCCGCGTAGCCGAGCGACGGAAACAGCACCTCGGCGCTGATGCCGTCGTAGGCCTGGTCGCGCAGGCGCTCATTCGGGTCCCAGCCACCGGCGCGGATGTGCTGGAAGGACTCGTACTGCTTCACGTTGGGGAAATGCGGGGCGCGGTCTCGAAACTTCTGCGGGAGTCGCGTCTCCCACAGGTCAGGCGGCTCGGCCATGTGCGAATCGGCGGAGATGCGCTGCTCGGCAGCGATCGCTTCCGTGTCGGCATCGAGGACGGCCGTAAGGCGTGGCAGAGGCATCGCTTGGTCTCCTTCTTTTGGCCCTCACCCTGGCCCTCTCCCAGGATTGGGGGAGGGGAATGAGCGGGAGCACTATTCCATCCAGACCTGCTCGTAGTTGTATCCCCAAGTGGTCGAGATGCCCTCCGGAGCGTAGCCGTGCAGCTTGCGGCTCTCGAGATTGATCAGTTGTCGCTCCGCCCAGCTCGTGTAGGGCGCGTTGTCCATCATGTAGCGGAGGATGTCCTTGACGGCCGCCTTGCGCTGGTTGACCTCGAAGATGCCGCGCTGCTTATTGATCATCGCGTCCAGCTTGGCGTCACTGTACTTGCCGTAGTTACGGCCGCCGCCGGTGTGGTAGATGGTTGTGAACCAGGAGTCGACATCGTAGACCTGGGCCGGTACGAGATTGGCGCTCGAATACTCAAAGTTCCCCTGCGCCAGCACCTGGTTGAGTATGGCCAGTAGTTGAATATTGAGGTTCGGCACCTGGACGACGCCCTGGCCGAACTTGTTGAGCTGTGCCTGGTGATTCTCCGCCTGCGCCTTGGTGAACTCGTTTGAACCGAGCCCAGTAAGGGTGAATTTCAGCGGTTTGTCCCTGCTGAACCCGGCGGCGGAGAGCAGCGTGAGCGCCTCTTTGACGGCCTCGTCCTTGGGCTGCTTGAACTCCAGGTACTTCCCGTATTCCTCCTGGGAGAGGTCCCATTCGTCGAGGGCAGCGGGCATGTACGCGGAACGGTAGCCGCGGCCGAACCACGTGACGGCCCAGGAGTTGGCGGCCTCGTCGTGATCGACCAGCAGCCTCAGCGCCTTGGTGACGCGCGGGTCGTCGAACGGCTTCCGTTGTACGTTTGCCTGCACGGAGGTGTAGCTGACGTCCTTGAACCAATCGGCCGTGTAGCTCTTGCCCGCCTGCTCATCGAAGGCTTTTTTTGCGTCCGGTCCTGGCAACGCGTTGGCGCCAACCGCTATCTGGCCGGTAGTGAACGCGGAGTAGGCTGTGGCCTGGTCCGCGAACCACACGTTCTTGATCGAGTCGAAATAGGGCAGCCCCTTCTTCCAGTAGTCCGGGTTTCGTACGACAGTCGCGCTCTGACCCTGGGTCATGTCCGTCAGCATGAAGGCGCCGGTGCCGACAGCCGTTTCAGGGGTACCAAACTTTCCAGCCTTCTCCACAACCTCCGGCGCAAGGATCGCCGCCGAGAAGCTCGCGATGTTTACGAGTGTGCTGACGTCGGGGGACTTGGTGGTGAGCCTTATCGTCAGCTTGTCGACGGCCTCGATCTTGTCGACCGAGCTGAACAACAGCCGGTTCTGAAAGATCGGGTCGTTGGTCCGCACCCTGTTCAGGCTGAAGACGGCGTCGTCGGCGGTCATCTCGCGCCCGTTGGCGGGCGCCCGATTGTGAAACTTTACGCCCGGCGCGAGGTGGAGGACGTATTGCGTGTCCGACGGCTGCTCCCATTTCAGTGCCAGTTCCGGCTCGAGCGCGACGGTGCGAGGATTCAGGCGCAGCAGCGTCTGGTAGAACATCGTGTAAAAGCTGGTGTAGACCGGTTGCAGCGGATGTGGGTCGAGGTTCGCATCGAATTGGGTGTTGCTGGCACGAACGAGTGTGCCGCCCCGCTTGGGGGCGTTTGCACCTGAAGATCTGGTGCCGCCGGCCGACGTCGGACGGCTTCCGCACGACAGCGCGCTGGCCGCGACGAGCCAGCCAGCACCGGTCGCGCCGCTGCGCAGCAAGCGGCGCCGAGATATCCGGCCTGAGCCGATTCGAAGTCCGGCGTCCATCCAGTCCCTCCTGCCCTCACCCCCGCCCGTTGCCCTCACCCTGACCCTCTCCATAGTGAGAGGGTCGTAGTAGGCGGGAGAGGGGATGGCGTGGTGGCCCTACTCCATCCAGACCTGCTCGTAGTTGTAGCCCCATGTTGTCGAGATGCCCTCGGGCGCCCAATTGTGCACCTTGCGGCTTTCGAGATTGAACAAATAGCGGCCGGACCAGGCCGTGTACGGTGCGTTGTCCATCATGTAGCGGAGGATGTCCTTGACGGCCGCCTTGCGCTGATTGGTATCGAAGATCGTCCGCTGCTTGTCGATCAGCCCGTCGAGCTTGGGATCGCTGTACTTGCCGTTATTGCGCCCGCCACCGCTGTGATAGAACGTCGTGAACCAGGAGTCGACGTCGTAGGGCTGCGCCGGGACGGCGTTGGAGCTCATGTAATCGAAGTTCCCCTCGGCGAGAACCTGATTCTGCACGGCGAGCAGGTAGAGCTGCAGGTTCGGCACCTGCACGACGCCCTGCCCGAACTTGTTGATCTGCGCCTGATGGTTCTCCGCCTCAGCCTTGCCAAAATCACTGGAGTTCAGCCCCGTCAGCGGGAACTTGAGGGGCCTGTCCTTGCTGAAGCCGGCGGCGGCAAGCAGAGAAAGCGCTTCCTTGACCGCATCATCCTTCGGCTGCTTGAATTCCAGGTACTTCTTGTATTCCTCTTGCGACAGGTCCCAGTCCTGCATGCCGGCCGGTAGGTAGGCGGACGCATAACCCCGTCCGAACCAGGTAACCGCCCAGCTATTTGAGGCCTCGTCATGGTCGATCAATAAGCGCAACGCCTTCGGGACACGCGGGTCGTCAAACGGCTTCCGCTGGACGTTGGCCTGGACCGTGGTATACGAGATGTCGCTGTACCACTCGGCGGCGTACGGCTTGCCCGCCTGCTCGTCGAACGTCTTTTTGGCGTCGGGTCCCGGGAGAGCGTTGCAGGCGACTACAACCTGTCCGGCGAGGAATGCCGAGTAGGTAGTGTTGGAATCGGCGAAGTACTGACTCTTGATCGAGTCGAAGTAGGGAAGGCCTGGTTTCCAGTAATCGGGGTTGCGGACGACCGTGGAACTCTGGTTCTGCAGATGCTCTTTCAGGATGAAGGCGCCGGTCCCAACCGCGGTGTCGGGATCGGCGAACTTGCCGGCTTTGTCCACGACCTCGGGCGCCAGGATAGCCGCAGAGGTGCTGGCGAGGTTGGTAAGGGTGCTCACATCCGGCTGCTTCGTCGTGACGCGCACGGTCACCTTATCGACAGGCTCGATCTTGTCGATGGAGCTGAACAGCAGGCGGTTTTGGAAACGCGGATCGTTGGTGCGCACGCGGTTCAGGCTGTAGACGACGTCGTCGGCCGTCATCGGGCGGCCGTTCGCGGGTGGCTTGTTGTGAAACTTCACGTTTGGTGCCAAATGGAAGAGGTATTCGGTTGGTGAGGGCTGCTCCCACTTGAGGGCGAGCTGTGGCTCCAGTGCAGCGGTCCGAGGATTGAGCTGCAGGAGCGTCTGGTAAAAGAGCGAGTAGTAGCTGGTATAGACCGGCTGCAGGGGGTGCGGATCCAGGTTGGCGTCAAACTGATTGGTGCTTGCGCGTACCATCGTTCCGCCCCGTTTGGCGGTTTGGGGGCCGGATGCCCCCCCTCCGCTGGAGGAGGGCTGGGCGCCTTTGCGGCTTCCGCAGGCGAGCGTGGCAGCGAGCGCGAGCGTGCCGCCACCCAGCGTTGCGTTCCGCACCAGGCGCCGCCGCGACATCCTGCCGGTCATGGGTCGAAGCTTGGAGTCCATGGCATTCCCCTCCCCCTCCGGCGGAACCGAGCGGGAGTCTGCGGTACGCCGGCAGTCGCACGCGCTGCGGTCTTTGCGTACACGCAGAATACGCCGCACTATTGAGGAGCGCCAGCAGGCGCGGGCGCGAACGGCGCCGGCGCAGAGCGCCGGCCGAACGAGGTGCGTGGATGCCCCGGTGGCGAATGGGAGTGGACGTGGGCGGGACGTTCACGGATTTCAGCGTGCTGAACATCGGGACCGGCGAGCTGACGGTAGAGAAGGTTCCGACGACACCGCACAACCCGGCCGTTGGGATCGTCGCGGGGCTGCTGGCTCTGGAGGCGCAGGGGGTCGCCGGCAAGGATATCATCTCGTTTCTGCATGGAACGACCATCACCACGAATGCGCTGATCGAACGACAGGGCGCTCGTATCGGCCTGCTGCTCACGGCCGGGCTGCGCGGGATCGTGGATGTGCAGTCCGGCGACCGCCACGGCAACACCTTCAACCTGGCGTGGGAGAAAACCGACACGCTTGCTCCGCCGGAGCTGACGTTTGAGATCCCGGAGCGGTCCGGCTCGCGCGGCGAGACCATTCAGCCGCTCGACGAGGATGCGGTGCGATCCGCGGCGCGCGCGTTGGCCGCTGCAGAGCCGGAGGCTGTCGCCGTCTGCTACCTGTTCTCCTACGCAAACCCCGACCACGAGCAGCGGACGAAGCAAATTCTTCGGGAAGAGGTGCCCGAGCTGTTCGTCTCGCTCTCCTCGGAGATCCTGCCTCGAATTCGCGAGTGGCCGTGGATGTCGAGCACATTACTCAATGCCTATCTGGAGCCGGCACTCGTGCGCTACCTCCGCAGCCTGCGGGATCAGCTGACGATCCGCGCAGTGACGACGGACCAGTTGTTCCTCATGCAGTCCAATGGCGGCGTCATGCCCTTTGAAGCCGTGCTCGCGGGTGGCAACACGATTCGCACGCTGCTTTCGGGACCAGCGGGCGGCGTTCGCGCCGGGGCGCGATTCGCGACGGCAGCCGGCCTCGATAAGGCCGTGACCATGGACATCGGCGGCACGAGCTGCGACATCGCCTTTATCGAGGACGGCCGCGCGCTCGAGGTGACAGAAGGCGAGGTGAGCGAGTATCCCGTCGCGGTGCCGATGATCGATATCACGACGATCGGCGCAGGTGGCGGCACGATTGCATGGATCGATCGTGGAGGCGGGCTGAATCTCGGGCCCCGCAGCGCCGGCGCTGACCCGGGCCCCGTCTGCTACGGCCGCGGCGGACGGGAGGTCACGGTAACTGACGCGAATCTCGTGCTCGGCTACCTTAATCCCACGTACTTTCTCGGCGGGCGTCTGCAGCTCGATCATCCGGCAGCAGCAAGGGCAATAGACGAGCGGGTGGCCAAGCCCTTGGGCTTATCGTTTACGCAGTCCGCCCTGTCGATTGTCCAGATTATCGACGTGCGCATGGCAGACCGGATCCGCGTGCTGGCCTCTCAGCGCGCACTGACGCTGGCTGAGTTTACGCTCATGGCCGGAGGCGGGGCGGGGCCCGTGCATGCAACCCGAGTCGCCGAGGAGCTTGGCATCAGGACAGTCCTCGTCCCGCCGCTCTCGGACTGCTGTGCACAGACGTCGTCCACGATTACGTCCGCTCCGAGGTCTCCGCGCTGGCCGGTCTTGCTCCGGAACGAATCGAGGCGGCGTTCGCGGAGCTGACCGATCGCGCCCGCGACGACCTGCGCCGCGAGGGCCTGGCAGATTCCGGCGCAGACTTCGTGCGGGAATTTGACCTCCGCTATGCCGGGCAGGGGTACGAGGTGCGCGTGCCGGTTCCAGATGGGCGTGGGACGGCTGAGACGAAATCCAAGGTGACTGAGCTGTTTCACGCGATGCACGAACGCCTGCGAGGACATCGCGCCTCAGCAGAGCCGGTGGAGGTTGTCAGTTACCGGGTGAGAGCCGAGGTTCGCGTTCCGCAGTACCAGCCGCGTGACCTCGGCCCTCACCCTACCCTCTCCCAGAGGGAGAGGAATGAAGTGGTCGAGGGGAGGGAGAACCGAACGGCAGAGGAAGGGGAGAGAGGTGTGGGACCGCCCGATGGGCGAGCGCGGAAGGGAATGCGGTCGGTCCAGTTCGCCGCCAAGAGTGCGCCACTGGAGACGCCGATCTGGCAGCGCGACGGTCTTCGCCCAGATAACGAGATCGTGGGACCCGCGATCATCGAGCAGATCGACGCCACAACGGTCGTGCCGCCGGGCTGGGATTGTCGCGTGGATCGCCACGGCAACCTTCGGCTGAGCCGTGACCTTGCAGTGGCTCGGGAGCCCATGTAGGGGCGGGTTTTAAACCCAACCTCGCCCAAGACGCGTCACGGAGAGGGGATAGATACAGCATGCCAGACATTGTCGTTACTGAGGCTGTGCGGAGCAACCTCCAAGCACTGATCACCGAGATGGAGCACCTGCTGGTGCGCTCTGCATACTCGACGAACATGCGCGAGGCGCGGGACTGCAGCTCCATGGTGGTCGACCGGTACGGCCGCATCGTGGTCGTTAGCAAGCGCGGCGGCGCGGCGGAGATCTACCGGCGGCTGATCGATTCGGTCCTGCGCAAGTACGGGGCGGACGGCCTGCATGAGGGCGACGTCATCATCTCTAACCATCCGTACATCGCGGGCGTCGCGCACACGCCCGATCTGGCGGTGGTCAACCCCGTTTTCGTCGACGGCGAATTGGCCGGCTTCAGCTGCAGCATCGCGCACAAGCCGGACTTCGGCGGCATGGTGGTCGGCAGCGCCTCGAGCAAGGCCACGGAGCTGTTTCAGGAGGGCTTTCTGCTGCCGATTGTCAAGCTGTACGACGCCGGCCGGCACTGTGCTGAGGTGGAGGAGATCATCCTGACGAATGTCCGCCTCCCGGACCTCGTGCTGGGCGATATGCGCGCCCAAATCGGCGTCAACCGCGTCGGCGCACAGCGACTCGAGGCGATAGCCAGGCGCTACGGCACGACGGGGCTCTACGAGGCGTTCGACCACATGCTGGACCTGACAGCGCGACGACTGCGGGAGGAGATCCGCACGTGGCCGGATGGAGTCGCGTCGGTGGAGGGGTTCCTGGACAACGACGGCATCGAGCTCGACAAGCCGGTTCGGCTTCGCGTAACGGTTGAGGTCAAGGGCGATTCGATTGCATTCGACTTCAGCGCCAGTGACGATCAGACGCGAGGACCCGTAAATATTCGCCCGCCGCACAGTGAGGGAGCCGCGTACTACGCCCTGCTGTGCGTTGCCGACCCGGACCTGGAGTTCAACGACGGCGTCCGCGAAGTGGTGAAATTCACCTACAGGGGAGGGCAGCGTGCTCGACCCGCTACCTCCGGGACCGGTCGGCGCGGCCACGGTGGTACGACACAGATTGGTCGATGTGCTCGTGGAGGCGATGGGTATGCTGCGGCCGCAGTACCTGATGGGGCAGAGCGGCGGCAGCGGCGGAGCCATGGCCATTGCCTGGGAGACCAATGAGGCGGGAGTAAGACGACAACTTCTGCAGTATGAGATCTTCGGCACCGCCATGGGAGCGCGTGCCGTCTCGGACGGCGTCAATGGCGTTTCGGCGCACTCGGTCAATCTCTCGATTACGCCGATCGAGATCCTCGAGACGCAGTATCCACTGCTCGTGCGCCGGTTTGAGCTGATCCCTGACTCTGGCGGCGCGGGCGAGTTTCGCGGCGGTCTCAGCTACCGGCGCGAATATGAGGTGCACGCGCCTGTGCTTGTCAACCGGCGGGCGGACCGCAACCGATTCCCAAGCACCGGCGTAGCGGGCGGGAAGCCGGGGCGGCTGGGACAGATGATCCTGAATCCCGGCACGGAGGCAGAGCAGCAGGTCGCGGGCATCGGGCAATACGAGCTGCCGGCGGGCGGGGCTCTCTGTGTCGAGGGGCCGGGCGCCGGTGGCTACGGTGACCCGCACCGGCGGCCCGCTGAAGCGGTGCTGCGGGACGTTGCGCGCGGCTACGTCAGCGCCGATGCCGCCCGCGAGGACTACGGCGTGGCTATCGACATCACGACAATGACGGTGGATGAGGCAGTCACGCGCGAGCTGCGGGGCGACGTATCCGAAGCCGTGTCCGCTCCTTAGCCGTCGCATTGCTACGATTGCACCATCTGGTTACCGGCGCGGGAGGCGGGAGCAGCCGATGGAGCGCAATCCAGAGCGAACCCGAGAGGGCATTCTCGCGGCGGCGGAGGGGGAGTTCTCGGCCAAGGGCTTCGCCGGTGCACGGGTAGACGCTATTGCCCGGCGTGCACACGTCAACAAGCGGATGCTCTACCACTACTTCGGCAACAAGCAAGGTCTGTTCCGCGAGATTCTTCTGCGGAAGATGACCCACGCCGACAGTCCGTTTCGCGCGCCCGAGGAACTGGCCGGGGGTCCCGCGGAGCACTTCCTTCACTTCGAGCAGGCCAACTTTGACGACCTCAACTTCATCCGTCTGCTGCAATGGGAAGCGCTGGAGGGTGGCTCCCGCAGAGTCACTGGGGAGGACGAACGCGGGGAAGCCCAGCGGCGCGGAGTGGAGATGGTGCGGATGGCGCAATTGGCAGGCCTGCTGCCGTCTGACCTCGATCCGGCGCAATTGCTGCTGGCCTTCATCGGCATTATCACGTTCCCTGTTGCCTTCCCACAGATGGCACGCCTGGTGACTGGCCTGGCCCCGACCGATCCGGAGTATCGGCGGCAGCGACGAGCGTTCCTCGCACGTCTGGCAGACTACCTCTCCATGACGGTTGACGGATAATATCTATCCAGTTACTATCCAATCAGTTACTTATGGAGGCTCGCCATGAAGCTGTTCTTATTGGGCGCCACCGGCGGGATAGGGTCCGCCATTATCGACCAGGCCCTTGCCCGCGGCCACGCGGTGACGGCTTTCGTCCGCACGCCACAGAAGATTACCCGAAGCGATCCCCGGCTGAGCGTCGTTGGGGGCGACCCACGCAGCCAGGAACACCTCGCCGCTGCGATGCCGGGTCACGACGCCGTGCTTTCGGCGCTCGGCCCGCGATCCCTGAAAGATCACTCAGTACTGAGCGACTGCGCCCGAAGCACCGTCGCGGCGATGCAGACCGCAGGAATCGAGCGACTGGTGATCGTTTCCGCGGCGGCGCTCTTCCCGGATGCCGGCCTGTTGGCAGCGCTTCTCCGCCGAACCGTCTTCGCCGGCATCCTGAACGACGCCAGCGAGATGGAGCGGACTGTCACGGCAAATGGCCTCAGCTGGACCATCGCGCGACCGCCGCGCCTGACCAACGGCAGCGGCACGGGCCATTATCGGGCCGTCGTGGGTCATCCAGCGCCTCGGGCGTTCACTATCGATCGGCCCGATGTCGCGCGCTTCATGCTCGATGCGCTGGAACAGGACCGGCACGTGCGAGACGTAGTTGGCCTGGGCCGCTAGCGAGCCAGAGATGCAGCTTCGGAGCATGCCCTACAAGTAAATCGTCGCCGCGGCGTTCGTCACCGGCGTGTTCATGGACCTCATGGACCTCACGATCGTCAACGTCGCGCTGCCGCGACTTGGGCGTGACTTCCACACGACCAATTCGACCACACTCGTCTGGGTCATAACGGGCTACCTCCTCAGCCTTGCAATCTGGATCCCCGCCTCCGGCTGGATCGGGGATCGATTTGGCACCAAGAAGACGTTTCTGTTTGCGCTTGCGATGTTCACGATGTGCTCGGGTCTCTGCAGCCTGTCTTGGAGCCTCGGTTCGCTGATCGCGTTTCGCGTGCTGCAAGGCATAGGGGGCGGCATGCTGACTCCCGTTGGGACCGCGATGCTGTTCCGCGCCTTTCCGCCCGGCGAGCGGGCGCGGGCCTCGGCCATTCTTACGGTGCCAACGGTGATTGCACCGGCGCTGGGCCCGATTCTTGGGGGCTGGTTGGTGGACAGCGTCACGTGGAGGGCGATCTTCTGGGTGAACCTGCCGATCGGGCTGCTCGGTTTTCTGTTTGCACTCGCCTTCTTACGGGAGCACACAGAGCCGCTCGCAGGGCGATTCGACCGCTGGGGCTTCGTCTTCTCAGGAAGCGGCCTGGCGCTGGTGCTCTATGCGCTGTCCCGCGGCCCCGACGACGGCTGGGGTGCCGCGAACGTGCTTTTGCCTGCTGTCCTCGGCGTCGTGTGCTTTGTAGCGCTGGTGAGCGTGGAGCTTCGGGTCCGCGAGCCGATGCTGGACCTACGGCTGTTCCGGAACCGCCTGTTCCGCACGTCAAATCTGGCCTACTTCATGGCCATGGCCAGCCTGCTCAGCCAGTTTCTGCTGCTCACACTCTTCCTGCAGCAGCTCGAGGGCGTGTCCGCTCTGCGAGCGGGCATTGCGCTCCTGCCATTTTCCATTGGGACGATCGTTGCTGCGCCAATTGTGAGTCGCGTCTATCCGAGGGTTGGGCCGCGACGGCTGGTTGCGCTGGGACTTCTCGGTGCGGCGCTCACGTCTGCGCTCTTCCTGCTGGTGGACCTGGGTACTGGTATTTGGCTTGTCGAGGGGTTCATGCTTCTGCGCGGACTGGCTTTCGGGGCGGTGTTCGTGGCCGTCCAAGTCGCGACCTACGCCACGATCAGTGGGGCGGCAACCGGTCGCGCCTCATCGCTATTCAGCACTAACCGTCAGGTCGCCTCGTCTCTCGGTGTTGCGATCGTCGTGACGATCCTCGCATCTCGGGCGAAGAGTCTCGCGACAGCGGCGCTGGCTGCACCTGCTCTCCGAACTGCCGGCCCAGCTTTCCGCCAAGCGGCAGCCCAACATGCGGTGGTGATGGCCTACCACGACGCTTACATCGCGACGATTGTCCTGGCGTTGCTCGGGGTCATATTCGCGCTGTTGATCCGTGACGCGGACGCGGCGACGACGATGCGGCGCGAGGAAGTGCCGGCGGCGTAGGACGGATGTCAAGCCCCCCATCTGGCATCTCAGCCGGGGAGCGGTTGAGGCACGTCGATGCCCTGGGCACGCAACTCCGCGCGATTCACGCTGAAGACGGCACAGGAGTTCCGGCCGGCGAGAGCAGCCAGATGGGCGTCGACGAAGGCGAGGCGCGGGGTCGTGCGCCAGCGTTCTACGGCGTCGACCATGAGCGCGGTGTCGCCGCGGACGCCCGTCCAACCAAGTATCGTGAGCAGGTAGGCGGCAAGATCCGTACGTGACATCTGCTTCAGATAGCGCGGCAGCACGTACGTGAGCTCGTGCAGGACGACTGGCTCAAGTCGTGCCTCGACGTCGCCCCGCTCCAGTGCAGCAAGGAATCCGCGGCACTCATTGCTGTGCCGATCCGTTGTGTGGGCATGGACAAAGATATTGGTATCGAGCAGCCCGTCAGGGCTGGGACTGGCCGAATACATCGCGAGCCGCAATCTCCTGCCACTCCTCAGTAACCTTCGCCCAGTCGTCTATCGGCTCGTCTATGTGGTACTTCTCGAGCATCTCGGCGAGGGTCATGCGTGGGAGGACCCGCAGTTCGACCCTGCCGGGTTCGGCGACGGTGAATGAGACGAGGTCCCCAGGCTTAATCCCGGCAGAGCGTCGAACCTCACGCGGGAGCGTGACCTGACCTCGTGTTAGTACTTTGCTTACCGCCATGCCTTCCTCCATCACACGTTTCAGTGGAGCGCCGCCACTCCCGAAGCCGCCGTTCATCACAGCGAATTCTACATGAATTAACGAACCTGCATACAGTCAACGAGATGCATGTGGGGACCGCGGTGCATCCTAATTGGTGTATGCCGCGGCCGGCGCCTGAGGTGGGGCTGGGCTACGATAGCCGGGCAGACAGCCGCGCCACGGCGTCGTGACTCGCGGGAGAGAGCGGCCATGAGCAGCAGGGCGATCGCTACCGGCGCTCTGCTGCTGGCGGCAATGGTCGGCGAATTTGCGTTCGCGCTGCTGCTGCTTCCTCTCATTCAACGCTACCTCCCAGGCGCACGACATCTCAGCCCTGCACTTCCGGGGTACCTGCTGGCGGCATATGGCTTCGCCCGCCTCGTCTCGCAGGTGCCTCTCGGGGCGCTCGCCGACGCCCTCGACCGACGGTTGGCATTCGGCCTCGGCTATCTGGTTGTGCTTGCGTCAGGCCTGGCGTTCTGGCCATCGGTGTCGCCTCTGGTCCTTGTCATGGCGGCAGTTCTATTCGGCCTCGGTCACGCCCTCGCTGACCCATTGGTGCCGGTCGCGCTTGTGGCGGGAACAGCGACCGACGAGCATGGACGGGTGCTCTCGATGCTGAACCTCGCCCAGGTTGGAGGTCTGGTGCTCGGACTCGCCGGTGGTGCCTTCATCGTCGACCTCACTCCTGCCTCTATGGGCTTTCTGCTGGTGGCCGGCGCAAATGCTATGGCTCTCATGCTGCTCGTCGCTGCGGCGGGGGCTCAGGGACGCGTGACACGAGGCGCGGTGCTCACGCCGGACATGAACAGCGGCGCGCGATCGGCGCTGATCGAGGAGCGGGTGCTCTATCTGCTTGCGGTGTTCTTCGCGGTTGCGCTGGCTTCGAATCTGCTGACGCCGGATCTGAGCCCGTTCATCACGCAACGGCTGCACACCTCGATCCACGTGATGACGGTCTATCTGGTGCCGGCGGGCCTGGTAGGGTTGCTGACATTGCCCTTGGGTGGCTGGCTCACGGACCGCTTCGGACGGCTGCCGCCGCTTCTCGGGGGCGCTGGTGCCGCGGCGCTCGCCTTCGCGATGCTCACGCATCTCGACCGGCCCTGGCAGGGGTCGATTGCTGCTGTCTTTGGCGTGGCCGGGCTTGCGCTTACCATGCCCGCGGCAACCGTCGCGCTGGTGGATGAGGCGCAGCCCGGACATCGCGGTTTGTTGTTTGGCGGAATGATGGCCGCGCAGGGGCTGGCGGAGGCCATCGGTCCGTTCATAGGCGGTCTGCTTCTCACGCTCGGCGGCGCGGCCACGCCGTTCGCCGCGGCCGCCGTTGCCATCTGGCTCGCGATTCCCCTATCCGTGCTGTATGCGAGCGCTCCGCGGGGCGGCCGGCCCGGCGTGGTGGTCGGTTACACGCCCTTCACGCGCGCATTGAGCCGCATGAGCATTCGCGCTCATGCCTGGTACCTCGCGAGGTCTAACATTGGCGGCAATGCCACTGCGACGGCCATCGATCGTGAGGTGAGGGACCGGTGAGCGAGCGACGGCGGGAGCAGGAGCGGCTGTTCGAGACGGATCCGGCGGCTGGGCCGGACCTTCTCAACGCGACGTCGGATGCGCCGCTTGCCACACGGATGCGCCCTCGCACACTCGACGAGTTAGCCGGCCAGCAACACCTCATCGGCCCAAGTGCGGTGCTGCGCCGGAGCCTCGAGCGCGGCCTGCTCAGCTCGATCATTCTCTGGGGACCGCCGGGCAGCGGCAAGACGACGCTCGCCGCGATCATCGCCGGCATGACACACTCCCGATTTGTCGCGATGTCCGCGGTGACAGCGGGTGTCGCCGAGCTGCGCAGGGCGGTGGCCGGCGCCGCTGACGTGCGCCGCCATGGCGGCGAACGGACCGTTCTGTTCATCGACGAGCTGCATCGATTCAACCGCTCGCAGCAGGACGCGATCCTGCCGCACGTTGAAAACGGCGTGGTCACGCTGATTGGCGCGACGACGGAGAATCCATCCTTTGAGGTCAACTCGGCGCTGCTGTCGCGCAGCCGTGTGTTTCATCTGGAGTCGCTGACGGACGCCGATGTGGAGCTGCTGATCGAGCGGGCGCTGAAGGACACGGAACGTGGTCTCGGCGCGATGCAGGTGCGGCTCAGCGAGGCGGCGCGTCGGCAACTGGTTGGGGTCGCCAACGGGGACGCGCGGATCGCGCTCAACGCGCTCGAGCTCGCGGCTAACGCGGCGGAGCCGGATGTGCAGGGCGATCGGATCGTGGAGCTCGAGGATGTTGAGAGCGCGCTGCAGCAGCGGGCGCTGCTATACGACAAGTCGGGCGACCAGCACTATGACCTCATCTCTGCGTTTATCAAGTCCATCCGCGGGAGCGACCCGGACGCCGCCATCTACTGGCTGGCACGAATGCTGGAGGCAGGCGAGGACCTGATGTTCATCGCTCGCCGGCTCGTCATTCTGGCGAGTGAAGACGTTGGACTGGCGGATCCGCAGGCGGTCATGGTCGCGGTTTCGGCACAGCAGGCAGCCCACTTTGTCGGCATGCCCGAGGCGATGTTTCCGCTAGCGCAGACGACGCTCTACCTTGCGTCAGCACCGAAGAGCAACTCCGTTGGACGCGCGTACGGCGCCGCTCGAGCAGACGTCGAAACGACGCGAAACGATCCGGTGCCGCTGCACCTTCGCAATGCGGTAACCGGCCTGATGGCCGGCATGGGCTACGGCCGCGAGTACATCTACGCACACAACAGCTATCGCGAGCAGGAGCGACCCGGGCAGGAGCTACCGCCAGCTGAGCGGTTGCAGCAGTATCTTCCGGACAATGTCAAGGGGCAGGCGTACTTCCAGCCTGGACTCCAGGGGTACGAGGAGCGGCTGCGCGTCTGGCTGGCAGAACGACGTGGCGAGAAGATGGGCAGCGGAGAATGAGACCTGGGAGGCGCCGATGAATGATGCAGGGATCCCGACGCTGATCCTCGACCGGCTGCGCGCTAATCTGCGCGCGGCCGGTATTGCGATCACGGACGCGGACATCGAGGGAATGGTCGAGAAGGGGCTGCTGCGGAATGCGGCTGCCTTCGAGGAGCTCGATCGCAGGGTATCGCGGGATCCCCTACCCGACTATCTCAATCGGCGGGATCCAGCGGCTCAGGAGGAACGGGTCGAGGCCGGTGACCCGGAGCCGCTGGGCCCTGTGCTGGCGATGCAGGCGCACAAGTCCGATGGCTACCCCTCCATCACCGATATCGCGGGGAGCGTCCGCAATCGAGAGCTGTCCCCGGTAGAATTAACGCGCGAGTCCCTGGCGAGGATCGCGGAGCGCGACGCCCGGCTGAACGCGTTCCAGTCGGTACTTAGCGATCAGGCAATGGCTGCTGCGCGGGAGGCCGAACGCGAGATTGCAGCCGGAAACTATCGCGGTCCGCTGCATGGGATCCCCGTCGCGGTAAAGGACCTGCTGGCGATGTCCGGCACTGTCACAACTGCGGGCTCGAAGATCCTGTCAGCGTGGCAATCGAACTTCGATTCCGCCGGCGTCGAGCGATTGAAGGCGGCCGGCGCCATCATCGTCGGGAAGACGCGAATGCCGGAGTTCGCCTACTCGCCCGGCTCGAACAACCCGCACTACGGACCGACGGCAAATCCATGGAACCTTGAGCACGACACGGGCGGCTCCAGCAGCGGATCGGCCGCCGCCGTGGCGGATGGGCTTGTGTTCGCCGCTCTGGGCTCCGATACCGGCGGATCGATCCGTATTCCCGCCTCGCTGTGCGGTCTTGTGGGACTCAAGCCGACTTTCGGGCGGCTGAGTCTCCATGGCGCCGTTTCGCTGGCCTGGTCGCTCGACCATCTCGGGCCGCTCGCGCGAAGCGTTGCCGATGCCACGCTGCTGCTCGAAGCGCTGGATGGATACGACAGGCGTGACGCGCGAACGCGGCAGCTGAACGCTCCCAGTCTTGGGATCGAGCGTGGAGTTCGGGGGGTTCGCATCGGCGTCCTCGAGAATGACGGTACCGGGATTCCGCTGGGGAATGCCGATGCGCTCGCCGCCTGGCGGGCCGGACTCGCGACGCTCGAGCGGAACGGCGCCAGTCTGGTGAAGGTGGATCTGCCGGAAATGCGCGACCTGCGCGTCGTGAACGGCGCAATCATCGGCGTCGAGGCGGGCGCGTATCACGAGGCCTGGTTGAGGGAGCGACTCCACGACTACGGCGAGTTTGCGCGCCAGCGTCTGCTGACTTCCTACGCCTACGGGCCCGGCGCACTCATTCGGGCGCAACAGGCGAGGGCGGAGATCCGTCGGAGCTTCGATGCGATCTTCGAGCGCGTCGATCTGCTGAGCACGCCGACGATGCCATATGGCGCACCGGCGCTGGGCACTCCGGGGGCGACGGTGTTCACGTCGCCGTTTAACGCGCTGGGTTGGCCTGCCATCAGCGTGCCTGCCGGCCTAACCGCCGATCGCCTGCCGCTGGGTCTGCAGCTGACAGGGAGACCGTGGGACGAGGCGACAGTACTGCGCGCGGCGTACGCGATCGAGGCCGGCGGGCCCTGGATGGGCGGGAAGCCCTGAGCATGCAGGCGACCGCTTTCGGTGAGCGCCAAATCGTAATTCATGCCATGCAACGCCCTACGGAGACTCTCTTCAATGTCCTCAAAGCCCGGCCATAAAGTAGCCCCTAGGAGTGATGCGAGCCTGTCCCTCCAACTCCTACGTTGCAGACGGCGCCTGAGCGAGCGCTGTATTGGCGCGATTGTGAGCGTTAGTCTGCGACGGGGCGCTGGAGGAGACTCGTATGCGATATGAGACAGAAACGAAGCTGCGGCCGAAGCAGGTCATCAAGCTCGCGGAGGACTTTTTTGGTGGCGAGCTGGGACTTGCAGAGTGCGAGCGGGGTGACGCGGAAGCCGCGTTTGAGGGCGGAGGCGGCGCTGTCGCCCTGATGGCGAAGTCAGCCGGCGGCTCGACTGTCGTGGAACTGCTGTCCCAAGAATGGGATAACCAGGCGAAGTCGTTTCTGCGACAGGTCAAGGGGCGCCGCTCGGTTCGGCGGTAGGGTCGATGCTCGCGAGTGAGCGGCGAAGTTAACCTCAGCGGCGGAGTAGACGTACCGCCACGAGTCCGATCATGAGGCCAACGCCGGCCCCGATGATTCGATCGCGGTTGCTGGCGACGGCGACGTAGCGTGTACCCCCCGCTGATATCTCGATATATCCGCTCGCGAGCGTGAAGCCGATCCCGCCACGGCCGGATCCTATACCGCGCGCCTTCGGGACATCCTGCTCGGCCCGCGAGGCCTGACGTATCGGCGGGTTGCGCGGTGTCTGCCTGAGTCTGCGGACCATTCGCAGCCTCCGTAGCCATCAGCATTCTCCTCTTCGGCTGCCGCCGTTTTCGTAGTCGGCAACCGCTCATGCCGTGCGGCGGTGCGGCCGACCGATGAAACGAGCCTGCCCGCTCGGCCGCTTGCCGCCCGCCCGAACTGGTTTTCTGCAGGGCTGCATCGCGCGCCGATCGACGCGGCATCAACAACAATCGGCCAGCCAGCCTTGGAGTTCCCAGCGCGAGGGACTTTCACAGCTCCGAGTCTCAATCTACGGCGGCTGCCGCCACAGCGCTCTTGGCGGTATCGGGAGGCTCTGACGCGAAGAGCCAGGTACGAGTGTTGAGCAGGGCAGCCATCCAGATAAGCGCGGGCGGGATGAAGGCTACCACGACGGGCGCCGCGTAGAGGCGCATGAGGTCGACGGCCAGCCATGGGACGTTGTTGCGGTACTGCTCGGTGATGTCAGGGAACATGCCGAAGAAGGATATCGCCAGCGTGACGGCCAAGAACCAGCCTGAGGGCAGCAGCGCGCCCATGGTCACGACCCAGAGGAGATACCACGGCCGAAACCAGGCAGTGGCCAGCAAAATGAACAGCCATAGCGCCTGATACGAGGTGGCGTACAAGCGGGTGGCCGGGGGCCGGACACTCGCCAGAAGCAGGCCGTAGGGGATCAGGAAGAGCGCGCGCATGAGCATGCGTGAGATGTCGCCGCTGCTGTCGTGGAGAAACGGCCCTGTCAGCAAGAGCTGCACCAATAGTGGCGTCGACGTGATTGACAGCCTGGTTTCACCCGCGAGCGCCGAGAGGGTTCGGGGTCCCGCCAAAAATGGGATGGAGATCACGGCGGTCATAACGAGTGCGATCCCGCTGCCGGCCAGCAGGCGCGGGAGCACCTGGCGACGTTGCTCGGACGGCATCGTCAGGACATAGACGAGCACCAGCGGCCCCAGCGGAATCGAGACGTATTTGATCAATGCCGAGAGCATGAGCGCCGGTGCGACTGCGAGCCACTCATTCTTCGTCGCGAAGTAGAGCGCGAGCAGGACAAAGAAGAACATCACCACGTCGTTATGGCCGTCACCAAGATCGCGCATAAGCACGAATGGGTTCCAGAGATATAGAGCTGCACCCGCCAGCGCGAGGTGGGGGCGTGTGAGTCGCAGAGTCAGATAGATCACTACGCCGGAAGCGATGTAAAACGCCGCCATCCACAGCTTGAGAATGATGATCGATGAGAGGAAGTTATGCGGCTGAAAGACGGCGGCCGGGAAGGTCAACAGGTACCAGAGCGGACCATAGGAGCTCGTCTGGTCCGCATAGCTGATGCCGATGATAAACGGGCGCGCAGCAGGCGCCACGATCATGGGATTTAGCCGGTAAATCCAGAGTAGACGGCTGTCCGCAAGGTTGTGAAAGAGGTCGACGGCGTACGGCGGGTACATGGACGCCGCGGTGACGGACCAGACTACCGGAGGGAGGAACAGTGCGGCGAGCATCGCACGAGATGGGCGCGCTCTGTGAAAGACCCAGAGCGCGGCGCCAAAGGCGGCAAACATCACCGCAAACGCGGTCACCTGAAGCCAGGTATTTCGCATCCAATCAGGGCCCAGCATCTTGACGAAATCGAGGCTGATCCCTTCTTTGCCTGGGAAGAACTCCTGCAAGGACATGAGCTTCGTCAGCCGGGCGAGCGTCGCTTCGATCGCCGCGGCGGCAAGTAGAAGCGGCAGCATGACGCGCCATGGCCGGGTGGCGACGGGGGTTGTGTCGGGCGCGTCCAAAGGCGCGTTTCCTCTTGAGGCGAACAGGGTTGAAGCGAGCGGAGATTGTGCGCTCATGGGATGGTTATACCGTACGGGAGCGGTGCTCAGGGAGCAGCGGGCAGGACTGGAGCGTTCGCGACGGCGGATTGCAGGCTGAGGTCATAGATCGCGATTCCAGGGGCGCGATAGACCGTCGCGCCCATCTGGGGGAATTTGAGCAATCCGGCATCGCCGTAGACGCGGCGCTCCAAATCGCCGACAACGACGTACTGGACTCCATACTGCTGCAGGAGAGACCGCGCGATGACCGGGTCCGTGGTGGTGTAGATGGCCTTGATGTCGTTGCTGCGCGCCTGCAATGGCGCCACGTCGCCGTGGTGGATCTGCTCGTGCCCGAGCCATCCGAGAACGGTTGGCAGCCCGGTCAACTCCGAGATCCGGGCGCCTTCAGCGCTGAAATTGCCGGCCAGGTTTCCGCCCTCCGCCTCCAGAACGACCGGAGTCCCGCGAGCGTTCGCGGAGAGCCAGGCGGCCGCGGCGTAATCGGACGGGTAGTCGTGCTGGAAGCGGGCCAGTCCATCCAGGGAGAGCGGACCGCTTAGCCCATTCGTTCGGTTCGCCGTGGCTATTACCGGATAAACGAGCGCAGCAAGGAGCAGCACGAGCGTGGCCGCAGCCCACCCCAGCCGGCCCGGCCGCAGCACACGCGAGGGTAGGCGCAGATCGCCGAGGACGTACGCCAAGTCGGCGGCGCCGGCGATTGCCGCCAGTTCCCACGACTGTATCCAGAGCTTGAAGACGGTGTTGTATCGCAGGGCGAACGAGGACTCCACGACGTAAAACAGCTCGGCACCCAGGATCCAGAGGATCGCGACGGTCGAGCACACGAGGGCGAAGACTACCGCGGACCTCGCCCTCAGCGCGTCGTCGCCGTCAGACCGGTCCTGCGAGGCCACGGGAAGAAGCTCGCGCATCAGGGCGGCGAGGCTCAGGTAGAGCAGAAGCATCAGAACCGCCTCCGTGAGAAGGCCGCCACCGCGCGTTGTGAGCTCGGCGGCGAGTCCGCCAGGACCGGCATGCCCGGCAATTGCGACGCCCCAGAGGGCTGCAGGGAGGCAGACAAGTGCAAGCGGGGTCAGCCAATATCGAGCGGGCATGCTGAGGGCGCGGGTTCGGCGCATGTGGACGGCCAGAAACGAAAGCAGCATCCAGAATAGGGGACCCCAGAACAGCAGCAGGTGGAGGGGTGGGGTGGCCATCGAGTCACGCGCCGGGTTGGGCGCCATGTTGGAGATCATAATCGCCGATATGCCAACAATATCGGTCTTCTCGAAGACGCCCCAATACGGCAGGAACAGGACGATCGACAGGACAAGTACCGGGAGGACGAACAAGGCGGAGGCCCGCACGGCGGGCCATCCGAGCGATCCAAAGCGCCTTTGATTCGCGATCAGGACCAAAACGACGAGTATGAGCAATGCGACGGGTTGGTCCCAGGCATTAAGAAGGCCGAGCGCTCCCAGGCTAATGCTCAGAACCGCCAGGTACAGCGGCTCGCGCACCCACCAATGGCCGTCGAGCACGTGCTCCCCGGCAAGCAGATCCCAGCCGAACACGAGCGCAAGCAGGGTAAACGGCATCACCATCACGTGTGGATGCAGGTCGCCCAGCATGAAGCTGAAGTATGGGAACTCCATGATGTTATAGCCGCTGCCCATGCGGGTCGCGCGCCACCAGAACCAGAACTCGTTGGGGTACCAGGTGCTGGAGCTTTTGCCTGCGTCCAACCCCTCGACGCCCACAAAGCTGTAAAAGGCGGCGGAGCCAATGTGATGAGCCGCCAGCAATTCGAGCACACCTTCCAGGTTGCTAACGAACAGAAGCAGCAGCACCCCGAACAGGCTGAGGGCGGCCGCCCGCCGGTAACTCGCGTGCACCGCGAGGAAGCGAACGAGGGCGTAGACGAGACCAAAGATGGTGACCGCGGCGAGCGCAGCGGTCAAGGGGGTGCCGAGGTTGAAGCCGATGGAGTTGCCGGTCTGCGTGAGGCGGTCAAGGAAGTCGACGTTCACCCAGCCGAAGTAGTAGTAGTTCATGACATGGCCGCTCAGCCACGGGTCCGGCGGCGGGAAAAAGCGTGTCCTGCTGACGCCGTTGAGATAGGC
>Ga0193751_1000861_pt1 | contig 21015 bp, 11 predicted proteins | sample L1c2metaG_FD_143050 | JGI IMG/M metagenome (GOLD analysis project Ga0193751, IMG submission 143050) | Soil microbial communities from a riparian zone of the East river system, Colorado, United States - L1c2 | ecosystem: Environmental > Terrestrial > Soil > Riparian zone | place: USA: East River... | reverse complement strand
GCGATAGCGCCTGTGAGTTGCCTAACCACGACAGTCACGCGCGGATTTTCAATTCCCCAAGTCATCGCTTCGTTTTTCTCCGAGCAATCCGGACTCCGCGCATCGAGACAGAGTCCTTCATGGTGTCGACGGTAAGTGATTCGCCCCTCAATTGGCGCACGATTGGTGTGCACGTCGAAAATCGACAAGAAAATCCCCACCCGACGCATCCTGGTTTTCAAAACTTCGGTCTCTTCGACTTCGGAAATATCCGTCACGGTCCCGTCCGCAGCAGCGAGGACCGCGTTCCGATCCGCCGGAATATTTCGATCCGGATCGCGAAAAAAGAAAAGCGTGTAGAGAATCAGGAGGAAAAAAAACAGAGACAACCAAGCGCTAAAAAACCAGCTCACGAGCGCGAGAAAAAATAAAATCGCAAGAATCCAGCGAGCTTCGGCAAGGGTTTGAAGGCGCATGGAGAGCGCACATTTTCGGGGCACAAAAGAGGCTGGTCAAGAGGGCAAAAAAGGCTGTGAATAAGTCGGGGCGGCCGACCACAATATCGTGGGCTTTGGCCGCCCCCAGCCTCCAACCGGTAGCGGAAATAAGTCTCTTGGCAGCACGAGATTATTAGTTGTTTTTTGAGCCGTTTTCGCTAGCTTCTTACGATGCCAGCTCGAGCCGCCGTCTCCGTCGACCCAGACGACGAAAAATCGATCGAAAGAAATCGTCAGCGCGAGTTCTCCAACGTCAACAAACTGCAAAAATACGACGCCGCGCAGATCGACAAGCTCGAGGGCCTGGAGGCGGTCCGGAAACGGCCCGGAATGTACATCGGCGATCCGGACGAGCGCGGCCTGCACCACATGGTGTTCGAAGTTCTCGACAATTCGATCGACGAACATCTCGCCGGATTTTGCGACAAGATTGATGTTGAGGTTCACGTCGATGGCAGCGTCTCGGTGCGCGACAACGGCCGTGGTATTCCGGTCGATATTCACCCGAAATGGAAAATGCCGGCGGTCGAGCTGGTCCTAACGAACCTGCACGCGGGCGGAAAATTCGGGCAAGGCGCTTACAAATATTCCGGCGGTCTGCACGGTGTCGGTGCAAAGTGCACCAACGCGCTTTCAGAATGGTTCAAGGTGGAGGTTTCGCGCGACGGCAAGGTTTATCACATGGCCTTCGCCAAGGGAAAAACGACCCAAAAACTGGAAGTCATCGGCGAGGTCAAGGGCAAAAAGACCACCGGTACACTCATCACCTTCCTGCCTGATCCGACGATCTTCACGATCACGACCGAATTTAAATTTGAGCGTCTGGCGACCCGGTTGCGGGAGCTGGCGTTTCTAAATCCAGGTCTGGAAATCAATCTGACCGACGAACGTGGCGATGCGCCAAAAAAGGAGACATTTCTCTACAAGCACGGGATCGGGGAATTCGTAAAGCAGCTCGGTGAAAACAAACAGGTATTACACCCCAAGCCGATCGTGATTTCGCGGCAGCGCGACGAAGTGTTTGTCGATGTTGTCTTGCAATACAACGACAGTTACAACGACCAGATTTTGCCGTTCGCCAATTCGATTCCGAATCCAGACGGCGGCACGCATCTCACCGGGTTCCGGACGGCGCTGACTAAAGCCGTCAATCAATACGCGAAGTCGAATAGTTTGATGAAGGAAAAGGACCCGTCGATTTCCGGCGACGACGTTCGCGAAGGTTTGATCTGCGTGCTCAGCATCAAGTTGCCGAATCCGCGGTTCGAATCGCAGACCAAGGTCAAGTTGGTCAACACTGAGATCGACGGCATCGTCAACTCGGCGGTTTACGAGGGTTTGATGACCTTCTTCGACAAGAATCCGCCGGTCGCGCGGCGTATCTTCGAAAAAATTCTCACCGCGGCGCGAGCCCGCGAAGCTGCCCGCAAAGCGCGCGAGACGATCCGTAAAGGCGCGCTCACCGGCGGCGGATTGCCGGGAAAACTGGCCGACTGCTCGGAACGCGATCCGGAATTGACCGAGCTTTATATTGTTGAGGGTGATTCCGCCGGCGGATCCGCCAAACAAGGGCGCGACCGGATGACACAGGCAATCCTTCCGATCCGGGGAAAACTGATCAACGTCGAGAAGGCGCGCGAAGATCAATTCCTCAAGAACACCGAAATTCAGGCGATGATTACAGCTATTGGCACCGGGATCGGCAAAGCGAGAGAAGATGGAAATGGCAAAGATGAAGGTCGCTTCGATATGTCAAAACTGCGCTATGGAAAGATCATCATCATGACGGACGCTGACGTCGATGGATCGCACATTCGTACGCTGTTGTTGACGTTTTTCTTCCGGCAGATGAACGAGCTCGTTCGCGCCGGCAAGATTTACATCGCGCAGCCGCCGCTCTACCAAATCAAGCGCAAGAAACGCGAAGAGTACGTCGATGACGATGTGCAGTTGAACAAAATCCTGATTTCACTCGGCGCCGAGGACGTGAAGCTGAAAAATCTCGCCGACAACAAAGAAATTACCGCAGCGCAACTCAAGGACATCCTCGAATCGCTCGAGAAATTGGCCAAGCTAAGCGAAGTCGTACGCCGGCATGGCGGCGATTTCGAGGCTTATCTGGAAGAGCGGAATGCCAAGTCCGGCAAGCTCCCGACCTATCTGGTGAAAGTGCGCGAGGGTAACGACGAGACCGTTCATTATTTTCACGACGAGAAAGCAGTCCGGAAATTTCACGAGTCGAACCTCGATCTCAATTTGTTTGACACCCAGATGGAGCAGGAATTGTTGCCGCTGGGCGACACTCAGGCTACGGCGGCGAAAACCAACGGCGTCCGTCGCCGCGCCAAGCTGGTCGAGCTCCACGAATCGGCCGCGATTCAAAAAATTATCGCCGAGCTGGCCCGTAAAGGTTTGAAGGTCGATCACTACGCGGCGAGCGATCGACCGATCTTCGAATTGATTGAAGGCGAAGGCGAAAAGGCGATCACCCATCCGCTCTTTTCGATCCCGGAAATTCTCGAGAAGATTCTAGAGATCGGGCGGCGCGGTGTGCAGATCAAACGCTTCAAGGGTCTCGGCGAAATGAACGCCAAGGAATTGTTCGAGACCACGATGAACCCCGAGAAACGCAAGCTGCTCAAGGTGGATCTCAATGATGACAACGCGGTCGACGCCGACAAAATGTTTACGATTCTGATGGGCGACGTCGTCGAACCGCGACGCCAATTCATCGAGGACAACGCATTAAACGTCCGAAACCTGGACGTTTAAAATGACGGAGCACGAATGTCGAATGCCGAAGAGGGAATTCTTAGGTCAAGCGCTTTGTCATTATTTCGTCATTTGGCATTCGTCATTCGTCATTAAATCCCGTGTATAACGCGAACGAAAAAGTAGAGCCGATCAACGTCGCTGAAGAAGTGTCGAGGTCGTTCCTCGATTACTCGATGTCGGTCATCATTTCGCGCGCATTGCCGGACGCGCGCGACGGATTGAAACCTTCGCAGCGCAGAATTCTCTACGCGATGCACGATTTGTCGCTCTTTCCCGGGCGGCAGCATCGGAAATGCGCAAAGATTTGCGGCGACACCAGCGGTAACTATCACCCCCACGGCGAAGCGGTGATCTACCCCACCCTCGTCCACATGGCGCAGGCGTGGGCGATGCGCGAGCGGTTGGTGGACGGTCAGGGCAATTTCGGATCGGTCGAAGGCGACCCGCCCGCGGCCATGCGTTACACCGAGGCGCGCATGACCCATCTCGGCGCCGCGCTCATGGTCGACATGGATAAGGACACGGTCGATTTCGTTCCGAACTACGACGAGACGCGGACCGAGCCGACTGTTTTCCCGGCGGCGTTTCCAAATCTTCTCGTCAACGGCGGCACCGGTATCGCGGTTGGAATGGCGACGAACATTCCGCCGCACAATTTGGTCGAAGTGATCGACGGCATTTGCGCGCAAATCGACGATCCCGACATCACTCTCGACGAATTGAGGAAGCACGTGAAGGGGCCGGATTTCCCGACCGGCTGCGCGATCTGCGGCGTCAGCGGCGTTAAGCAGTATCTCGAGACCGGCCGCGGCAGCATGAAAGTGCGCGGCAAAGCCGGCGTCGAAGAAATCAAGGGCGGCAAAGAACAGATCGTCATCACCGAAATTCCGTTCAACGTCAACCGAGCGACGCTGGTCGAGCGCATCGCCGATCTCGTGAACGAGAAAGTTCTGAGCGAGATCACGGCGGTCCGCGACGAGTCGGACGAAAACACGCGCGTGGTGATCGAGCTAAAGCGCGACGCGAATCCGAAGATCGTCATTAACAATCTTTATAAGCACACCGCGATGGAAAGTTCGTTCGCGGTCATCATGCTGGCGATCGATCACGGTCGGCCAAAGCTGCTCTCGCTTAAGGAAGCAAACGCTGCTTACATCGAACATCGGCGCGAAGTTGTTTTGCGGCGGACACGCTTCGAACTGCGCAAGGCGGAGGAACGGGCCGAGACCCTCGAAGGGTATCTCATCGCGCTCGCGAACCTGGACGAATTTATTCGGATCATTCGCGGGTCAGCCAATCGCGAAGAGGCGCGTATCAAATTGCTCGCGTTCGAGTTCACCAAAAAACAGGTGGAGCAGATCGGGATTCTCATTCGCAATCCCGCGCGCCTGACGGATGGCCGTTACGCCTTCAGTGAGCATCAGGCCAATCAGATTCTCGACCTTCGTTTGTATCAATTGACCGGCCTCGAGCGGGACAAGATCGACAACGAGTACAAGGACTTGATCAAGACCATCCAGGACCTACGCGACATTCTGGCCAAGGAGCAGCGCGTTTTCACCATTATCAAGAAAGAGCTGCGCGAATTGCGGGATAAACATGGGTCGCCGCGTTTGACTCAGTTCGCGGTCGATGAAGGCGAGATCAACATGGAAGATCTCATCGCCAACGAAGGGTGCATTATCAGCATCACCCACGGCGGCTTCATCAAACGGACGGCGGTGAGCGCGTTCCGGGCGCAGCGGCGCGGCGGCAAAGGCGTGATCGGGATGACGACGCGCGAAGGCGCGACGGAAGAAGAAGAGGGCGATTTCATCGAGCATCTCTTCACCGCGACCACGCACGACTACCTGATGTTTTTCACGGAGTCGGGACGCGCCTACGTCGAAAAAGTTTACGAAATCCCGGAAATGGGTCGCGCCGCGAAAGGACGTTCGATCGCGAACATTCTCGAGTTGCGACCGGATGAGAAAATCGCCGCGACGATTCGAATCCAATCAAAGAAATCGGGCGTTGGCCCGAATGCGGTCGATCAGACCTGGGACGAAAATCTCCATATCGTCTTCGCCAGCCAGTCGGGCATCGTCAAAAAATCGAATCTTTCCGATTATCGAAACGTTCGCAAAGGCGGCATCATCGCCATCCAAATTGAGAAAGGCGATCGCCTGATCGACGCCAAGCTCACGAACGGGAACAACGAGCTGGTTTTGATCACGAAAGAAGGAATGAGTCTGCGCTTTCATGAAGAACAACTGCGCGACCAGGGACGCAACACAGTTGGTGTCTGGGGCATTCGTCCAGACAAAAAAGATCGGGTGATCGCGATCGCGATTGTCGATCCAAACGCGATGCTTCTCGTCGCTGGTGAGAACGGGATCGGCAAACGCACGCCATTCGATGATTACCGCAAACAAAAGCGCGGCGGCAAAGGCATCATCACGATGAAAACCGGCGCCAAGACCGGTGACGTAGTCGGCGCTCTGACCGTGCGCGACACCGACGAGATGATGCTCATCACAACAAAGGGCCAAATGGTGCGCACGCGGGTTAAAGAGATTCGCGAGACCGGGCGCAATACGATGGGCGTAAAATTAATGGATTTGCGGAAAGGCGAAAAATTACAGGCGATTGCGCCAGTTGTCAGTCAGGCGGAAGAAGAAGCCCAGACTGCAGAAGTGCCGACCCCGGGAGAAAGCTTAAAGAAGTAAGGGCACGCGGTCGCGTGCCCTTTTCTCGTCTCGGGAAGAAAACCTCGAATTAGTAGCGCGTCGTTGTCGTCTGCTGCGTCGTCGTCGGCTGCTGTACCGTCGTCTCGCGAGTGGTAGTCGAGGTCGTAGTCGACGTCGGCTCGTGAGCACAGGAGCTCAGGACCACCGCAATCAGAAGCGAAAACAAAGGAATAAGAAGTTTTTTCATAGTGTAAAACGTCGTTTCATAATTAGTTCGCCCCAAGCCGCTTCGACAGATGTAATTAATTGGCCGCGCGCGCGACCTGTCGCGGGGAGTTAGATGTCGATCTTGGCGCGCTGCTTCTTCAGGTCACCGCGTTTTCGCTTCGACTCAAGAATTTTTCGCTTCAGTGCGGCCGGACGGGGCGATTTGCGCCGCCTGACTCTTTCCCGCTCCGCGATTTCGGCAGCCTGCTTTTTTCGTTGAGCTTGTTCGATTGTGTCGAGTAAACGCTGTCGCGCGAGTTTGCGATTCATCGCCTGAGAACGGGAATCTTGAACCGTTACGCCGATGCCGCTGGGTCGATGCCGCAGCGTCACCGCGCTGGCAACTTTGTTTACGTTCTGGCCGCCCGGTCCACTTGATCGCGCAAAGGTCTCCTCAAGATCGACATCGCGAATGCCGAGGCGCGCCATCCGCTCCGCGTCCGAGTTTGTTGCCATTTGCTCGACGAAATAGACGAGCGTGGCGAGTAAACGGCAACTGTCTTTATTGAGCAGTGGCCACTCGGGCCGGTGCTTTGCCGGCAAAGATGGCATCAAGATCGGCGAGGACCTTCTGCGGCCCGAAATTTTGTTCGCCAGCCTGACTGCTCGATATCACTTTGCCGGTAGAGTCAACCAAAACGAGCGAGGGAATTCCCGAACCTGCATTCTTAGCCAGGACTTCCTTCTCTTTAAGTTTCGAATAATCGATCGCCGGCCAAGGCATGTTCTGCTCGCGCATGTATTTTTCCATCGCGAACAACGATCGGTCCCTACTGTAAAAGACGACCTCGAATTCGGGATGCTCGGGCGCGACGCGCTTGTAGTAATCCACTAATTGAGGAGTGAATTTTCGGCACGGCCCGCACCATTCGGCTGAAAAATAAAAGGCGATCAATTTCTTATTCGCCAACGCTGCTTCATCCACGCGCGCGGGCGCGCCGTTATGCATCTGAACCAGATCCCCTTTCAAAAACTCGGAAACCGCGCCGACATTTCCATCGGGCGCGTTTGGGGCTGCTTTAGCGCTACGCTCGCGCACAACTCGCGCCTGATAAGCCGCCTCGGATTTGCGGGTCGCTTCGGCTTGTTCGATCCGGCGTTGCTCGGCGACGGCTATTTGTTCTTGCACCGCGGCCGCTTTTTCCGGCGAAAGTGAATAGATTCCGCTCTTCAAAGCGGCGATCAGTTCCGCGGAGGCGCCGGCTTTGACGAGCGTTTTCTCTTTAGCTTCGTCAACGGTGTCGGCGAAATGCCGGGTCGATAATTCCTGCATGAGCGAGTTGCTCGAGTAGCCCGAGCGCAGCATCAAACCGATCTCGCTGACGGTGAGCGGCAGTTGCCCGGCCCGGACTGCAAAGACAAGGAGCGCACAGCCTAAATAAGCCCAGCGACGCATGCATCTTAGCCAGCAAGGTCTGGGCCGGACTGCACTTAAAAAGCCGCGCGATGTGGTCTCAATCAGCGACCAAAAAGCAGGTCAATCTGTTCCCCGTATTCCGGCTTCGATTGGGCAGCTGCTTCGGCCAATTGTCGGGCCGCGTCCGCCTGCCCGGTCGCGTTGGCGTAAACGGCGCAAAGCCATTGTCGGTCCGCCGCATCGAGCGCGTTCGGCTGAATAAATGAACTGGAAATGCCGAGCAGTGTTTTTGGCGCGAGCTTGCTCCAGGGAACTCGAGCAATTCCGTAGGGAAGCTTTAAAGCGATCGTCTGATTATCCGCGCTGGTGACCCCGGTGTATTCCGCTCCACTCGTGTCCGTAATCGCACCGGAGAATTGTTTGTGGTTCAGATCGTCAATCAGCTTTTTTTTCCAAGCAGCCAGCCACTGCGTCTTTCTCTGAGCTGCCGTCTCCAATTCTTTCTGGGTCAGCTGCCGCGGCGGTTGCGACTGCTCTGATCGAATCGTGGGTGCAACCTGTTTTTCTTTTCCGAGGATCGCATCTGAAATCGCGCTGCGCGTTTTCAGCTGTTTTTTTAAGGTTGCCGGATCGGCGTTTCGATTCGGCTGATTTTTCCAGCTCAAGTAAAACCGGCAATCGTCAAGATACTTTTGCGCGATTGGTTTTAGCTCCGCGATCCACGCGAATTTTCCGGTGGGCTGCGCTTTCACAAATTGCTCGAGAAACTGAGCCGCATCTTGCACGTCGAGCTGGCTGATGTCTTTCAAAGCAAACGGAAAAAGCCCAAACAGCTCAGGCGAGCTGGGGCCTTTCACAGAAAGCTGACCGGACTGAACCCGGCCCGGCGACAAAAGCGTCTTAGATGTCGCGACCATAAAGTTCGCAAGATCGACATCTTCCCGCGCGAAACCTCTTACGCCTGCTTTTTCCACTGCTTGAAAAGCTTCGCGGGCCTGCCCGTCGTCGCGACCGATCATGGCCGCAAGGCCTTGTTGCAGACGGGCCCAATCATAAAGCGGTTGCCGGTTTCGCGCTTCGGTGGCGATCCGTCCAAAGGCCGTGCCCGCGACATTGTAGTGATTAAGGACGAGCTGATGCCGCGCTTCCGCTGCTTGTTTCTCGAGTTCGGCGATCGGAATTGCGGTCGAAGAGATCGCGATCTGCTTCTGGGTGTTGCGAACGAAAACGCCAACGCCAAGCGCGACGATCAACAAGACCGCCGCGCCCACGGTTACGATCCGTCGCGTCCGGCGTTTAGCGGTCGCAACATCAATCAATTCGCGACCGGTCAGTTTCTTGTAGGCGCGTTCAAGTTCGGCAACGAGATCGTCATAAGAGGAAAAACGTTGTGCCGGTTCGGGTGCGATCATTCGCTGCAAAACCCGCGCTGTATCAGGCGAGACTTCGGGGGCGACCACCGAAAGCAAAAGCGGCTGTTGTTTTAGAGCGCGCAATTCGGTTGCCGAGTTTGTTTCGCCCTCAATCGGTGCCTTGCCCGCTAGCGCGTGAAAAAGAGTGGCCCCGAGACTGTAGATGTCGCTCCGAAAATCTTCCGGCTGTTGGTTTAACCGCTCCGGCGCGACGTAGTACGGCGTGCCCCAAATTTCTCCGCGCGCTTCGGCCGCGATGCCGGCCAATCCAAAATCGCCGATCTTGGCCATGTGTTCGTCGGCAAAAAGGATATTGGCCGGTTTCACATCGCGATGAATCAAGCCCTTGGCATAAGCCGCGCGCAGACCTTTGGCCGTTTGAATCCCGGCCTCCAACACTTGTTCCTCGGGCAAACGCGTATGCTGTTCGATGAAATCGTCGAGACTCCCGCGCTCGACCAGTTCCATTACCAAATAAAACTGGCCATGGTCGGTCCCGGATGAAAAAACCTGGACGATGTTAGGATGATTGACGGACGCGGCCATGCGCGCCTCCTGCTGCAATTGCGCAGTCTCGTCGAGTCCGCCTTCGAGGTCTTTGCGCAAAAGTTTCAACGCCACGAACCGGTCGAGCAGAGTGTCGCGCGCCTTGTAAACGGTTCCCATTCCGCCGAAGCCGACTGTTTCGACGATCAGGAAATTATGGAACATGCGCTCAGCCCGCACTTTCTCGCCGCAGTTGGGACATTCTACGCGTGCGAGCGGCTCGGCATCGCTTGTGTCGAAAGAAACTCCGCATGCCGGACATGTTTGCAGGGTCGACGCGCTCGATTCAGCCGCCATCGGACCGATTGTAACATCGGCAATTTTCAGAGCAATGAAGCTCATCCGTCACCTTTCTCCTCTCCCCTTGCGAAGGGAAAGGCTAGGGTGAGGGGTTGTTCGCCGGCCATGACCGAAGCATCCAGCTCTATTCACCTAGTTGTGCCGAAAGGAGCGATGCGCTTACGTCTCGACCAATTTCTCGCCCGAGAGTTGCCGACGTTTTCACGATCGCGCCTTCAGCAGCTCATTCGCCAACAATTGGTTACGCTAAATGGCTCCCCTGCCCGTCCGCGCGACCCCGTTCGGAGCGGCGATCGCATTGAAGTAAACGAACCGCCGCCAGAAAAGATCAACCATCAGCCGGAACCGATTCCGCTCGACGTTCTTTATGAAGATGAAGACCTGATCGTAATCAACAAACCATCAGGGTTAGTCGTTCATCCTGGCGCCGGTCAACGTCAGCACACATTGGTCAATGCGTTGCTGCATCACTTTCCGAAGTTGTCCGGAATCGGCGGCAAAGAAAGACCTGGAATCGTTCATCGGCTGGACAAAGAAACGAGCGGTTGTCTGGTCGTCGCAAAAACCGACGTGGCGCACCGTGGATTGTCGGGGCAGTTCGCTGCGCGCACGGTAGAGAAGATTTATCTCGCGCTCGTTGCGGGAAAGTTGCGGAAGAGCGCGGGAACTGTTGAAGAGAAAATTGGACGTCATCCGGTAGATCGACAACGAATGTCGACTGCATCCAGACGCGGCCGCGCAGCGAAGACAGAATATCGCGTTCTGAGTTCGTCGAATGAGATGAGTCTGGTCGAATGCAAGTTGCACAGCGGCCGGACACATCAGGTGCGGGTCCACCTTCAGCATCTTGGCCATCCAGTTCTCGGCGACAAGGTCTACGGCAAAAAGCACACCAAAGCTTTTCCGCGGCAAATGCTGCACGCTTGGAAATTAGGGTTTCAACATCCGCGGACGGGCGAATGGAAGAATTTCGAAGCAACGCTACCGAATGATTTTGAAAACGCGATTAAGTCGCTTCCACCGCCGTATTCTTTTGCGCGCCAAGCATAACTAAAGCGGCCAGAACCGGCGCGATGATGAGGCCGCGCATCCACGGCTCGGCGTGCCCGGGCAGACCAAAAAGCCGTTCGTCCCAAAATAAATAGTAAGCGAAAAGTGTGACCGAGAGAACGTTCCAGGCATAGGCGCTTCGCCACGCCGCGATCGGCAAAATCCAAACGCAGTACCAGGGGTGCAAAATCGGGCTAAGCACGAGCACGATTCCGAGCGCCCAAAGCATTCCTCGTTTCCAATTGCCAATGAACAGGAGCGAAACCGCAATCACGCAGACGATCAGGATCGGATAGTAATGAAAATTTCGCTGGTGTGGATTTGGCCAAACCGTTTCTTCAATTAACCACCAAAAGAGATCGTTGAGCCGGGAGAGCTGGGTGAATTGGCTTAACGATTCCCAGATTCGAACCTTCGGAAAGCCGAATGGAAAACTCAAAAGCGTGGGGATAAACGCGGCCAGGACCAAAACAATCGCGCGCCAACGCAATGCAATCGCACAAAGCAAGAGGAGCGATGCCGCTACGAGGTTGAGCGAGATCGCAATTCCAAAAAGCAGCGCGACCAAGACTGCCCAAAGCCATTTCGTTTCGGATTCTTCTGCAGCTGTCGATCTAACCAGAGCGAGAACTCCACCGACCATCGCCAGAATCATGAGGCTATCGAAATGGGCCGCGCCCGCGAAGCTGTAGACTACAAGCGGATTCCAGGCGTACCACGCCGCGGCGCGGTAGCGATCCTCACCTCCGATCAATCGCAGAAGCAAGGCCGCTGCTAAAAGGTCGGCAACGGCAAAGATGATTTTGTAGAACAGTGGCCGATCGGTTACACCGCTGAAAAATTTGAAGAGGAGCTCGGCACCGGGCGGATTAACGGCGCGGAGTTCGGGATGATTAATTTTTGCGGCCTGAGGAAAATCATGACGCAAGTCATCCAGTTTCGAATCGGCCGGCGCGATCAAATAGGGATTGAATCCGGCTTGCTGAATTTTGCCTTCCCATTGGTAACGGAACAGCTCGTCGCTTGGGACGAGCGGCAGTGCGATCAATCGCAAGATTATCGCGACGCCCCAAAATAGGACGGCTTGTTTTCGCGGTGAGATGTCGATCCCAAAATTGGGAACGGCGGCGAGATAAGCTATACCGCTGAGAAATGCGGCCGCGACAAACTTTATCGGCATCGACTCGAGCGTCCAATCGTCGAAGAAATTAAGCACGGCGAAAAGGATGAGCTCCAGGCCCAGCGCAATCGCAAGGCGAACCACGTGCGCGTGTTTCATCTCTAGCGGACTGAGTCGGCGCGCATCGCTTCGACCGCCTGAATTGGTATTGCCGGCGGCACAAACGCGCCGCGACGAGTCATACGCTCCAAGCCGGCCCGGTGCGCAGCAAGATCGACAAGTTCCGCCACCCGCGACTTCAACGCACGCGCGCGTGACGCAAGGAAAACGAGAAAGAGCGAATACGGAATCACAGACCACAAGTCGAGATGCGAAGCGTGCAGTTGTCGGTAAATGACAATGCTCAGCGCAACGAGACTGATGATTGCGGTTGTGGTAACGAGCCGGTTGCGCAGCCGGACGCGGGTCAACCGTTTCGCGCCGCTGTGATCTTCAGTGACTGTCTGAAGCGCAATGCTCCACCAGAAGTTTCCGTAAATCTGGATGTCCCATTCGTTCCAGCCGGTATCGACCGAGTAGCGCCAGCCTTCTTCCTCGAGCAACTGGAAAATCGCGCCGAGCAAATGATGGCGATCTCGTCCCTCGTCGCTCCAAAAAACCCGGCGTCGCAATCCGCGACCCGATTTGGCGTCGGCCGGCAAATCTTCGTGCGCGCGAATGACGCTGCCCGGCGTGCGTTTGAAATGGAGCCAGGTGAAGTAACGAGAAAATCCCCGCACCAGCGGTTGGAGAAAAGCCAGGCACATTACGAGTAAGCGCGCCGGGACAGTGTCGAACCTTGGTTCGACGCGCGCACGCACCATGTAGGAAAGCGCCACGGTCAATGTGCCGCCAAACATCAGATACGGCACGATGCGCAGCGTCGGCAGAAAAATTCCAAGCCCAAAAAGGAAAAGCGTAAGCGCGAACCATTCGATGCTGCTGAGATACGCGGCCAGATCCGATTGCGGCGTAGCGTACATCGATTGGAAAAATCCTTCCCCGAAAACGCCATGATAAATGACCGGGCGATCGATGAACCAACTGAATCGCGGCGCGCCGTAAATTTGACCGCGCCATTTCGCGGTCCCGGTCGGGCCGAAGAAAATCAGGTGTTTGAAACGAAGAAGCGATTCGGCTTCGCCGTAACCTTCCTGCTGTTTCAAAAAGGCGCGTAGGGTAAAGCGGCGATGATGCCAAACAATCGCGGTCGGACTGAAAGCGATAACGCAGCCCGATTGCTGCAAGCGCCAGCAAAAATCGACATCGTCGCCAGCCTTGTGATATTCAGGATCAAAACCGCCGATCTGTTCGAAGGCCCAGCGATAAAACGCCATGTTACAACCCGGGATATGCTCGGCCACGGTATCGGTCAACAAAACGTGGCTCGGCCCACCGGGCGCGGCGGCCACGCACGCCTGAATCGCGTTTTGCGCCGGCGGACTCACATTGGGTCCGCCAACGCCGGCGTAATCGCCGCTCAAAAGCGTGCCGACTAAATAATAAAGCCAATCGGGATCGGCCATGCAGTCGGAATCGGTGTAGGCGAACACTTCGCCTTTGGCCGCGGCCGCCCCCGTGTTGCGGGCGTGACTCAAACCGTGGTTGCTCTGATGAATATAACGAACGCTCGGAAATCGCGCGGCGATCTGCGCCGTGTTGTCAGTCGATCCATCATCCACCAGGATGACTTCGTAATTTGGATAATTGAGTTTGCCTAACGAATCGAGGCAGTCGATCAACGTTCGCGCGCCGTTGTGAGAACAAACAATCACTGAAATCAACGGCGCTTTGGAGAGGGCGCGATGCGGCAGAGTCGAATTGTCCTGACCGAACTTGTCGCGCAACGAGGAGAAGACTTTTTTCGGTTCGCGCTCGCGGGTTACGATCCCGAAAGCCCAGTCCGTCACTTCGTTGCCGCCGGTAAACCATTCGTCCGTCCAGGAAAACAAGATTGTCCCAGCCAATCCGCATTTGGCCACGCTCTCGATGTGCCAGCCGAGCATTTCCGCCTGCTCCTCCTGCGAATGTCGAATCGTGTCCATGCCGAACTCGCCCAGAATGAGCGGACGCTCGCCGGTGAGATTTTGCAGGCGCAAAAGGTAACGCTCGAAATCGCGCTGATTGTGGAGATAAACGTTGAAACAGAAAAAATCGACATTCTGCGGAAGTAAATATTCGGTCGGCGGATAGGTCGCGTAGGAATAAAGAACATCCGGGTCCACCGCGCGTCCGATCCGGACAAGATGCTCAACAAACTCGGTCACGCGGCGCACACCGAGCCAGCGCGCCATCGTGCTCGCGATCTCGTTACCGACCAAATAACCGAGCACGGCCGGATTACCGACATATCTCAGGACGGTGTTGCGGACCATCTGCGCAATTCCATCGCGCACTTTTTTCCGGCGCAGAAATTCGATGTGCTTTTCCCAAGGCAGCGTAATCAAAACCCGGATCCCGGCCGCCAAACATTTTTCCAGGAACCAGTCCGGAGGCGCATGGTAAACCCGAACGGTATTGATCCCGATCTCGCGCATCATGCCAAGATCGACATCGACCTGTTCGGGCCGACCGAAACTGTTCCCGTTTGCGTCCGGTTTGAACGGCCCGTAGGTGGCCCCCTTGATGAAAAATTTTCGATCGCCTTCGAAAAAGAACTTCGAAACGGCGCGGATCTTTGTCATGTCGAGCGAAGTCGAGACATCTCTCAATATTTCAAAAGGGAAGCTAGCAGCTTCCCCTACAGATTCACCAAAACTTCGCGCACAACTTCGCCAGTGCGCACAATCTCATCCGGCATGTGGGCGGTGGAAACGAAACCGGTTTCAAACTGGGACGGAGCGAAATAAACGCCCCGCCCTAAACAGGCGTGGAAAAATTTTGCAAACATTTTCAACTCGCTTCGCTTCGCATCCGCAAGACCCACAATCGGCCCGCGCGCAAAAAACAAACAAAACATCGAGCCGGTTCTGTGAAAGGTAATGTCGATTTTTGCGCCGCCGATCGCTTCGCGCGCGAGTCGCTCAAATTGCGCGCCGAGTTTTTCGAGGAGTTCCCAGCCATCGATCCGATCGAGCTCGCGCAGTTGCGCGATTCCAGCCGCCATCGCCAGCGGATTTCCCGAAAGCGTCCCCGCCTGATAAACCGGTCCATCCGGTGAAAGTTGGTCCATGATTTCGGCGCGTCCTCCGAATGCGCCGACCGGCAAACCACCGCCGATCACTTTACCCAGCACGGTCAGATCGGGTTTGATTCCATAAATTTCCTGAGCGCCGCCGCGCGCGACACGAAAACCGGTCATCACTTCATCGAAAATCAGAAGCGCGCCGTGTTTCGAACATTCCTCGCGCAAGAGCGACAGAAAATTCTCCTTTGGAAAAAAAAGCCCCGCGTTCGCAGGGATCGGCTCGAGAATTATCGCTGCGATTTGATTTTTATTTTCACCGAGCGCTTTTCGAACAAGATCGACATCGTTGAACGGCAAAGAAATGGTGAGCTCGGCAAATGCTTTCGGAATTCCGGCGCTATCGGGCCGTCCATGCGTGAGCGCGCCACTGCCGGCCTTAACCAGAAGTGAATCGGCGTGGCCATGATAACAGCCATCGAATTTAATAATTTTGTCACGTCCGGTGAATCCCCGCGCCAGGCGAACGCAAGACATCGCCGCTTCGGTCCCGCTGTTGACCATTCGCACTTTCTCGATTGACGGCATCCATTGGCAGATCAGTTCAGCCAGTTCGATTTCGAACGGGTTTGGAATTCCGAAACTCAGTCCGCGCGCAGCCGCATCGCGCACCGCATCAACCACAACTTTCGGCGCGTGACCGAGAATCGCCGGGCCCCAGCTGCCGACGTAATCGATGTATTCTTTTCCATCGACGTCCCAAATTCTTGAGCCGGCAGCGCGCTCAACGAAAAACGGTTCGCCGCCGACATTGCGGAACGCGCGCACCGGCGAATTGACGCCTCCGGGAATGCGCTTTTGGGCGCGAGCGAAAAACTCAGATGAACGCGCAGTCATTGTAGAGGCGCTTGTGCCAAGCGCCTATTTAGTGAGTTCGGCGCTTGATACAAGCGCCGCTACAACCATATTAGGCGCTCGTCTAATCAGCGGCGGGGTAGCCAAGTGGTAAGGCTGCGGTCTGCAAAACCGCTATTCGCGGGTTCGATTCCCGCCCCCGCCTCGTCGCCTGCGCAATCTCGAAAATTTAGGACGTTGGCCTTTGCAGCGCAGAAAAGTGTTTCACCCGAACGAAAAAAAAACGGCACAACGGACATCATGAAAGCAATTGCCTCCCTCTCCTTAATCGTCTTAATAGCATCTCCATCCTTCGCGCGCGTCGGCGAAACGCCCGACGAATGCGCCATACGCTACGGCAGCTCAACCGGGAACCTGGCGAAAGGCCAAGCCACTTTCCGCCGCGGCGGTGTGACGATTGTCGTTCATTTTGAAAACGGAAAATCTGTGCGTGAGGATTTTGGGCCGGAAAGCGGCGGGATGCTTTCCGACGATCAGATCAACTCGCTTCTCCAGGAGAGCGCAGAAGGATCATCTTGGGATAAAGCTGGAGAGACGTCCACTGTCATCAGTTACGTGCGCAAAGATGGCCACGCCAGCGCGCAGGCCGCAAAGCCGAGCGACCAAGGCAGCGGCCGAATAAAGCTGACCGTCACCGGTGCCGAGCTCATCATCAAAGCGACCTGATTGATTTGCACAGAGAGAAAGCTCTTACTCGGCAGTCGCCATTGACTCCGTTCCGCGCGGAAATGGCACTTCCTGGATAATCGAATCAAGCTTGTTTAAGTCGACCGGTTTGACCAAGTGATGAGAGAAACCGGCCTCGCCGCTTCGGCGAATGTCCTCTTCCATCCCAAAGCCGGTCAAGGCGATGCCAAAAACTTCACCTTTCGCGCGCAACGCTTTTAGCAGATCAATGCCGCTGCCATCGGGTAGGCCGATATCGCTGACCAGGACGTCGAAGTGCTTGTTCGTGGCAATGTCGAGCGCGGAACGAATGTCGTTAGCCGGATGAACCTCGTAGCCGCGCCGACGAAGCATCCGGGTGAGAGATCGATTCGTATCTTCGTGGTCCTCCACCAAAAGAAGACGGACTGATCTGCGTTTCGTAGTCGAGCGCGGGGCGTCAATCGACTCCGGAATCGCATTCCGCTCGCAAGTTGAAAACAGAGCGGTAAACTTCGCGCCTCGATCGCGCCCCTGACTTTCGGCCCTGATCGAACCTTGATGCGCTTCAACCAGCGCCTTGCTAATCGCCAGACCCAAACCGAGGCCACCTAATTGCGTTCGCCCGGCTTGCTCAAAAGCGTGAAAAATTCTAGGCAGAACTTCGGGATCGATCCCGCAACCGGAGTCTTCGACTTCCAGGCAAAATTGCCCATCGCCATCGTTCGTGGTTCGAATGCTGAGCTTTCCGCCCTTGGGCGTAAATTTGACGGCGTTCTTGATCAAATTCCAAAAGATCTGTTGCAGCCGCGCCGGATCGGCTTGCAGATACACTTTGGTGGCGGCGAATTCACTTCGCAGTTCGAGTTTTTTCTGTTCGATTTCGGATTGGCAAATTTCGAGCGCATTTCGCAAGAGGGTGTGGGCATCGACAATTTCGAAGCTGAGCTGCACTTTGCCTTTGCTGATTCGGGTGAGATCGAGAAGGTCGTCGATCAAGCGCGCTTCCAGCTCGACGTTGCGGCGAATGAGCTGAAGCGACTCATGCATAATCGCGGGAATATTGTCCTCGCGTTCGAGCATAAACACTGACGCCAAGACTGGAGTGAGAGGAGTGCGCAGCTCATGACTGAGCATCGCAAGAAAGCGATCTTTCGCCTCACTTGCCCGCTCCGCTTCCACGCGCGCGTGTTCGGCAATGGCCTGTTCGCGAATCAAGCTTTCGCGTTCCTCGGCCTGCCGTTTGATCTGTTCGGTCTTTTTGAAAAGATCGACAAAGACCGCAATCTTTGCCCTTAAGATGTCCGGAACAACCGGCGTGAGAATGTAATCGACCGCTCCGAGCGAGTATCCGCGCGAAATGTGATTGACCGTGTCATTGATCGCGCTGACGAAAATAATCGGCGTCGTCTCGCAACGTTGTCGTTGCCGGATCAAAGCGGCCGTTTCAAAGCCATCCATGCCCGGCATGTTCACGTCCAGCAGGATCGCGGCAAAATCCTCCTGGAGCAGACGCCGCAGCGCTTCTTTGCCTGATCGAACGCAGACGATCTTCTGCTTCAATTCAGCCAGCATCACTTCGTAAGCGAGGAGCTTGTCGGCACGATCGTCCACGACCAGGATGCTGACCTTGTCTCCAGAAGAATCGTTGTTGGTGTTGTTCTCCGACATTACCGCAGCAGCCAATTACGCAGGAGCGAGAGAAGCTCCTCAGTTTCGACCGGTTTGGCGATGTACTCGCTCGCTCCCGCATCAATGCATTTTTCACGGTCGCCCTTCATCGCCTTGGCTGTCAAGGCCACGATCGGCAGTTGGTTAAAGCTGTACATCTGGCGAATCGCCCGCATCGTGTCATAGCCGTCCATTTCAGGGAGCATGATGTCCATCAGGACGAGATCAATGTCTCCAGCCTTATGCAGCGCTTCGATGCCCGCTTTGCCGGTTTCGGCAGAGATGACATTGATTTTATAACGCTCCAGCAGACTGGTCATCGCGAAGATGTTCCGGATATCGTCGTCCACGATTAGAATTTTTTTGCCGGCCAGGATCGCGTTCGGATCATGCAGACGCCGCAGAAGATCGCGTTTGTCGGCCGGCAATTTCGAGACATCTCGATGCAGCCATAATGCTGTTTGATCGAACAACCTTTCCGGGCTGCGGACGTCTTTGACGATGATGGTTTGCGCCAGCCGGTTCAGTTGCTCTTCTTCCTTTCGCGACAAATCTCTCCCCGTGTAAATGATGACGGGCAGTTGCTGATGCTCGGCGCGAATTCGCTCGATCAATTTGAAGCCGGACATGTCCGGCAACATGAGGTCAAGAATGAGACACCCGACATCTTGATTGCGAAGTGCGGCCAAACCCTCGGCGGCGCTTGATGCTTCAACGACCTCCACCGTTTCGTCTCCAACCAGTTCGCGAATCGCCATCCGTTGAGCGGCGTCGTCTTCGATGACCAGCAGCTTTCTTGTCTTTGCCGCCGCCATTGTCGCGGCTTTCACCAAAACCGTCCGAATTGCAGCTGAACTTATCGGCTTCTCAAGCGCGGCAATCGCTCCGTACTTCAGTGCGCTTTGCCGAACCGAATCATGTGTCGATAGCGCGATCACGGGAATATGCCGAGTAGAAAGGTCGGACTTTATTCGCTCCAGCAGTTTGCCGCCTTCAATGTCCGGCAGTTGCAAATCGACGGTGATCGCGATGGGAGCGTATTCGCGCACCAAAGCCAGCGCAGTGCGTCCTAGTGGAGTGACGATTGCCTTAAAACTCGCATCATGGGCTTGTTCCAAAAGCCACTGCGCCAGGTCACGATCCTCTTCGACAATGAGGAGTGTCTTGTCGGACGGCAGGATGCTGAAGCGGTCATCTGGAATCGACGCATTTGTGAATGGGGCAACCGCAGGTTCGCTCCGCTCCCGTTCAGCTAACGCCGCGGCGTCGGCGGCAACTGCTTCGCCTCCTATCTCTTTTTCCACGGAGGAATACGAGTCCGGTAAAAACAAAGTGAATGTGCTGCCCTGACCTTCACTACTTTCGAGTTTGATTTCGCCGCCAAGCAGACGCGCAAGTTCACGACTGATGGCTAACCCCAGCCCAGTCCCACCATAGCGGCGACTGGTGCTTCCATCCGCCTGTTGGAATGCCTCAAAAATTGTCCCCTGTTTGTCCGCTGGAATTCCAATTCCACTATCGCTAACCGATAACGCGAACACTGCTTTTGCCCGCGCGAGTGACGGATGGTTGGCGCTCCAACCGGTTGGGGCAGGCGCAACCCGCAGCCTGACATAACCGCGCTCCGTAAATTTGAACGCATTCGACAACAGATTCTTCAGAACCTGATCCAGTCGTTGCGCGTCGGTGTAAATCGCTGGAGGCAGCTTCTGGTCGACGTCGATCTTGAAAGTGAGCCCTTTGCTTTCGGCCATGTGCCCAAAGGTTCGTTCCAAGTTTTGCTGCATCTCTTGGAACCGAACTTCGCCCACGTCCACGGTCACTGTTCCGGACTCGACCTTGGAAAGATCGAGGATGTCGTTGATCAACTTAAGCAAGTCGACACCTGAATCCCGGATGGTGCTGGCAAACTCCATCTGTTTCGAAGTCAGGTTGCCTTCCGGGTTGGTCGATAATTGCTCGGCCAAAATGAGCAAACTGTTCAGAGGGGTGCGCAATTCGTGCGACATGTTCGCGAGGAACTCGCTTTTGTAACGCGATGTGAGCGAGAGTTGTTGCGCCTTGTCCTCAAGGGCCTGTCGGGCTTGCTCGACCTCGCGATTTTTTCTTTCCACTTCTTCATTCTGCTCGAAGAGCTGTCGCGCTTTTTCTTCCAGCTCCTGGTTTGTTTGCTGCAATTCCTCCTGTCGGCTTTGCAATTCGGTTGCGAGCGATTGCGATTGTTTCAGGAGATCTTCCGTTCGCGTGTTCGCTTCAATCGTGTTGAGAACAATTCCGATGCTTTCGGTCAGTTGATCGAGAAATGCCTGGTGCGTGGGATTGAATTGTTCGGCCGACGAAAGTTCCATCACCGCTTTAACCTTGCCCTCGAAGAGGATCGGTAACACGACGATGTTCCGTGGAGCCGCTCGCCCTAGCCCCGAGCTAATGCGCACATAATCACTGGGCACGTTCGTTAAAAGAATGCGTTCTTTCTCAAGCGCGGCTTGTCCGACAAGTCCTTCGCCAAGCTTGAAGCGGCTGTTAACGCCTTTCCGATCCCGATAAGCGTAGCTGGCAAGCAACTGCAGCTCCGGTTCGCCTTCTTTGCCATTCATAATATAGAAGACTCCTTGCTGAGCCGAAACCACCGGGGCGAGCTCAGAAAGA
>Ga0193751_1000860_pt1 | contig 21021 bp, 22 predicted proteins | sample L1c2metaG_FD_143050 | JGI IMG/M metagenome (GOLD analysis project Ga0193751, IMG submission 143050) | Soil microbial communities from a riparian zone of the East river system, Colorado, United States - L1c2 | ecosystem: Environmental > Terrestrial > Soil > Riparian zone | place: USA: East River... | reverse complement strand
TGTTAACGACACGGCCGAGTAGCGCTTTGCCAACCGGCACCTGAAGGAGTTTGCCCGTGGTTTTGACTTCGTCGCCTTCTGAAACCTTGGTCGATTCGCCAAGCAAAATGGCGCCGACTTCGGTCTCCTCCAGGTTCAAGGCGAGCCCGAAGACGCCGTTCGGGAACTCAATCATTTCGTTGAGCATGACATCGCTCAACCCTTCGATGCGGGCGACGCCGTCTCCGGTTTCACGGACAACGCCGACATTGCTCTTCGAGGTCGATGTTTTTAGTCCCGCGATTTTCGTTTCAATCTCTTCTAGAATGCTGCTCATGGTTTTGGTTGGTTAAAGTTGTTGTTGAAGCCGTTCCAGGCGGTTGCGCAGAGTGCCGTCCCAGACGTCGCTGCCTACGCGCACGCGCACACCACCGAGCAGCGTTGGATCGACAACGAATTCGGTAGTCAGATCTTCGCCGTATTTTCTCTTCAGCCGCGCAACGATATCGACCGCCGCCTCCGGGGCCAGTTGGGTCGCGCTCTCAATTCTGGCGTGTCTCTTTTCAATGTCGAGCCGAAGCAGGCGCTTGTAGTACTGCAAGACGTCCCTGAAATGGCGCGGACGCTTTGTAATTAGCGACTGCACCAGCGAAGCGATCTTGCCGCGGTCAAGTTGACCGTCGGTAAAGCTGGCGCGCAACATTCCCCGGGCAAGTTGACGGATCTCCTTGTTAATTTTCATCAGGCCACCTGGCGCGCAGCTTCCTCCTGCAAGCGCTTTTGGTCCTCGGGCGTGAGCACTTTCCCAGTGACCTTCGCCGTCGTATCGACCACGAGCCGGCCAAGTTCCCGCTTCAAATTTTGCATTTGGCGCTCATGCTCGAGTGCAGCGGCTTCCTTGGCCTTGGCGATGATTTGCTCTGCGGTACCGATTGCTTCCTGTTGTTTCCGCTCCGCCAGATGCGCGCTGCTCTCCCGCGCTTCATCGATCATTCGTTGCGCATCAGCATTCGCCTTTGCCAGGATTTCCTGGTAGCGCTTCTCCGCTTCCGCGAGTTGCTTTCGGATCTTTTCCGCGTTTAGCACTCCTTCTTCGATCTTTCGCCGGCGATCTTCGAGCACGGCCAGAATCGGTTTGTAAGCAAACCGCCGAAGCAGAAACGCAACGATGGCGAAGCTGATCACTTGGGAAAGGAACAATTCCCAATTCCACCCAAACGTGTCAGCCGTGTCCTTCAACGTTTCGGTAAAACTCGCCGCGGCTAAAAATGGCAGATTCATAATTAAACGTCAGTGCAGCGGCGTGGCTGCACGAAAACTCAGTGCGCGAGGTAGAGCGCGTAAAACACAATCGCCTCGGTGAAAGCGATCGCCAGGATCGCCTGCACCAAAATAGGTGTGGCTGCTCCAGGATTTCGTCCTACTGCCGACGACGCGCCTAATCCAGTCAAGCCGACGCCGATGCCGCAGCCCAAGGCTGCAAGACCGACGTGAATGTTTGAGAGGTTTCCGGTCAGTTCCGCCAATAATGGTAGTATCATAGTTTGTAGGTTTGTTTTTGGCGCGCTCGCGGATTTTCCACAAGCATCGCCGAAATTGTTAGTGCTGTGGTTCGTGTCCCGGTTCGTGTTGCGCGATCAAAAGGGTAAAGACAGCCGTCAGTAGCATAAAAACGAGCGCCTGCACGATTCCTACGAGCAATTCCATGAAATAGAACGGAATCGGAATCAGCCAGGCGAGCATCGGGACCATGTTCGACATCGCCTCCAAAATACTCTCGCCGGCATAAATGTTTCCGAACAATCGGAAGCTGAGCGAAATCGGACGGAATATGATCGAAACAATTTCGAGCCATCCGACCATGAAGAAGATCACCACCATCACGATCTTCATTAACCCGGACGTCTCGCCTTTCGGGCCAAAAATGTGAAGGAGGAATCCGCCGACACCGTTGGCTTGAATCGCCCAGACGATCCAGAGAACGAAGAAAATCGCGGCCATCGCCGTGGTCATATTCAAGTCGGCGTTACCACCACGGAGCAGCGGCCGATCAATATGAAAATTGCCGGTCGGATCGTAGTGCCCCCAACCGATGGTTCCGACGCCCGGTAACAGACCGAACCAGTTCACGAATAAAATAAAAATGAAAATAGTGGCAAAGAACCAAAATGTTTTCTTCACCAGATCGCGGCCGATGATCGACTCAAGAAAATTGTAGAGACTCTCCACCAGCCATTCCCAAAAATTTTGAATGCCGCTCGGAATCGGTTTGATCCGGCGGGTCGCGATTTGCGCAAAAACGATGATGCCTGCGGCAACGATCCAGGTCACCAGCATCGAATTTGTCACCGTAAACTTGCCGATTTGGACGATTGGATCGGGTTTTAGCGGCACGCCTTCATGCTCAACCTGCGCAGGCGCTGCTGTTTCCGCCCCAAACGCAGAGGTCACCAGTGCCGCGCTTAACATCAGCGCCAGGATCGACATCAGTAAATAACGGTTGCGCATTTCGGTTGTCAGCCAAGTGGCACGGGCATCCCGCCCGTGATCTCTCGCGCTCCGAAGTCGAGCCGCGAATCTTGACGCGGTTACCAAAGCCGTTTTTGCGCGAATGACAAGCGACTTTCCTGAAAATTTCTGACAATCTGCGCGTTGTAGCGGCGGTTGTGTCAACCGCCGAACTAAATAAACAGGCGCTTGGCACAAGCGCCTCTACAACAACTTTTCCGCCAACTTCGTTTTCAATTCGTCAATCCCCTCGCCTTTCGCCGCCGAAATCGGGACGATGTCGATCTTCGGGAATTTCTTGCGCACTCCGCTAAGATTTTCTTCAGTGCCCGGCAAATCCATTTTGTTCGCAATGACAAACCATGGGCGCTGCGACAGGAGCGGATCGTAAAGATCGAGCTCCTTGCGCAACTGTTGCACGTCTTCGACCGGATTGCGACCTTCGCTTCCCGCAACATCGATTACGAACAGAAAAATCCGGCACCGGGTGATGTGCCGAAGAAATTCGTGGCCAAGTCCCAGCCCGCGATGGGCACCTTCGATCAATCCCGGAATGTCCGCGATCGTCGCGCGTCGATAACCGGAAAATTCCACGACGCCGATGATCGGATGCAGGGTCGTGAAAGGATAGGCCGCGACTTTCGGCCGCGCGGCAGAAATTTGTCGGAGCAAAGTTGATTTGCCGGCGTTTGGATAACCAACGAGGCCGGCATCGGCGATTGTGCGCAGCTCTAATGAAAAATGACCCGCCTCGCCTTTTTCGCCTTCGGTGTACTGCCGCGGCGCGCGATTGCGCGAACTTTTGAAATGCACATTCCCCTTCCCGCCCGCGCCCCCGCGACAAAGGACAAACTCCTGTCCGTCCCGCGTAAGATCGACAATCAAATCGTCTGAATTCGATATTGAGCGTTCGACGTCGGGCGTTGGGCGTTTTCTATCTTCTGCAGGCCACACAATTGTTCCGACCGGCACCTTCACGATTTTCGCCGGGGCTGACTTCCCGTGCATTTTCTTTCCCATTCCGTGACCACCGCTTTTCGCCTTGATGATCGGTTCGTAGAAAAGGTTCGAGAGATTATCGACGTGCCGATCCGCGCGGAGAATCACGTCGCCGCCGCGCCCGCCGTCACCACCGTCGGGTCCGCCTTTCGGCACAAATTTCTCCCGCCGAAAGCTGACTGAGCCCCGTCCGCCACTGCCCGCCTGCGCAAAAACTTTAATTCGATCGACAAACATTATTGGCTTTTCCGTTAAACAATTGGAACGTTCAACCGTCGAAGTAGTTATGCGACTTCAACGCGTAAGCTTAATCGGTTTCCTTACATTTGCTGGTTTTTGCTGCGCTCAAACGTCGCCCACGCCCATGCCCGAAGCAGCCGAAACAGGAATTGAAGGCGTGATTGCGGTGGGGCCGATTCATGGCGGACCAGTCCGGCCCGGCATCCCGAGCACAAAGCCGCTGGCCAATGCGACTTTTGTTGTCGGCAACGAAACCGGTGCGGTCACCGAGTTCACGACCGATGATCAGGGCCGGTTCAGAGTTTCACTCGCGCCCGGTCATTACACGGTGACAAAGAAAGATCAGCAAAAAGGAATCGGGCGCTACGGGCCGTTTGATGTCGATGTTACGGCCGGACAAATGACGAAGGTTGAGTGGCATTGCGACACCGGGATGCGATAGGAAAGTAAGAATTAGGAAGTAAAAAGTAGAAAACGGGGCACACGTCCTCCGACTATTTGGTGCGTGGCCGACAGTTCCAAAATCTGTTTCGCTGTCTTCTTTCTGATCCTTCTGGCCGGAAGACAGCATGGAAGACGCGTCGGACGATGAAGGCGAAGACATGAGTGACGACGGCGGCGATTAATTGAAATTCCTGGCCGCTCAAGGCCAGATATTGTTCTTGCCCACTGCCAGGCAGTTCGTTAACCCTGCACCCTTCAACGTCTTATCCAATATGATATCCCTTCATCTATTCGCACCGTGTTCGTTTTTAGCTCAAGAGACATCTTTCGATTATTCGCATTCCACCTCGGGGAAGCCGCCGGGTCCGGTGTTCTGGATCTGTTGGTCCGTGTTCGTCATCCTGATGGTCGCCGCGATGTGGAAGGTGTTCACTAAGGCCGGCCAGCCGGGTTGGGCGGCACTCATTCCGATCGTGAACGTTTATTTTCTGTGCAAAGTCGCCGGGCGTCCCGGTTGGTGGCTGATCCTAATGCTCATTCCGCTGGTCAATTTCATCATCCTGATCATTCTGGACATCGATGTCGCGAAGAACTTCGGGAAAGGTGTCGGGTTTGGGATCGGATTGCTTCTGTTGCCCGTTATTTTCTTTCCGATCCTCGGATTCGGCAGCGCGCAATACCAAGGCGCTTCACCGCCGCCACCGGTTTATGCCAGGCCTTACTTCGTCCAGTTTGGTTTCCGTCTTTCGTTAAACGCCGCGATGCCTTCGCGCGCCTCCGCGGATTCGCGCGCGCGCATGTGATGCTTTAATGCAAGATCGACATCTTCCTTGACCGAAGTCGACCACAGTTCTTCGATCAAACGCTTGGTTTGCGTGAGCGCATTGGGAGCGCCTTGCAAAACTGAATCGGCAAACTTTTGCGCCTCGATCATCAATTGGTCAGGCGCAACCACCCGATTGACCAAACCAATTTCGCGCGCACGCTCGACGTCGATCAATTCACCGCCAAGCACAAGCTCACGCATGTTGCGCTCGCCAACTTGTCGGCGCAAAAAAGTCATGACGAGTCCCGCGACCAAACCGCGCCGAACTTCCGGATAACCGATCTTTGTTTTCTCGGCGGCGACGACAAAATCGCAGGCTGACATAATTCCGGCACCGCCTGCAACCGCCGCGCCGTGAACGGCCGCGATCGTTACCAGACGCGTTTCGGCAATTGTGGTCAATGCTTTGGCGACCAATTCGGCAGTCATGTGCGCCTTCTTCTGGTCGGCCGCTTCCTTCAAATCGAGTCCGGTGCAAAACGCCGCACCCGCGCCCCGTAAAATGAGAACGCGCTCGTGGGCTTGATCGGAAGCGACCTTAATCGAGGCGATTAATTCATTCAGCAGCTCAATCGTCAACGAGTTGCGCCGTTCAGGGCGATTCAACGTCACTACTGTGATCTGCGGACTCTGTTTCTCAATCAGAACGACTGGCATAAATCAGAGGTCAGCGATCAGCATTAAACTTGAATGACACCGGTGTGGAAGCGCGCTTTCGGCGTCGGACGAGAGACATATTGGAGCAGCTGAATCAACGCTTCCCGCGTTTCGTGCGGTTGAACGATCGCGTCGACCCAGCCACGCGCCGCGCCGTAGCGAATGTCGGTTTGTTCTTCGTAATTCTGTTTCACTTTTTTGCGGAGTTCGTCGAGCTCTTCGTGCGACGCCTTTTTGTCGCCACGATCGCGGGCGCGCGCGAGAATGGAAAAAACTGTGTCCGAGGCCTGGGCCGCGCCCATCACGGCGTAACGCGCAGGCGGCCACGCCACAATGAATCGCGGGTCGTAAGCCTTGCCGCAAAGCGCGTAGTTGCCCGCGCCGAACGAACCGCCGACCACAACCGTGATTTTCGGTACGACTGAGTTGCTGACCGCATTTACGAGTTTCGCACCGCTGCGAATGATCCCGCTTTGCTCCGCGTCGCGACCGACCATGAACCCGGTCACGTCCTGGAAAAAAATGATCGGCAGTCCGTCTTGATTGCAATCCATCACGAAACGTGCGGCTTTGTCCGCACTGTCGGGATAGATGACGCCGCCCATCTGGATTCCTTCCTTTTTCGTGCGCACTTGCAGCCGTTGACTCGCGACGATTCCGACGGGCCGACCGGCGATGCGCGCGTAAGCCGTCACCAATGTTTTACCGTAATCGGCTTTGTATTCGTCGACCGAATTTGAATCGACGATCGTGCCAAGCAGATCGCGCACATCGTAATTCTTCTGACCATCGAGACTGACGAGATCGTAAACGGTGTCGGGAGGATTCTTTGCCGGCTTATAACCTTTGTTGTCGATCTTGCTATCAACTGCGCGTTGCGCCTCGGGCAGAAGCGCAACCAGGGAACGCAAACGCTTCAAGCACGACTCATCGCTTTTCTCGTAAAAATCGACCGTGCCGCTGATTTCCGAATGCATTTTTGCGCCGCCAAGTTCCTCCTGATCGACGACCTGACCAATGGCCGCTTTGACCAGCGACGGGCCGGCCAGATATAGTCCGCTGCCTTCGGTCATCAAAATTTTGTCGCAGAGAACGGGCAGATAAGCTCCGCCCGCAACACAGTTACCCATGATCGCCGCGAACTGCGGAATTCCGGTCGCGGAAATGACCGAATTATTTCGAAAGATCCGGCCGAAGTCATCTTCGTCCGGAAAAATCTCGTCCTGCATCGGCAAAAAAACGCCGGCCGAATCGACTAGATAAATAATTGGGAGCGAACATTCGAAGGCGATCCGTTGCGCGCGCAAAAGTTTTTTAACAGTCGCCGGAAAGAACGCGCCCGCTTTCACGCTCGCGTCGTTCGCGATGATCATGCAGGGAACGCCCGAGACGTTTCCGATGCCGGCGACCGTTCCGGCAGCGACAATGTTCCCCCACTCTTCGTACATTTTGTGGGCCGCCCAGAGGCCGATCTCGAAAAATTGCGCGTCTTGGTCGAGAAGCTGACCGATCCGTTCCCGCGCCGGCAGGCGGCCGAGTTTGCGTTGCCGCTCGAGCCCGCCTTTCCCGCCGCCCTGGCGCAGGAGCGCTTCCTGCTTCAAAATTTCGCGACAAAAATCGCGCAACGGCTCACCGGAGGATGTCGACGTTCGGGCCATGTGCGAAGGAGGGTTTAATCCGCGAAGTCGACCGAATCAAGGCGCGTTGTAGCTGGGGTTCTCGATGTTGTCATGTCGAGCGAAGTCGAAAACATCTCTAGATATTTTCGATTTCAGAAACAGTAAGAGATTTCGCGGCTTCGCTCAGAATGACAAAGAGCGCGCTGGAACACGCAAATCTCAACTAATAAATATCTGTCTCGGTGGAATAACCGGAGTCGCCGCGAATGGAACGCAAGCGCGCGCGGCTGCCGCGTTCCGATTCCGGACGATTAATGCGCTGGAGCGCGATTCTGACAAGAAACGGGACCGCAGCCAAAGCGCCGACCGACATTAGCGCGATGGCGGCCGCCTGTCGGGCTGGCCGTTTGATTTTGTCCGCGACGAGCATTCCGATTCCAAGTCCAAACGCAGTGCGCGTGAACGTGAGCAAATTATCCAGCGGGATCTGGTCGCCTGTTTTTGGAATGGATACCGAGAGGGGCATCGGCTACTTATAAGTCCCGTTCACGAAAAAGAAACGGGAAAATCTGCGTGCTGGCGTGATCTCCGCTATTGGCAGATTCTGACATGTCGAATCCGATTTATGCGCTCATTCTTGCCGGCGGCAGCGGCGAGCGTTTTTGGCCGTTGAGCCGGCGTAATCGTCCCAAGCAATTGCTGCGTCTCGTTTCCGAACGAACTTTGCTCGAGGAGACGGTCGCGCGGCTGGACGGCTTCGTTCCGACCGAGCGCATTCTCATTCTTACCAATATTGAACAGGAGAAAGCTGTTCGCGATTTGCTCGAAGGTTTTCCAAAACAAAATATCATCGCGGAACCGGACAAGCGCGACACCGCGGCGGCGGTCGCGCTCGGCGCCGGCTGGGTCGCAGCTCGCGATCATTCGGCAACGATGCTGGCGTTTCCAGCGGATCACGTCATTGCCGATCGCGCCGCATTTCAAGAAACAATGAAGACCGCAGCTGCGGCCGCGGAGGAAACGGGCGCGCTGGTAACGATTGGAATCAAACCGACCTGGGCGTGCCCCGGTTTCGGTTACATCGAGCAAGGTGAGCCAGTGCGACTGCGCAACGATGGAAAAATCGCTGTTCACCGCGTCGTCCGCTTTCGCGAAAAACCGAATGTCGATCTGGCCGAGTCCTTTTTGCGAAAAGGAAATTTTCGCTGGAACGCGGGAATGTTTGTCTGGTCGGTCCCAACTGTCCTGAGCGAATTCAATCGCCACGCCCCGGAATTGGCCGACTTTATCTCGCAAGTCCGATCTCCGAAAGATCTCGACAAAATTTTGCATGAACGTTTCGCGAAGCTGCCGCGAATTTCGTTCGATTACGCGATCATGGAAAAAGCCGAACACGTTTTAGTGGTCGAAGCGAGTTTCGATTGGGACGATGTCGGAAGCTGGCAGGCAGTGGCACGCTATTTCAAAAAAGACGAACACGGGAATGCAGCCAACGGCGCGCTGACCGCCCTCGATTCCAGCGATAACATTATCTTCAATGACGGCGAGACAACAATCGCCCTGCTCGGCGTGCATAATTTGATCGTCGTCCGAACCGGCGATGCGATTTTGATTTGTCATCGGCATCAGGCTGAGAAGATCAAAAATCTCGTCGGGAAGTTGCCACCGGAGCTGCAGTAGTTCGAATGAATCCGATTTTGGGGATCGATTTCGGTCGAGCGCGGATTGGTCTGGCGATTTCGGATGAGCTCCGCTTCTTAGCGCACCCGCTCGAGACAATTCCAGCGAACAAAGACTCCGTGAAACGTATTGCGGCGATCGCGCACGATCGAAAGATCGACAAAGTCGTGATCGGAATTCCGCGACGGATGAGCGGACAAATTGGAATAGCCGCAAACGAAGCGTTGGAATTCGCCGACCAACTTCGCGCCCAACTCCGTTGTCCGATCGAAACCTGGGACGAGCGACTAACGACAGTTGCTGCAAATCGCGCGCTCAGAGACGCCGGGAAAAAAACGCGCCAGACGCGTAAGTTTATCGACCAAGTCGCCGCCCAAATGATTTTGCAAAGCTATCTTGACCGCGAAAGCGCGGGGACGTCGGCAAAAGGAATTCCGGGCTGATCGAAATGTCGTCGCGGCTCAAGTTAACCGTTGCTTACGACGGGGCGGCTTTCGCCGGCTGGCAGAGCCAGGCGCATGGCAATACAGCTCAGGACCAACTCGAGCGCGCGCTCCATAAGATCAGTGGCCAGCGCGTTCACGTTCACGGCGCGGGACGAACGGATACGGGTGTTCACGCGCTTGCGCAATGCGCCCACGTCGATCTCCCGGATCGGCGTCTGTCGGTCGAACATTTAGCACGCGCGCTGAACGCGATTTTGCCACCTTCGATTCGAGTCTTGGACTGCCGATGTGTGTCTGAGAATTTTCACGCCAGGTTTTCAGCGATCGGAAAACTTTATCGCTACCGGATTTGGATGGGACCAATTTTACCGCCACTTGAGGTGGGCCGGGCATGGCACATTCCGTTACCGCTCGATCACGATCTTTTGAGCGCGGCTGGAGAGAACTTCGTCGGCACCCACGATTTTGCGGCGTTTGCGGCCAATCGCGGCGAAAAAGAAAAGGATACCACCCGCACAATTCGGTCGGTTCGAGTCCGGAAATCCGGACCGCGCGTCAGAATCGACGTCGCCGGCGACGGCTTTCTTTACAAAATGGTGCGCCTAATGGTCGGCGCGATGGTGCGAGTGGCGCTTGATAAAATGGACCCAGGGGAAATCGCCATACGATTGAAGTCCGGGCGCGCCGATGGTTTCCGCTTTGTCGCACCGGCTACGGGATTGTACTTAGTAAAAATTTGGTACTGACTTTGCTTTGAGGTCGACTGGCGTCGGCCGGCATAGGAGCGGCCGCGGTGGCAGGGGAGCTGCTTGATAGCAATTATGGTAGATCCGTCGGTCGACGCCTCCGTACCAAATAGCCTCAAAGCGCGGCGCCGGTCGATTTTCGGCCACGTCGCCGACTGGCTTTTTAGTCAACGGCATTTTCATCTCAAGCTTCTCTCCGGAACAACAGTCGGCGTCATCGTCATCATTTTCCTGGTCGGCGTTTTTTTGCTGGTGACGCTGCGCGATCATTACCAGGAGTCGCTCCGCACCCATACGATCGAAGTGATGCGCCTAAGCAGTTTGATCGAAAACGACATCGCCGGTTTGGAAAGCGGCCACCGCGGTTATCTTTTGAGTGCCAACGAAAACTACATCGAGCCCTTCGAAAAGAAGCGCGACCTGATTAAGCAGCGGATTGACGATTTGACCGCTCTGATTCTGGAAAATCCGCGACAGCGCAAGCGTGTGATAAAGGTTCAGGAAGTCGTTCAGACATGGCTCGACACGGTTGCGACTCCGGAAATGAGCGCCCGCCGGCGAGCCAAAGGCACTGCGACCAAGAGCGAGACGAACCCCGCTGGAACTTTGGCGCTCGGCAATTCTCTCCTCAATCAAGCTCGTGAAGTTCTGCAATCGTTGCAGGACGAAGAGCAGATCGTACTCAATCAGCGTATGCACGATCAGGAATGGGCAACTCAATCGGCCCAGATCTTGAACTTCCTCCCCAAACTGGACCGCGCGGTCGTGGAAATGGAAAAGGAGAAGCAAGGCTATCTCCTCACGGGCGAGAACAGTTTCGTTGAAGCTTACAAGCGAGCGGTCACGGATTTTTACACTTACAACGGTTACCTTTCGATTTTGGTCGCGAATTCCCCAGCGCAAGCCGAACTCCTAGCCGAAATTCGCTCCAGCGTGGAGGGCTGGATTAATAAATCGGCGGTTCCACAAATCGATGCTAAACGCGCGAGCAAAGATACCGAAGTGCTCGCGCTGATCGGATCGGGCGAAACGCTGATGGCCGATATCCGCCAAGTGCTAACGAATTTCGAGAAAAACGAACTGAGTCATTATGAACTCCGCGCAAGTTCGGCCACTCGCCAAAGGATTTTGCGAACGTCGGCGCTCGCCCTCCTTGCCCTCGTTGCCGTTAGCCTTCTGGTGGTTTCCAACAGCTACAGCTTTGTTCTAGTGCGCCGGCAGCTTTCGGAACTCGAGGGCGCCGAAACACACATTCGTTCCGTGATCGATCACATCCTCGACGGAATGATCACGGTCGACGACAGCGGTGTCATTCGCTCGATGAATCCGGCGGCGGAAAAGATGTTCGGCTGTCGCGACAACGAAATGATCGGCCACAATTTGACTCGACTCGTCCCCAAGCGTTACGAAAGCGAACACGATTCGAAGCCGGTCGTTTGCAACTGGACCGAGCTCATGGGCCGCACCGGCGGCAGCACCCTCGCTCTCGGCCGAACACGTAAACACGTCACCTTCCCAGTCGAAATGTCGTTGAGCGAAATGATCATCGATCAGCAACGGGTCTACGTCGCGATGGTGCGTGACGTGACCGAGCGGAAACGTTTCGAACAGCAAATCGCGGCTGAAAAGGAAAGTCTCGCGGTAACTCTGCGCGCAATCGGTGACGGCGTTATCACCACCGATGTAAACGGCAAAGTGATCATGCTGAACAGCGAAGCGGAAAAATTGACAGGCTGGAGCTCAAAAGAAGCGATCGGCCAGCCGTTGAAATCAGTCTTTGACGTGACGGTCGATCTTGCCACGCAAGCGAAAGCGCAGAAGACCGGCTATCGCAGCGAGGCGCAGTCCATTTTGCTAAATCTCCCCGAGAACGTCACTTTGACTTCGCGCGACGGCAACGAGCGCGTGATCGAACAGGCGGCATCGCCCATTCGAGATAACAAAAATGAAATCGCCGGCGTCGTTCTCGTTTTCCGCGACATCACTGCACGGCAACGGGCTGAAGCAGAGCGCCGCAAAGCAGAGACGCTCGAGCAACTCGGGCTCCTCGCCGGCGGCATCGCGCACGATTTCAACAACCTTCTCACCGCGATTATCGGCAACATCTCCCTCGCCTCATTGCTTCTTCCGCCGGACGACGAAATGGCCGAGCGTTTGGACGACGCTAAGAATGCGTCGCTGCGGGCGCGTGATCTCGCCCAGCAACTCCTGACGTTCGCTCGCGGCGGCGCGCCAATCAAGAAGGCCGCTTCGATTGGAAAACTCATTCAAGACACGGTCAGCTTTTCGCTGCGCGGCAGTCACAACCGGAGCGAGTTTGAATTCGGCGATGATCTCGCGCCGGCAGAGATCGACGCGGGCCAGATTAGTCAGGTTCTCGCGAACCTCGTCGTCAACGCCGACCAGGCGATGCCAAATGGCGGGACGCTGTGCGTCAGTTGCGAAAACTTCAGTTACTTCGCGAATACGACGCCCGCCGTTCCTGGTCTCGAGCCGGGAGATTACGTTCGAATCCGCATCCGCGACGAAGGCGTCGGTATACCGGAAAAATACGTAAAACGGATTTTCGATCCGTACTTCACCACCAAGCCAAAAGGCAACGGGCTTGGCCTCGCCACCGCTTACTCGATCATCAAAAATCACAATGGTCTGATGACGGTCGAATCGGAAGTGCACGTCGGTACGACTTTCACGATTTATCTGCCAGCCGCGCAGTATCAGGAATGTCCGGTTCAGGCGCCGGGAACTTTAACGCCGGCAATGTCCGGGACCGGTCGCGTCCTCGTCGTCGATGATGAAGACGCTATCCGCGATCTGGTTGAATTCACCCTGACGCGACTCGGCTACAAAGTTTGGCAGGCAGCCACCGCGCTCGAGGGCGTAAACATTTACAAGGAGCAGTTCGAGGCCGGCGAACGATTCGATGCCGTCATTCTCGATCTTACGCTTCCCGGCGGGATGGGCGGAAAAGAGGCGCTCAAGAAGTTAATCGAAATCGACCCGACCGTGAACGCGATTGTGTCGAGCGGTTACGCCACCGACGCGACAATGAGCCGTTATCAGGATTTTGGATTCCGAGGTGTCATCGCCAAACCGTACGAAGCCGCTGAGCTCGGCAAGATCGTCCACGACGTGATCGAATCGAGTCACGTCAATATCATTGATTACCCGACCCAGGCCGCAGGCTGATGCCTGCCGCGCCATATCCTCGGCGAACTAATCAGCCGACATCGGCAATTCCTTCACAAAGCGGAAGCCGTTGCGCGTGTAGCCGGCCTTTTCGTAAAACTCGTGCGCTTCCTTGCGCTCGAATCGCGTGTTCACCGCCACGCGTGAAATATTTTTTTGGGCGAGATCTTTTTCGGCGACACCAATCAACGCAAGACCCACGCCCCGCCCACGCATTTTTTCCGACACGACCAGCGCAAGAATTCTGCCCGACAGACTGTTATGTTCGTAGCTGTAACACGTGAAGGTGCCGACCATTCCGCAGACTTTGTCTTTGCTCACAGCGACAAACGTCGCGTAATTCTTGTTCGCGCGAATCGCTTCCATTCGCATTTGCATTTCCGATGCACGCGTTTCGTATCCCAGCTGCGTCATTAAGTCTGCCAACGCTTCGACATCGGCGGCTTCGGCCGCGCGAATCGTAACATCGAAATCTTTCGGGTCAGGCATCGGCTTGTTCCGGTTTTAGCCGCGGCAATAATCCTTCAAGAATCGTCGCGACCGATTCATTCACCGTCTGACGATCGGTGTGAACATTGATCTCGGCGTCTTCCGGCGGCTCATAAGGCGCGTCGATTCCGGTAAACTCGCGGATCTCGCCGGCCCGCGCCTTCTTGTAGAGATTCTTCGGGTCGCGCGCCTCGCAAACCTCCAGCGGCGCGTCGACGAACACTTCAACAAACTCCGCGTTACCTTCGAGTGCGATCTCGCGCGCGCGACGGCGATCCATTCGATAAGGTGAAATGAAAGCCGTGATCGCAACGACGCCCGAATCCGCCATTAGTTTCGCCACTTCGCTCACGCGACGGATATTTTCGACCCGGTCTTCCGGTGAAAACCCGAGATTGGAATTCAGTCCGTGTCGAATGTTGTCACCGTCGAGGACGTAAGTTTGCATCCCGCGCGCGAAGAGTTCGCGCTCGAGCGCTTGAGCGATTGTCGATTTTCCGGCGCCCGACAATCCAGTGAACCAGACCACCGCCCCACGATGACCGGTTCGCGCCGCCCGTGTCTGCGCCGTGATCTTTCCTTCGACCCAGAAGATATTTTTGCTCTTGGCAACGATACGATCGGTGTAAACGCCGCCAAAAATTGTGCCGCCGCCGCAAATCTGGTCATCATCGACAATGACAAAGCGCCCGAGCTTCGGGATTCGATCGTGATTGTCGATCACCAGCGGACTGCGGGTTTGAATCGTGAGGCGGCCGACTTCATTGCGCTCGACCTGTTCGCGTTTCTCGGTCGTGGATTCGAGACTGGATGAATCCATCACTTGATCGATAGAGACGATTTCGCATTTCACTTCCTGGGTCGCCAAACGCAAATCGTAGAGGCGGCCGCTTCGCATCGGCTCGCGTACGATCCAAAACACATCAGCATGAACTCGGTTTGCCTCGATCGGCGTGTCCGTTTGGTGCGAAGCGACGTAGCCGCGCTCGACAAAGATTTGCTCCGTCAGCGTGATTCCGATTGAATCGCCGGCAACCGCTTCCTCATCGCCATTTCCACCCCATTCTTCAATCGATTGAACCTTCGAAGCTTTGTTCGCGGGCGAAAAAACCAGCTCGTCCCCCACCCTCAGCTTTCCGGTCTCGATTCGACCGGCGATGATGCGGCGCTCATCGAATCGATAAACATCCTGCACGCAAAACCGCAGCGGAAGATCGATATCGGCACTTTGCGGCTCCAATAAATCGAGCGCTTCGAGCACGCTCGGACCACGATGCCATTTCATTTTCTTATCCGCCATACGGACGGACTCGCCCGAAGGCGAGCTCGTGCTCACAACGTTGTCCCCGTTTTTTGCTGACGCTGGAAGAAACACCCGCGCTTCCAGCCCAAGTTCCGCGAGAAACTTTCGATATTCTTTTTCGATCTCCTGAAATTTTTTCTCCGAGAAATCCGCAAGATCCATTTTGTTCACCACCACGATCAGTTGCTTGATTCCGAGCAGGCTGAGCAGATACGCGTGCCGCCGGCTTTGTTCGCGGACTCCTTCGTTCGCAGCAATCACCAGTACGGCCGCGTCCGCCCGCGATGCGCCGGTGATCATGTTCTTCAAGAACTCCTTGTGCCCTGGCGCGTCGATGATGATGTATTTGCGCCGCTTGGTTTTGAAATGGATCTCGGTCGTGTCGATGGTGACGTTTTGCTTTTGCTCTTCGAGCAGCGCATCAAGCACGAACGCGAACTCAAATTCCATTCCCTCCGCCGCGCACGCCGTCCTTACCATCTCGATCTTGCCTTCCGGCAACGAGTCGGTGTCGTGTAAAATCCGACCGATCAACGTCGATTTTCCATGATCGACGTGGCCGACGAAAACAATTTTGAGCGGCAGGGATTCTTTCGTCATAAAAATCCCTTGGCTCTGAGCTTCTGCATCGCGTTGCGCTCGTAGTGATCTTGCGCGCGACCGGCGCGCTCGCCGACTTTCGTCGCCTCCAGCTCAGTGATGATCTCGTCGATCGTCGATGCGTTGCTCTCGATCGGCTGCGTGATCGGGCTACAACCTAATGAACGGAACCGTTTCCCTTTTCGCGAGAAATACATTTGCGGAATCGGAATCTCTTCCCGTTGGATGTAGCGCCAGACATCGACTTCGGTCCAATCAAGCAACGGTTGCACCCGGACGTGCTCGCCTTTGGCCGAGCTGGTCGCGAATTGTCCCCAGAATTCCGGTGGTTGATCTTTGTAATCCCATTCGAACTGCGCGTTGCGCGGTGAAAAATATCGTTCCTTTGCGCGCGTCGGATCTTCGTCGCGCCGGATTCCGGTAATGAGCGCGTCCCATTTGTATTCGGCAAGCACTTGTTGAAGCGCGACTGTTTTCAATTCGTGCGTCACCGTGACCGGGTCGTGCGTTTCGTAGCCGATCCCACGCTCGCGCGCTTCGGTGTTGATCTTCACGATCAGGTTCAGGTTGTGATGTTTCTTTGCCCACTCCCGAAATTCGAGCATTTCCGGAAATTCGTAGGTTGTGTCGATATGCAGAACCGGAAACGGCACCCGGCCGAAAAACGCTTTCCGCGCCAGCCAGATCAGGACGTTCGAATCCTTTCCCATCGACCAGGGCATGGCGATGTTCTTGAACGCGTGGTACGCCTCGCGAAAAATGAAAATGCTCTGGTTCTCGAGCTCGTCGAGATGCGACCGGTGCGGTGTCATGGGATCAAGAGTGCTTCTATACAATTGAGAAACTGATGCTGCAATGCCTCGGCCACCGCACCGGAAGCACCAAACCCCAAGCACCAAGCTCCAGGGAAATCCCAAATTCCAAAGCAATAAACGCCTGAGCTCGACGTTTGAAGTTTGGTGATTGGAGCTTCCCCTGGGATTTGGAACTTGGGATTTGGGATTTCTCGATGTTGTTGCATGCCCAACTGCGAGCGCTAACCTCTTCCCATGGCGGAACAACACTCCACCGCTTACGACTCAAAAATCGAAGGTAACGTGATCTTTACCCGGCTCGATGCCGCCTTCAATTGGGTTCGCAAGAATTCGCTTTGGCCGATGCCGATGGGGCTCGCGTGTTGCGCAATCGAACTGATGGCGACCGCCGCGTCGCGGTTCGATATCGCGCGGTTCGGCGCCGAAGTGATGCGTTTTTCGCCACGACAATGCGACGTGATGATCGTGGCCGGCACCGTCACCTATAAAATGGCGTTGGCGGTGAAACGGATTTACGAACAAATGCCGGAGCCGAAATACGTCATCGCCATGGGCGCGTGCGCTTCCACCGGCGGCATGTATCGCTCCTATGCCGTCTTGCAGGGAATCGATCAGCTTATTCCGGTCGATGTTTACATTTCCGGTTGTCCGCCGAGACCCGAAGCGTTGCTCGCTGGTTTGATGAAGTTACAGGAAAAAATTTCCGGCGAGAAATCGTTCGCCGCACAATATCCGAAACTCACCAAGAAACTCGCCGGAATGCTCGCATGAGTCCGAGCCGGACAGGCGGTTATCAGAACGGCAAGCGGCGCGACCGCCCTACAAACAAGACATGACAGGACAGCAGCTTCTCGATTCGTTAGGCAAACTGTTCGGACAAAAACTTCAGGACAAAACTGACTTCCGCGGCGAAACCACTTACACCATCTTGCCAGCCGACCTGCGCGAAGTCGCAAAATTCTGCCGCCACGATCTCTCATTCGATTATTTGATCGACATCACCAGCATCGACAATTTCGGCGAAGAATCGCGCTTCGAAATTGTTTACGAACTTTACTCGATGACGCTCGCGGTTCATCTCCGATTGAAACTGAAAATCTCCGAGGACGAGCAGGTCGACACCATTTCCGATCTCTGGCCGACTGCAAACTGGCACGAGCGGGAGATTTACGACATGATGGGAATCAAGTTCAAAGGTCACCCCGATCTGCGTCGGATCCTGATGTGGGACGGCTATCCGTTCTTTCCGTTGCGCAAAGAATTTCCGCTCGAAGGTCTTCCCAGCGAAATGCCCGACGTTGCCTTCACCAAAGCCGCGTCACTTGAAGGCGGCCCATTCGTCACCCGCCCCAGCACTGCCACGGCAAAAGACCGCGAACCCCGTGCGCGTCCGCCGGAATTATAGAGTGAGATTCGGGCGGGTTAATTCAATAAAATCTCAGGTAGAGAGAGCTGATTCAAGCAGTCGCGCAAAATTGTCTGCAGATCGTCGCCCAACTTCCAAAACTTCGTCGTGACTGAGTTTTCCTTCGGAAAGGCCGGCGGCGAGATTGGTCAGGCAGGAGAAACCGGCGACTTCGAGGCCGAGGGCGCGGGCCTGGATGACTTCGAGAACGGTGGACATGCCGACAGCGTCGGCGCCGAGTTTTTGGAGCATCCGAACTTCAGCCGGTGTTTCGTACTGCGGACCGATCGCGCCCGCGTAAACGCCTTCGTGCAGAACGATCCCGATCTCGCCACGGGACGAGTCCGTCCGACTGGCGGACTTACGCGCGGCGACGAGGAATCTTTCGCGCAGTCGCGGCGAGTACGCGTCGGTTAGATCAATGAATTCTGCCGAGCCGACCAAGGGCGATGTGCCACTGAGATTGATGTGATCGGTGATCATCATCCAGTCGCCCGGTTTGAATTTTGGATTCAGGGCGCCGGCGGCGTTGGTCACGATCAATTGTTTGATTCCAGCGTCCGCTAGGACGCGAACAATCGATGTGACGTCGCGGGGAGAATGTCCTTCGTAAAAATGAACGCGGCCTTGCGCAAAAATAATTTTCGTCTTTTCGATTTCGCCGAGAACGAATCGGCCGATGTGTCCCGCGACTGAAGGCTGCGGGATTTGCGAGAACTCGGCGTAGGGAATGATTTGATCTTTCGCTGGATCGACAACGAGCGAGTTCAATCCGGAGCCGAGGATGATGGCGATCTCGGCATTGTGATCGCGTAGTCGATGGACCGGGTTGCTCATGCTGTCGCGGTGGATCAGCCGCTCCGTCGGGCGATGCTAAAACAAATGCGGCTTCGCCGCACATAATAACATCGAGGTCCGAGCCGGACTGGCATTACGGACTGCTCGATCCACCACAGCACAACTTACGCAGCGGAAACGGGCGGAGCGGACGCTGGTTTGCGGAGCGAGGCCATGACATCGGGTCTGAGCCTGTCGTCGTCGCTCGGCGTGAACTTCGATTCGTGTTTGGGATAAGCGATCCGCGTATGCAGCATTGTCATGAGTGTGAAACGAAATCGTTTCGCGATGACTCGCAATTCGCCAAGAGTGAGATCGCATTCATCGAGCTGCCCATCGGCGATGCGCTCTTCGATCAGTTCGTTGACCAATTGCTCGATTTTTTGCGGCGTCGGTTTCTCCAAACTCCGCGACGCGCTTTCGACGATATCGGCCAAACTGACAATGGCGCTCTCTTTGGTCTGCGGTTTCGGCCCGTTGTAACGAAAACTTTCTTCCTGCACTTCCGGAATGTCTTCCTCGCGGATGTTCATGATTTTCCCGCCCGCGCGCGCGTCTTCCTGCTGCTGCACGGCGCGCTGATAGAAATAGTAAACGAGCGAAGTGCCGTGATGTTGCTGGATCACATCGATGATCTGCTTATTGAGGCCGTGCTTGAGCGCGAGATCGACGCCTTCTTTCACGTGCGCGATGATGATGAGCGCGCTCATGCTTGGCGCAAGATCGTCGTGCGGGTTGCGCTCGAAGTTCATGTTCTCGGTGAAGTATTCGGGCTTCACCAATTTGCCGACGTCGTGGAAATAGGCGCACACACGACAGAGCGTCGCGTTGGCGCCGATTTTTTCCGCGGCGGCCTCGGCGAGGTTCGCCACGACCAAACTGTGGTGGTACGTGCCGGGTGCTTCGATCGTCATTCGACGCAAGAGCGGATGATTCAGGTCGGAAAGCTCGAGCCAGGAAACATCGGTCGTGATTTGAAAGAGATGCTCGAGCACCGGCAGCGCACCACCGACGATCATGGCGGTGACAATTCCGTTGCCGAGGGCGAGCGCGCTTTGCACTCCGATCATTCCCCAATCGTTGTTCATCGGCGGAAAGAGATCGATCGGACCAATCATACCGAAGCTGAGTGAAGAGAGCCAAATGGCGACGCCGACGCCAACCCCCGCGCGAATTAGCTGTCCGCGCCGGCGCACTTGAAGCGTCAGATAGACGGCGGTGAATCCGCTGATCAAACTGATGACGAGGAGGGGCGCGTCGATCTTACCGAACAACACGCTGCTCCAAAGACTGACGAAGACGGCGGCGTAAAGTCCGTGATTACGTCCCAACAAAACGCTCAGCACCAGCGGCGCGAATGCGTAAGGCGTCAGCAGCCAACCCATTTCCGGGGTGAGAAACTTAAACGAGTGCTCGCTCGACAAAACGAGAATGACTTTGGTCGCGGCGAGCTGGACAAAGATTGTTCCGAAAACCAGAAAAACGCGCGAGTTCTGGGAAAACGTTCCGGGCCGAGTGATCCAGAGTTGCACGATCGCGGTCGCGAAAAACAGCAATGCGATCACGAAATTCTTGGTGGGTTCCGGCTGCTGGCCGCTAAAGATCAGAAATGCCAACCCCGCAATGAAAGCGGCAAGAATGAAGACTTTTACGTAGGATGCAGACTCGAGACTGCGCAGCAATTCGTTACGGGTGCGACGACGCCTCGTCTTTTTCGAAGCGAGCCCGCGCCGGAGAAGTCGTCTGCGTCGTAAGAAATCGAACATATTAGGTTAGTGCCTGTCCGGCTTGGACCCGATCTTTCATTTACGCGCGGATGGCGCGGGTGAGCGGTGCTGCTGGTAAGCGGTTATGATGGAACGGACCAGCTCATGGCGTACCACGTCGCGCTCGTTGAAATAAACAATCGATATTCCAGGAACATTTTTCAGTGCCTGCAACGCTTCGACCACACCGGAACGCTTGTTTGCCGGTAAATCGATCTGGGTCACGTCGCCAGTAATCACACATTTGGAACGAGGACCGATGCGTGTGAGTAACATGAACATTTGCTCGGTCGTTGTGTTCTGGGCTTCGTCGAGGATCACGAAGGCGTTGTTCAAGGTTCGACCACGCATGTAAGCGAGCGGCGCAACTTCGATCGTCTGCCGCGCAATCGACCGTTCGATCTCTTCCGGCTCGAGCATATCGCGCAGCGCATCGTAAAGCGGACGCAAATACGGCGCGATCTTTTGTTCGA